>Ga0335080_10000159_pt1 | contig 58233 bp, 50 predicted proteins | sample Lox_Sample_34_FD_206720 | JGI IMG/M metagenome (GOLD analysis project Ga0335080, IMG submission 206720) | Soil microbial communities from Loxahatchee National Wildlife Refuge, Florida, United States - Lox_Sample_3.4 | ecosystem: Environmental > Terrestrial > Soil > Wetlands | place: USA... | reverse complement strand
GGACGCCCTCCAGAAAAATGGGATGGCCGAGAAGCTCGTCTATCTGAATCCGACGGAGCCCTTCAATCTCTACCTGAAGACCGCGGCGCTGGCGGGGCTTTTCCTCACGTCGCCGTTTGTGCTCTATCAGGTATGGATGTTCATTTCTCCAGGCCTCTACCGCAAGGAGAAGAAATACGTCGTGCCGTTCATGGTCTCGACGATCGCGCTCTTCAGTTGCGGTGGATACTTCGGCTACAAGATTGTCTATCCCGCGGCGTTGAATTTCCTGATCGATTTCGGCAAGCAGTTTAAGCCGATGATCACTATCAACGAGTACACGCAGCTCTTTCTGAGCATCATTCTCGGCATGGGAGTGATCTTCGAGATTCCGATCTTGGTGTTCTTCTTGTCGTTGATGGGCATCGTGAGCGCCAGTTTCATGTGGAAGAATTTCCGCTACGCGATTCTCGTGATTTTCATCGTCGCGGCCATTGTCACTCCGACAACGGACATCTTGAATATGTGCATCTTCGCTGCGCCCATGGTCGCGTTGTACGCGATCAGCATTTTGATCGCGTGGTGGGTCCATCCGAAACAGCGTGCCAAACGAAAAGAGAAACAAGCGTAATGACTGGACGGAAACTCCTGTCGTGGATTGTGCTCTCGTGTGCCGTGCCGCTGGTCGCCTGCGATAAAGGCAAAGACTCCGGCACCGCACAGAACACCACGGTGGCGGCAACGGCCGGCAAAGCCGAGCGCACGCCGTTGTCCTTTCCCCCGGACAGCAGTCCCGTGCCTACGGCCGATGGTGACCGCGCCATGCGGTACGTGAAGGAAATCGTGAAATTTGGTCCGCGGCCGCTGGGAAGTGTCGGGCACAAGCAGGTTGAGGACTACCTCGCGTCGAAGCTGAAGGGCGATCAAGTCGAGGACGACATCTTCAGCGCCGATACGCCAGAGGGAAAACTCCCGGCACACAACGTCATTGCGAAATATCCCGGAACGAAAGACGGAATCATTGTCGTTGCCAGCCACTACGACACGAACTATCCGTTGCGCAAGACGGCGTACGTAGGGGCGAACGACGGAGCGTCATCGAGCGCGCTGCTGCTCGAATTGGCAAATCATCTTCGCGGCAAACCGCGCGATGGCTACAGCGTCTGGCTCGTATGGGACGATGCCGAAGAGGCCATCAAGACGGACGGCTCGGGCGGCCTGCCCAACGAGATGCCGTTCAGCCAGGACAGCCTGTACGGCATCACGCATCTTGCCGAGAAATGGCAAGCCGATGGGACGTTGAAGAAGGTGAAGGCGTTCATCCTCGCCGACATGATTGGCGATTCAGACCTGAACATCGATCGCGACTTGAACTCCACACCCTGGCTGGAAGATGTTGTCCTGGAATCGTCCAGGCGGCTCGGTTACCAGTCGCACTTTTTCGCACGCGAGCAGGAAGTGACCGACGATCACCTGCCGTTTGTGAAGCGCGGCGTGCCCTCGGCCGATCTCATTGACTTTACCTACGGATACAACCTCGCCTACTGGCACACCACGGAAGATACCGTCGACAAGCTTGATCCGCGCAGCCTGCAGATCGTCGGCAGCGTGGTACTAGAAACCATCCATATTCTCGACACGATGAATCCACTGCCGCCGCAGTGAGAAGCGTGCGCGCAGCTGACATGAATGTCCTTGCTCGGCCGCGCGGCGTCTTTTGCGCTTTTCCATGATTTCATTTCTAATGCGAAACCATATGCGAACCGCAAAGGCCCTGTTGACAGTTTGCATTTTTCCTGTTTTCTGCTTCGCAGCGAATCCTCCCACAGACACCGACGACGTTAACCGAGTCATCCAGGTGGCTCTGCAGACCTCGCCGCTTCAGGAAGACCTCCGGCGCCTGACCGATGAGATCGGCGGACGAGTACCGGGCACTCCAGCCATGCAGCACGCCGTGCAATGGGGCATGCGAGCGTTTACCGCGGCCGGCGCGGAGAGTGCGCACAGCGAGGGGTTCGAAATTCCCAATTCGTGGTCCGAAGGAGCCACCGAGATGATCGCCACGACCGCGCATCAGGTCAGCACGGCGGGTGTCGTCGGAGGCGGAACTGTGTTATCGACGTTCCGCGTGCGAGCCGTGTCCGTGGCGTGGGCGCCCGCGCTGGCTCCGGTGAAGCACGTTCCCGTGGTGGATGTTGGTGCAGGAATGGACGCGGACTTTCAAAAGGCCGGGGATGTAACGGGAAAAATTCTGCTGGTGCACACCGCCGTTCTCAAGACATGGGACGACCTGTTCGCCGAGTACTCGAATGCTCCGCCGATCATTAATCGCGCGGTGAAGGCTAAGGCGAAGGCGATCGCATTTATGGCCACGCGGGAGCATGACATCCTGTATCGGCACACCAATGCTTCGGCGGGAGAGATCGATCGATTGCCGATGGTGATCGTCGCGCGCGAAGACGGCGAGCGCATGGCGCGCCTTCTGGCCGCCGGCAATCAGGTTTGGGCCGATCTATCCGTCCCCAATCAGATCGGCGGTCCAGTGAAGACTTCGAACGTTGTTGCCGAGATTCGGGGCAGCGAGAAGCCCGAGGAGTTCGTGATCCTCGGGGCGCATCTTGATTCCTGGGAACTGGGCACCGGGGCGCTCGACAACGGCTGTAACGCAGCGCTGGTGGTTGACGCGCTGCGCGCCATCAAAGCTGCAGGCGTGAGGCCGCGGCGGACGATCCGCTTCATCCTGTTCTCCGGAGAAGAAGAAGGTTTGCTGGGCTCGCGCGCTTATGCGCTCAGTCATCGCTCCGAACTCGATCGGGCGGCCGGCGTGGTGATCTTCGACTCGGGGACCGGCAAGACAACCGGCTTCTCGCTCGGCGGTCGCAAAGACGTCTATGGGATGGCGAAGACGCTGATCGCGCCTCTGGCGCAGTTCGACGCAAAAGAATTGAAGGTCGACATGGAGTGGGGCAGCGATCATTTTGATTTCATGCTGGAAGGAGTTCCGACTTTCATGGCCGAGCAGGAGGAGGCCAACTATCTCGAGAACTACCATGCGGTCTCGGATACCTACGACAAAGTCGATTTTGTGCAACTGAAGAAGCACGTCGCCGAGGCCGCGGCACTGACCTTCGAACTGGCGAATCTCTACGAGAAGGTCGGTCCGCGACTGACTCACGACCAGATCGAACAGACTATGCGCGACACCAACAGCGTCGAGATGTTCAAAGCCTTCGGCTTGTGGGATGAGTGGCAGAGTGGAAAGCGGGGAAGGCAAAAATGATTTCAGATTTAAGATGTCAGATTGCAGACTGAAAAGCGCCAATGCTCATAACAATCTGAAATCGAAAAATCTGCAATCTGCAATTTCAGGGGCGTCTTGCTCTACTTCTGGATTCTTTTCAACCTGTTCGCGCTGGGGATGCTGATACTCGACCTGCGCGTGTTTCACCGGCCCGGACACGTCATCAAGTTCCGTGAAGCACTGGGATGGAGCCTGATGTATGTCGCGATGGCAGCGGCATTCGCGGCCGTCGTCTATTTCTGGCAGGGCCGTCAGACAAGCCTGGAATTCCTCACCGGCTATGTTCTCGAGCTGTCGCTGAGCGTCGACAATCTCTTCATCTTTCTGATGATCTTCAATTATTTCGCCGTTCCCGACGAACAGCAGCATCGCGTACTGTTCTGGGGAATCCTGGGCGCGCTCATCTTGCGTGGAATCTTCATCGGCGCCGGAGTCACGCTGATCAGCCGTTTCCACTGGCTGCTCTTTGTCTTCGGCGCGCTGTTGATCTACAGCGGCATTCGCGTCTGCATAAGCGGTGACCATCAGGTCGACCCATCCGCGAATCCGGTAGTGAAGATGGTGCGCAAGTGGATGCCGGTGACCACCGACTACCAGGGAGGCCGGTTCTTCGTCCGCAATCCGCAGGACAAGCACCGGCTGTATGCCACCCCGCTGTTGATTGTTCTGCTGGTCATTGAGACGACAGATGTTCTGTTCGCCGTAGACTCGATCCCGGCGATTCTGGCCATCACGTTGAAGGCGTTTATCGTCTATACGTCAAACGTGTTTGCAATTCTGGGATTGCGCTCTATGTACTTCGCCGTTGCCGGCCTGATGAAGATCTTCCGCTTCCTGCACTACGGGCTGGCGGTGATCCTGATTTTTGTCGGCGCAAAAATGCTGTTGGAGGACTACTTCGAGGTTCCCATCCTGCTCACGCTGGGACTTGTGGGTGCTGTCCTGCTGGTGTCGATCGCCGTGTCTCTTGCGTTTCCTGCCAGGAAGACTCCGGGAAAAGGCGAGTAACTCGCGGTTCAGAATTTCAGAGTCATGATCACCGCCGTAATGTCCTGCTCCTTACAGGAAGACAACTTTTTCGCCGCGAACTACGGAGTGCTTCAGAAACTTCTTGTCATCGTGGTCGGGATAATCCTGACGGTAGTGGGCGCCGCGGCTTTCTTCGCGCGCCAGAGCTGAGCGCGCCACAAGCAGCGCGGCCAGGTGAAGATTCGCCGCCTCGTGCGCCCGTCGAGTCTTGGGATGCGCCAGCTTCGGTGCCATCTCCTGTAGTGCGTCGACCGCTTTCTGCATTCCCAGGCGGGTGCGGACAATGCCGACCTCGCTCCACATCAGCGCCTGAATCTGCGCAATCATTTCTTCGATGCCGGCATCCACCGGGCCGTTGGAATACGCGGCCCGCGGCTCGCGCGTGGCGCGGCTCCCGGCTTTTTGCAGTTCACGCATCGCCCTGCCGGCGCGCGCTCCACAGACCAAATCTTCCAGCACGGAATTGCTGGGCAGGCGATTGGCACCGTGCACGCCGTTGGTTGCCACTTCTCCGGCCGCGAAGAGACCGGGAACACTGGTTCGGCCATCGAGATCGGTGCGCACTCCGCCAATGGTGCAGTGCGCAGCAGGGCGAACGGGGATGAGGTCCTCGGTGATGTCGAGGTTGTATGCCATGCACGCACCATACACCGAGGCAAATTGCTTCTGGGCTTTGGCGGCGTTGAAGTGCGTCACATCGAGATAGACGAAAGGATCCTTGGCGCGGCTGACCTCCATCTCGTGGACGATGGCGCGCGCCACCACATCGCGAGGTGCGCGCTCGCCCAGCGGATGGTACTTGCCCATGAAGCGGTCCAGCTCAAAGTTACGGAGGTACGCACCCTCCGCCCTCAAGCTCTCCGGCAGAACGAAGTGAGGCACCTTCTTCATGTGCAGAGCCGTCGGATGGAACTGCACGAATTCCATGTCGCCGACTTCCGCTCCGGCGCGAAACGCCAGAGCAACGCCATCAGCCGTTGCTGACTCAGGGCCCACCGCATTCGGATAGACCTGGGCGAATCCTCCCGAGGCCAGCAAAACCACGGAGCATGCGATGTCCTGCGGCACGCCTTTCTCGTCGATGACCGAGACGCCGCAGATCTTTCCGGCGTCGACACGCAACTTGGTCACGCACGTGTAAGGAGCGAGAGAAACAGGTTTCAGTGATTCTGCGCGATGGCGCAGAATGCGGAGAATCTCTTTCGTCGTCGCGTTGCTCTCGGAATGCAGGCGCCGACTGCGCGTGTGCGGATTCTCGCGTTCGAAGGTCAGTTTCGCGCCGGCCTGCTTGCCCCATGCGAGCACTTCATCGATCCGCTCTGTCCCTTCATCGAGCAGGACCTTGGTCGCCATCGGATTCGAGAGGCCAGCCCCGGCGTCCAGCGTATCTTGCAGGTGCAGGATGACATCTTCGTCGTCGCTGAGCCAGTCCGCTTCATTCTTGGCATCGCCCGACTTGAGTGTCCGGAACTCGCGCTTGGAAACCAGCAAGACCTGCCCGGCCGCGGCCAATTCGATGGCTGCGCGGAATCCGGCGATGCCGGCGCCAATCACCACGAAGTCGGTTTCGGCGGGTAGGCCCTTCATAAACGGGAAATAGTATCACCGAAGGTCTAAAGGCGGGGATACGAACGCTTACGCTATCATGGGAACGCAATGCCGCAAGCGACCGTACATGTTCAGCCCCGCCCCTACCAGGCGTGGATCGAGAATGGCCTGCTTCTGCGTGCCGGATCGATCCTGGGCGATCTCCTGCCGCAGACCAGCAAGATCTTCGTCGTAACCGTGGCTCCCGTGCGACAACGCTGGGGAGCGAAGTTCATCAAGGCCCTGAAGGCAGCCGGATTCACTCCGCAAGTGATCGTCATGCCCGACGGCGAGCCCTCGAAACGCCTGGCCACGGTCGAGGGGATGGCAGAAAAGCTGGTCAAGATGGGCGCCGACCGCAAGGCCGTCGTCATCGCGCTCGGTGGTGGAGTCGTAGGCGACGTAGCCGGCTTGCTGGCTTCGCTCTACATGCGTGGCGTGGAATTTGTGCAAGTGCCAACCACGGTTCTCGCCCAGGTCGATGCGTCGGTCGGCGGCAAGACGGGCGTCAATCTGATCGCCGGAAAGAATCTGATCGGAACCTTCTACCACCCTCGCGTTGTGCTCATCGATCCCACGGTCCTGAAGACGCTGCCGGATAGAGAATTCCGCGCGGGCCTATACGAAGCCCTGAAGTGCGGAATCATCGGAAATGTCGAGTTGTTCATACGCTTCGAGCAGAACCGCGCCAAGATTCTGAAACGCGATCCGGTGGAACTGGAATGGCTGATCGCGCAGTCAGTGAAGTTGAAGGCCGAAGTCGTCTCCGCGGACGAACATGAAGGCGGCCTGCGGCGCGTGCTAAATCTGGGTCACACCATCGGCCACGCGCTCGAAGCGGAGACGAACTATCGCTCTCTGCTACATGGCGAGGCCGTTGCCTGGGGGATGATCGCCGCGACCAACATCGCGCTCACCGTCGGACGAACGGACAGCGTCACCGCGGGCCGCATCGCCGATGCCGTGCTGAGCCTGGGAAAGCTGCCGGAAGTAAATGTCAGCGCCCGGAAGATTCTGGGGCGGCTGCAGAATGACAAGAAAACGCAGAACGGTGTAGTGCACTTCGTCCTGCCTCGTGAAATCGGCAAGGTCGAAGTCGCCAGTGATGTTCCCGAACGCGCCGTGCTCGATTCGGTGGAGGAGTTGCGCCGCCTTTCCCGAGGCGGATGGGTTTGGGGAAAGTAGGAGTACTTATGCAGGAAACGGCAGAACACTACATCGGAAGAATTCTTGGCTACGTGAGGGGCCAGGATGCGATCAAGGTGCAGAAGGCCACCGCTGGAAGGCTGAAGAAGGCTATCTCTGGCCTGACACCGGCACAGCTGAAATGGCGCCCCGAGCCCGCGAAGTGGTCGATTGCCGAAATCATCGCGCACTTGGCCGATGCCGAGATCGTTGCCAGTTGGCGCATGCGGTCGGTCATCGGCGAGAACGGCATAACCATCCAGCCCTTCGATCAGGATGCCTGGGCCTCGGCGTTCCAATATCAAAAACGCGATGCCAAGCGCTCGCTGGAACTGTTTCGCGTGCTGCGGGAGAACAACCTGGCGATGCTGAAGGAAATCTCCAAAGAGACGTGGGACAACTATGGAATGCACCTGGAGCGCGGAAAGGAATCGATTGCCCACCTGGCTCGCATGTTTGCGGGGCACGATACGAATCACGTCCTGCAAGTCGAGGGCATCGTGAAGCAACTGAAAAGCGCGAAGAAGAAACGCTAGGCCCCATCGAGAATCGTGCCTGAACCCAAACCTCAAGTTGTTGGCGCCGCGCCGAAAGGTGCGACGGATTGCGATTCCGCCGCGCAGGCCGTGCGCGAGATGTTCAGTTCGATTGCGCCGCGCTATGACCTCCTGAATCATGTCCTGTCGTTCAATGTGGATCGCCTGTGGTGGCGCCGCACGGCGCGAACCTTCCGACATATCCTGTCACAGCCCGATGCGCGCATCCTCGATCTCTGCTGCGGCACGGGCGACATGGCCTTCGCGTTGCAGAAAGAAGCCGGGAAGTCGTCGGCCAGGATCACCGGAGCCGATTTCTCCCACGCGATGCTGCAGCGGGCAAGAGAGAAATCGGCAGGCTGCGCCAACGGGTCTGTGCCTGAGTGGATCGAAGCCGACGCGCTCAATCTGCCGCTTCCGAGCGCCTGCTTCGACCTGGTCACATCGGCATTCGGGTTCCGCAACCTGGCAGACTACGATGCCGGCCTGCGCGAGATCTGCCGTGTGCTCCGGCCAGGAGGCGAGTGCGGAATCCTCGACTTCGGCGAGCCAAAGGGCCTGATGGGGACTCTCTATCGTGTCTACTTCAAGCAGGTGCTGCCGCGCGTGGGTACGATGATCTCCGGGGTGCGCGGTCCGTATGCGTATCTGCCGGCCTCGGTACTGCGATTCCCCTCGCCTGAGGAAATGCTGACGCGCATGCAGGCTGCGGGGTTCCGTGAAGCGAGTTTTACGCCGTACACCTTCGGGATCGCCGGGTTATATCGCGGGAAGAAGTCTGCGTAGCGCTATCCTGCATCGCGCAGGAGCTTGCTCAGGCTCTCGATGTCCTGCGCCCCTACGTCGCCCACCACGAAATAGCGCAGACCGTTCTTGGTCCAGCTTTCCATCGTGAAGGACACGATCACCTTAGGATTCGATGACAGCTTCGCGCTCTCGCCCTCGCGGTCTTGAAAGATGAAGACGGAAATCTCGTGTTTCCGGATGCGGTAGATCAGGTGCGCCCCCGGCGCCTGCGAGAGATACGTGACGCGGCCTCCGATCAACGTGAAATCCGTGCCCTGCAGTTCGGGCAGGTTGAAGCTGAAGGGAATCTTCCCCTCGAACCACGGCTTCACCGTATGGCGATCGGTGGAGATCACATCGACGGGTGATGCGCTGGCCAGCGTGGCCACGTGCAGGTCGGCGAGTTCGGCGTAAACGCGCTGCTGCTGCGTCTTTTCGCGCGCAACGTACCAGCCGACGCCCAGTGCTAAAAGCAGAAGTAGCGTGGCGGGCAGCGCGACCATCTGCCAGATCCAGCCGCCTTCGCGCCGTTTCTTGCCACCAATGTTCTTGCGAATCCTGTCCCGAAGCTCCGCACTCGCGGCATAGCGTTTCCCCGCGACCGCGATCGACCGCTTGAGCTGCACGCGATCCAGGGCGTCTGTCGCACAGTTGGCACAAGTGCGCAGGTGCTCGGCCAGAGTCGTGGCCTCAGGCGGAGCGAGCTCGCCATCCAGATAGCCATCCAGTTTCTCTCGCCACGCCTCACACGCCATGGGCCCCTCCCTTGAATCGTTCCACCAACAAGACGCGCAGCGATTTTCGCGCGCGGTAGAGGCGCGACATCACCGTACCCATCGGGATCGCCAACACCTGCGCAATTTCTTCGTACGACATCTCCTCGACCTCGCACAGCAGCAGTATTTCGCGGAAGGGCATAGCCAGCGCCCCTAATGCTTGCTGGACGGCCTCGCGGTCGGCCTGCTTCAGGAGAGATGCCTCCGGGCTTGGATCACCCGATGGAAGCGCATCGAAATCCTCTTCAGCCACCGTTGCCGCTTTCAAGCCGCTCCGCGAAGTCAGAAACGTATTCCGCAAGATGCGGAAGATCCACGCGCGGAAATTCGTCCCTGCCTGAAACCCGCCGAACCCTCGCAGCGCCTTAATGAATGTTTCCTGCACGAGATCCTCGGCCTCGACCGCGTCCTGCGCGAGCCAGCGTGCGAAGTTGTAGAGCTGGTCCAGAAGGGGGAGAGCCAGTTCCTCAAATGTTTCGGCTGGCAGGCGTTGTTCGGGCACCTCCATAGCATAACTGGCGATTCGCACTCTTTATTCCCCAACCACCAACAAATTTTTCTCTGCCTGCCGCGGGAATATTCGCCGGGCAAACCGGTTATCCACGCAGCAAGCATGGAGGGATTCATGAAACAACCGGACCGCAGATCATTTCTGAAGATTGCCGGCACGTCGCTCGGCATCGGAGTGCTGTATTCCGCCTACCCGGCGGCGCGCAGTGCAGGGGAAGTGGGCGGACTCTTTTCCGCTCTGGGCCGCGAGAGCGGCGAAAAAGTTTCGCCTTTCTCGTTCGTTCAACTCAGTGACGCCCATGTGGGATTCAACGGACCGCCCGACCCACTCGGCACAAAAGCGTTCGAGCGGGCCGTCGACATGATCAACGCACTGCCGCAACGGCCGGATCTAGTGTTATTCACCGGCGACCTCACTCACGACACCGAGGACCACGACGTTCACGTTCAGCGTATGAAGCAGTTTCAGGAAATCTCGAAACGAATCAACGTACCGCTCATCAAGTGTGTTCCTGGCGAGCACGACGCCGGACTCGACGGCGGCGCGCTTTACCGGGAGTTCTTCGGCGAGAGCTCCTACTCCTTCGACCATCGCGGAGTCCACTTTGTGGCCCTGGACAACGTCTCCCGCGCCAAGCCGGAAGTCGGTACCGAGCAACTTGCTTGGTTGAAGAAAGATCTCGCTCGTTTCTCGAAGTCCGCGCCCATCGTGGTCTTTACCCATCGGCCGCTGTTTGATCTGCGTCCGGATTGGGAGTGGTTCACGAGCGATGGCGACGACGTGATGAACGTTCTGTCGGCGTATGACAACGTGACGGTCCTTTACGGACACATTCATCGCGATGACGAGCATCAGATCGGCTCGGTGCATCACTACGCCGCCCGCTCGCTGATCTTTGCGTTTCCTGACCCGAACGGCGTCACCGGCCCACGCAAGGCCATGCCGTTTGACAAGGATCATCCCTTCAAGAACCTGGGAATTCGCACCGTCAGTTTCAACGGCAAGGAGAAACCGGGGACGGACTCTCTCTCCATACAGGATGTCGAACTCACGGCACGCGAGTTTCGTGGGATCAATGGCGTTCATCAATTTCTGAAAGATCCACTCGTCTAGATTTCAAAAAGCCAACGCATCGAAAGGAAATGGAAAAATGTTTCGCGTAAAAAGAGTTGTTTCCGCAACGGCAGCACTTCTCTGCGTTTCAGCGTCCCTGCTGCTCAGTGGTACGACTTCGGTACATGCCGAAGACGTGCCGGTGGTCGAGATAACAGCGAAGCGGTTCACCTTCACTCCCAATACGATCACGTTGAAGAAGGGACAAACCGTGAAGCTGCGCTTGCACAGCGAGGACGTCACCCACGGGTTCTTTCTGCGTGCGTTGAAGCTGGACGAAGAGATTCCGGCGGGCCAAACCACAGAAGTGACCGTCACGCCGCAGGTCGCAGGCACCTTTACGACGATCTGCGATCACTTCTGCGGCGCCAATCACGGCAACATGAACATGACGATCGTGGTGGAGTAACTCTCGCCGTGACTACGTCGATGTTCCATCGCACATTCGGGATCGTGGGGCTCTCGCTCTTGATCGTTCTTGCGGGCTGCCAGGTGCGCAGCCCCGGCGGGATCGAGACCAGCCTTATCCAGGGCACGAAGCGGCGAATCACGATCGGAGGGCGGGCGGATTCCAATCCGCTCCGCCCCACCCCCGAGAACATCCATGCCGGCCAGCAGAATTTCACTGCGTACTGCATGGTCTGTCATGGTCTGGACGGTCAGAACACGGGAGTGCCCTTCGCCGACAAGATGTCGCCCCCGGTTCCGCCGCTCAACTCGAAGTCGGTGCAGGCTTATACCGACGGCCAACTGCACTGGATCATCGCGAACGGAGTCGCGCCGTCGGGCATGCCGGCGTCGAAGGAAATCTTTCACGATGAAGAGATATGGCAGTTGGTGCTCTACATCCGGAATCTCCCGCCGAAGGGAAGCTTGGGAGAACCGCAAGTCTATGGCGGTAGTGGCAAACCGAACTAGCTTGCCGGAGTCTTGAAGCTGTCAGCAAATGCGTCGGTAATGCTGTAGCGGATCACGTGCTCGTACTCCGGTCCGAGGAAGCGCCGCAACCGGTCGGTATTCATGATGTACTGGCCGGTCATGTAGGGGACGGCCTCGGGAGGAATCGCGGAAATCTGCCGCTTCCAGAGGAACGCGAGCACCTGCCGCATCACCCACTTTCCCGGGACCTGAACGAGTTTCGCCCGCGCCATCGCAATACACTTCGCGAAAGTCAGCGGTTCGCCACGACCGGCCACGTTGAGAACGGTGAGCCGCTGCGTCTCCGGCTCACGCTGCAGGATGTGGAGGATCAGTCTCGCCATGTCGTCAACGTGGATGAACTGAATCTGGTTGTCGAGATACTGCTGGCCTCGCGGCAACATGCAGGGCAGGCGCTTGCCCTCGTTACGCATTCTCTCGGCCCGTTCGCTCTTGCCATTGGGAGTGCCGCGAAACGCACCCATTAGGTAATTCTCCACGCTGGCGCCGGCAAAAATGTGCGGCCGCAGAATGTAGACGCTGCATCCGCGCAGGGCCGTACATCGTTGCTGCACCACCTCGTCCGACTCTCTCTTGTGGATGGCGTACGGCAGCGTATGCGCGCCGAAGGGAGACTCCTCCGTCGCCGCTGTGGGGTAGTCGGGCCCATAGACGGAAACGCTGCTGGGAAAGATGAATTGCTTGATGCCCTCGTCGGCGGTGCGGTTGACCTCGGTGACGGCTTCCATGACGCGCGCCGTCCCGGCCACGTTGATCTGCCACATCCGATCCAGATCGAGCACCCCGGTGCGCACGGGATCGATCACAAACGCAAGGTGGACGACAGCATACGGGCGGGTATCGCGCAGAAGTTCGTAGAGTTTCCGGGTGGAAGACTCCTGCCCCAGATCCATGCTCTCGAATTGCAGCTCAGAATCGGTTTGGGGCGGAGCTACGTCCACCCCAATCACCGAATAACTCCGAAGCATGGGCAACAATCTGGACCCCAGGTTGCCCGACACGCCGGTCACCACAACAACAGGTTTCGCCATCAGTCCTTTTTGGGCTCAGGAGCCGGTGCAGCCGGAGGTTGCGCCGGCGGAGTCTGTGGCTGCGCAGCCGGCATTCCAGGGCGGGGACGCGGCCCTCGCGGCGGCGGCATCGGCCCGGCGCCGCCGGGGCCAAAGTACTCCTCGCTGGTGGTCGCATGGAATGAGCCGTTCAACTCCTCCATCTTCGTGCGCATGCGGTCATTCTGGATCTTGCCGTGAATCTCGTTCTTGGCCTGGTCGAGCGGCAGCGGCGTCTTGCTGTTCATCTTGTAGATGTAGTGGCCGCCCGAATCGCTGATGACCGGTGACACCTCGCCCGGCTTCAGATCGAACACTGCGGCGTGCCCCTGAGGCAGACCCGTGCGGCGGACGCTGGGCAGATTCACCGTTGGGGATTCAATCTTCATCCCGGATGCGTCGAAGGCTTCTTTCTGCAGTTGGACGATGTCCTCGCCGGCAGCCGCCCGCGCGCGGATATCACCGGCCAGCTTGGTCATGGCCTGTTCGTTCTCTTCGCCCTTGGCTTTTTCCGTGTCTGCTTTGGCTTTCTTCTGCTCGTCAGTGAGCTTGTCGTCGTCATCTTCTTTGCCCTCGGCCTGATCCTGCTGCTTGGTGCGGGGCACGAAGATGCGGTCGAGATTGTATTGCTCGAAGGTCTGGGCGTTGTCCCTGTAGTACTTCTCGATATCCGCGTCCGACACCTTGGCTGCGTCTTCCTGCATCTGGCGCTGCAGTTGGTTGGTGAGCACCTGCATCTGGACGAATTGCATGGTGTCTTTAAACTGCGGCTTCTTGTCCAAGCCCTGTTTTTTCGCCTCAGTGGACATGGCGATCAGGCGGGGAAGCACACTGCCCAGTTGCTTTTTCTGCTGCGCCGTGGCGTTGGGAGCGACTGCGCTGGCGATTCTCTCAAACTCGGCCTTGGTGATGATCGTCTTGCAGTCGGCGGGCTTTTCCGGTGCGGCCTTTGTCGCCGCGGGTTTCGCCGCCGTGCCTTTGGCAGCGGGCGTCGCTGGCTTCGGGGAGCACACTCCGTCGACGGTGATTACGGGCGCGTTGTCCGGCACGGATGCTGCGGTGTCGGCGGGCGCCGCCGGTTTCTCCGCTTTCTCCGCGGAAGGCGCGCTCGGGACCGCCTGTCCCCAGGCCAGCGTCCCCAGCAAAACACACAGCAGCCAACTCTTGCGCATGACTCGTATTCCTCCAGGATTGGTCCACCAGAAAGGTGAAAATGCCAAGCACAAAATCCTAGCACAACCGGCGTCATTCCTTTGCCGTTTCCGCTGGCAGCAGCGATAATGCGAAGCATGTCGGGAACGACGCCGGCGGTTTCTCCCATCGAGTTGATGCGCGCGGAAAAGCGCGCCGCCGCGGGCAATTCCGTTCTGGCCGCCGTGATGATTACCGGGCTGAAGCTGGCGGTCGGGCTCACCACCGGCAGCTTGGGCATCCTGTCGGAAGCGGCGCATTCCGGGCTGGATCTGATCGCCTCCGTGCTGACCTACTATTCCGTGAGCATCTCCGACAAGCCTGCCGACGCCGATCACCAATACGGTCACGGCAAGATCGAGAACTTCTCGGCCTTCGTCGAAACGGGCCTGCTGCTTCTGACGTGTGCCTGGATCATCTACGAGGCGGTCGTTCGGCTGTTCTTCCGCCACATCGAGATCGAACCCTCGATCTACGCCTTTGTCGTCATGCTCTTTTCGATGATTCTTGACTGGTGGCGCTCCCGCGCGCTGGGCAGGATCGCCACCAAATACGACAGTCAGGCGCTGGAGGCCGATGCGCTCCACTTCTCCACCGACATCTGGTCCGCAGGAGTGGTGGTCCTGGGCTTGATTCTTGTCATGGCCGGCCGCACATATCACATCGCGTGGCTGAGCGATGCCGATCCCATCGCCGCCCTCTTCGTGGCCGGTGTCGTGGTATCGGTGAGCTGGCGCTTGGCGCGCCGCACGGTCGATGCCTTGCTCGACGCCGCGCCTCCCGGGGTGCGTTCCCGGATCTACGATGCAGTCCTGAGTCTCGACGGCGTTCTGGAAGTCGAGCGCGTCCGCATTCGCCGCGCAGGGAACCGTTATTTCGCCGATGTGGTTGTCGGACTGGCGCGCTCCGTAACCTTCCAGCGCTCCGGTCAATTGACGACGGCCGTCACCGAGTCAGTCCACCGCATCCTGCCCAACGCCGACGTTACCGTGCAGCCACTGCCGCGGGCGCAGCGATCGGAGAACATCTTCGACCGTGTGCGGGCCGTTGCCACCCACCGCAATCTCAACGTGCATGACATCAGCGTGCAGGATCTTGCCGGGAAGTTGCACGTCGAGCAGCATGTGGAACTCGATGAGCGCATGTCGCTGAAGGAGGCGCACGATCAGGTTACGGAGCTCGAAGCGGATATGCGCCACGACGTGCCTGAAATCGCCGAGATCCTGACCCACATCGAAAGCGAGCCGGCGACGATCGAACGCCCGGAGGAGTTGGTAGGCGACGCGGAACTGGAGCATCGGCTGAAGACTGTGGCCGCTCAGTTTCCCGAGATTCACGACGTGCACGAGTTTGTGTTCAAGCGCGTCCGCGGGCGGCTCTACGTTTCCTGTCACTGCACGCTGTCTGATACTCTATCGCTCGCCCGCGTGCACGACATTCAGACGGAGTTGGAGATTCGTTTCAAGCAGGACGCCCCCGAGCTGTTTCGGGTGCTGATCCATCCCGAGCCCAGCACCGACAATCGGAGATAAGTTGTGATCTCAGCCAAAGCCATCTGGACCGACAACGAACGCTACCTGGGCGAGGCGAACTCGCGGCACGCCGTGGTCATGGACACGGCCAAGGAGAAATCCGCGAGCACGCCCATGGAACTGGTGCTGATCGCCCTCTGTGGCTGCACCGCGTCGGATGTGGTCGGCATCCTGCGCAAGAAGCGAGAGCCGTTTACCAGCATTGAGGTGAGTGCCGAAGGCGAGCGCGCCGCTGGATATCCGTCGGTCTATACGCAAATCAAGCTGATTTACCGGGTCGGTGGTAAAGTGTCGCACAAGGCGATGGAAGATGCGGTCAAGCTGTCGAAAGAGAAGTATTGCTCGGTATCGGCGATGCTCGAAAAGACCGCGAAGATTTCGGCCGTGATCGAGTACGACGAGGGGAATCGGGCCTGACGCCGCGCGGAGAGCGGCTTTTGCGTGCCTAAACTTATCGTATTTACGCAACCGGGTTGTCTGCAGTGCGAGTTCTTGCGCATCTACCTTGAGGCTCGCGAACTGCCGTTCGAGGAACGCGACATCAGCCAGGACGCCGAGGCGCGCCACGAAATGACCGAAACCCACGGCAGCAACGAGACTCCGACGATGCTCATCGACGGAGAGGTTCTTGTCGGATTTGACCCCAGTCTGCTTGACCAGATTCTCGATCCGCCCGCATCATCGGATTCGGTGGCCTAAGCCCTGAACACTCCGCATTCCAATTCTCCGCCGCATCCACTCCGCGGCTATTTCTTCATCGCGCTGGCGACCTTGCTGTGGGGAGTCTCGGCGTCGCTGGGGCGCGCGGTCTTCACCGGCAGACTGCCCCTCGCCGGAGAAGCCCTGCATCCGATCGAGCCGCTGATCCTGTCACAGACACGCACCACATTTTCGTTGCTGGTTCTGCTGCCGATCCTCGGCGGACGCGGCGGATGGCGGCGCATCCAGCTTCCCCGGCCCGATCTCCTCCAGTGCCTGATTCTCGGCATGTTAGGCGTGGCCGCATCGAATTATTTCTATTACGTTGCCATCCAGAAGACGAGCGTCGCCATTGCGATCATCCTGCAATACACGGCGCCCGTGTGGGTGCTGCTGTACGTGGTCGCCCGTGGGCAGCAGAAGCTCTCGTTGCAGAAAGTTGCGGCGGTGGCGGTCGCGATCGCCGGAATTGCGCTGACGATCGGCATCGTCGGCGGACACTCTGCCGCGCCGCTGCACATCGACACCTACGGCCTGATCGCCGCGATGCTGGCGTCGTTCTCATTCTCGTTCTACAACATCGGCGGACACGGAGTTCTCGCGCGCCACGACCGCTGGCGCGTGCTCGTCTGGACACTGGGTGCAGCCGCCGCGTTCTGGTTGGTCGCGAATCCTCCGTGGAAAGTCGCCGCCGCGCACTACACGCCCGCGCAATGGGGATTCCTGTTCGTCTTCTCGATGGTCTCCGTGCTGGGCCCGTTCTCGCTCTACTTCCTCGGATTGCAGCACCTGGAGCCGACCAGAGCGATCATCGCGAGTTGTCTCGAGCCGGTGTTCTCGATCCTGCTGGCCGCCGTGCTGCTGGGAGAGGGTGTGCGAGCAATTCAGACGCTGGGAATTGTGCTGGTGCTGGCCGCGATTGTGATCGTTCAGCTACCGGGCAGGGGAGCGAAGGAACGGGAAACTGTGGTGGTCGATCCGATCGATTAGTCCAACTCCAAACGGTAGACAAGTGCGCCAGCCGATAACTATCTTGTCAAGATGTCCGCTCCCCCTAAAGACGTAGTAGTTGCCGCCGTGAAAGCTCACCTGCGAGGGCTGTGGCCTGAGGCAATCCTTACCGAGCGAAGATGGTCGAAAGGACCGGCCGCAGATCTCGGACCGGATTTCTGCATCGTGGAACTGTCCCCGACCCGAGCATCGAACAATCTCTGGGTCTACAGTACGGCCGGAAGTGACGAACTCAGGCCCAATGCCGAGGGGTTCGAATTCGTTCTGCTGGCGCCTACGTCTGATGAACGACATGTAGAAACGCTAACCATGCTTGCGCACTACCATCGCTTCGAATCTTCCGTCGGGCTCAACCATATCGTCCCCATTGGCGACTCATGGGCTGCTGGTTCGCGATGCGATCGCCTGTTGATCTCTCTGCCGTATCCGTACGGGCCTGGTCTGGAGTGGCTCAGGACAGGCGATCTCATCCTGCAGTTCCTGTGGGCGCTGCCGATTACTCCTGAAGAAGCCGCTTTCGCCAACCAGCAGGGTGTGGAATCGCTTGAGCAACGCTTCGATGAGGCGAAGTTGCGTTACTGGGACCCGCTCCGGCAAAGTGTCGTGTAAGCCGTTATTTCACTCCAGCGTCTTCCCCCGCGTCTCCGGCAACTGTGTCGTCATCAGTGCCGCCAACAGATATCCCGCCGCGCACAGATAGAACGCCCAACTCAATCCCTTCGCCTGCCCGGCGCGCCCAATCACCAGCGGCGCCAGGGAACTCATGGTGCGCGCGCCGTTGTAAGTGAAGCCGAGCGCCCGCGCCCGAACGGCGGTAGGGAAGATCTCGCTGCCCATGATCCCCGACCCGGAGAAGATTCCCGTGCCAAAGAACGCGACCAGCGTGCCCAGCACCAGCAGAAGCATCTGGGACCGCGCCATGGCATACAACGGGATCAGGCACGCCGCCACGAGCGTGTAAGCCAGAAACGCCGTCCGGCGGCCGATGTGGTCGGCCACCCATCCGAAGCTGGCGTAGCCGGGGAACATCCCGCAAAGGTTCAGGACGACCATCAGGGTGGTCATGCCCAGCACGCCAAAGCCGCGTCCGCCCTGCGCGACCGGTAGTGACAGATACGGCGGCAGCCAGGAGAACAGCCCCCACCACGCAAACATCGCAAAGAAATTGAACAGCAGGAGAGCCAATGTGTGCCGGATGTAAGGAGGCGAAAAGATCAAGCTCGTAGAGACGTAACTTGTTACGTCTCTCTCGCCAGGAGCACGAAGCTCCCTCCCTTCAGGATTCCGCGTCCTCTCCCGCCACATCTCCGACTCCGGCACGCTCCCCTGAATCCAGAACGTGATCAGCGCCGGGAGGATTCCGACGAAGAACACCGCCCGCCATCCGTAATACCGTGAGACGGGCCCGGCGACCAGAGCCGCCGCCGCAAATCCCAGCGCCCACGAACTCTGCACGATCGAAATCGCCTTGGCGCGAAACTCCGTCGGCCAGGTCTCGGCGACGAGAGTTGCTCCTGTGTTCCATTCGCCGCCCATGCCGAGTCCAAGCACAAATCGCGCGACGGCGAGCATGGCGATGGTCGTCGCTAACCCCGACGCGAACGAGCACAGCGAGTACGTCAGGATGCTGGCCATCAACGCGCGTTTTCGCCCGATGCGGTCCGCGAGGAATCCGAACAGCACGCCGCCGATTCCCGATGCCAGCAGCGTCAACGTCCCCAGCGAGCCCGCGGTCGTCTTGCTCATCCCCAGATCGCGCATCAGCAGGGCAAGTACCAGCGAGTAGATCATGGCGTCGAACGCGTCGAGCGCCCAGCCCATCGCGGCAGCGAGCAGCGTTCTTCGCTGCCCGGGTGTCGCCTGACGGATGAGTTCTATGGGACCGATCGCCATGAGGGATTCGCGCGATTGTACCGGAGATCGGTGGAATGTTGATTTTTGATTGTCGAATCAACAGCCGGGGAGGTCAATGATGCCTCAAAGCAGCCTTCAATCAACATTCAACAGTCAACCAGTCGGTTACCACGGATTACTTCGGTGTGGCCGAATGACATTTTCGTGACATGCCAGCCCGGGACGCTCGATAGGCTCATCCTACCCCCGAAGAAACAAATTGAGGTTCGGGTTATGAAGATACGTTCGGCCATCTACGCACTCGGTTTTCTATTAGTGACCATGGCTCCGTGTTTCGCACATCACACGGCCGTGATCGTCAACAAGGGCAACGCCGCCAAAAATGTAACGTCGGCGGAACTGGAGAAGATGATTCGCGGTGACCTGCGGAAGTGGCCCGACGGCAAGAGTGTTCTGCTGGTATTGCACAAGAACTCCGAGGGCGAACGGGAGGCACTCCAGCGCCTGAACAAGATGTCAGCCTCAGAATGGACCACATTTCTTGCCGCGCACAGGGACTGGATCGTTTTCGTCGACAGCGATGCGGACGTGCTCAAGGCGGTGCAGGCGGAACCCGGTGCGCTGGGACTGATCGAGGTGCATTCGATCGACGGCAGCATTCAGGTCGTCCGCGTCGACGGCAGATTGCCGATGGAGCAAGGATACCTGCCGCACTAGAAGTCCCCGCGGGCTTCGGCTGTCAACTTGCAGGATCGCCGGCCGCCCCGGTGGCATTCGCGAGCAGATGGAAATACCGCCGCGCTTTCTTTACGTCATGCGCGATCTGCTCCCGCAGGGCTTCGACCGACGGAAACTTGACCTCATCCCGCAAGCGTTCGAGGAAACATATTTCCACTTCCGTCTCCGGCGTTAATTCCAGCGGATGGAAGTTCAAAAGGTGCGTCTCGATGGCGAACAGCTCGTTTCCGAACGTCGGACGATTCCCCACGTTCGTGACCGAATTGAAGCGCTCGGTCCCCACCCGCGTCCATGTGATATAGACGCCGTGCTTTGGGACCAGTTCGTCATAGCGTGCCATGTTGATCGTCGGCACTGTGTACTTCGATCCGTAGCCGCGTCCGCGTCCGGGATTGCCGAGAATACAAAACGGGCGGCCGAGCAGATGGCGCGCCCGGCTTACGCGGCCTTCGCTGAGCAGCTTGCGAATCTGGCTGCTCGAAACTCTTTCGCCGCGCAGCTGCATCTCGTCATAGACCTTCACTTCGAAGCCGAGTTCGCGGCCGAACTCGGTCAACATGTGGACGTCTCCGGCGGCCCTGTGCCCGAAATGAAAGTTGTATCCTTCGTGCACCTCGCGCGCGTGCAACTTCTTTTTCAGGATGCGTTCCGCGAACTGCCGCGGCGTCATCAGCGACAAATCGCGGCCGAAGGGTAGTAACAGGACCGCATCCAGACCAGTGCCCTCGAGCCACAGCAGCTTCTCGGGAGTGGGAGTGAGAAGTTTCAGTCCAGCCTCGGGCCTGAGAATCCGCGTCGGATGCGGCTCGAAAGTTACCGCTACGGCCCTGGCGCCGTTCGCATGCGCACGCCTGACAATCTCGTCGAGCACCCGCGCGTGCGCCCGGTGCACTCCGTCGAAGTTTCCCACGCTGACATACGTGGGGCCGAAGTCAGCAGGGACGTCCTCGAGCTTGTGAAAGATGAGCATGAATCAGAGAAGCACTGTGGTTGCTAGTTTCTGATTTCAGATTTGAAGATCTTCGGGGAGTCGGGCCGCCTCTCAATCGACAATCAAAAATCAGAAATCTGCAATCTAGATTTCAAACTCCACCTTCATTCCGTCATAGGCCAGCCGCACGTGCCGGGGCAAACTGGCGTTTGTCGCTTCATGCCCCAGATCGTGGCAGATGTGCGTGAAGAATGCCCGCTTCGGGCGCACCCGGTCCACAATCGCCAGCGAGTTCTTGACCGTCGAATGAGTGGGATGCGGCTTGTGCCGCAACGCGTCGAGAAACAGGATCTCCAGCCCCTGCAGTTGATCGAGGGACGATTCCGGAATCTCGCTGTGATCCGTCAGATACGCGCCCGAACCGAATCGATAGCCATAAATCTGCGTCTCGCCGTGAATCAGAATGATCGGTTCAATCAGCACCCCGAAGAGATCGAACGGCCCATCGATCGGATGCAGCTCCAGTTGCGCCAGGCCGCCGAACTTGTAATCGGCGTCAAAGATGTAAGCGAACATCTTCCGCAGGAATGCAGCCGCATCGGGCCGCGCATAAAGCGGGAGCTTGCCGGGTTTGTGGTGATAGCTGAGCGGCCGCAGGTCGTCGATGCCAAGAATGTGATCGGCGTGCGTGTGGGTGTAAAGCACCGCATCGACCTGATGAATCTTCTCGCGGATCGCCTGCATGTAGAAATCAGGCGTGGTGTCGATCAACACGATTCGGTGGTTGTACTCGAGCATGATCGACGGGCGCGTCCGCCGGTCGTGCGGATCGTCGGAATGGCAAACGGCGCAGTCACAGCCCAATGTCGGGACGCCCATCGATGTCCCGCTGCCCAGCACAGTCAAGGTCGCTTTCATCTTCCGCTTGTTCCAGTCGCGGGCCCCGGTTGCGGCGGACGCGCGAGAGCGTTCGTTACCTCCACATATGCCATGCGCAGCTCGTACAGACTGTTCTGCAGGAAATTCTCTTCGGCGGGAGTCAGGTTGCCCTTAGTCTTTGCGGCAATCAAGCTCAACGTGTCGATCGTGAGCCGTGCACCGATGATGTCGACTCGCGGTTGCTCGTTCTGCTGGCGCATCAAGCCGAGCTGCAGCATCGCGGTCATGTACAACTGGGCCAGAAACTTCTCGAACGAGACCTCAAACTCTTTCGCCGAATGTCCGCTCAGCTCGACTTCTCGGTCCAGATCTTTTGATGATTGACGATACGCCGCCGCTTGCGCGTCCTGCTCGGCCTTGCTCGGTGGCGGAGGCATATCGCGATCCAACACCTCGTCCGCGGACGCTGCCGGTTGCTCCGTGGTCGGGGCCGCAGCTTTCGCTACACTTGGAGGCGCCTTTGGAGCCTCGGCTTGTTCTTGGACATCGGATCGCAACTCGCCCTCAGAGGTGAACAGACGCCGATCCGTGACCGTAAAGCTACTCTCACTCTTCTTCTCAGCCATAAACTCTTCCCCAGAACTTTTCTCGGATGATTCCTATTATGCCGGACGCGCGACCGCGTGGCCCAGTAGTACGCTATTGGAGACGGGCAACGGCACGACGGTTGCTTTCACACTGCCAAGCATAACCTCGCGACCGGGCGTCCCCAATTCCCGCCGAATGTACCCCAACGCAATCGTCGCCTCTGCGTTCGGCTGGCACAGCGATGCGACACTCGTGATTTCCCCGACTTCTTTTTCACCAACGACGACCTTGGTTCCTGCGGCGATCGAATGAAGTCCTCCAACGAGAAACCCTGCCAGTTTTCGATGCACGGCCCCGCGCGATCGGATACGTTCCACAATCTCCTGTCCGACGTAACAACCCTTGTTGAAGTTCAGGGCCCGAGCCTGCTCGGTTTCTTGCGGCAATTCGCGTTCGCGGACATCGACTCCAAACAGCGGGATGCCCGAAACAATCCGGTGAAGTTCGAGCGCCTCGAAACCGACAGGCGTCGCGCCGTGGGCCACCAGCGCGTCCCAGGTCTTGCGAACGTCTCCGGGCGCGAGCCAGAGTTCGTACATTTCGACCGCCGCATCGTCATCGCCGCGGACAACTGTGCACTCGGTGCAATCACAACTGCAGGCGCACCGCGCATCAATCAGCTGAAGAGGTCCGATCTCCGGGATCGCGATGCCGGCGGTGTTCAGTACCTCGCGCGCCTTCGGTCCGGCGATGCCCAATGCAGTGAGGGAGTCGCTGAGATCTTTGACCTCCACATCATCCATGATGATGTAGTGGTCAACGGTCGCCAGAATCTTCTCCAACTGGCTGCGATCCGTATCGACCACAATCGACTCGCCGCGGTTGTACGCGTAAAGATCGCCGAGAATGTGTCCCTGCGGATTGAGCAGGAACGCATACACACCCTGTCCGACAGCGAGGTCGCGGACGTTGTTCGTGACCATGCCGTTGAGCCAGCGCACGCGGTCGCCACCGGTCAGCGAAATCTTGGCGCGGTAGCCCAAGTCGTAGACGGCGCACTCGCTGCGTAGCGTGGCAAACTCCGCTTGCGGATCGCTGAAGCGCGCTGCCGCCGTGGCGCCCCGATACTTGCCGACTTGGTACGCGGTGAACCTCGTGCCCAATCCTTCGCCACTCGCCTGTAATGCGGTAAGACCCATACTTGTATTCGATTATAGCGACTGTGCTAACGTTCCAAGCCGTGAACCCAGGTGGCGTAACCAAGAAGCGCATCGCCGTCATTCCAGGTGACGGGATCGGCAAAGAAGTAATTCCGGAGGCAGTGAAGGCGATCAACGCCACTGGCGCGCCCGTCGCGATGGTCGAGTTCGACTGGGGTGCCGACCGCTATCTCCGCGACCAGACCACGGTCCCCGCGGACGGCTTCGCCATGCTGGAGCGCGATTTCGACGCCATCCTCGTCGGCGCATTCGGCGATCCGCGCGTGAAGACGAACATCCACGCCCGAGAGATCTTACTCGGGATGCGCTTCCAGATGGACCTCTACGCGAACGTCAGGCCCGTGCGCCTGCTCGACGCGGCACTATGCCCATTGAAGGGCGTCGAGCCAAAAGACGTCGATTTCGTAGTCCTGCGCGAGAACACCGAAGGCGTGTACACCGACGCCGGCGGCGTCTTTAAGCAGGGAACTGCCGACGAGATCGCTGTCCAGGAGGACATCAACACGCGTAAGGGCGTAGAGCGGATTATCCGCTACGCCTTCGAGTACTGCCGTACGCATACCAAACTCGATGGCTCGCCGCGGAGCCGTGTGCTGATGTGCGACAAATCCAACGCCATGACCCACGCCGGAGGCTTGTGGCAGCGCGTCTTCAAAGAGGTCGGCGCCGAATATCCGGCGATCACCGCGCAGCACATGTACGTCGACGCCCTCTGCCTGCAGATGGTACGCGACCCGCGCCAGTTCGACGTAATCGTGACCAACAACCTGTTCGGCGACATCATCACCGATCTCGCCGCCGGGCTGCAGGGCGGCCTCGGCATGGCGGCCAGCGGCAATATTCATCCCGGCCGCACGTCGATGTTCGAGCCAGTCCACGGCTCCGCGCCCACAATCGCGGGGAAGAATCAGGCAAATCCGTTCGGCGCGATCCTGACCGCCGCCATGATGCTGCGGCATCTGGGATTGACCAACGAAGCAGATCGAATCGAAGCCGCAATACTCGAAGCCGTGCGCCAGAAGAAGACGACGCAGGATATCGGAGGCCCGCTGGGGACGCGGGAAGCCGGCGAATGGATCGCCAATAAGTTGTCATCCTGAGCGGAGCATGGAGATTCACGAAGTGAATCAGCATGCGCAGTCGAAGGACCTTGTGTAGATCTCGGCTGCTGACTCCCACTTGATCTTGCAGGGCTCTCATCGAGAATGCCCAGTGCAACTTACACATCCGTGACAGGTAGAGATCCTTCGACCTCGCAGAAGCGCGCGATGCGCGCTTCCTGCTACGCTCAGGATGACAAGCTCGAAAGGGCAAACGCTACATGCTGATCTTCGAACAACTCGTCGCCCGCGGCCTGATGGTCTTCGACCCCAACCGCAAAGTCCTTACCTTCAATTTGCGCGCTCTGGCGCAATTCCCCGCACTTCGCCAGCAGAGGATCGACGAATTCAAGTGGCTCGTCGGCGAGTGGTCGTTCGAGAACCATGTCCGCGCCACGTCCACGACTCCGCCATACACCGACACCTACTTCTACACCTACGCACTATCCGACAATGACACGCGCTACACGGTCAGCGGCCACGGCGCGAAAGAGCGCCCGTACCTCACTTTCGATCCGTTCAGCAATCGCTGGATGATGACCTTCACCGAGGGCCTCTTCGGCGTCCTGCAGTCCAAAGGATGGCAAGGCGACACCATCGTTTTCACCGGCCCACTCACCATGCTGGGAGTTGATTGCGAACTGCGGCAGACAATCACGAAGAAAGGTGAGAACGAGTTTCACATCCTGAACGAAGAGAAACTTCCCGACGGCAGCTGGCGCGAGACCGACGAATTCTTCTGTCGCAGAAAAGTCCCGAGCTAAGGCCGGACGCCCGTCAACAGAGCCAACTCCCGCCACTTCCACTGGCAATCCACGTCGGCAAACCCAATCTCCCGCAGCCAGCCGAGCTGCGTTTCCACATCCAGCAGTTTGTTCGACGGATCCTCGGTCTCGACGGTGAATCCGATGCGGCGCAGAAACTCCTCGTGCAGCCGCTGCGACGGCGATGCCACGTGCTCCAGATTGCAGAAAACGCCGCCCGCCTCGAGTACGCCGAAGATCTCGCCATACAACTCCTGCTTCCGTTCATGCACCAGGTGATGAATCGCAAAGCTGGAGATCACTGCATCAAACTTACCGAGCGGTGGGAGGGGAGAATCCATATTGTGATCCACGATGCGCACCCGTGAATCTCCAGAAAATCGCTTCCGCGCAGCCTCGAGCATGGTCGGCGAGAAGTCGACAGCCACAGCCTCGGTATCCGGATGCTGTCCACGAACAATCGCCAGCAGCCTTCCGTCGCCCGTGCCGAGGTCGAGAATTCGCCGTGTCCCGGGGCGTATGAATTCGAGGATCGCCACCTCGCCCTCGGTTCGATGGGTAATCTGGTCGGCACGGCCCAGATAGTCGGTCGCGTGGTCGGCGGAAGTCCACAAGTTGACTTGGCCACTAGTGCTCATGAGAAAAGTATAGGGAAGCAGGTACACTCATTCTCAATGAAAAGAAGCGAAGTGGTGCGCTTGGGGATTTATTGGTTGCTTTTGCTGATTGCACTGGCCTGCTTGCCTCTGTCCGCGCAGGATTCAGCACCTGAGAAGCCGGCGGCGCCGGCTCCCGCCGAACAACCTGCAAACGCCGCGCCCGACACGCCCAAGGACGACGTCAAAATCACTCCTCGCCAGGCCGAGGAGCTGTTTCATACCGTTGACGAGATCCTGGCCTTCGACAGCAAGGAGACCGGCCTGCCCATCAAGCGCGAAGTGAAACGTAAGCTTACCAGCCGCGACGAGGTCGTTTCCTACCTGACCAAGCATCTGAACGACGAAGATACCCAGCGGCTGCGCCGCTCCGAGTTGGTGCTCAAGAAGTTCGGCCTGCTTCCGCACGACTTCAATCTGGAAACTTTTCTTGTCGCCCTTCTGCGCGAGGAAGTCGCCGGCTACTACGATCCCAAGACCAGAACCGTGAACCTGCTCGACTGGGTTCCGATGGAAGAGCAGGAGCCGGTAATGGCTCACGAACTCACGCACGCTCTACAAGATCAGGATGTAAACCTCCAGAAATGGATGAAGCGTGGCGAAAAGGATCTCGCCGAGATCAAGAAAGATCCCACGCCGGCCGACATCGAGAATGACGAGATCGATAACGCTCGGGAGGCCGTCGTCGAAGGGCAGGCCCAGGCCATCATGTTTCAGTACGCGATCGCGCCCGCGGGCCACTCGATCGTGAGTTCCCCGGAGCTGGTGGGGGCGATGGAAGAAGAGAGCCTGACAGGCACGCCCAACACAAAGGTCTTCAACGACGCTCCCATCTTTCTCAAGGAATCCATGACCTTCCCCTACAGCTACGGCATGGACTTCGTCATTAAGGTGCTGCAGCAGGGAGGAAAGCAGAAAGCATTTGCCGGAATTCTGGCGAATCCTCCGCACACCACGCGCCAGATCATGCAACCGGACACATATCTCTCTGGCGAGAAGATCGATCCCATGCCGCTGCCCGACTTCAAGCGAGACTTCAAGGACTACCAGAAGTTTGACATCGGCGCGATGGGCGAGTTTGACGTAGCGATTCTGATCGAGCAGTACGCCGGGCGGAAAGTCTCCAAGCAGATGTTTCCCGAATGGCGCGGAGGCTACTACTATGCAGCGAAGTCGAAGACTGACGCGGCCGCTCCGCTCGCGGTCCTTTACGTTTCGCGGTGGTCGAGCCCAGCCACAGCTGCCCAGTTTGCAGGCATTTACGCGTATTCTCTAAAGCAGCGCTACAAGACAGCGCGAGGCGCAGACGTTCCAAAAGATCCGGAGAGCACGCCAAAAGGCGACGATCCTCCAACCCCCGCGCCCCTGGATGGCCGGCACGCCTGGTCCACCGAGGAAGGCACCGTCGTAATCGAGGAGAAGGGCGACACGGTCTTCGTAACGGAGAGCCTCGACGACGCCACAACGGCTGCTCTTGAAAAGGAAGTGTTGGGCGCCACGGCACCAGCGAAATAGTTCCCCCGGATCAATCCCCGCTGGGTGCATAACTCAACCACAGCGGCTTGGTCCCTGTTCGTCTTCGGACAGTCTGCAGCGATCCGTGGACACTCTGGCGCCATGCGGTCTCGCCCGCGGTATCCGCTTGTCCTTTGCCATCATCGGGTTGCGCCTAGGCGGGATTGGTCAGCGCCTTGCTCGTGCGAGGGGAAGTATTTTTAAGCGGAAGGTGCGAGTGGGCCGCCTTTCGCTCGAACCGCGACATCTCGGGGACTCTAAATCGCGAGGACGAAATCAACCATGGCAGGGATCGTCAAAGATCTTCGTTACGCTTTCCGGCAGCTGCGCACGAGTCCGGGATTCGCCACCGTCGCAGTCCTGACCCTGGGACTTGGCATCGGTGTCAGCACCGGAATGTTCGGCGTGATGAAGGCTGTCCTGCTGCAGCCTCCTCCGTTTCACGATCCGGACCGCATCGTGAGAATCCTGGCCACGCAGGGCGATAACGTAGATGGTCCTTCCCCCCTAGACGTGCGCGACTACTCCGCGCAAAACAGCACATTCGAAAAGATGGCCACCTACGATTCGGGATGGCGCAAGAATGTCAGCGCGCTTCCCGGATCAACCGAGCCAGAACAACTCGCCATCGGACTCGTACCTGCCGCTTACTTTGAGGTGCTGGGGGTCAAGCCCCTCATGGGTCGACTCTTCACCGAGGAAGAGAATCGCTGGGGCAATCACTTCGAAACGATCCTGAGCTACGACTTCTGGCGAGCCCGACTCCAAGCCGATCCAAATATTCTCGGTAAGGTCATCCGGATCAACGACGAGCCGTACACCATTATCGCGGTCATGCCGCCGGGGCTCCCGGGTTGGTCGTTCGATAGTCAGCGCGGGCCGGTCGAGCTTTGGACTCCGTTCGTCCCCAATCTCTCCGCGAACGAAACCTCCATCTGGGACGAGTCTTCCAGACGATCGCGTGCCTGGGCGATCGGCCGCCTGAAACCGGGCGTCAGCCTTGAACAGGCGCAGGCCGATCTGCAGAGGATCGCCGCCAATCTGGCCTCCAGCCATCCCCTGGACCGCGGCGTGGGCGTAATCCTTCGCCCGATACGAGAGGACCGCGTCGGAAGTCTTCGCCCCGTGATCCTGCTATTGATGGGCGCCGTCGTGCTGATCCTGCTGATCGCATGCTCCAACGTCGCCAACCTGGTGCTCGCACGAAACTCAGGCCGGACCCGCGAAGTGGCCGTGCGGGTCTCGATGGGCGCTGCCCGGTGGGTCCTGATCCGACAGTTCATGACCGAAAGCCTGGCATTGGGCATCCTAGGTGGCGCCCTTGGCTGTCTGCTCGCCTGGACTGCGTGCGCCGTCGTGGCGCGAGTGCACCCGCCGCAGTTGCCACAGTTGGCGACGGTTCACGTGGATTTCTGGGTTCTAGCTTTTGCACTCCTTGTGTCGCTGGGGAGCAGCCTGATCTTCGGAGTGATTCCAGCCTGGCTCAGTTCGCGAGTCAATCTGTCGGACGCCTTCAAGGAGAGTGGTCGAGCCGTCGTCGGGCACGGCAAGCGATGGTTGCGGAATTCGTTTGTGACCGGCGAGATGGCGCTGGCCGTGATGCTGCTCGTCGCCACCGGACTTCTCATGCAAAGCCTGCTGCGCCTGCAGAGTCAGGACCCCGGTTTTCGCGTGGACCACATGCTCCGAACGCATCTTTTTCTGCCTCCGGTTCGTTACTCCAACCCTGACAGCATCACGCGATTCTGCCGGCAATATGCGGAGCGTGTTGGTCAGTTGCCGGGAGTACAGGACGTCACGATCAGCGCCGCGTACCCTCCGAGCGATGAGTGGATGCAATATTTCACCATTGAGGGAAAGCCGGCGTCGCTCGGGGACGCTCCGGAAGCGACATTCAACGTGACCGACGAACACTATCTTCCAGTACTCGGCATTGCGCTGCTTCGGGGCCGGAACTTCGCCGCGACCGACACCGAACTCAGCCCTCCGGTCGCCCTGATCAACAAGTCTCTCGCCGAGCGATACTTTCCAAACGAAGATCCAGTCGGCCGACAAATCCGCGTGGGCTTGCCCGAGGCGGGAGCCGCTTTCAATCTGCCACCCGGAGCCGGCGGGAATACCGCCGCCATTCTCTTCACCATCGTCGGCGTAACCGGCGACAGCATGAATCGCGGCCTGGCTCTGCCTCCGGAGCCGCAGCTGACAGCCCTTTTCCGTCAGACGCCCAACTTCAATTTCGGCTTCAAGAACCTTATGGTTCGCACGGCGCTGGACCCACTACAAGTGGCTGAGCCAATCCGGCAACAGCTTCATGGGCTTGATCCCAACGTGCCTTTCGCCGAGGCCTCCAGCATGGACCAGATCATGCAGCAGCACACCGCCGACCGCCGCTACACTTCCAGCCTGCTGGCGCTGTTTGCCGTGTTCGGAACGGTGCTGGCCGGAATCGGCGTCTATGGCGTCGTGTCCCATGTGGTGGCACAGCGGACGGGCGAGATCGGCGTACGCATGGCGCTGGGCGCTCAGCGCAGCGACGTGCTCTGGATGGTCATCAAACAAGGCCTTTCGGTGGCGACGGCCGGAGCAGCCGTGGGCTTGTTTGGCGCATGGGCCCTTCGGCGAGTCGTAACCCAGATCGTCTTCGGGATTTCCCCCGCCGATCCGGCAACATTCCTGGTCGCAGCACTGGTGCTGATCGCGTTCGCCGCGGGTGCGACCTACATTCCGGCGCGGCGCGCTGCCAAGGTCGATCCCATCGTGGCACTGCGCTACGAGTGAACGCGTGTCCAAGCGAGAGCAGCGCGCCGAGAGCGGCGCTATTTCTTCTTCGCACCCGCGGTTCCGTCCGCTGGCTCGCCCAGAAAATGCTGCACTTTCGCCGGCACCACGAACTGCCTTCCAGAGCGCGCGATCGTGAGTTTTCTTTCCTGCCCCGGAGTGCCGCCAAGCATCGACCACACTTGCCCCATCGTCAGGCCGCCTACCGGCAGGTCATTGATGGCGACGAGTTGATCTCCGGCCTGCACGCCGTGATCGCCGACCGGCACTGACGTTGTCTCGCCCAAGTCGGGCACACCGAGGATCGTAAAGCGGCCGTCCGCTTCTGGCCGAAGCGTCAGGCCGATCACATCGAAGTCCGGGAAACGGAACGTCCGTCCGATCTCGAAATACACCGTCGCGTGCGCGTAATCGAACCCCACGCGGTAGTTCTGCAGCATGTTCGCGCCGACCAGCCCAACCGTCTGCGTGCCAGCGCGCTTCTCGAAGAAATCCATCACCGGTTTCGGCAAAGCCACCATATCGACATCCGTGAGGAACAGCGGCCCGTACTCCACTCGCCCGACACGCATCACGTTCCACTTGGATTCTTCAGGCGCTCCCCACCTGTTCGCCGAGCCCACGGCGCCGGTCATGCGCGGCCATTCTTTATGCGCGGTTCCGAGCTTGTCGAAGAGATCTCCGTCGAGAAAGCTGATGCACGACCCTACGTCGAGCGCCAGGTTGTATTTCTTGTTTTCAATCCGGCTCGGCACCTGGATCAGCCCGTTGTCGGCGTTCACCATGACCTTGGCGCTCGAGCCGCGAAAATGAAGGCTGCCTGGTGCCTCGATCGAGAACTTGTGATCGACGAAATCGATCAGCACGTCGTACTTCTTCAGAATGCTCGATGGCAGGTTGATTTCCGCTTTCAGACCCAAAGCCAGCACGGCCGACTCGCTGACCGGCCGCAAAGGAATTTTCACTTCCTTGATCGAAGTGAGCGGAATGCTCATTCCGCCGATCACGATCTCCGACGGCGGAGGCGCGGTGCACTCCTGATCGCCGCACTTGACTGCCAGCCCCAGAGCCGTGGCCAGCCGCCGCGACATATACAGATCCGGATTCCCGTTGTCGACCCAGGCACCAACCGCTTCAGCCGAGCCGTCCGGCAGGCGAACCTCAGCGCGAATCACAACCCGGTTGTGATCGATAGTCGCCGGAACGGTGACGGATGTGGAGCCGGCTGCTTTGTCTTGCGACGTCAGAAAAGAGCTGAGCAGCAGCAACCACCCGGCAAGAAGAACGCGCATAGCCAAATTGTATTCTCCCAGGCTCATGTAGGGGCGGACGCAGCTTGCCCTGAGTAAGGCCGAAGGGTCCGCCCCGCGGCCCCGAGCAAAGCGAGGGGGCGCGTATGCCATCGGCCGGCAGTATGATGGAGAAGCCAGGTCCGGTGGGCGTCAAAGCAACAATCCAATATCGGTCGCCAAGAGACGGAGTTCCAAGACATGAAGCCAAAGAATACGATTTGCCTCTGGTACGACAAAGACGCCCTCGACGCGGCCAACTTCTACGCCGCCACTTTTCCCGACAGCAAAGTCAGCGCGGTTCACACTGCGCCCGGGGATTATCCGAGCGGCAAAAAGGGCGATGTGCTGACGGTGGAGTTCACCGTCGTGGGCATTCCTTGTCTCGGTCTCAATGGCGGTCCGATGTTCAAGCACAATGAGGCCTTTTCTTTCCAGATTGCGACGGACAATCAGGAAGAAACCGACCGCTACTGGAATGCGATCGTCGGCAACGGCGGCCAGGAGAGCGCGTGCGGCTGGTGCAAAGACCGATGGGGCCTTTCCTGGCAGATCACTCCGCGGGCGCTGACCGACGCGCTCGCGACTGGCGGCGGCGAGGCCAAGCGCGCCTTCGAAGCGATGATGACGATGAAGAAGATCGATATCGCTAGAATCGAAGCAGCGCGTCGAGGATGACGTGAACCCGACAACCCATTGCGAGAGGTGATACGGAGATCGAAGCCGGGATGCCCCTGATCAATGAGTGTAGTCGCGATTTTAAGAGCACGACGGTACGGCCTAGGTCCTCCTCGCAATCAACTCCCCAATATCCTTGCGAGGTATAACGATTCTGTGCTCGCTCGCCGCGCTGTTGACCATAATGCCTTCGCAGTCAGGGTTTGACCACGCAATATTCAAGAGTGCGGTCGCACCTACCTCTGCATTGAACGGCTGCGGAAAACGCTGAACAAAAACTGCGCGCTCCGCACAAGCGAGGACCATCTTTTTGCCATCTGGCGCGATGCTCATTGCAACGGTCAATTCACTCTTGCCAGCAGTGTATTGACCCGACGTACGCGGCGGAATGCCTTGCACAATAACGCCCAACTGAGAACCCAGAAAAATCCGTAAGAATTGTTCGTAGTTTTCGCGCGTGCTCTGTTCGGCGCAACGGGAAATGCAGTCCGATAATGGCGTTGAGGACTCCAGCATCCAAGCAGCTTAGCACCTGCGGGATCGACGGCAGAGGCAAGCGGCCGAAATCGCTCAGCAAGTCCGACTTAGTCCCGATTTCGCTCCTGTATAATCACCAGTTTGCCTAGGCGTTTCACGCGCTCTGGAGGACGATTGCCACAAGCAGAAATCGGAATCATCGGCGGCAGCGGGCTCTACTCCATGCCCGGCCTCACCAGGATCAAGGAAGTGCGTCTGAAAACGCCGTTTGGCGCACCGTCCGATGCCTACATCTGCGGCACACTCGAAGGCCGCAAAGTCGCGTTCCTCGCGCGCCACGGACGCGGACATCGGCTCCTGCCCAGCGAACTGAATTTCCGCGCCAACATCCACGGATTCAAGCAGCTTGGCGTCGAGCGCATCGTCTCCATCTCCGCCGTGGGATCGCTCAAAGAAGAGCACAAGCCTCTCGACTTCGTGATCCCCGATCAGTTCTTCGATCGCACGCGCCATCGCGTCGATACTTTCTTCGGCAACGGACTGGTCGCGCATATCGCCTTCGCCGATCCCATCTGTGGAGAACTCGCGTCCGTAGTGGCGCACGCCTGTCAGAAAGTTGGAGTCGTCGGCAAGCGCGGCGGCACGTATCTCTGCATGGAAGGCCCGCAGTTCTCCACCAAGGCCGAGTCGAACGTCTACCGCGGCCTCGGCATGGATGTGATCGGGATGACCAACCTGCAGGAAGCAAAGCTGGCGCGCGAAGCCGAGCTCTGCTACGTCACCGTCGCTATGGTCACGGACTATGACTGCTGGCATCCGCATCATGATTCCGTCACCGTAGATCAAATCGTCGCGGTGCTTGTCAAGAACGCCGAGAACGCGGCCAAGGTCGTTCGGCAAACGGTCGCCGACATGCCTCACGATCGGACGTGCAAGTGCGGGAAAGCCCTGGCCAATGCAATACTGACCGACCGAAAGAAGATTCCCGCGGCGACGAAGAAAAAACTGAAACTGATCGTCGGCAAATATCTGTCCACCCCAAAATCCAAATGAAAGCAGTTCCCGGTGCGGCGTCCTTGCGCAAGCAGTGCGGGAACCAGAAGGACGAATGAGCATACTCGTAGTCGGTTCGGTTGCATTTGATGACGTCACTTCGCCCTCGGGCAGCGTGAAGAACGTGCTCGCCGGCGCTGCCACATACTTCTCTCTGGCTGCGAGCCACTTCACCAAAGTCCGCGTGGTCGCGGTCGTCGGAGACGACTTCGGCCCTGAGCAGGAGAAGGTCTTTCACCAGCACGGCATCGATATCCGCGGCGTAGAACGCGCTGCCGGCAAGACTTTTCGCTGGGGCGGGACGTACACCGACAACCTGAACGAAGCCAGGACCGACTTCACGCATCTCAACGTCTTCGAAGCGTTCAAGCCGCAGATCCCCAAAGAGTACGAAGACTCCGACTACCTGTTCCTCGCGAATATCCAGCCCACGCTGCAGGCCGACGTCCGCCGCAAAATGAACCGCGTGCGCATGGTGGGCTGCGACACCATGAATTACTGGATCACTCGCACGCCGAAGGAACTGGCCGAGACGCTGAAACTCGTCGACATCCTGTTGATCAACGACACCGAGGCCAAGATGCTAGCGCACGAAACCAATCTGCCTCGCGCCGCGCAGAAAGTCATGGCGATGGGCCCAAAGGCGCTGGTGATCAAGCACGGCGAATACGGCGCGACGATTTTCTTCCGCGAGGGCACGTTTGGATTCGGGCATCACCCATTCCGCGCCCCGGCGTTGCCGATCGAAGAAGTGAAGGATCCGACGGGTGCCGGCGATTCCTTCGCTGGAGGATTCATGGGCTATCTCGCTTCGCAGCCGGAGGTCACGCGCGAAGTCCTGAAGCGCGCCATGTTCTACGGCAGCGTCATGGGATCGTTCGTCGTCGAACAATTCGGTCCGGAGCGTCTGCGATCGTTGACACGCGAAGAGATCGACGCCCGCTTCAAGGTCTTCCGCGAACTGACGCATCTGGATTAGTGTCTTGCATTTTGTTCTCGGAATGACTTCGCTGCTCTGTCATCCTGAGAACCGCGTCTTTTGCGGTCCGAAGGACCTCTGCAACTCTGTCTGGGCCAGCAACGCCGCAAGCACAATGCAGAGGTCGTTCGGCGAACACGCCGCTCGAACTGAACCGGCTACACTAGAGCGGGCAACGTCCTAAAACCCAAGCCGTATAGATGCCAAAGTCTCGAACAACCAAACCGTCCCTTCCCGGCGAGTCCGACCTCGCCCTGCTGGCGTGGCTCGCGACCTGCGCGTCAGTATTTACGTTCCTGTTCCATTTTAAGAACGGCGAAGTCCTGCTCTATGGCGACGCCGTCGCCCACATCAACATCGCGCGGCGCGTCTTCGATTCGAGAACGCCTGGGCTGCTGCAATTAGGTACGGTGTGGCTGCCACTGCCGCACCTGGTGATGATTCCGTTCCTGTTTTCGATGAAGATGTGGCGCACCGGCGCAGGCGGATCAATCCCATCGATGATTGCCTACGTCTTCGGCGTGATCGGAATATTCCGCCTCACGCGCGGCGCAGTCTCGATCACCAGCGCTCCCGATAGCGTGACGCGCACATCGGCCTGGATCGCTGCCCTGATCTTCGCAGCGAACCCCAATCTGATCTACATGCAGTCGACCGCCATGGGGGAAGCCGTGTATCTGGCATTCTTCGTATGGGCGATTGTTTTCTTCGCCGAATTCGTGCGCGGTGATTCCAAAGCGCTGGTCAAGAGCGGGCTGTGCCTCGCCGCAACCTGTCTCACGCGCTACGACGGCTGGTTCCTTACCTGCGCAATTGGCCCCACAGTACTGATGGTGTGGTGGAGGGCAAGGTCCTCTGAAAAGGGCGTCCCCACGGCCAGCCTTGTGAAGTTCCTGCTGATCACGGCTGCCGCTCCCGTGCTCTGGCTCGGGTATAACGGCATCGTCTACCGTAACCCGCTGGAATTCGAGAACGGTCCGTACTCGGCAAAGGCGATTGAAGCACGGACGCAAAGCCCTTCGAATCCCGGACACCCCGGCAGCGGCAGGCCGATCATGGCCGCGCAGTTCTTCCTGAAAGCGTCCGAAGGCAACGTGGCCTCGAACGAATGGCTGCAGCGCGGATGGGTTCTGCTTCTCGCTCTTGCGTTGGCCAGCGTCGTTCTCCTTTCGCGCTCATTGGCAAAACCCGCATGGCCGCTGGCGTTTCTGCTGATCCCGATCCCGTTCTACGCCTTGTCGATCGCCTATAGCGGCGTTCCCATTTTCGTGCCGCAATGGTGGCCGTTCAGCCACTACAACGTGCGCTACGGCCTGCAGCTGTTCCCGGCCTTCTCGATTGCGATCGCTCTGCTGGTCGCCTTCGCGCTCCGCCACGAAGGTTGGAATTGGCGGCTGCAATTCGCCGGAGTTCTCGCGCTGCTCGCGTTTGTCCTTGCCAGCTACAGCCGCATATGGCGCGAGGGCCCCACTTGCCTCGCCGAAGCCGAGATCAACATGAAGACGCGGACGCAACTCGAAGTGCAGCTCGCGAAATGGATTGAGAAGCTTCCGCCGGACGCAACCCTGCTCATGTATCTCGGCGACCACGTGGGTGCCGTCGAGCGAGCGGGCATCCCGTTGAAGCAGACGATCAATGAGGGAAACCACCGCGTGTGGAAACAACCTGTCGATCCCGACGGCCTCTGGGAGCGGGCTCTCGCCGATCCCGCAAAATACGCGGACTATGTCCTCGCGTTCGAGGGCGACCCGGTCTGGCAGGCGGTGCACGATCGGCATCTGCCGGAGCTGGTTGAAATCCACATCAGCGGCCAGGCGCGTGCCGTCCTCTATCGCGCCCGGTAATCAGCCCGGTAATTCAATGCGCCGTTGATCGAGTGATAAAATCCGGCCATCCGATACATGTTTCGTCCAGCGCAAGCATTCGCATGAACCATTTCGTCGACGGAAATCGTAAGAAGCTGGCTGGCTGCACTTCGCTGCGCCGTCTGCTGCTGGCGTTCTGCCGCGGCCTGGAGCGCGCGTGAAGCCCGCCGCGCTTACCATCCCGTTCGTCAAGGCCACAGCGTGCGGCAACGATTTTCTCTTGATCGATGCGACTCTCGCTCCCCAGGACGTCGCCGGCTTCACCCGCCGAATCTGTGATCGCCACGATGGCGTCGGTGCCGACGGCGTGGAATGGATGCTGCCGCACTTTTCCACCGACGTCGAAATTCGTCTGATCAACGCTGACGGATCACCGGCAGAAATTTCCGGCAACGGCACACGCTGCGTGGCCGCCTATATCTGCGCTACCGAAGGGAAGGAACGCATCTCGATTCTGACCGGCGCGGGCATCAAAGTCTGCTCCCTCACCGCACGGCGCGAAGCGGAGTACGAATTCGAAACTGAGATGGGCCAGGGTACCGTCAGTCCCGAGCTTGCGCTGAAGTTGGCATCCGGAGAGGTTCGAGGCATTCCCGTCTCGATCGGCAATCCGCACTATGTGGTCTTCGGTCCGGAGTTCGTGCGCAACTGGCAGGCGCTGGCGGCGGAAATTCAGAAGCAGCCGCAATTTTCCGAAGGAGTGAACGTCGAGTTCGTCGTAGTCGACAGCAAGTTTGATATGCGCGCTCGCTTCTTCGAGCGCGGCGCCGGCGAGACGCGATCTTCGGGCACGGGTTCCTGCGCCTCGGCGCTGGCTGCCATGAGTGCGCGTCGCGTGGATTCGACCGTGAAGGTCCAGGCCCCGGGAGGCACGCAGACCGTCCGCCGCCAGGGCGAGAACATTTTCTTGCGCGGTCCGGCGCGGCTGGTGTGCCGGGGAGAATTCTTTTTGAGTTAAATCGGGCGAGCAGCTCGTCCACGCCACAAACGCATGTCACCTTCCAACCCGCAATTCGCGAGGCCCCCAGCGCTGCGTCCCGGCGACACGGTCGGCATCGTCGCGCCGGCCAGCAATCTCAAGCAGTCCGAACTCGAGGCTGGCTGTGAAGCCTTACGGCGCGCGGGATATCGGACGATCTACCTTGACTCGATTCTCGATCGCGATCTTTACTTCGCCGGATCGATCAACCGCCGTGTCGACGAACTGGAAGAAATGTTCCAGCGCCGCGACGTGCGGGCGATCGTCTGCGCCCGCGGCGGATACGGTGCGAACTACCTGCTGAACCGCGTCGACCTCGACATCGTCAAAGCGAATCCCAAGATTTTCGTCGGATACAGCGACATCACCAGTCTCTTGACCCATTTCACAGACAGAACGGGCCTGGTGACTTTCCATGGTCCGATGGTCGCGAAGGACTGGGCTCACGAAGATGGAGTCGATTTCACATCGTGGCAGTCGGCGTTGACGCAAACCGCGCCGTGGGATGTGCCCCTAAACCTGGAAGTGACTGGCCTTGTCGACGGCAGCGCGGAAGGCGTTCTCTACGGAGGCTGCCTGTCGATCCTGGTTGCGTCACTGGGAACACCGTACGAGATCCAGACCGAAGGCAAAATTCTGTTTCTCGAAGACCTCTCCGCCAAGCCCTATCAGATCGATCGCATGCTGATGCAGTTGAAACTCGGCGGCTACCTGAGCCTCGTCCGCGGAATTGTATTCGGACAGATGCTGGATTGCGTGCAATCACCGGCCCAGGATTACACGTTGCAGGAAGTGATCACCCGAATCGTCGGAAACCTGCGCATTCCCGTGGCATTCGGATTGAAATCCGGACACGTGTCATCGAGCAATCGCACGCTGCCGTTCGGAGTGCGGGCAAGCCTTGCGGTGGCAGGCGGTCAGGTAAGTTTCAAGATCCTGGAATCGGCGGTGAGCGGGTGATTCCGTCCGTGTAACCTTATGCTCTGGGGTTTGCCTTCATAGACATGAATAATGGAAAGCACATTCATCTGATCGGCATCTGCGGCACCGCGATGGCCTCGCTCGCTGGAATGCTCAAGCAGCGCGGCTTCCACGTGACCGGCTCCGATACCGCCGCATATCCGCCGATGTCCGATTTCTTGAGCGATCTGGGCATTCCTGTAGCGCAGCCCTTTGACGGGAAGAATCTTGAGCCGCGGCCAGATCTCGTCGTCATCGGCAATGCGATCTCGCGCGGCAACGTCGAACTGGAGCACGTCCTCGATCAGCGTCTCGACTTCTGTTCTCTACCGCAACTGCTGCACGGCGAATTCCTGCGCGGCAAGGAAGTGCTGGTCGTCGCCGGAACGCACGGCAAAACCACGACCACGTCGATGCTCTCGTGGATCTTTCACTCCGCCGGACTCGACCCCTCGTTTCTGATTGGCGGCATCGCTGAGAATTTCGGTTCCAGCTTCCACCTCGGTGAAGGGAAGCACTTCATCCTCGAAGGCGACGAGTACGACACCGCGTTTTTCGACAAAGGACCAAAATTTCTGCACTACTTCCCCGACTCGGTGATCCTGACATCGGTCGAGTTCGATCACGCCGACATCTACAAAGACTTGGACGCCGTCGAGACCGCGTTCAAGCGCTTGGTGAATCTTGTGCCGCGGCGCGGACGCATTGTCGCCTTCGACTCCGGCGCGAGCATCGATCGCTGTGTTGCCAAGGCCTTCTGTCCGTTGGATCGCTACGGTGCGAGCCCGCGCGCTACCTGGAAGATTACTGATCTTCGCCTCGACCCCGGCCGCACGACCTGGACTGTCACTCACAACGGCCAAGCTTGGGCCAGCCTGGAATTCGAACTGGCTGGTGAGTACAACGTCTGGAACGCGACAGCGGCCGCTGCTCTGGCGCACTCTTGTGGAATTTCTATCGACGCCATCAAGCACGCTCTCCAAACGTTCAAGAGCGTCAAGCGGCGCCTCGAGGTAAAGGCGCAGGTCAACGGCGTCACCATCATCGATGATTTTGCGCACCACCCTACCGCCATCGCCGGGACGCTCAAGGCGCTGCGCGCTCGCTATCCGGGATCTCGCGTCTGGGCAGTTCTCGAGCCGCGCTCGAACACCCTGCGCCGCCGAGTCCTGCAGGGCGATCTGGCTCGAAGCCTGTCGAACGCCGACGAGGTCATCGTCGCGAATGTCTTCCGCTCGGAGGCGATCCCCGAGAACGAACGGCTCGAACTCCCGGCCCTGGCCGCCGAGATCAAGCTCCAGGGCCGTCCGGTGCGGCTTTTGGCGGACGCGGATGCCATCGTCCAGACCATCGCTCCCGAATTGCGCAGCGGTGACGTAGTCGCCATCCTGTCCAACGGCGGCTTCGACGGAATCTATGAGAAACTTCCTGCACGGCTACGCGAACTGGCCGCTCAACGATGACTCGAACCGCTCTTCGTCGCGTTCTCGTACTGGCGTTCTGTGCCGTACTGCTGGCGATACCAGCGCGTGCGGCCGAGGTGGGGTACGCGATCTCGCTCGAATCTCCCGAGCGCCATTTGGTGCTCGTGCAAATCATCCTGCCTCCTGGGCCGGACGCTCGCCAGCTGCAACTGCCCGTATGGAACGCCCTGTATCAGGTCCGGGACTTTGCGCAGTTCGTGAACTGGGTTCGAGCCAAAGATCGCGCAGGCAATGCGCTCGCGATCAACCCAGTCACCGACAGCAGTTGGGAGTTGAAAGGCGCTTCAAGCGGGGGCATCGTCGAATATCAGATGCAGGTTGATTCCTTCGGGCCATTCGGCGCGCAACTCACTCCGCATCACGCCTTCTTGAATCTCGCTCAGATCCTGATGTACGCGGCCGACAGCCGAAACGCGCCACTGGCGCTCCATTTCAGTCACGTGCCTGCCGGCTGGCGCATCGCGACTCCGTTACCGGTCACCGACGACACATACCATGCCGACAACTACGATCGCCTGGTGGACTCTCCAGTCGAGATCGGCGTGTTTCAGGAATCGGGCTTCGACGAGGCGGGAGGACATTTCCGCGTCATCGTCGACGCCGATCCCGCCGACTACGATTCTGGCAAGATCATCGCCAACCTTCACAACATCGTCGCCGCAGCTACTTCGTGGATGAACGACCGGCCCTTCGATACCTACACGTTCTTCTATCACTTCCCGCGCGGCCCGGCGGGAGGCGGCATGGAGCACGCCTACTCGACTGCGATCGACTTGAACGCAGCGACGATCCAGCGAAGTCTGTACCCGCTGAACGCCGTTACCGCCCATGAATTCTTCCATCTGTGGAATGTGAAGCGCATTCGCCCGCGGACGCTGGAGCCCGTCGATTACACCAAAGAGAACTTCACCCGCGCCCTGTGGTTCAGTGAAGGCGTCACCAGCACGGCCGAAGAGTTCATCCAGCTTCGCGCCGGACTCATCGAGGAAAATCAATTTCTCAATCATCTGGGCGAGCAGATCTCGGAGCTCGAAAGCCGCCCCGCGCATCTCACGCAATCCGCCGAAGAGTCCAGCCTTGACGCGTGGCTCGAAGGATTCGATTACTACCGCCGCCCGGAGCGCAGCATCTCGTACTACAACAAAGGCGAACTGCTCGGCTTTATGCTCGATCTCGCCCTGCGCGACTCCACTCACGGCAAAGCCTCGCTTCGCGAGCTCTTCCAATGGATGAACGCAAACTACGCGAAGAAGGGCCGCTACTTCGATGACTCCAACGGAGTGCGCGAGGCCGCGGAAGCCGTGTCCCACGCAGACTTTGCGCCGTTCTTTAGGAAATACGTGGCCGGAACGGAGGAAATTCCCTGGGACGATTTCCTGCGCTACGTCGGCCTCCACGTTGCGGCCTTATCGATCACCGTGCCCGATCCGGGCTTCGTCGCCTCGCGCAATTTCGACGGGCCGATGTCGGTGATCTCCCTAACACCCGGCGGAGAGGCCGAGCGCGCCGGGTTGCAGAACGGCGACGCCATCCTAGAGATTCAGGGCAAGCCCGCCGGCGAGGAATCGAATCAGCAACTGGCACGAATCAGTCCCGGCGAAACAATCTCGGTAAAGGTCCGGTCGCGCGGACGCGAGCGCGAACTCAAGTGGAAGATGGCCGGCCAACAGGAAATCTCATATCAGGTGAAGGACCTGGATCAGGTTACGGCCGACCAGCGAGCCCACCGCGCCGCCTGGCTTAAGGGCGAAGCAGAGGCCGCCACCGGCGTGGGTGCGCCATGATCCGCACCATCCTCATGCTGACGTTCTGGGCTCTGGCCGCGCCCGTGGCTGCGATCCTGGGATTTCCCTGGACATTCCTCACCGGTGACATCCGTTTCCTCTATCGCCTTTTCATGCTGGGAGCTCGCGGAGGCGTCTGGATCTCCGGCGTGCGAGTTGAGACCATCGGCTTCGATCGCTTTGACCACTCGCGCAGCTACATCTTCATGACCAACCACGTGTCGAATCTTGATCCTCCCATTCAAGTTCCGCTCATCCCGCGGCGGACGTCCGTCATGGTGAAGAAAGAGCTGTTCAAGATGCCAATCCTCGGCGCCGCCATGCGCATCGGATCTCTGGTCCCCGTCGATCGTGGGAATCGAGAGGCCGGCATTGAAGCCGTCAACGCCGCTCGCGCCGTAATCAACCAGGGCCTGAACATGCTCATCTACGTGGAAGGGAAGCGCTCGTTCGACGGCAAGCTGCTTCCATTCAAGAAAGGACCGTTCTACCTCGCGATGGAGTGCGGCGTTCCTGTGATCCCCATGACGATCGTCGGCACGCACTACGCCATGCCCAAGGCGCGCTTTGCCATTAAACCCGCCAAGATCCAGGTGATCGCGCATGATCCGATCGACCCGAAAGACTTCACCAACCGCGATGAGTTGATGGAGAAAGTCCGCGCCGTGATCGACAGCGGACTGCCGGAGGAATACCGGAGCCCGGCCTTCGCGGCCAGTCAGCGGGCCGATGGAGCCTCAGGCTAAGACTTGGTTGTCGGATGCCGGTTTGCCGGACGCCGCCAATCGTTTGACCGATGCCCGTCGCGCGAGGAGCCAGTGCTTGGCCGTAAGCACAGAACAAGAGAACATACCGCCTGCGGCAAACCAGCTACCCGTCACGGCAAAACTCACGGCGAACAAGATCGCAAAGCCCAACAACTGCACCGATGACATACGCAGCATCAGCGGCCGTGCGTATTCGATCCGGCCTGAGATGTGATCGGCTGTCAGCTTGGTGCTGAAGAGAAACAGGTTTCCGAAATGCCTCACATGAACCGCAAGTTCTGACGACAACACCGCGCCCAGAACGAACGTGTAGTACGCAGGATAGGTGGGCATGCTGAGGGCCCAATAGACAGCGATGAGCGTCGAAGTCAGCACCAGAAACAGTAAGAAGCGAGGGCTGAAGTATTTCTCGGCGTTCACAGTCTTTTCGAAAAACCGGATTCAGTTCGAAACTGCCCTCGAAGACGACTTTGCTCGACAGGTTGCGCCGGTAGAGACGGGCACAGGTAATCGTGAGCGTGAAATCCGAAATGTAGATCAGCGCCCAGGCAACCACACCGGGCCACGGACTGCTGAGGAAGAAATCCCGCATGGGGAAATCATATGGGCGAGGCGGCGCAAGTCCAGTTACCAACGTGCGAAGACAAATACGTTACACGAAGCATGTCCGATGAAGTCATTGCAGATTTCAGATTTAAGATTGCAGATTGAGAATCCAGGTATCGCCGAACTTCCAATCTGAAATCTAAAATCTGGCTTCTGAATTCTTAATTCTTAAATTCTGCCTTCTACTCTTTCTTCCGCACCGCGCGCGCAATCTCCGGAAGCCGCGGCAAAATCGCCGAATACTTCAGCCACAACTTGTGATCGACCGCTGGAGCCCCGCTCACCAGCGCTCCCGCGGCAATGTCGTTGGCTACGCCACTCTGTGGCGTCACGATGGCATTGTCACCGACCTTGCAGTGTCCGACCACGCCGACCTGCCCGGTGAGGATCACGCGATTGCCGATCTCCGTCGATCCCGCAATACCGACCTGCGAGCAGAGCAGCGCGTCTTCGCCAACGGTGGATCCATGCCCGATCTGCACCAGGTTGTCGATCTTCACTCCACGCTTGATGCGCGTCTCGCCGACGCTCGCCCGATCGATGCAGGAGTTGGCCTGCACCTCGACATCGTCTTCGATCACCACCGACGCCGGCTGCGGAATCTTGTGCCAGTGGCCTTCGGTGGTGCGGGCAAATCCGAATCCGTCGCTGCCGATCACCACGCCGTTATGCAACAGCACGTTGTTGCCAATGCGGCAGTTCTCGCGCACCACCGCATGCGAATGCGCAAAGAAGTTGTCGCCGATCTTGGTCTCGCGATAGATCACCGCATGCGCCAGTAGCACGGCATTGGCGCCGATCTCGACGCCTTCGTCAATCACGACGTAAGGCGCGATGTGCGCACCCGGACCGATCTGCGCGCTCGCATGTACAACCGCCGTCGGGTGAATTCCCGGCGCGTACCGCTGTGGCGCATGAAACAATTCGAGGGCCTTGGCAAAAGACAGATACGGATCCTTGGCGCGCAGCATGGCGGTTGCGATGGCAGGGAAGTCCTCGCTCACGATGACGGCTGACGCCCGCGTAGACCGCGCCGCCGCCGAATACTTCGGATTGGAAACAAACGTCAACTCTCCCGGCCCAGCCTGTTCAATCCCGTTCAGCCCGTGAATCTCCGTGTCCGGAGAACCGTTTTCAAGACGCACCTCAAGTGCAGAAGCGATGGCAGAAAGTTTCATGGATGTGGAGTGATGCACTGAGAATCGTACACCACACGCTCACCGCGACTCATGGTGCAAGAGGCAACTGCCCGGCTTATCCCGGGATTAGTTCGTCGTGGAAAGGACGATCGTTGACGCCCTGGCCGATGCTCCCTTACCTCACCCCGAGATAAACGGTTGCAGTGTGGGTAAATCCGGCTCCGGTCGCGCTTACGGTCAGGACAAAATTGCCCGTAGGTGTGCCCGTCGTGACGACAAAATCCATGGCATTCGACGCGCCACCGCCCGGACTCGGATTCGTGACCACCACCGGAAGTTGCCCGGTAGCAGCGACCTGGTTCGCCGACGGTGAGAATTGCATCTGGGTTGGGCTCACATACCAGCCGGACGCCGCGCCTCCCAGCGTCACTGTCGACGTGCTCATGAAATTCGTTCCGTTCACCGTGACGGTGGTCATGATTTGGGAGCCAGCCGCCATCTGGTTTGGGTTGATGGATGTGATGTGCGGCACTGGATTGTTGTTGCCACCACCCCCGCCTCCGCCCCCGCCGTTGCTGCCGCCTCCTCCACAACTCGGCAACAGAAATGCGGTGGCGAGCACCAGAACGATCGGGAGTGCGCGACGGCGTGGATTCGAAAATCCGATGAAGCAAGCACCCATAACGAGGAACCCTGCTGCCGGCATCCACCAGCGAGATCCACGGGTATCAGCCCGCATGCCACGGCGCGCCTGACCAACAGCGGCTGTCGAGATCGTCAACGTGGTCGAAACCCACTGAGTTGGATCTGCGGTTAACTGCGGCGAGGCGAACGTGCAAGTTGCTTCTGCAGGCAATCCGGAGCAGCTGAGATTGGTGACCGTCCCGTTGAAGCCGCCGAGGGAACCGATGCTGAAGGTGAGGTCTTGCGACTGCCCGGCGGTCAACTGCAACTGCTGGCCGACATTCATGTAGAAGTCGGGATATGCAATGCTGGCAAAGCCGGACGCAGAGGGGAACTTGCTGTCTCCACTGTAGTTGGCCCTTACCCCAGCCGCATTCGTAACAGTAAAGCTGCCGGTGACCTGGCACGAGTAATACCCGTTGCCGTCCGTGGCGTTCGTGCATGGAGTTGGCCCCGACAAAGTGGCCTGGTTTTGGTTGTCAACAAACGTCACTGTGCCACCGGGGTACGCCTTCTTGTTGCCGCCAGACACTAAGGCCGTTACGGTTGCGGTCGCTCCATAGGCTACCGTCTGGGATTGCGGGGTCATCGTTACGTAGGGAGTCGGATAGAGGACCGAGATGTCAGTAGCCGATGATGTAGAACTGCCGTAATTCGCGTCCCCGCTGTACGACGCAGTGATTGTGTAGGTTCCAGGCGATGGAAACGCGTTAGCATCCGTGTCAAACCAGACATCTAGCGTCGCGTAGGAACCGTAGCCGCCGTTGTAAGAGTTGTAGTACGACGTACCCACCATGGCCTTGCCGTTCGCGTAAAACGTAATTGTCCCGGTGGGGGCCAGGCCGAAACTGGTAGTGCTTACTCCAGCGCTTATCGAGGTCGATTGGCCTACTGTCGTGTCATAAACGTACGGCGCCGCCATCGACGTGGTCGCGGGATTCACGGTGATTGTCACCGATGCCGAGCCGGCGTTGAAGTTGGAGTCTCCGCCGTACTGTGCCGTCAGAGTATGGGTTCCGACGTTTAGCAAGAAGGCTTGCGCAGGTGTCTGAATGGATGCTGTCTTGTCCAGGATGTAGGTTCCGTTGCCCAAGGGAGCGCTGCCGTCGGTAAGAGTGACGGTACCTGTCGGGCAGACGAGTTCTCCATAAGGCGGAGGGTTGCAGGCTTTGCCGCCCGCATTCTCCACTCCGGCCAGCAGCGTGTAGTGATCGTCGTACTTGACCGTAGTGACGCTGTTTCCTCCAAGCTGAAGTCCGGGCAAGTAGACTGTGCTGTTCTCCTTGGCGATATTCACGCTCACAGCATTGGAGTAACTTCCGCCGTATGTGCCGTCGCCGCCGTAGTGTGCGATCACGTTGTACGCGCCCGCCGGCAGCAGACTGGTGGTTCCAGTGACCGATCCTCCGGTTAAGGAAAAGACGTCGATCGCCTGTCCGGTCGTCGTTCCAGGTCCCACATTCACCAGCAGAGCGGCATTACCCGTAGCGGAGGTCGGGCTCATCGCGATGCTCACAGGCACAGCCGTTCCGTGTGTGAGGTTGACGGCGCTTCCGTTGTTCAGCGTGAGTGCCGCTGTCGTCGCCGTGAACGTAGCCTTGTTCCAGTTGTTCACCAGACTGGAGGCCTTCACCGATCCCAGCCCGGTGGCGAGATCGTATCCAGCAGTAGTGCTGTACCCCGTCAATACGCCGAATACGTCACTGGCCGTGTTCGTCTTGCAGTTTGGATAGCTCGTGTAACACGGTCCCGCAATGGTCGACCCGGTCGGGATGTCGTGAAAGGCGTCAGGCTGTTTGCTTACGAGCTTATAGAGGGCAAACCCGGGCACGCCTTGTGGGGATCCCATCTTCTGATTGACCAGAGCCATGATTCCCGCAAATGCCGGCGAGGCGACCGAGGTGCCGCCATATCCGACGAAACCGCCATACGTGTACAAGCCGCTCGAACCGCAAGCCCCGCCCGTCTGATCCTGTTGGCAGACCACGTAGAAACTGCGGAAGAACCCATCACTCGCGAACAGCGAGATGTCGGGAAGGTCGCGACGTTGATCCGTCTGCGTGCCGGCTCCCGTCTGCCATGACGGCTTGGCATAACCGCTGGTGCAGCTCCCGGCCTGCCCCTGCGTGTTCGTGACGCAGTTGCTCGGGCCGCCGCTGCCGCCCCACAAGATATCGCCGCCGTTCTGCTCCATCTGCGGATTGTTGCAAGCCTGCTCGGCGTTGCTGCCGTATCCCAGCGTAACGGCCAGAGCATTAGTGCAGGAATCGTTCCACGTGGTTTCAGGAATGTAGCCCTTCGCGGATTGATGCGTCGTCGCATTATTGTTGGGATTCCAGTAGTCGGAGTATTTGTTGTACTGGTTGAAATCGGTGCCCCCGACGGCAGCGTTGAACGGCGTAGAAGCGATTCCGTTCACGTTGAGGCCGTACTGCGCGGCGCTGTTGGGGTTGTCACAGCCGGCGGACATGTTGTCGCCGGAAGACACCATGACACTGATCCCCTGGGCCGCAGCCTGCGCCCACATCATGGAAAAGAACTGATTGCCCGCCGTTCCCAGCCTCAGTTCGCATTGTCCATAACTCTCGCTCATCACCGGCGCGAGGTTGTTCTCGATAATGTAAACCGCAGAGAGGTCCACGCCGTCGGTGGTGTTCGTAGATGCCGAGGTCACAAAATTGATCAGCGCCTGTGGCGCCACTGCTCCTGACCACTGAATGTCGATGTCCGCCTCGCCCTCGTCGCCGGTGATGCCAGGATCCGGGCCATTCAGCGTGACGGTCAGCTTGTTCTGCGGAACCGTAAGCCCAAACACCGACCAGAAATTCGTGGCATCGGCCGGATTGACGTTGGTGCGTCCGACGATCGCAATGGTTTGCCCGGTGCCGTTGATGCCCGCACTCCAAAGCGGCAGAACATCATAAATTTCGGCGAAATCGTAGGGAACCAGCCCGTAACATGTACCGCTACCACAGGCAAACGTGTAATTCGGCTCCGCCGACGTCAATTGTCTCGTCTCCAGCGAGTACGTGCCGACCCGATGGCTCATCGCCTGTCTGGGAAAGTTATGCAGCGAATCGATCCCCGCCACCGCCGGCGCCAGGGCGCTGGGAATCTGCGGATCACTGGCATTGGCCCAGTGCTGTTCGCCGTTCACGACGTATCTGTGAATGCTGGTGTGGAACGTTTCCTCCACCTGGCTGGCCGATCCCGAGAACTCGAGAACCGTGCGTCCCTTGGTCGTTCCCACCTGGAATCCATGCGACTGCAGCCAGTTGGTGATCGTCTGCAGGTCGGCGTCGCTGATGCCGAATTGCGCGCCATACTGCTCCGGCGTCAGCCACTTGTGATAACTCGGCGAGTTCCGGTCCTGCTGGTCGTCAATCAGCTTGCGCAGCGCGATCTCTTGCTCATCGCTGCGTTTCAGCACCAGCAGCATGCGCTCCATCGGGAGCGTCGCAGGCGCCGTGCCCAGGTCATACTCCTGACGCGCCGACGGATGCGTGTTGCCCTTCAGCACGGTCACGCGGGCCTCGTCGAGCGCTTGCGTGATCAGCGGACGCGGAGTCGCGGCGGGCGCCTGGGTTCCCTCCTGCGCGAACGCTGTAACACAAATGGTCAGAATTCCAAGAATGAGTGCGAAAAAGACAAGACCGGACTTGGCGGACGAAGCGGGAAGCACACGCATAAAGACACCTCTAGCCGGGGTTGCACAACGCCCACCGAGAACGAACGGAAAGGAGGGAAGGGAGGCTTCCGCAAGTCTCATTGCTGGCCCTGGGGCCGGTGGACTCGAAACACTACAGCAACACCGGGTGTCTTTCAAGGTCTGCAATCACAGGCAAATGCCAGGACGGTTGCGGTATCCTGCGCGGTGTACTAACGTGTTCTCCAGTCTGTTTTGGCGGGTGCATACTGACCGCGCTCCATTCCAGCTGACATCGGTGCTCTGAAATGAGTCCTCAAGCCCTGCGAATCGCCGACGCCGCACGACGCGAGCCCGTGAGAGACCTGAGCGGCGTCTGGCTGGCGGACATCGCCGCGAGCACGTTCCGCGGAGGAGGCCCCGCCGCTCTCCGGGTGACCATCTGGCATGCCGATCCCTCGTTGCAAGCCGACTTTCTCGCCTTGGCCGAGGACGGCACCGACGACCGCGCCGCGTTCGCTTGCCGCACCACCGGAGAAGAGTGGAACTCCACGGTGAACGGAAACGCCATCCGCGGTCTCGCCCGCTGGGATGAGGGCGAGCTGATCCTCGAATCGTGGGTTCGGTCCGGCGGCCGCGAGATGTATCTCTGCGATTGCTGGTCGCTTTCCGACGACGAACAGTCGCTCGTCATGGAGCACCGTAACGACGTTCTCACCGGACAGCGGGTCGTGCTGCATCGAATCCCTCACAAGCTCGGACCGTCAAGGTCCGTTTGATCTGAGTCCGCAACGATCGATCTATCAAGGGCTTACCTTCTGACCATCAGTTGATTGCCGGTGCATTGTCATTCCGCCGGAAGGCTGCGAAAACGGCCTTGTTCGAAGGAGGCTCCCATGTGGCGCAGCTTGCTGGCAGTGATTCTCGTTCCGAGTTTGATGGCGGCGCAGGCGCCGCCCGAAGTCCGGCCGGCAGTCTCTGATCAAACCGCGAAGCCAGTTCCCAACGGAAGAGTCCGCACCCCAGCTTCTGCAGAGTCCTCGTACACGGCCTACACCCGCCACACTGCGGTCCGGCGCGGCCGGGACGAAGACCTGGGCATCGAATTGAGCATCATCGGATTCGTCACGTCGCAGAAGCCCGCCGTTGCTGGCATCGTTCCGCTCACCATCGAGTTCGAGCCACTAGAGGGATTCACGGTCAGGGAAGTCCGGGGGCCGAAAGTGTCGAAGAGCAACTTCAAGTTTCAAGGGGAGCGAGTCAAAGTGGCGGCCTCGCCGTACCTTCAATTCAAGATCCGCGCCGCGGGCGATGCGGATCTGGGCCCGCGTGTGCTGAAAGGAAAGCTCACCTTCCAGCGAGTGCCCTCGGACAATTCAGCCATCGGCCCGGTCGAGCAGGTGGATGTACAGATTCCGCTCAACGTGGTTGAACGCAATGCGAAGGTTCACAAGGCCGACTTCCCGTACGCGCCGATGCCGACCTGGGAGAAGGTAGTTCTTATCGCCTCGATTCCAGTTCTGATCGCACTCGTCATCCCGTTGTTCGTTCTCTGCGGCGTGACGGGAGCGTGTCCCGACTGTTGATTCGGGCTAAGGTAACGTCGAACATCGAAAGGTTCGGCCTACACTTATCCGCGAGTTACACTGGCCGGTTGTTGACGCCGTTGACGGCGGGAGGTCGCCACGCGTGCGCTCCACTCTTCGGTTCCTCGGTCAGTTCGTCACAATCGTGCTTCTGGGCGTTTTTTGGGTTCCACTGTCCCACTCGCAAAGCTCACAAGTCGAGCAATGGGGCCAGTACGAGATCTCGCTGCCATCGACTCTGGCGCACGCCAACCCGTTTACAGAAGTCGAGCTTCGCTGCCGCTTCACCTCCGGAGGTCACCAGGTCGACGTCTACGGGTTTTATGACGGCCATCAAACGTGGAAGATCCGGTTCATGCCCGAGCAGCAAGGGGAGTGGGCCTATACAACTTCGTCGAACGATGCGCAATTGAACGGCAAAACGGGGAAGTTTCTTGTCGGCCCGCCATTGGCGAACAATCATGGTCCCGTCCGGGTGAAGAACGCCTACCACTTCGCCTATGCCGACGGAACACCGTTCTTCCCACTGGGCACGACGTTGTACAACTGGCTGAATCGCGACCCAGACCTGGAGCGGAGAACTCTCAACACCCTCGCCAGAAACTCATTCAACAAGGTGCGCTTCCTTGTTTTTCCCAAGTGGATGATCTTCAATCACGTCGAGCCTCCGCGCTTCCCCTATGTCAGGACTGCGGACGGCCGTTTCGACCTCGACCGCTTCGACCCCGAGTTCTTCGCGCACTACGAAGAGCGTCTCAAGGATCTCCAGGTGTTAGGCATCGAAGCCGACATCATCCTGTTCCATCCTTACGACAAGTGGGGCTTCGCCACCATGGACGCGGCCCACGACAAGCTGTATCTGCGCTACGTCGTGGCTCGCTTCGCCGGGTTCCGCAACGTCTGGTGGACGATGGCTAACGAGTTCGACCTCTTTCGCCCGGAGAAAGACTGGAAGGAACTCGGCGAACTACTGGCGTCGATCGATCCGTACAGCCACCTGCGTGGGATTCACAATTGCTGCCTTGGCTTCTACGACAATTCGCAAAGCTGGATCGACCACGTCATCATCCAGGACCTCACCGCGCAGAACTGGCCGAAGACATCGGGCGTCGCCGGGCAGATCGCACTCGACGCGCGGAAGATCGGCAAGCCCGTGCTGATCGACGAATACGGATACGAGGGCAACAACGCGCAGTCGTGGGGAAACCTCGGCCCGCGGGAAGAGGTGGAACTCCACTGGGCGCAGACGATGTCAGGGGCCTATGCCAGTCACGGTGAGACCTACGTCAATCCCGGACACTTGCTATGGTGGGCGGTCGGAGGTGAGTTAGTCGGTGACTCGCCTGCGCGCTTGGGATTCCTGAAGCGCATCATGATGGAAGCTCCCTTTACCGAGATGGAGCCCGCGCCGGACGTCGTCAAGAACGGCGATGACAGCATCACCGCCCTCGCCAAACGCGGTGGGTACTATCTGATTCACTTCGGGGAGAAGAAGCAGCCGTCGGACGCGAGCATCGGACTCTACGGGCAAGCAACACCCTCAAAGCCGCTACCAGTGCCGCCTTTCACGTCCGACACGTTCAAGTTTCCGCCGACGCCGGAGTTCGTTCTCGGCGAGGGGATCTTCCGCGTCGACATGATCGATACCTGGAACATGAAGGTCTATCCGCTGGGATACACGGATGGTCCAGCGCAGAAGTTCTATCCGGATATGGCGCCGGCAGTGATGCGATTTGTGAGAGTTGACGCGGCGGAAAGCGGCAAGCCGCACGCGTCAGTCAAAGACTTGCTGGAGGCGTTCGGAAAACGCTAGGTCGGTTCGACGTTTTCATGCGCTCAGCACGGCCTGCGCTTTGCGCAGGCCGGGACGGGCGAGGCGCCCGCCCCTACACGAGCTATTCCCCGAACATCGGAACTTGACGCTGATCTTCGGCTGGGCGGCGGCCGCGGCGGGCGGCGCCTATTACCGCCAGCACGGTCAGCGACTCAAGCGCCGTGCGCGGCACGAAGATTCGCTGCGTGTTCGAGCGCTGGTCGGGAGGATTGACCAGATATCCCTCAGGCATCGTTTGCAGCAGGTCGGCCGGCATCAGGCCTTCGAGAACTTCGCTGTCTTTGAAGCGCAGGCGCACCCACAGGCCCTCGGTTCGGGGACGGGAAGTGAAGGTCTTGCGGGTCAGCGACTCGGCTTCGCCGAACTCGCGGACGAAGTAAACGCCTTTGATCTCCCGCAGGTCGATCGAGATGACGGTCCCGGAGGTATTCAGTACCTCGACCTTGCCCTCATTCACGAACTGGGTCGGCGACACGTATCCCGAGACCGAATCCCGGTCCATCTTGCGGACGATCACTTTCTTGTGCGTAGAAGGCATGAAAAGCAGGCTTCAGGCGTCGGGCTTCCAGCGTCCGGCTAAACCCAAGACCTTGGACCTCAGACCTCAGGCAAGATGCAGCGTGCTATCTGGAGACTTGGTTTTCCTGACACCTGACGCCCGAAGCCTGACGCCTGCATTTCCGATTTTCGCACTTTTTGTGGGAAAACTCGCGGAATCCCTCTTGCCAGTAGCCAAAATATAAACGTTGTGTTATTTTCTTGAACTTGCCAGGAAGATTCCATTCTGTATAAGTACTTGGTATTAGGCCACTTGCGTGCTGGTGGCTCAGGTCTGAGTGAAGGTATGTCACCCGGCCTGTGGAAATCTTGTGGAAAGCTCGGCAAATCGAGCCCTCCCCTAGGGCGATTCGCAGGCCGAATCGCAGGTGGCCAAGGGCCGGACAGCCGCTCGAAAGCCAATGGCTGATTACATTTACACGATGGAACTCCGGCTGACCCCGGATCAGTTAAAGGGGGTCAGCCTCGTGCAAGACGTGGTCCGCGCGGCGGGGATGAATCTTTACCTCACGGGCGGGGCCATCCGCGACATCATCAGCGGATTCTCCATCCGCGACCTCGATTTCACCGTCCAGGGTAATCCCCTCAAGCTGGTCAAGGACTTCGAGAAGGCGGGGGCCAAGATCACCGCCGTCGAGGAGGACATCCGCACCATCTTCCTCGCCTTGCCCGGGAACGCCCGCGCCGAAGTGAGCATGGCGCGCACCGAGAAGTACGAAAAGACCGGCAAGCCTCCGATCGTCATGCCGTCGACGATCCACGAGGACCTGCGCCGCCGCGACTTTACCGTCAACGCCATGGCGCTCTCGCTGAACGAGGGCTCGCGCGGCCTGCTGCTCGATCCGTTCAACGGCGTTGCCGACATCGAAGCGAAGCTCATTCGCATCCTGCAGAATTATTCCTTCCTTGAGGATCCTTCGCGGTTGATTCGCGCCACCCGCTTCGCCGCGCGCTTCCACTGGCCGCTCGAAGAGCGGACCCAGGCTCGCTATGAGGCTGCCAAGGAAGGCAAGTACATCGATCACATCCTGAAGTCGTCGATCGGCCATGAGATCGGGGCGTTGGCGCACGAAGACGATCCGCTGCACGTCGTGAAGATGCTCGAGAAGGAAGGCTGGCTCGAGATCCTGCATGAGAAGTGGACTTCGGCCAAAGTCGACGTCAACGGCATCACCGCGCTGATGAAGACCCGTCAGCAGATGGTCGATCTTGGTTACACACCCGATGCAGGGCCGGCCGTCATGTATTTTCTGACGTCGCACTTCTCCGACAAGGAGATCAGCGACATTCAGAAATTGATCCCGCGCAAGGATTTGGTGGAAGCCTGGCGCGACATCGAAGATCACGCCAAGGAACTGGCCAAGCGCCTGACGGGGAAAGAGGCCGCAACGCCTTCGCGCACGTGGCAATTGCTGTCGTCATCGCGGCCGGAGATGATCCTGTTCCTGGCCGTTACCGCAAAACAGCAGGCCGTCGAGCAGAAGATCAAGAATTACCTGACGAAGTGGCGTCAGGTGCAACAGAAGCTTCCACTGCCCGAGATGACGGAACTGTTGATCACGCCGCAGTTGCCGATCTATCCCAAGCTGGCGAATGACGTTTTCCTGCTGTTGCTTGACGGCAAGCTGCGCTCGCGGACCGAGACGCTGAAGTTCCTGAAGCCGTTCGCGCCGCCGCCGCCACCACCGCCACCGGCACCCCGCCGCGGACGCGCCGCAAAAGCGGCTGCCCAAGCTGCGCAGGCAGCTGCGGCCGCGCAACCCGCGGCAAAGGGCAAGAAAGGGAAGGCAGCAGCCGTAACAGCTCCTGCGCCGCCCCCACCTGCTCCCGCAGCGAAACCGAAGGTGCCAGAGAAGCCTGCTCCAAAGGTCGCCAAACCCGCACCGAAGCCCGCTCCGAAACCTGCGGCCAAGCCTGTGAAACCCACAAAGCCTGCGAAGCCTGCCAAACCGGCCAAGAGGGCATCAAAGCCGGCAGCGAAGGGCAAGAAGAAGAAACGCTAATCCGCGGCCATCGAATTGGTATCGCGCCCGGGGCCTAAGTCCTCGGGCGTTTTCATTGTGGAATCTCTCCCGTCAACAACGTTTTCTGGATAGTTAGTCTTGACGTCAATCGCATGCGAGGCGACAATAGCCTCCCGCCACTGGGGATCACGATTGCTTGGGGGAATCGGGTTTGAGAAAACTGGGGAGAATCCTGCTCTATTGTCTGGCTGGCCTGCTGCTTCTGCTGGCCGTGGCGATCTCGTTCACCATCGGATGGCGTCCGTTCATCGGGCCCAGGAAGCGCGCGACCACCGATCGCAAATTCGAGCGCACCCCGGAACGTCTGGCTCGCGGAAAGTATCTGGTGCAAGGCCTGCTGAGTTGCGAGTTGTGTCATACACCCTCGGACTGGACGCAGCATGGCGCCCCGGCTGTCGCGGGGATGGAATTAGCTGGGCAGACGCTGACGCTGGGCGGACTGCCGGGCACCGCCGTCGCGCCAAACATCACGCCCGATCCACAAACGGGCGCGGCGAACTGGACCGACGACGAGATCGCGCGCGCCATCCGCGAGGGCATCAAGCACGATGGCAGCACGATCTTCCCGCTCATGCCGTACTACGACTACAAGAAATTGTCCGATGAAGATCTGGCGTCGGTGATCGTGTATGTGCGATCGGTGGCACCCGTGCGCAATCCGTTGCCGGAGTCGAAGTTCGACTTCCCGGTGAACCTGTTGGTGCGGGGTGCTCCAGAGCCCATCGCGTCGCCGGTGCCTCCGCCGGGAAGCGATCCGATCGCGCGCGGCAAATACATGGTCAGCGTGGGCTGTGGTTGTCACAACGCAAACGCGAAGCTGCCCTACGCAGGTGGAGAATCGCTGGTGGGGCCATGGGGATCGGTGGTGAGCGCGAACATCACGCCCGATGCGTCGGGCATCAGTTACTACAGCGAGCAGACGTTCATCACCGCCTTGCGTACTGGATACGTCGGCGCGCGGCCGCTCAATTCAATCATGCCGTTCGGTGAATTCAAGAACTTGTCAGACGATGACCTGAAGGCGATCTACGCCTATCTGAAGACGATGACCCCGGTGAAGCACCGCGTCGACAACACCATGCCTCCAACTTACTGCAAGCTCTGCAAGCAGAAGCATGGGGCAGGGGACAGCAACTAAGTTCAGTAAACTGCTCGTCCAGTGCAGTTCTGGACAAACAAAAGCTTCACCGCGGAGTTCGCAGAGAAATGCCATGGAGGCCGCTGAGTGGGTCTGCCGTCCGCGCGAAATGGAGCTATAATGTGCGCAGTATGCGTCGCCTGACGTTGATCGCGGCGTTCGCTTTGGTGCTTGCGGTACCGGTGTGGGCGCAGCGCGGCGGACATGGCGGCGGTGGCCACTTCGGTGGCGGTGGAATGCACGCTGGCGGCTTCGCCGGTCACGCTGGTGGCGGACATTCTTTCGGCGGCATCCACTCCGGCCCCGGCCTCTCTCGGGGATTCCATCATCCCTCGCATAGCGTGTTCACTCGCGGTCCTTTCCTGAACAACGGTTTTCGCGGCCGCCGTTTTCGCACCTTTGGATTTCGCAACAACTGCGTTGGATTTGCCTGCCGCAACCGGGGCTTCGCTTCCTATCCCTGGTGGGGGTGGGGTTACGGTCCGCTGGGGTGGGACTGGTGGGACGACGATGCGCGCTTCGACTACGATCAGGAGCAGGAACTGGCGCGCGCCGATCGGATGAACGAACTGAGCCTGGAACAGCAGCGTATGTTTCGGCAAGAAGAGGCAGACGGTGATCAGGATGCGTATGCGCCGCGACCTTCCGTGCCGCGCGCGCAAAGCGAGTCTCAGCCCACGCCGATCATGCCACCCACGGTACTTGTCTTTCGTGACCAGCATCGCGAAGAAGTGACGAATTACGCGATTGTTGGGCAGACATTGTGGAATTTCTCCGGACAACGCACGCGCAAGATTCCGCTCGCCGATCTGGATGTGGTGGCCACCGAGAAGGCGAACGACGATCGCGGAGTCGTTTTCCGCATTCCCGGAGCAAGCGAAGGCCAGTAGCCCACCGCGCTTTCCTGCTAAGGGCGTTTTGATACCGTTCGCTGCATGAGGGGGCCATTCGCCCCGGGGCGATTTCTTTTCGCTACCTGACCCGATACATTGGAATCAAATACTTAGGCCGAAATCTGGGGTAGTAGTCGGGAACCTGCGCGAGTACGGGGTGCGGCGGAGAGCGTATCCTCGTGCGAATGCTAAAATATTGAAACCGCAACCATATATGCCATTGAAAACACTGTTTCTGAATCCTCCTTCGTTCGAGAACTTTGACGGGGGCGCCGGCTCCCGTTGGCCGGCTACGCGCGAGATCGAGAGCTATTGGTATCCGGTGTGGCTCGCCTATCCGACGGGGATGCTCGAGGGCGCGCGCCTGCTGGACGCGCCGCCGCATCACGTGTCGGGCGAGGAGACCATCAAGATCGCCAGGGACTATGAGTTCCTGGTGCTGTTCACGTCGACGCCGGGATTTCCGGGCGACATTCGCCTGGCGAGGGCGATCAAGGCCGAGAATCCGAATATCAGGATTGCGTTTGTCGGGCCGCACGTGACGGTGCTTCCGGAAAAGTCCTTGCGAGAGTGCCCGGAAATCGATTTCGTGTGCCGCAAAGAGTTTGACTACGCAGTTACAGATTACGCAAAAGGGAAGCCGCTCGAGGAGATTCCCGGCGTTTCGTTCATGAGAGACGGCAAAGTCGTGCACAATCCCGACGCGCCGCAGTTGCAGGATCTTGACGCGCTGCCGCACGTCACGGAAATCTATAAGCGCGATCTGGATGTTACGCGGTACAACGTTCCATTCCTGCTGCATCCGTTTGTGTCGTTGTATACGACGCGCGGCTGCCCGGCGCAATGCACGTTCTGCCTGTGGCCACAGACATTGAGCGGCCATCCGTGGCGCAAGCGCTCCACCGATGACGTAGCGCGAGAAATGGCCAAGGCCAAGGAAATGTGGCCAGACGTGAAGGAGTTCTTCTTCGACGACGACACCTTCAACATCCAGAAGGCGCGCACGATTGAACTATGCGCAAAGCTGAAACCGCTGGGCCTGACCTGGTCCTGCACATCACGCGTAACCACTGACTACGAGACGCTGAAGGCGATGAAGGAAGCCGGATGCCGCTTGCTGATTGTGGGCTACGAGTCTGGCGATCAGCAGATCCTGAAGAACATCAAGAAGGGCGCGACGGTCGAGCGAGCGCGGCAATTCACGAAGGACTGCCACAAGCTGGGCCTCGTGGTTCACGGCGACTTCATCCTGGGGCTGCCGGGTGAGACGCACGAGACGATCAACAACACCATCGCGTTTGCCAAGGAACTGGATGTCGAAACGATTCAGGTTTCGGTGGCGCATGCGTATCCCGGAACAGAGCTCTACGACTACGTCACCAAGAACGGATTCATGGTGTCGGGCGCGAAAATGGTGGACGATGGCGGGCACCAGTTGGTGCAGATGCAGTATCCGGGGCTTCCGGCGGATGACATTCTCGCAGCAGTGCACCGGTTCTACGACGAATATTACTTCCGCCCAAAAGCTGTGATCCGCATCTTAAGAAAAGCGGTGTTCAACGG
>Ga0335080_10000158_pt1 | contig 58238 bp, 53 predicted proteins | sample Lox_Sample_34_FD_206720 | JGI IMG/M metagenome (GOLD analysis project Ga0335080, IMG submission 206720) | Soil microbial communities from Loxahatchee National Wildlife Refuge, Florida, United States - Lox_Sample_3.4 | ecosystem: Environmental > Terrestrial > Soil > Wetlands | place: USA... | reverse complement strand
GGGGCCTGGTGTTCTATGGACGATGATATTTCTTCTTGCCATTGGACTCGCCGCTATTCCCATCACTCGTGCCGTACATCTCTTTAGTGGCGCGTTTTCCGCTGTCCGCTCCATACCGGATGCAAAAGACCGATATGCACTGGAAAATGAATTCCTGAAGGATGCAGTTCAAGGACTCGGGGCTTTGCTGCTTCTCGTCGGCTTCTATTTCACCAACCGAACGATCAGCATTTCGCGAGAGGGGCAGGTTACGGAAAGGTTCAACAAGGCGGTCGACCATCTTGGGAGCGACAAAATCGAAATCCGCATTGGCGGTATTTGTGCACTGGCGCGGATTGCTCGTGATTCGGTGATGGATCGCGTAGAAATAGCGGAGTTGCTCTGCGCGTTTGTTCAGGAACGTACCCAGGATCACACCCAAAAGGGCATGGGACGAGATGTCCGATCTGCCATTCGGGCCTTGGGCAGCCGCCAATGGAATGAGACTCTACCAGATGGGATTCTTGATCTGGCCAACACGCACTTAGCAAATGCGGACTTGCGCGGCCTGAGGTTCGATTCCGCCTCCTTTGAGGGAGCTAACTTGCGTGGGGCTAACTTGCAGGGTTCATCACTTAGGTCCTGTAACTTTGCGGGAGCCTCATGTGTGGGGGCGTGGTTCCGGAGTGGAGATCTGCGAGAGGCTAACCTTACAGCGGCTGATTTGTCAGATGCCAGTCTTCGCGATTGTGAGCTTGATGGAGCCAGTTTGCTGGGAGCCAATCTGCAGAACACCTCTTTGATCGGCGCGAAGATGGATTCCGCACGCTTTCTTACCCGCGATCAGATCGCTCAAGCTCTTGTCGATGCGACGTCACGTCTTCCCGTGCTTGACGTTGTGCCGATGAATGAGGAGAGCACGACCACCGCTTCAGGCGCCGAGGGTAGTTGAGACCGTCAGAGCCGCCGCGATTCGGTTTGATGTTAGTTGCCACGTCGCTTTGCTGATAATGACGCTACTAAATGATCTTTTTACGATATAATGCCGCGCATGCCTGCCGCATCTGGGGAAGCTGCAAAGGCCGTCGGCATGGTGCCGGACGAGCTTAAATTTGAGCCCAAGTCGAAAGGGCTCGCCACACCTCGCAAGAAGAAACCCAAAGAATTGGCGGTGATCACCGAGTGCTGTACTGGCTGCGCGGGGTCGCCTGCGTGTGTCGAGTACTGTCCGGTGGAAGACTGCATGTTCTGGGTGCCGGACGAGGACAATCCGCCGTTCGGGAGGATTCAGGTCGATCCGACTCTTTGCATTGGATGCAAGAAGTGCATCAGCAAAGGTCCGGACGGATGCTTCCTGGATGGGTGTCCGTGGGACGCGATCGTGATGGTCGATACGGCGGAAGTGGAGAAGGAAGTGGGAGTGATGGCTATTTAGGAGCTTCTAGCTCCTAGCCGCTAGCTTCTGGTTCGAGTCCCTCGCCTTGGGTTGCAGTAGGTCCCATTTGTTGCCGTAGAGATCCTCGAATACGGCCACCGTTCCGTATTCTTCTTCTTTCGGTTCTCTCACGAATTTCACCCCTTTCTCTCTCAACGCTTTGTAGTCGCGCTTGAAATCGTCGGTGTGGAGGAAGAGGAAGACACGGCCTCCCGTCTGGTTGCCGATTCGCGAAGTTTCTTCCTCGTTCGATGCTTTGGCCAGGAGGATTTGCGTGCCGTGGGAGTCGCGGGGCGCGACGAGGACCCAGCGCTTGTCCCGTCCCAAGCGGTCTTTGGAGGGAGTGTCTGCGATGAGATCGAAGTTCAGGATCTTCGTGAAGAACGCGATGGCTTCGTCGTAGTCGCGGACGACGAGCGTGATGTGGGCTATGGTCTGAGGCATGTTTTTGTGTGGTTCAGGCGTCCCTACGGGACGCGGTGTAGTTTCGCCGCGCGTACCCGGCGTTGAAACGCCGGGCTATTATCGGTGGTCCCTCCGGGACCTCTTTCGTCGACAAGCCCGGCAGAGGATAGTTATCTCCCTTCACTTCGGCAATCCATACAGAGGACAGGCATCATTTACGGTGCGAACTGGTCCGTGCTCCGGCTCTGCTCAGCCATCCAGTGCGTCATTTGGCTCTGGCTTGAATCGCTTTGTCGGTAGCTTCGGCTTGCTGGCGGATGTCGTTGGACACGTCCGCGACATCGCGTTCGTAGGGGCGGATGGCTGGCAGGTCCTCGGGTTGGCCGACGAGATAGAGGGCGCGGAGCGATTCCCAGACTTGTTCAGTCGCGGGATCGACCACCGCGATTTGCGCGCCTGCCCGGATGTTTGCACCGGACTGAGAGGCCGAGCGAATTCGGCCGGGGATCGGGGAGCGGATCTCGACCGGTTTTGTCGAGCCGGGAGCGGAGAGCTTTGCGACGAGTCCGCCTTGGTGGATTGCGGTGCCGGGAGGGTCGGCGTCGAGGATCGTTCCTGCGTCGGGTGCGATGATCTCGGCCGGTTGCAGCAGGGCGACGATTTGTGGTCGCCCGGTGGCATCTCCGAAGCGGACTAGGGAAAGTGCGGCGTTGCCTCGCACCATCGGCGAGGAGTCTTGCAGCATCTTCAGCAGCGTTTCGTGAAAGCCCGCGCCGGAGGTGTCCTGGCCCATGACCCAGGCGTCGGTATTGCGGACTTCCTCGACGGGAGAGGTAGCTAGGCGCAGCAGATCGGGATACCACTGTTTCGCGTTGGCGTCGGTGTGGCTCATGCGGTCGCCGAGTTGTACGAGCGCGTGCTGGATGTGGCGTGGCTTCTTGTCGTCACGAAGATATTCGGTGAGTTGCCGGTCGGAGAGATGGCGTCCGAACCAGGTGTTCCACCAGAAAAGAAAGGGCATCAGGACGATGAGCCATCCGGTGGCGAAGAAGAGGATCTTCTGAGTGCGCGACATGGAGCGCTTGCGCGGGGATTTGGTGACGGCTGCGTTGTCGTCAGGCATTTTCGCTAAATGGCAAAAGTCATTGGACCCACCAATAATGGGGCTTGTCCCAGATATGGTAACCGTACAGCGGCCTGCCTACGATGGCGCTTGCATCGATCGGTCCGACGTCGGAGCTGCGGCTGTCAAGGCTCATATCTCGATTGTCGCCCATCACGAAGAACTTGCCCGGTGGAATCTTCACCGGACCAAAAGTGTCGAGCGCAGGATCTGAGCCTGTCTCAAATTTGTGCAGGATGAACCGTTCGAACTGAACCTGTCCGTTGAGATAGATTGAGCGCTCTCTGCCCTCGATCGTGTCGCCGCCGACCGCGATCACTCGCTTGACAGTGACATAGTCCCGGTTGCGGAGCAGCACGAGATCGCCCCGGTCGGGAGCACGCTGGTGATAGAAACGACGATCAGCCACGATTTTGTCGCCAGCAAAGATCGTGGGCTCCATCGACTCAGACAAGAATCTGAAGGTCTGAAACCCGGAACTCCAAAGCAGCGCTGTAAACAACACGTTGGTGGCAAGGTAGTGCAGTGGGATACCGGCGAGGATCCACCAGCGGGAGATTCTGGCTGATGAGCCGGCATCTTTGGCCAAGAGTGCGTCAAAAACGGCGAATAACGCCAAGAGCAAACACATCCAAAGCAGGAGCACCAAGCCTGGATAGGAGGATGGGAGGCGCAAAGACCAGAAGCCCAACCAGATCGCAATCAGCCCGATGAGCAGGCAGAGAGCTCTTATCCTGTGCCCACGAAAGAGTTGGCCGGCCCCCGGCAGGATAGTCGACAGCACTGCGGCAATCAGATACCTCTTCACACTCGGTCGCGTGGGCTCTGGCGCGGGCGCCTCGGGGATCGTCGGAATCAGCACTAAGTCGGCCACAAGGTGAGCACTATAACAAAGAAAATACGGTTGGGCTATTCCACGTCAGGGTCGAGGACGCGCTACTGCTGGAGGTAGTGGGACAGGCATCTTGGGCGAGGAGCGGTGTCCGGAGTTGCGGGTCGGCGCCTGTGTTTCTCGTCACAGATTTCCTTGAGTAAGAGGGAGGAATATTATGCCTCGCGGAGGGATCAAGGTGAACGCTATGCGAGTCGTATTTCCTTATATCGCTATGCTTCTTATCGCTACGGTCGGTTCGCCGCGCATGGCGGCGCAACAACAGATGTCGAAAACGTCGCGCGAGTCAGCCGAGACCATACTGCAAACGATCGCAGCGGATATCAAGAAGGACTATTACGATACGAAGTTCCACGGTCTCGACTGGGATGCGGTGGTGGCCCAAACGAGGCAGAAGATCGATGAATCTGGCAGCTTTGATATGGCTCTTCTGCATGTTGCTGCATTGGTAGATTCACTGAACGACTCCCATACAACGTTATTTCCCCCTCAGAGAGTGCTCAATGCCCCTGAGGGCTACGTGGCGGATTGGCGATCTCTATTACTACTGACGGATAAGAAGCATGACTACGGTTGGGAAAGCCAAATGATTGGCGAGCGATGTTACGTCACCCACGTGCGGCCAAGAAGTGACGCAGAGAAGAAGGGGCTGCAGGTTGGAGACGAGGTGCTTTCAATCAATGGGTACCACCCGGAGCGAGCATCGATTCAGCAGGCGGAGTATGTTTTCAACATTCTGCGACCGCAGGATGAACTTAAGGTTGAGGTAGTGGGTCCGACAGGTGCAAAGAAGCAACTCACCGTCAAGGCGAAGGTGCAAAAGGTCTCGCCTATGTCTCAGTACGAGCAAGGTGCACGGGCGATTCATGCATCCGAAGATTTGGATCGTACCTCCAAGGCACGCACGGTGGAATTTGGAGACGACCTGGCGATTCTCAAGCTTCCTGGTTTTTATCTTACCTTCGAAGCCATACAGAACTGGATTGACAAGGAGCGTAAGCGTAAGGCACTCATCGTCGATCTACGTGACAACCACGGAGGAGCAGAGGAAACACTGAAGCATCTGCTTGGAGACATGTTCGACCATGAACTGAAGATCGCTGATCGGGTCATGCGTACGGATCGAAAGCCACTCATGGCCAAGCCCGGACACCCTTTTGAAGGGAAGATCGTCGTCTTGATTGACAGCAACTCGATGTCGGCGGCGGAGATATTTGCCCGCGTTATACAGATTGAGAAACGGGGTGTTGTGATGGGAGACCGGAGCGCGGGGAGTGTAATGGAAGCCAGATACCACACGTATCAACTCTCTGGTTCCGCGATCTACTACGGTGTCTCCATTACGGAAGCCGACCTGGTTATGGCAGATGGCAAGAGCCTTGAGCATTTAGGAGTGACACCCGACGAAATCCTTATTCCGACGGCGTCAGACCTCGCGAGGGGGTTCGATCCGGTCCTTTCTCATGCGGCGGAGACGCTGGGGGTCAAGTTGAGCCCGGAGCAAGCGGGCAAGCTATTTCCATATGAATGGCCGCCGGAATAGAGACGGTGACGCTAGCTGTGAGGGAACCACCGGTACAGCATGAAGTAGACAATCACTCCTGTTACTGAAACGTACATCCAGAGCGGCCAGGTCCAGCGGGCGATGGCGCGGTGTTTGTCGTAGCGGGCGCGGAGGCCGCGGCTCAGCGTGATGAACACCATGGGCACGATCACCATGGCTAGCGTGACGTGCGGGATAAGAACAATCAGGTAGATGATGTGCCACAGGTGTGGGCCGAGAAAGCGGATGTCTCCTACGTGCGCGTGGAAATAAAGATAGCAAGCCAGAAACAAAGCCGATGAAGCGATGGCGGCGATCATGCAGGCGCGGTGGGCGGCGATCTTGCCGTGCTTGATCAGGCTGCGTCCGATCACCAGGAGGACAGCGCTGGTTCCGTTCAATCCGGCTATCAGGGCGGGGAAGTACGCGTATTGGGGATCGATCATGGATGGTCAGGCGGCGGGTTTTGTGGTGCGGCGGTTGGCCATCAGCAGGGCTAATCCGAACATCACCAGAGAGAACAGAATCAGGGTCGACAGATCCTTCTTGAGCGCGAATGTGCCGAGTTGCCCTGGATAGAGCAGCCAGCGTAGGGCCGCCACTCCGTAGGTCAGAGGGTTTAGCGACATCACGGCGCGAATCCATCCGGAAGCGCCTTCGACCGAGAAGAGAGCTCCGGACAACAGCCACATGGGAATCAGGAAGAGATTGACGATTCCGTGGAAGGCCTGGGAGGAATCCATGGGCCAGGCGATGGCGAAGCCGAGAGCAGTGAGGGAGAACGAAACCAGAAAGACCACCAACGCTATCAGCGGAATGTGAAGAGGATTCAGGTGCACGCCCGCAAACGGGGCGAAGATCAGGAATATGAGCCCCTGAACGGCGGACAGCGTGGTGCCCCCCAGAATCTTGCCGAGTACGATTGCGCTGCGTGGGACCGGGGCTACGAGAACAGAAAGCAGGAAGCCTTCCTTGCGGTCGTCGATGACCGACATCATGGTGAAGATCGAAGTAAAGAGAACGATCAGGATCAGCGTGCCGGGATAGAAGTAGTCGAGGTAGTGCTGCTGGGTTCCTACGGACGGGCGGAGCGAGTTGCCGAAGCCAGAGCCGAGCACCAGCCAGAAGACGAGTGGGGAAGCGAGGACGCCGACGACGCGTCCGGGCTGCCGGTAGAAGCGAACGATTTCCCGCCACCATAGAGTGAACGCGGGTAGTATGACGCCCGCCGAGGGCCGAGGAATCGGTCTTGCCAAAGTTGCTGCCTGGGTTGCCATCTTTAACTTGCCTTTGCCGCCGGGGACTTCGCCGGCGCGGATTTCTTTCCGAGCAGGCCTTGGTCTCGCGCTTCCCAGAACGCGTTTAGCAGGAAGCAGGCCGAGAGCGTGAGCAGGATCAGGGTCATGAACAGGCCGTCCACCGTGGCGGACGGCGTGGATAACGTGATCATGCCGCTCACAAAAATCCAGGCCACGCCTGCCAGGGGAACGATACCGAGCACCAGAGAAAGGATCAAGATCATCCGTTAGCTCCTCTTCTTCTTGTTCTTGGTCTTTTTGTCGTCCGGTTCGGAATTGGCTTCGCCGTTCTCACTCCAGAACTTGTGCCCAGTGCGGTGGATGAAGACATCTTCGAGCGCGGGCTTGCTGACGGAAATGGCTTGAATCTCGCCGGGGAAGGCTTCGACTACGTCGGGAACGAAGCGGTGTCCGGCCTCCTGCTCGATGCGGACTTGATTGCCCATCACGGTGGCAGGAACCTGGAACCGGCTGCTGATGTGTTGCGCGAGTGTTTCTGCGTCGCGGGCGGCGTCGAGCAGGATGACGTCGCCGCCAATCTCGCTCTTGAGTTCTGAGGGCGTGCCGAGAGCGACGAGATTCCCCTCACTCATGATGGCGAGGCGGTCGCAGCGCTCGGCTTCTTCCATCAGGTGCGTGGTGACCAGAACGGAGACGTGCTCCTCGTCGCGAAGAACCTGGAGATACTGCCAAAGGTCGCGACGGGCGCCGGGATCGAGGCCGGTAGTCGGTTCGTCGAGGAGCAGGACACCGGGATGGTGAAGGAGTCCCTTGGCTAGTTCGATGCGGCGTTGCATGCCTCCGGAGAAAGTCTCGACGCGCTCCTTGGCGCGATCGGCAAGACCGACGCGGGTGAGGATTTCTTGAACACGCTTCTTTAGGGAAGACCCGCTCAGGCCGTAGAGATGTCCCTGATGCCAGAGGTTCTCATAAGCGGTGAGTTTGGGATCGATACTTTGAGCCTGGAAGACGACGCCGATCTGACAGCGAACGGCGGAGGGATCCTGAGCGGCATCGGAACCCATGACGACCGCCCGGCCGGAGGTCGGAATCATGAGCGTCGAAAGAATGCGGAAGAGCGTGGTCTTGCCGCTGCCGTTGGGTCCGAGCAGGCCGAAGAGTTCGGCTGGGCGGACATCAAAGGAGACGCCGTTCAGGGCGGTACGATTCTCGTAGCGATGGACGAGGTTCTGCACGGAAATGACGGGCTCGGCGGACGCGCGGTCCACCGCGACGACATCCTCTAAAGACGCAGCTCTTGTGACCAAAAGGGAAACCCCGGGGACTACTTACCAGTGTACGACAACCCGCAACTGGAGGGGGAGTTGCGGGAATTGTTGGTTGTTGAATTTGAGTGTTGATTGAGGTCGCACTTGGGTGGAGGTTCGCTTCGCGAAACTCCACCCGCGCTCAGGATGACAACTCGGCTATGCGGCTGAAGGATCGCGCTGCGCTTGCGGCAAGCGTTCCTCGAACGCGACCGGGGCGTGACGCCATACCTGGATCGCGAGGATGACGGTCGAGGCGAGCAGCATGGCGCCGACAGCGACATGGGTCACGGTCGAGATGACCATGGGCAATTCAGGTTCGACAGATTCGTGTCCCCATGAGACGCGAGTCAGGAACGCGGTGAATCCGAGGCAAAGTTGTGCGATGACGAGCGAAAGCATGGTGACTGCGGGACGGCGAACCGCCTCGATGTTGGGATAGACAGTCAGCGCACGGACCGCGGTCCAGGCAAGGACGAAGGAGACGACCACGGCGTGCGTGACGTGTGGCCACCAGGTCATGCCGTGATGGCGGAACATGGCTCCGAGTATCAGTTGCACGTAAAGCACGAAGATGGAGAGCAGGGTCAACGTGAACAGGCTGGGGCGGTGGTGGTCGAAATCAACGTGGGGCTGCTCTTCTATCCACCTCTTCCCGGTGAACACTGCCATCACCACCGCGATGCAGAAGAAGGTCTGAGCAAGCGCAGCATGGGCAGAGGACACCGATGGTGGGAGGAACATCCTGACGGTGAGCCCACCGAGAATCCCCTGGATGATTACGGATGCGAGGGCCGCCCATCCCAGACTGCGCATCCAGCGGCGCTTTTCGACGCGCCAAGTCCAGATCGCCATGATGATGGTCAGAAGTCCGGCAACCTGCGCGATCATGCGGTGCGTGTGCTCGAATTGGACGCCGCCGACCAGCTTAGGGATCTTGTAGAGAGAACCGAAGGAGGTGGGCCAGTCCGGGACGGAGAGGCCCGCGTCATTGCTGGTGACGAGGGCTCCGGCAATGATCAGGAGGAACGTCCACGACGCCAGGACGATGGCGAAGCGATGCAGCGCGCGATTGTACGGTGTCTCGATGGCTTTCAGAGTAGGGCCCCTTGGCGAGGAGATTGCGGAAGCGGACGCATCTTCTCGCATCGCAATAGATCGGGACCGGTCCGTGCGTTACTGATCGGCCCTGACCAAGGCGGTATTTTAGCAGAGAGCTGCGGGACGGAAAGACAATGGTTCTTTGGCGAAGTCCCCATTTCTCGCGCAAGAGGGCGCCGCGAGAAATGGGGTTATCGTCCTGATTACTCTCCGGCTGGCTTGAAACTCTGATCCACCGTTTTCGTTTCTTTGGGTGCGACGGTGATTTTCTGATCCTGCTCTCCCAGTTTCTCGTGGACGAAGGCCAGCGTGTAGTCGCCGGGCGGAAGGCCCTTGATCTCGTACTTTCCGTCCTTGCCGGTCACTCCATAAAACGGGCTCTTCACGACGTTGACGTACATCTTCATCCAGGGGTGCTGGTTGCACTTCACCGGCAGCATGATCTCTTCGCGGGCGAAGGTCTTTTCGAGAGCGGGCGTGGCGGGCGGTTGCGATTCGTTCCACTCGCGGTTGTCTTTGGGCGTGGGATGGATGTTGTGCGTGGTGGGATCGTCGTTCTTGATCTGAACGGTTTGTCCGGTCATGACTCCGATGACGTGGGGATGATACTGACATCCCTTTTGATCGAGCGTGACGGGATCTTTGGGCACGTCGAAGGTGCGATTGCCGAGGCCATCTTTTACGTAGACGAAGACGTTGGCCAGGTCGCCGTTGGAGACGATGACGTTCTCGGCTTCGTTGGTGCCCTTGCAGCCCGGATCCTGGCTCATATCGATCTTGGCTGGCTTGGGAGCAGTGCCTTCGAACTTGACCGTGCCATTGATGGTTGCCACGGTGGCGGGATCGATCGGGGTCGCTGGTTGTGCCGGTTGCTCAGTCGCAGTGCCGGCGGCCGGTGCTTCCTCTTTCTTGCTGCATGCCCCCAGAGCCAGCAGTACGCCGAGTGTCAGAAGGCTGGCGATGCTTGTGAAACACGTCTTTCGATTCATGGTGTCGCCTTTCGGTAGATTTAGAACCCGTTTGCAAGAAGCTAGCGCGAACCTCCAGTTACGGTGTCGTGCGCGCTGGTTGCAGCTTGCTTGCGATTGTCAATCGGTTGCGCGGATGCTGTCTTCGCGCGCGGCATGGATGCGGCTACGCGACGTTGTTCTTCCGGCGTCAGCTGGAAGATGTAATCCGTGAGCAGCTTGCGATGATCTCCGGCGTAGCCGGTGAACGTTGGTGGCGTTGGGCCGGCGAAGATCCACTGATTGTTCTGCTGTTTGAAGAGGCCCGAGGGCATGGAGGTGCCCGGGCTGACGGCTTGCGGATCGGTGATCCAGCGTTCGACCCAATCGGGTTTCAGACGCTCCTTCGCGAGAAGGAAGTTCGGAGCGGTGGCGATCTTGTCGTGCCCCGCGTCGCCAGTGGCGTGACACTTCAAGCACGGAGCCGCGGTGCTGGAGAAGAGACTACGCGCCATGTCAGTTTCTTTCGCCGTGAGCGGCGGGACCTGTTCCGGGATGTAGGGCAGCGGTTGCTGTGACAACGCCTCGAAGAAGCGGACGAGCTTGCGCAGTTCGTTGTCGGAGAACGAGAACGTGGGCATGCGCACTTTTAGATACGGACGGACGCCGTTGCGATTCGTGTCGCTGGTACTCAGAGCCGGGTTCGAGAGGAATTTGCGCAGCCATTCGGGGTCGACACGGGCGCCTTCGGTGAGAAGTTTTGGAGGCAACTGCTCCTGCGCGTCCTGATATTGCGGCAAGGTCATCAGAATGGTTTGCTGACCTGGGATGAACTGGTGGCATCCCATGCAGTTGTATTTCTTGACGACCCACCAGCCGTCCTGAATGTCGCGGCGCGCGTCGCCGGGCTTGTACTGGTAGCTCTGGGGCAGGGAAGTCTCCTGGCTGCCCATCAGAAACGTGGTGAGGTCGAGCACCTGATCTTTAGTCAGGTGCAGGTTTGGCATGCGCAGTTTTTCGGTTTCGCTTTTATAGTCCGACATGCCTTGGTCGTAGACGTTGGGCTCGGCGAGCTTGTGCTCGAAGAATCCCTTGTGGTTGTACCAGGGCTTGCTTGCTGCGCCATCGGGTAAGCGATCGAGATCTTCCTGGTCTTTGATCGGCTCAGATTCTTTGCCGCCGCGCTGGGCTGGCTCGGTGGAGAGGGCGAAGTCGAGACGCTCGATCGGCTTGCTGCCTTCGTAGGTGAGTTCGGTGCCGATGCGGCCTTCGTCTTCGAGTCCGGAGATCTCGTGACATCCGGCGCAGCCGAAGTGCTGCACCCACTTCCTGCCTTCCGCTTTGAGATTCGGATCATCCATGAAGGAGGCGTCGGCGTAGGAGGATGGATCTTGCTTTTTCTGCGACAGCAGGTACGTCGCGATGTCCTCGGCGTCTTCCGGACTGAGGCGAAGACTCGGCATCACCGTCATGTTCTGCACTTGCAGTTCGTGGCCGTCGTTTGGGCATTTGCTGTGCCCGAGGTCCCACTGATAGGGGAGACCCTTTTTTGCGTAGTCTTCCGGACCGATGTCTTTCTTCTCGTACGGGCAGTAGGGGCGGGTACGCTCGCGAGCGTTGTGGATCCAGCGGACAAGGTAGTCGTAATTCGCTTTCTCGCCGACGCGAGTGAGATTGGCGGCGAAAGTGCCGCCGCGCATCTGATCGGCTTCACCAATCGAATGGCAGGCGAGACATCCGCGAGTCTCGAAGAGTTCCTTGCCGTGGGCCGCGTTGCCGGGTTTGTGCTTGGGCAGAGGATCGGTGATGGCAGACTGCCATATGAACGCCGAGATCGCCTGAATCTGATGATCGGTCAGGCGGAAGTTCGGCATCTTTGTGGTCGGTCGGAAATCGGACGGCTTCTTGAGCCAGACTGGAATCCAGTTCTTGTTCAGCTTGAGGCGAATGTCTTTGAGGTTCGGCCCGATCTTCTTCATGTCCTGCATCAGGCTGTGGGACTGGAAGTCGAGCTGCTGCAGGCGTCCGTCGAGCTTACTGTTGGCCACGCGGAGATCGACGGCCTGCTGGTTGAGCTTGTTGGCCTCTTCGTTGGAGGCGGCAGCATCGGCCTGCTTCATCAGGTAGGCGGCCTGCTTGAAGTTGTCTTTCTTCTGCGTGTCGAGTTGCTTGATCTGCTGGCCGACCGAGTTCAGATCTTCTGGCTCGCGGTCATAGCCCTCGTAGCGATGGCAGCCGTTGCATCCGCGCTGGCGGAATAGATCCTTGCCGGTGTTGATGGTGGCGAATTGCACGTCGCCGCTGGTCAGGACCATGTCGGCCGAGTGGCAGGTCTGGCATCCAGCCTGGGCATTCTCTTTGGGAAAGAGCGGCCAGAGCCAGTGCTCGTAGTCGCCGTGAGCTTTTTCGATGCTCGTAGTGGCGCGGCCATTGCCCTGATGGCACGGGGAACATCCGAACTTTTCGGGATCGTGAATCCTCAGCAGTTCCGGCTCGGGGTGACTCACGAGGGCGTTGGCGTATTCGTCGGGCTTTTTCTCGCCCTTGAGTGTCATCGACACCGGAGTGATTTTCAGCGGCTCGCGCGCGCCCATGTGGCAGGATTCACAGCGGTCGACGATGTTGGCTTCGGCGACGTTGATCTGAACGATCTTCGGATCCCAATCTGTCGTTTTCTTCTTGAGGCCGTCGATTTGCTGGGGTGTCAACTCGACCAGGTGATCGGTGAGATAGTCATCCATCTTGGCGCGGGCTTCAGTGACGGGCTTGCCGGCCTCCCCGAGTTCGAGACTTAGCTTGGTTTTCTCATCGCGGATTTCGTTGTAAGCCTCTTCGAGTTGCTGGAAAGTGAATTTCTTCTTTGTGCCGTCAGGGAACTCGACCGTAGCCTGCTCGGCCTTGTAGGCATCGATTTCCTTTTGCTTGCTGGCTTTGGATGATGCGCTCTCGCTGGTTTCCAGTTCGTACGTCAAGGCGTTGACGTAAGCGCGGCGGTCGGTAAAGACGCTCTGCACAGCCAGCAGGCGGGTGTTGGCATCATCAAGTTTCTTGCGGATGTCAGCGAGTTGCGACGCGGTGTCCTGGCTGGCTCTCTTCAACTCGGCATTCAGGGTCGAGTACTCAGAACTGCTCTCGACGTCCTTCTCGGCGGTTTGCGACTTCGAGCGTGCCGTATTCAGAAACGCCGAGTAGCGTTCCTTCCACTGTTCTTGGAAGGCTTTCCACGGGCGCTGTCCCCAAGCCTCGTCCCACAAGGCCCAGAACAGCGTGAGGACGAGGATGACCGTCGCGATCAGGTAGTGCTTCGCGTACGACTTGCCCGTGATGGGATCCTGCTCGGGGATGGGTTTATCGGGCACCAGTTCCTCCGAAAACTGCCGTTGGTCGTTAGTCCGTAGTCGGTGGTCGTTGGCTTTGTCATTTTGAGTGCAGCGAGGAATCTCTACGCGACAGTACTGTTCGGGTAGCGATCCTTCGACTGCGCCGGAGTTCCGCTTCGCTCCACTCCGGCTCCGCTCAGGATGACAAATCGCTAACGACTGACGACCGACGACTAACGACGGTTTTCACACGTTGAACCACGGTGTAATCCACACGTACTTGATATGCCACAGCAGGCGCAGAGCCATCTTCAGCGGAAGCGCGACCATCGTCAGCAGCAAGAACTGCATGATGGAAAACTGCAGCAGGCTCATGCGCTTGAAATCCTTGGCCATGACGCGGCGGAAGAGGGAATAGACCAGGCCTCCGCCGAGCAGGTAGTAGCCGCCAACGACGATTGCGCCGAAAATACCTTTGCCTAGATTTGACGCGATGCCGAATATGTCGGGCAAATCACGATTGACTTCGTAGATGAGGCGGTTGTGGTCCCAGGTTTGGCCGGGCCAGAACCATTGCCATCCGGGGCCACGGATGAATGTTCCGATGATAATCATCGCAACCCAGAGAATCACAAATCCGAACATGAATGTTGCGATGGAGAACTTGCGCTGCTTCCAGGTGTAATAGCCGCTGCCTAGCGGGTTTGTGTCTATATAGGGAATGACCATCAGGCCGATGATGATCATCGTCGGCATGACTACACCGGCGATCCACGGATCGAAATAGACGAGCATCTCCTGCAGGCCCAGAAAATACCACGGGGCTTTCGCAGGATTCATCGTGAGGTTTGGATTGGCTGGTTCTTCGAGCGGCGCGTTGAGCGTGATCGACCAGACCATCAGAATGATCGTCACGATGATCGCCGCGAGGAATTCGATTCGTAGCAGGAACGGCCAGACGTGGACTTCTTTTTGCCATCCAGGCTTGAAGGGCCAAGTTTTGCGATGGTGCGTCTTGGCCATCGCGGGATCGGCTTCGAGTTGCTCGATCAGGACATCGTTGGCGTGTGCCTGCTTCCACGCGAGATAGATGTAGAAGATGAGCAGCGGAATCAGGCCCACGATCGGGACGTTGTCGGGGGCGGAGCAGATTTCCCAGAGTTGTCGCCAGTCCATAGTCTCTCTAGTCTCTCCACGACTGCCGTGGCAAAAAAACTGAATGAAGAAGTTAGAAGTCAGAATGCAGAGTTGCCGTCAAGTTTTCACTTCTGCATTCTGACTTCTTCCTTCTGACTTCGTAATCACTCTCCCGCGGCTTTCGGGCCTCTTCTTGGCTTGTCGGCTTCTTCCTGCAGCATCACAGGAGCGGGTCCTGAGATGCCGCCATCTTTTCTTACTCGCCAGAAGTGCACGATCATCAACACGCTGGCCACGATCGGAATTCCGATGCAGTGCCAGATGTACGAGCGCAGCAAAGCGTTCGCATCAACGATCGATCCGCCTAGCAACCCGAAGCGCACATCGTTGTATGGAGTCATGCCCAACTGCGGACCGAACGGGCCTTCGTGGCCGAGCATCGGTGTCGCCCGGGCCATGTTCGTTCCGACGGTAACGGCCCAGAATCCGAGTTGGTCGTCGGGCAGCAGGTATCCAGTGAATGACAGCAGAAGCGTGAACACCAGGAGCAGCACGCCGATGTTCCAGTTGAATTCGCGTGGCTTCTTGTAGGAGCCGGTCAGAAACACGCGGAACATGTGCAGCCACACACCGATCACCATCAGGTGAGCGGCCCAGCGGTGCATGTTCCGGAGAATTTTTCCGAACGGCACGTCGTGCTCGAGATAGAGCACATCCCGGAAGGCCTGCACCTTGCTCGGGTGGTAGTAGAACATCAGCAGCACGCCGGTGTAAGTCAGGATGATGAACAGGAAAAATGTAATCCCGCCCATACCCCATGTGTAGCTGTAGCGCACCGCGTCGCGGTTGATCTTCGCCGGATGCAGATGCAGGAACACGTTGGACAGCACGCCCAGCGCGCGATTGCGCGGCGTGTCGTCGTGCTTGTGGCGGAAGATCGAGGTATAGACCTGAGTCTTGGTCGGATCTTTCAGGCCCTCGACCTGCTCCTTAACTTTGGTGGGAATGTCGGTCTTAAGGGCCTGGACATCCTCTTTGACGGTCGTCGTGACTTTTTCGAGGAGCCCGACTTTCCCGCCATTCTTCCCATTGCCGCCAGAACTGCTTCCGCCGTTCTTGTTTTCGTCAGCCATATGAGTCCTGCAATGTTCTGATTGCTGATTTTTGATTTCTGATTGAAAACCGGTCCGGCCGCGAGTTTGCTTTTCAAATCAACAATCAGAAATCAACAATCTCGTTTTTACACACCCGTCAGGAATGCTCCGGGATCGTTGAATTTGCTTGGCTGGCCTTTGGGCCAGGAATAGAGCTTCGATGTATCGACGAGAATCTGTCCGTCGGGCGCAAGTTCGATGTGGGCTCGGTCCATCGGTCTCGGAGCGGGGCCTTCAAAGTTGACGCCTTCGCTGTCATAGCCGCTGCCGTGGCAAGGGCATTTGAATTTGTTTTCGCTTGGCTTCCAGTCGGGAGTGCAGCCGAGGTGCGTGCAGCGAGCGTAGATCACAAAGAGGCGATCCGGTGTGCGGTCGACCCAGATGCGATATTTCTGCTGGAACTTTGTGTCGACTCCGAGCGCGAATTCCGACGGATAACCGATTTTGAAGACGGTGTTCGGTTCAAAGAGAGTGCGGGGAAGAAAGAAACGGAAGAAGGCGAGAAACCACGCAACCAAAAACCCGGTGACCATGGTCCAGACAAAGCGGCGGCGTTTGCGGTCAATCTCCGTGGAAGGCGCGGTTCCAGCGACACCGCCGGCGGCAGCTGCTTTCGAGGTTCCCACCGCCGGCGTGCCAACGTATTTCGTGGCGTCGGTAGTAGGTTTGGCCGGCGTCTTGGCCGCTTCCGGATTCGGATTGACCTTGTCGGTCTCCAACTCCGCCATGAGTCCCTCCCAGTGATTTGTCTATCTTCGTGCTAGTCGAGCCCGGCAGCAGTCGCGAACTGCGGCTCTGCCAACTTTCCCCCTTGAGTTCTGATCGGTATGAGTGATGAAACGGCGAGGGCCTCCTGCACGATCTGGCCTAACGCCTGGATGAATTTTGGAGAATCATTAAGACCGGCGCTCATTTCGAACTGCTGGAAACCAAGTTCATGGGCGAGATGCCGTGCTTCGTGATCGATCTCGCCAAGGGTTTCGACGTGATCGGAGACGAAGGCGATCGGGACGACACAGACTTCGCGTATCTTCTCGGTTGCGAGCTGACGAAGCGTGTGCGTAAGAGACGGTTGCAGCCAGCGGCTGGCGCCCACTTTGCTCTGGTAGCAGAGGCGATGAGGATTTGGCCATCCGGCGCGCTGCATGACCAGACGCGCGGTCTCTTCGATATGCCGCTGATAAGGATCGCCCTTTTCGATCACTGAGACTGGAATGCCGTGGGCACTGAAGACGATCGTCGGTTTGTCGGGCGACCGGAAGCGAGACAGAGCTTCATTCACTTTTTCCAGGACGGCGTCGAGATACAGCGGGTGGCGATAGAAGGATCTAACGGAGTGGGATGGGATCTCCTCGCGAAACAGACGGTGCCATTCATTCAGACTTGACCCCGTGGTGGTCGAGGAATATTGCGGATACAAGGGAAGCAGCACGAGCTCGTCGCAGCCTGCGCTCTGCAGTTGGGTGATGGCTTCGTGCGTGAATGGGTGCCAGTAGCGCATGGCGACGAAGCATTGGGCATTGACCCCCTGGGCGCGAAGTTCCCGCTCCAGAGCTTTGGCCTGGCGCTCGGTGTTGCGACGGATGGGCGACCCTCCTCCGATGGTGGCGTAGTGATGCCTCACCTTGCGCGCACGGGTCGAAGAGATCAGCTTGGCCAGAGGACGTCGTCCGATGCGAGCAAAGGGAAAATCTATGATGTCGGGGTCGCAAAAGAGGTTGTAAAGGAAAGGCTCAATGGCTTCCAGCGTGTCGGGCCCGCCGAGCTGAAATAGAACTACCCCCACACGCGAGTTCGTACGCGTCATTTTCCCCACAGTTCCCCAGACGGTCACGCACTTTACTCCCAATCGAAGCGGCGAGTCAATGGGGGAATTCGAAACGGCCGATTGGCGGCCTCGCGGGATTGCCAAGAAAGCCACGCTCGTGCAATCTGATACGGATGCCGGAACTACCCGATATCACGGCCTATATTGCCGCTCTGGAGGCGCGCATCGTGGGCCAGCGGCTGGAAAAAGTGCGGCTAAGCAGCCCGTTTCTGCTGCGGAGTGTGCAACCTCCGGTTGCGGATGCCGAGGGGCGCACGGTCCAGAAACTGCGCCGGGTCGGCAAGAGGATCGCGATTGGACTCGAGGGCGACCTGTGGCTCGTCCTGCACCTGATGATCGCCGGGCGGCTGCACTGGAGGAAGCGCGACGCAAAGCTGGGCGGACGGCAGAACCTGGCGGCGTTTGACTTTCCGCAGGGATCGCTGGTGCTGACCGAGGCGGGGAGCAAACGGCGGGCGTCGTTGCACGTGATCGCCGGGGAAGAGGGTCTGGCGTCGCTCGATGCGGGCGGGATCGACGTATTTGATGCCGATCTTGAGACGTTTCGCACCGTACTGACGGCAGAAAATCATACGCTGAAGCGAGCCCTGACCGATCCGCGTCTGCTGAGCGGGATCGGTAACGCGTATTCCGATGAGATCCTGCACGCGGCTCAGCTTTCCCCCGTGACTTTGACGCAGAAGATGAAGCCGGAAGAGTGGGAGCGGCTGTTTGCGGCGTCGCGAAACACGCTCAAACTCTGGATGGATCGAATGGTAGCCGAAGCACAGTCTGAGTTTCCCGAAGGAGTGACGGCCTTCCGGCCAGACATGGCTGTGCATGGAAAGTACGGGAAGCTCTGTCCTCGATGCGGGGACAAAGTGCTGCGCATCCGCTATGCAGACAAAGAGACGAACTACTGCGCGCGCTGCCAGACGGGTGGAAAGGTTCTGGCGGACCGGAGTTTGTCGCGGCTGCTGGGTTCAGACTGGCCGCGGACGCTCGAGGAGTTGGAAGCTCTGAAGCGCCGGTGAGCGGCCGGGAGAGCGACAAAACTTAGTTCGTTGCTGGTTCCTTCGACATCTCCTCAATCACAGCGTCGGCGAACTCAGAAGTACCCGCCTGGCCGCCCACGTCGCGCGTGAGCTTCTCGGGATGGCGATAGACACGCTCCAGGGCATTGCGGATCTGCGTTGATGCGCCGTGCTCGCCAAGATGTCGCACCATGAGCAGGGCAGAGCGCAGCAGCGCCGTCGGATTCGCCAGATTCTTCCCGGCGATGTCCGGGGCCGATCCGTGCACCGCCTCAAACACGGCGCATTCGTCGCCGAGGTTTGCGCTCGGGACGAAGCCCAGGCCCCCGACGAAAGCGGCGCAAAGATCGGACAGAATGTCGCCGTAGAGGTTCTCCATCACCAGCATGTCGTACTGATAGGGGTTCATGACAAGCTGCATGCAGGTGTTATCGACGATGTGCTCGCCATAGGTGATTTCCGGATAGTCCTTCGAGACAACGCGAGAACACTTCAGAAACAGGCCGTCCGACAGCTTCATGATGTTGGCTTTGTGAATGACGTGAATCTTCTTGCGGCCGTTCTTGCGCGCATACTCGAAGGCAAACCTGGCGATGCGAGTGGAGGCCTTCTCCGTGATGACTTTCAGGCTCTCGACGACGCCCGGGACGACCTCGTGCTCGAGGCCGGAATAGAGGCCTTCCGTGTTCTCCCGGATGATGATCAGGTCAACGTCCGGATAACGAGTGGGAATATGCGGCAGATTGCGGATGGGGCGGAAATTGGCGTAGAGCTCAAATTTCTTGCGCAGCGCCACGTTGATGCTGGGGAAGCCGCCACCGACGGGCGTTGTGACGGGGCCCTTGAGGCCGACGCGGGTGCGCTCCAGCGACTCGATCAGATCCTTAGGGATGTATTCCCCGGATTTCTCGTAGGCTTCGGCTCCAACCGCGAACGTTTCCCATTCGAACTTGACCCCGGTTGCCTCCAGGATACGAACGACGGCTTTGGTAACTTCAGGGCCGATTCCGTCACCGGGGATGAGGGTTACTTTGTGCGTCATGCGTGAGTCCTTCAGGTGAGTGGTCAGTCGTCAGTGGCCGTAAAGCGAGTATCCATTGTCGGCTTGAACGGTTACCCGGGTTTTACTTTCACCAGATCCTTGAGTTCGTTCATGAACTCCTTCACGTCTTTGAAATCGAGATACACCGACGCGAAGCGCACGTAGGCGACCTTGTCGTAGCGGCGCAGGCGATTCATGATCAACTCGCCGAGTTCGCTGGTTTTACGCTCGCGCTCGGGTGATTCGATGACGAACGATTCCGCTTCGTTCACGATCTGTTCCAGCTTGCTGATAGGTACGGGCCGCTTCTCGCATGCGCGCAGCAAGCCGTTCAGCACCTTCTGGCGGTCGAATTTTTCGCGGCGGCCATCTTTTTTGATGACCATATACGGGATCTCGTCGATGCGCTCATACGTCGTGAAGCGCTTGCCGCACTTCAGACACTCGCGACGACGCCGGATGGAATCGGCTTCTTTACTTTCGCGCGAATCGACTACTTTATCGTTGGCAAATCCACAAAAAGGACATTTCATGGCGCTGACAGGTCAAGCCTGCTGGGAATCCCCTGAGTCCGATCCCTGCCAGACAGTCTGGCGAGGATGCCGAGGGGGAAGATATCCCATGCTCAACCGGTATCGAAAATTGTAACAGTTGCGCGTGTGCGGAAGAGTGGCGGCTAGGGGACACCGATCGGCCGAGCCAAGAAACAAAACGGCGCTCGCACCCCCTGCGGTACGAGCGCCAGTTTTTCCTCATGCCCTCCCGGTGACGGTAGGCTTGAAGTCCTCGATCCACTTGCGCAGCCATGTGGGCCACGACTGAAGATCTGCCATGAAGTTTCCCTCACGGTCCTGGACGGTTTGTCACCGTGATGTCTGCAATTTGTAAAAAGTGAGAGGAGCCGCCGGCCCATCTCGGCTACACGACGAAATACTTGGCTGCCGGATGGTGCACCACGATCGCAGAGGTACTCTGCTCGGGTTCCAGCAGGAATCCTGAGGTGAGACGCACTCCAACGTTCTCTTCAGGCTTCAACAGCGCGAACAGTTTGGTCTGATCTTCGAGGTTGGGGCACGCCGGATAGCCGAAGGAATAGCGCGATCCGCGGTACTTCTGGTGAAAGAGGTCGCGGATTTCCGTGGCATCATCTCCGGCGATGCCGAGTTCCTCACGCATCTTCTTGTGATGGTATTCGGCCAACGCTTCTGCCGTTTCCACGCTCAGGCCATGCAGATAGAGATACTTCGTGTACTCGCCGCCTTCGAACAGGCGCTGGGTCTCGACGCTTGCTGCCGGGCCGATCGTGACGAGAGATATGCCGAGCACGTCCATCTTGCCGGAAGACTTCGGTGCGAAGAAGTCGGCGATGGCCAGCTTGCGGCCGTCTCTCTGGCGCGGGAAGGTGAATCGCAGAAGCTCTTTTTGATTTTCACTCGGGACTCGCGACTCGGGGCTCGGGACTTGATACACGACCACATCGTTGCCGTCACTCTGCGCAGGGAAGTATCCGTAGACGACGGCAGGAGCGAACAAGCCGGACTCGAAGACCTCATCTTGCAGCTTGCCTAGAATCGGGCGGAATTTTTCCTCGACCAGCCGCAAATAGTCAGATTGTGAGGCCGTCTTCAACTGCCACTGGTTCTTGAACAGCGCGGTCTCGTTGATGTAGCGGAATAGTTCCCGCAGGTCGTAGTCCTTGCGCACGCGGACTCCCCAAAACGGAGGGGTCGGGATATTCGGAGCATCGGTGACGACGGGGCTACGCTCAGCAAAGACTGGACCGGTCTCCTCGTCAACCGCGGTGGCTTTGGAATACTCCTTTACGGTGCGGCCTTCGGCAATCAGCGATGCCCGATTGCCGTCGGCGGAGGTCAGATCCTCCATGATGTTCAGGCCGGCGAAGGCGTCGTCGGCGTAGAAAACGCCGTTGGAGTATTCGCGGCGCAAATCATCTTCGACGTATTTGCGGGTGAGGGCGGCGCCTCCGCAGATAACCGGGAACGACAGCTTCTGGCGCTCCAGATCCTGGATGACGTACTTCATCTCCAGCGTCGATTTCACCAGCAGGCCGCTCAGTCCGATGGCGTCGGCTTGATGATCCTGTGCGGCGCGGATGATCGTATCGCCCGGTTGCTTGATGCCGAGATTGACGACCTGGAATCCGTTGTTGGACAGGATGATGTCGACAAGATTCTTGCCGATGTCGTGCACGTCGCCTTTCACGGTGGCGAGAACGATCGTGCCTTTCTGCGAGCCGGATTTCTTCTCCATCTTCGGCTCAAGATAGGCGACTGCCTGTTTCATCACGCCTGCGGAGTCGAGCACGGATGGCAGTTGCATCTTGCGGGCGCCAAAGAGGTCGCCGACGGTCTTCATGCCATCGAGCAGGACTGTGTTAATCAGCTCCAGTGGCGAATAGCTTGCGAGTGCGTCTTCAAGTAACGCTTCAAGTGGCTTCTTGTGCTCGCCTTCGCCTACGGATTTCTCTCCGTTGATGATGGCAAACTTCAGCTTGTCTTCGACCGAGAGCGTGTCGACGTGGGCCGTCGTCGATGCCGCAGGCTTGCCTTTCGTGCCCGCGAAGTGCGCCATGTAAACCTGCAGAGGATCGCCGGCGGAGTCGTCCCGGTAGATCAACTTGCGCGCGAGTTCGACTTCCTCGTGGGGAATCTTGTACAGGGGATAAACCTTCGTGTAGTTGACGATGGCCATGTCGAGGCCATGATCAACCGCCTCGTGCATGAAGACTGAATTGAGGACTCGACGCGGATAAGGGTCGAGGCCGAAAGAGATGTTGCTGACGCCCAGGATCGTCTTGACCAGCGGCAGTTCCTTCTTGATGCGCTCGACGGCCTTCAGCGTTTCTATGCCCGCGGTGCGGTAGTCCTCCTGACCGGTTGAGATCGGCAGAGTGAGGGCGTCGAAGATCAGGTCCGTCGGGTCAAGGCCGTACTTGGTCACCGCCATGTCGTGGATGCGGTGAGCGATCGCGACTTTCTTGTCGGCCGTCAGGGCCATGCCATCTTCGTCAATGGTCAAGGCAATCACGGCGGCGCCGTAACGCTTCGCCATTGGTAGAACTTTCGACGTGCGCTTCTCGCCGTCTTCCAGATTGATGGAGTTGATGATGGCCCGGCCAGGTATCCGCTTCAGGGCTTCCTCGACCACATCGGCTTCGGTGGAATCGACCAGAATCGGCGCTGGAACTCGCGTGGCGATCTTCTCGAGAATCGCCGAGATGTACCCCTTTTCGTCCTCGCCCACGATGGCGCAACAGAGATCGAGCATGTGCGATCCGTCGTTGACCAATTTCTTGGCGAGCGCGAGGATCTCGTCGTACTTCTTGCCCTGCACCATTTTGCGGAAATGCTCGACGCGCGTGGTCGTGTTCATCTCCTCGGCGACGATCAGCGGCTTGGGATCGAGATCGAGGGGAACGCTGGTGTAGGCGCTGGAGGCGGCGGCGGTGCGCTTCACTTCGCGCTTCGCAGGCTTCACGCTGGAAACCGCGTCTACCACGGCTTTCAGGTGCTCGGGAGAGGTGCCGCAGCATCCGCCGACAATGCGAACGCCGTAGTCCTGAACGAAGTGCTTGTGATACTCGGCGAGCTCCTGCGGAGACAGCTTGTACACCGGATGACCGCCCACGTTCTCCGGGAGTCCTGCGTTCGGCAGCACGGAAACCTGTTTGGTGGAATTGAGCGCCAAGTATCGGACGGCGTCGTTCATCTCTTTCGGTCCGGTGGCGCAGTTGAGCCCGATCGCATCGACGTCGAGAGGCTCGAGCGCAGTTAACGCTGCGCCGATCTCGGTACCCAGCAGCATCGTGCCGGATTCCTGCAGCGTTACTTGCACGGTTACGGGCAGACGCTTGCCGGACTTGCGCAATGCTTCGAGCACTCCAATAACGCCGATCTTTGCCTGCAGGAGATCCTGCGCGGTTTCGACGAGAAGAACATCGACTCCACCTTCGATCAGCGCAGCAGCCTGTTCCTCGTACGCCGCAACCATTGCTTCGAAGCCGATATGGCCGAGGGACGGCAGTTTGGTCGTTGGGCCAAGCGATCCGGCAACGAACCTCGGCTTGTCCTTGGTGGAGAATTGTTGTGCGACTTCGCGTGCCAGCTGTGCAGCTTTGACGTTGATCTCGTGAACGCGGTCGGCGAGATCGAATTCGCCCAATACGATGCGCGAACCCCCAAACGTATTGGTTTCGACGATGTCGCAGCCCACACGAAAGAAATCCGCATGGATGTCGCGAATAATGTCAGGGCGGCTCAGCACCAGCACTTCGCTGCAATTCTCTTTGCCCCAGTAGTCATCCAGCGTGGGATTGCGTTTCTGGATGTTGGTGCCCATCGCGCCGTCGTAGATGACGACGCGCTCGTTCACAGTCTTTAAGAAGTCAGCCATATGTAAATCGTCGTTAGTCGCTGGTCGTTCGTCGATGGCCGATGCTCAGGTGTTAGCTAACGACCAACGACCAACGACCATCCCTATATACGAACGCCGGTCTCTGATGGACCGGCGTGATCGATTCGAAACTCGTTGAAGCTTAGCTTCCGGGCACCATTTCTGCTGGCGCCCCGCCGTTCACGTCGGCCTGATTGAATACGATGTTGGCTCCCATGTGTGCTGGCCGGGGGGCCAGCATCTGCTCCTTGCGCATGACCAGGTTGGTCGCGTTGAAGGTTGCCAATTCGAATCCGTGACCGTGAGTGATCGCGTCGGTGGGGCAGGCCTCGACGCAGTATCCGCAGAAGATGCAGCGGTTGTAATCGATGTTGTAAACCTTGGCGTAGCGCTCAGCGCCGCTGACACGATTGTCGGCCGTATTCTCGGCGGCTTCAATATAGATGCAGTTGGACGGACAGGCGGCCGCGCACAGGAAGCAGGCGACACACTTCTCCAGGCCGTTTTCATCACGCTGCAGAACATGCGCACCGCGGAAGCGCGCTTCGATTCGAGCGCCGCGCAGCGGCCCTTTGCCGTCGGGATAGTTCTCGACGATCGTGGGCCGGAACATCTCCGAGAAGGTGATGCTCATGCCCTTGGCGATGGCCGCGATGTTTTTGAGAACCGGCATGTCTCAACCAGTATACCGAAAGATTTGCGAATACGTCCCTGGGGCGCGCCGCATGGGGCCTGCGGCCTACAGATATCATGAGAGAAATGAGTCAGGAGCAGCCCAAGGCAATGCCGCCTCGCATCGGACTTTGCGCCGATTGCAGTTTCATGCGCAAGATGGCATCGGACCGCGGGTCGGTCTTCTACCTGTGCCAACGATCGGCCAGTGATCCCGGCTACTCGAAGTATCCGCGGCTTCCGGTTCTTGAGTGCGCGGGGTATGTTCGCATGAGCGCGGTTCCCAACGAATCTTCCGATTTGACGTGACCCCTGTCACTGCACCTCAGAACAGGTCGCGAGAAGATAGAGCGTCTCGCGGTTGTTCGGGGACGGAGGTGTCGTCTGTGTTTCTGAAGATTCTGGCAGTCGGCGCAATTGGACTATTCTTCGCTTGAACCGTTGCCGTGCTCCAGGCATGGAGCAAGAGTAGCAACGCAGATCGGGCGATCGGAGTGGCGTTCATGGCCTTGTTTGCCCTGGGCGCCGCATGGGGAGCGAGGACATTGGGACTATGGCAACGACGAGCGTGAAGACGAAAAAGCATAGCACGGCGGTACCACCGAACGCGTTTGCTGGGCAGACAGAAAGACCGACGGAAAAAGCCGTCGAAACCACACTGGCGCAGACCTATGGCATCTGGAAACAACTGATCGCTGAGCTGAAACAAGATCTGAAACTCGACGGGGAAGAGTGGAATTCGTCAGGCGTGAAATACGGCTGGGCTCTTCGACTGCAACTCAAGAAGCGGAACATCGTGTATCTGGGGCCGCGAATGGGCTGGTTCCTGGCGGCATTTGTTCTTGGCGACAAAGCGGTTGCCGTAGCGCGGAAGAGTGAACTGCCGGCACAGGTGTTGAAGGAGATCGCCGAAGCGAAGCGCTATGGGGAAGGGACACCGGTTCGGATCGAGGTGCGAAAGCCCGAAGACCTCGCGACCGTAAGGGCTCTGGCTCGCATCAAAGTCGAGAACTAACCGAGCTACAATCCCAACTCCTTCGCCAGCGCTTTCCACTTGCTGTCGACCAGAGCCTTCGTCTTTGTGTCCATCACAACTTCTCCAGGCCAGGGGCGTGTGAAGCCTTCGCTCGCCCATTTACGGGTGGCGTCGACTCCCATCTTCGAGCCAAAATCCGGCAGGCGGCTGGCGTGATCGAGCGAATCGACCGGGCCCAGCGTGAACTGAATATCGCGTTCTGGGTCGATGTTGTTGAATACCTTCAGCGTGACATCTGCCATGTCCTGCACGTCGACGTCTTCGTCGACAACCACGATGCACTTGGTGAACATCGCCTGTCCGAGCGACCAGATGGCATTCATCACCTTGCGCGCCTGTCCGGGATAGGACTTCCTGATCGAGACGATCATCAGGTTATGGAACACGCCCTCGACCGGCATGTTGATGTCGACCAGTTCGGGGATCGTCAGCTTCATCATCGGCAGGAACATGCGTTCGACCGCCTTGCCCATGTAGGCATCTTCTTGCGGAGGCTTGCCGACAATCGTGGCCGCATAGATGGGGTCCTTGCGATGGGTGATGCAGGTGAGATGGAAGACCGGATACATGTCTTCGAGCGAATAGAAGCCGGTGTGATCGCCAAAGGGGCCTTCGGTACGGAGTTCGTCGAGGTTGATGTAGCCTTCGAGAACGATCTCGCTGGTCGCGGGAACGTCCAGATCGACGGTCTCGCACTTCACGAGGTCGACCGGCGCTCCACGCAGGAAACCGGCGACGAGGTACTCCTCAATCTCTGGCGGTGCGGGAACGACGGAGGCGAAGGTCACGACAGGATCGGTTCCGATGGCAACGGCGACTTCCATCTTGCCCGACGGGCGGTCACCTTGTGCCAAAACACTTCCTCCCGAGGATCGAGCCATGATGTCAACTGCGGCTGACTTGTCTGCCACGGCGGCGCGCATGAGTTCGCGCTGGTGCTCGGCAGCGTTTTTCTGGCGCTGCCAGTGCATGCCCGTCGTGCGCTCGTCGTACACCTGCATACGGTACATGCCAAGATTGCGCTTGCCGGATTTCGGATCGCGCGTGGTGACGCAGGGAAGAGTGATGAAAGGTCCACCGTCCTTGGGCCAGCACTGCAGGATAGGGAAGTCGCGCAGCGAGAAGTTGTCGCGCTTGATGACTTCTTTGCAGGGGCCGGTGGATACGGTGCGCGGGAAGAACTTTCCGGCTTCAGCCAGCAGGGGAAGCATCTTCAGCTTGTCGAGAAATCCCTGCGGAGACTTCATGTCCATGAACATGCGGATGCGGCCGGCGATTTCGTCGTAGGACTCGACGCCCACGGACATTTTCATGCGACGATCGGAGCCGAACTGGTTGATCAGAAGTTGCGAGCCGGGATGGCCCTTGAGGTTCTGAAAAAGAAGCGCAGGTCCGCCAGGATCGCCTTTGGCGTCACGGCCTTTCGAGACGCGGTCGGTGATTTCGGCGATCTCGAGGATGGGGTCGGCTTCGGTCTGTATGCGCTTCAGTTCGCCGGCGCGATCGAGCGCGGCGATCCACTGGCGAAGGTCGTCAAAGGGCAAAGGATTTCCTCTCTGGATGACCGACGATTATAAGGGATTTGCAGGCAACTTCAGGGAAGGGGTTTGGCGCGGGGCGAAGCCCTTGTCAGCAACTTCGGTCTCTTTTGCCTGAGGTACCATGGAGGTGGGTGACGCGACTCAACGCGCGCTGTGAGACGATCCTCGATTGACAACTCCGCGGGCACTGACCCATACTGCACGCGGCGCATGTAGGGTGCATCGGCGCAAAGCCGAAGGGCAATGCCCACCTACACGATATCTTCGTGGAGGCCCTGTATGCCCAATCTGGAAAACCTCAAGAAGCAAGCCAAGCTCGTTTTGCGGTGGCACCGCGAGCGGCACTATCCTGTGGCCGCGCAAATCCGCCGGCATCTACCTCGTTTTCTCAATGTGCCTGACGCCGAGATTCTGGCGGCGAGTTTTAAACTCAGCGATGCTCAGGAATTGGTTGCTCGAGAGCACGGCTTCGACAGCTGGAACGCGCTGAAAGCTGGACTCACCGCCAAATCGGATAGGGCGACCCCGTTGCCATCGAAAGCGGCGATCGTCGTCGCGGAACCGCAGTTGTTCGTCGCCGACATCAAACGATCCTGCGAATTCTTCTGTAAGAAGTTGGGCTTTTCGCTCGTGTTCAGTTACGGCAGCCCTCCTTTCTACGCGCAAGTGGCTCGCGACGGAGCACGTCTGAATCTCAGGTGTGTCGCGGGTTCCGTAATCGATTCGGCGATCCGCGACCGTGAGGAACTGTTGTCGGCATCCATGACCGTGGCCACAGCGGACGAGATCAAGCTGCTGTTTCTGGAGTTTCAATCCGCCGGGGTGGGATTCCAACAGAAGTTGAAGAGGCAGCCGTGGGGCGCCAAGACGTTCATCGTCAGAGATCCGGACGGGAATCTGCTGCTGTTTGCCGGGCCGGCGAGTTGACTCGGTTCAGGTTTTGCCGCCCGAGTACGTATCGCCGGGGAAGCGGCGTGCTCTCTGCACGAATGCCGCTACTTCCTCTGTTCCAGCTTGACGCTGGCTGTGATCGGCTGGCCGTCGCGCAGGACTTTCACTTCGACGACATCCCCGACCTTGCTGCGGCGTAGAGCATCGGTGAAGTCGTAGAGGTTCTTGATGGGCTTGTCGCCGAACTGGATCAGGATGTCTCCACCCTTCAGACCGGCTTTTGCCGCGGGAGAGTTCGGCTTTACGTCGGAGAATTTCACTCCGTTCTCAACCTGTCCGAAGTCGGGGATCGAGCCGAAGTACGCGCCATATCCGCTGCCTCCGCCTCCTGCAGGTTTGTCCTCGGCGACGACCTGAAACGTGGGAGGCTGGTCGGCGTTCGCCAGTTGCACAGCGACATTCTCGACCATATCGAGCAGGCGAGCGGCCGACGGGCCATTGATCTTGTCCCAAGTGTCGGAGGGCTTGTGATAGTCCGAGTGGAGGCCGGAGAAGAAGAACAGCACAGGAATCTTCTTGGCGACGAATGAAGTGTGATCGCTTGAGGAGTAGCCGCCGGGCGAGTAGTCGATTTTGAAAGGAGTTTCTTTCTGCGCCTGTTCGAGAACCGACTTGAAAGTTGATCCCGTACCCACCCCGCCGATGTAAACCTTGTCGTCCTTGATGCGGCCGATCATATCCATGTTGATCATGGCGACCGCTTTGCCTAGCGGACGAGTTGGTTCCTTTACCCACTCAGCCGAACCAAGCAGCCCGAGTTCCTCGCCGGAGAAGTCCATGAAGAGGATGCTGCGCTTGAGCTTGCCGCGCTCCGGTGCGAGCAGACGCGCGAGTTCCAGAACTCCGGCGGTGCCACTGGCGTTGTCATCGGCTCCGGGATGAATCTGTCCGATCTGCGATGGCGCGAGCGAATCGAAATTGCCTCGGCCCAGGTGATCATAGTGTGCTCCGATGATCACGTACTCGTCGGTTTGCCCGGGGAGCCAGGCCAGCACGTTATTCACGGTGGCGCGAGTGGTCTCGATGTCGATATTCAATGCGAGGTGAAGCGTGTCGGGAAAGGCGAAGGACGCAGGCTTGGTGCTGGAGTTGATCTGGTCCTGAACATCTTTCAAAGTCTTGCCGGAGGATTGAAACCAGGCATCTGCCACAGTGTTCCTGACCTGCACCATCACGATGCCGACGTTCTCGGGTCCGCTGACGCTGCCGAAACGCGTGAGCAGATCTTCCTCGCCGTCGCCCAGCTTGCCGTTGAGCACCACCAGCGCCTTCGCTCCATGATTGCGGGCGTTGATGGCCTTCGTGATGAGTTGCGAGTGCTGGGTCAGTCCATTGTTGCCGCTCTTCTGCGCGAAGCCAGCGGGCTCGTAGCGCAAGACGACGGCTACCTTGTCCTTCACGTCGATGCCGGCGTAGTCGTCGTAATGGAACTCGTCGGCGGTGGCGCCATATCCGGCGAAGGCCAGCGGCGCCGTGATCTGGCCGGAGGACGAGAAACTGAAGGGGACGAAATCCTGGCCAATCTTCAACTCCTTCTTTCCATCGCCGGACTGGACAGTGCAGCGGTTATCTGACTTCAACCGCGCGCCGGTCACGACGGTAAAGGCCTGCTCATATCTCTTAACACCCGCCGGGTCGAGGTGCAGTTCCTTGTAGCGTTTCTCGATGAGGTGCTCGGCCTTGATCAGGCCCTTGGTGCCCGCCCCGCGGCCCTCCATGGCCGGGGAAGCCAGCACCTTGATGTCGTTGACGTAGCGCGCTGGATCCGCTTGAGGAGTTGAGGAGGCTGCGGTCAGCAGGGCAACAAGGGTGGTGACGGCGAAGAACCGGAGTAATCGGTTGCGCATGTAGAGATTCTCGCGAGAACCAAAAAATCGTATGAGGACGCCAGCGGTGGTGTCAATCTCCAGGATAAAAACTGTTCGGAGTCACGACGACAAATGCGGCGAGAGGTCACTCGTAGCGCAGTGCTTCAATGGGATCAAGATTGGCGGCTCGCAAGGCGGGAACCATCCCGCTGATGATGCCCACAATCCCAAGGATCGTCGTCGCGACCAGCAGAATCATGGGGGAGACGATCAGGCGAATGTCGGCGACTTCAGCGTTCTTGGCAATCGCGCTGTAGAAGGTAATTCGCCCGGCCAAAATAGAGACAGCGTATGACAGCAGGATTCCCAGTACGCCGCCGACGGCGGTAATCACCATGGCCTCCGCGAGGAATTGGAACAGGATGTGATGCCGCCGTGCGCCCAGTGCTTTTTCCACGCCGATCTCGCGTGTCCGTTGAGTCACCGATACGAGCATGATGTTCATCAGCCCGACTCCGCCGATGCCGAGGGTCATCGAACCGATAATAGCCAGCAGGACTTTGAGCGCAATCGTGATGATGCCGAACTGCGAGAGCTGCTTCTGCGCGTCGAATACGAATACGGCGCGATGGTCGTCGGGCTTGAAGTTGTGTGCTGTGGCCAGAGTGTCGCGGATGGTCTTGTCCATCTTGTCGTGGTCGAGGCCGATGGAGTCGAGCCAGATCCCGTCGAGATAGTGGTTGTCCTTGAGCACATCCATCGAGCTGTAGGGAATGTAGACGACGCGGTTATTGTCGTTGTCGCCTTCCTGCATGCGCGGGGCACCAACTCCGATGACTTCAAAGGTCACGCCGTCGATGCGGATCGTCTCGCCCAGGGCAGGCATTCCGGAGAAGAGCTTGTCCCTTGCCTCCGAGGCGATCACCGCATACAACCCGTGTTGCATGTTGTCGGCATCGTTCAGAAAGCGTCCCTGCGCGATGTCAAGATTCCAGATCGCCTGAATTTGAGGGTCCAATCCCATCACCGGGAAGGTGAACGAGCGATTGTCGTTCTGCACGGTGGAGTCTTTTTGCGCCATGCGCACAACGTGCCGGCAGAGAGGGAGATTGTTGCGCAGGAGTTCGATGTCGTCATTGGTGAAGCGAACCTGCACGCCGGCCTTGTTGCCGCCCGCTTGTTGCGAGGTGCGTCCCGGGAAGACTCCGACGGCGGTGGCGCCGAAGCTCTGGAAGATGGTCTCGATCGCCTTGCCGAAGCCGTTGCCGTAGGCGAGAAGGAGCACGACCGTCGCGATGCCCCACGCCATGCCGGCCATGGTGAGCAGCGTACGCCGGACGTCGTGCCGCATCGCCCCATAGGCCTGTTTGAAAAGATCGAAGTGCATGCTTATTCCTTGCGGAGCGCCTCCACAGGTTCGAGGAGGGCAGCGCGGCGCGCGGGATAGAGCCCGGCGGCAACCCCGGCAACGCTGAGCGAACACAACGCCAGCAGCGCGGTCGAGGCCACCAGTTTCGGGGGATCGAAGCCGTCGGCCAGGGTGATTCGAGAAAGCCCTTTCATGGCCGCCGCGGCCAAGCCAATCCCGATTCCACCGCTCAGCAACGTGAGGAACGCACCTTCGACAAAGAACTGAAACATGATGCTGCTGCGTGTCGCGCCGACTGCCTTGCGTAATCCGATCTCGCGGGTACGGTCCGCGACCGCCACCAGCATGATGTTGATGATTCCGATCGCACCCAGCGCCAGCGTGACCAGTCCGACGCTGCCGAGGAACATGTTCATCGCGTCAAAGATCTTGCCGATCTGGTCGACCGTCTTCACCGTGTCCCATTCGTCGAAGGAGTCTGGATTCTTCGGATCAAATCCATGATTGCGCGCAATGACCTTGTGTACCTCCTGCTTGGCCGTCTCATGAAGCGCGCGCGATCTGGGCTGGTAGTTGATCTGCGAGATGACATTCGTTTTTTCGCCGGCGTTCAGCGGCGGAAAGTACTGATGCATGGTGCTGAAGGGGATGTAGTTTTTGAGATTCTGCGTGTTGTTGTCGCCGTGTCCGATGCGCTGCAGCGTGCCGATCACCTCGAAACGCGTGCCGTTCAGCAGGATCGTGCTGCCGATCGCGGGGCGGCCCAGGAAGAGCACGCGACGGGTCTCGTCTCCCAGGACAATCACACGGCGGCTCTGCTGCTCGTCCAGTGCATTAATCCAGCGGCCATCGTGGATGGGAACGTAACGGATGCCGTTGAACTCGGGCTTTACTCCGTTGACCTGCCCGCCGGCCTGATAGAAGTCGCTGACCGCGCGGATGTCCCCCCGCGAAATAACGGGAGTTGCTGCACCCACGCTGGGACAGCTCAGCAGAATGTCCTCATAGTCCTGATACGTCAAGTAGTACTGGCGGAGGGCCGTGAAACTACCTTGCATCACCGGGGCACGTCCTGACCAGATGAAGAGCACGTTCTCTCCCATGGAATCAAATTGCTTGCGGTTTCCGGAGCGGAAACCTTCTCCGAGGCCGACTAGCAGCAGGAGAGAAAAGACGCCCCAGGCAATGCCGAACATGGTCAGGAAGGATCGCAGCTTATGCGCCCAGAGCGTACGCAGGGTTTGGCCGAAGATGTCGAAGATGTGGCGCACTGTATTAAATCGATTATACCGGGCGGATCAGACCTCAGACCTCAGATCCGGACCTCAGACCTCACTTCCTCTCTGGTTGGTGATCTCGGCCCAGGTCTAGGGCGTGCGGTCCAACGTCTTTCGTCCGAATTTCGTTCCGAACGCCGCGCGACTCGGTTATTCTCTACCCGATGACGACTCTCGCGTTGAGCGAATTGTTGGGCGCCACGGTGTATGACCCGTCAGGCACCGCGGGACGCGTGCGCGAAGTCGCACTTGCTCCCCAGGAAGATCGCTCCCGCATCTCTTCGCTTATCGTCAAAACCAAGTCTGGCAACCGCGTCCTTCCGTACGGAGCAATCGCCGCCATTAACGGCGGCGTCCGCGCAGCCACAGTGGTCCAGGAGTGGCCTGCCGCCAACGGCACCGAAGGTCTTTTCCTGCTGGATCGTGACCTGCTCGACCAGCAGGTGATCGATGTGAACGGACGCAAAGTTGTGCGTGTCAACGATGTCGACCTCCAGGTGGATGTCCAGAAAGAGAAGGACGCCAGCGCTGGACACCCTGTCCTGCGCGTGCAGTCGGTCGATGTCGGGGCGCGGGGGGCGATCCGCAGGCTGCTCCGGGGTGTCGCACCGAAAGTAGCCATTCACGCCCTGTTGGGCAAGATCCCGCCTCGGAGCATTCCCTGGAATTATGTCGATCTGATTGAGACCGATCCTGCCCGGCGCGTCAAACTAAAGATTTCCCATGAACGCCTGGCCAAACTGCATCCGGCCGATATTGCGGACATCGTCGAGGAGTTGGCGCCCGATGAGCGGCGGGCAGTGTTCCAAACCCTCGACGAGGAAACAGCTGCCGAGGCGCTCGAGGAAGTCGAACCCAAGGTACAGAAGGCCATTGTTGAGTCGCTCGACTCGGGGAAAGCCGCCGACATCGTCGAGGAGATGAATCCCGACGCCGCGGCCGACTTGCTGGCCGATCTGCCCGAAGACCGCACCGAACAGATTTTGATCCAGATGGAGCCCGAGGCCCAGCAGGAAGTCGTCGAACTCCTGGAGCACAAAGAGGAGACCGCAGCCGGCCGTATGACGACCGAGTTTCTAGCCCTGCCGATCAACGCGACGGTTCAGAACGCGATCGACTCTCTGCGGGAGTTCGAGGGCGGCGTCGAAGTGATCAGCACAATCTATCTCGTCGACTCCCAGGGCACTCTGGTCGCCGCGGTGCCGTTGGCGAGAATCGTTCTGGCAGGCGGGGCTGACCCCATGCTCTCGCTGGTTCAGGAGCCGTTAGTACTGGCTCACCAGGAAGCCACGGAAAATGAAGTGGCTGAGCTCTTCGACAAATACAATCTGCAGACCCTTCCCGTCGTTGACGAACGCAATAAACTGACCGGAGTCATCACCTCGGACGATGTGATCAGCATGCTGCGGGCTAAGCTGTAGTTTCTCCTGCGCACTCGTGTACCGCAGCGGAGGGGTTCCGCCCGGCCCTTGTTACGAAACCAGAAATCTACCAGGCATCGATTGACGGCGTTCCTGTTTGGGGTGTAACGTTCGTCCCGCGATGCCGGAGTCTTCTGACAGTACGAGCAGCTGGCCGGGTTTGCTCGGCCAACTCAACAAGACCTTTGACCTGATCCGCGACGTCCTCGGATACGGCCTGCCCGGTGCCATCTTTCTAGCCATTGGGGTGATCGCTAAAAACGGCGACTGTAAAGACTGCGGCGGCTTCTCCCTCGCGGGAGCGCAGAAGATTCTGGCCGCGGTGCCGTTCGACATACCGCCCTGGGCGCTGTGCCTGGGATTGCTTGCATTTTGCTACGCCGCAGGCAACGTTCTGGCCGCCGTCATCTACATGCCCTTCGGGCTGGCCAAGTACATCGTCTGGATGATTTTTCGCCATTTCGGAAAGCGCCGAGTCATCAACAAAAGCAAGAGCGAAGTTGCCATCGGACAAATCAAGATTGCTGTCGGAGAATCCGCTCAGGTGAGCGCTGTGCATTTTGGGAGCTTGCCCGAGGGCGTAGTGTTAGCCGCAGAGGTACTGAATACAACCGCCGCAGAAGTCCCGATTGGCGACACCAAGATTGCCGCGGGCAAGACGAACTACGTGACGGAGATTCAAGCCCAATCTCTCCCGCAAGGCGTGGTTGTCATCGAACCTGCTCCTCGGGAGGGTTCGTGGCTCGACTGGCTTACCAATCACGCCACCGAGGTCAATGCCAGGACTCTGGAGATCCGGGCCCAGAACAGCGATCTCCTGAAAACCCTCGACCGGCGCGAGACTCTAAACGTCATGGGTGGATCGATGGCGGCCGCGCTATTGGGAGGCTACCTGGTCTTTTATCGATGGCACTGGGGGTTGCCTGACGTCATACTCTGGGGCGGTCTCATCGCGTTGGTCCAGTTCCTCACCGGGCTTTCGCACGTGCGAAGAGTACTTCATGCCGTACACGTCGCCAACGTGGCAAGCCCGCAGCCCGATCCCGACCTCGCCAAACTCCTCGGGGAACTCATCGCTGCTGCGACCGCTGCTCTTAAGAAATGCTCCGGAACATAGCCGTTTCAACAATTGCGGTCCGGCAAGACTCTGGAAAGTTTTTCTTCGCGGCGAAGCGCTTTTTGTTTGGCCATAGTCCCTCGATGCATTTATCCTGTGGCGTCGTTCGTGCTTAAATCCGCTATTTTTATGTCTGCGAAAAGTGCCGATGAGGTTCCCAAGGCGTTGGAAGACCCGGATTCTGCTGTTCTTCGCCGTAGTCGGTCCGGGATTCATTACCGCAAACGTCGACAATGATGCCGGCGGCATCCTGACCTACTCGTCCGCCGGGGCGCAGTTCGGACATCTTCTCCTGTGGACCATGATCCCAATTACTATCGCCCTGATCGTGGTGCAGGAGATGTGCGCCCGCATGGGGGCGGTAACGGGCAAGGGGCTCAGCGATCTCATTCGCGAGGAATTCGGCTTTCGCATCACCTTCTTCATGATGGTGGGCATTCTGATTACGAATTTCGGCAACGTCGTCACCGAGTTCATCGGAATCGCCACCAGCCTTGAACTATTTGGCCTGCCCCGAATTTACACGGTTCCCATCTGCGCCGTAATCGTGTGGATGATCGTGGTGTATGGACAGTACAAGAGCGTCGAGAAGGTCTTTCTGGCGGCGTCGTTCGTGTACATCACTTACATCTTCGCCGGCATTCGGGCCCACCCTCTGTGGAAGGAGGCGACCATCGCCACCTTTGTACCGCCGAACCTGCATGCCTTCCGGGACCAGGCCTATCTCTACATGGTGATTGGGGTTGTGGGCACGACCATTGCGCCCTGGATGCAGTTCTACCTGCAGGCCTCCATCGTGGAAAAGGGAGTGACGCGCCGGCACTACAAGGCGTCAATGCTGGACGTCATCAGCGGTTGTGTCTTCACCGACGTTGTGGCCTGGTTCATCATTGTGGCGTGCGCAGCGACACTGTGGATTCACGGCTACCGCAACATCACTTACGCGGCCGATGCCGCATCCGCACTCAAGCCACTGGCCGGGCAATATGCCTACATCTTGTTTGCCGTCGGATTGTTCAACGCTTCTCTGTTCGCGGCATCGATTCTTCCGCTCTCCACCGCGTATACGGTTTGCGAAGGGCTGGGATTCGAATCGGGCGTCGGACGGAAGTTTGGCGAAGCCCCGTTCTTCTATTGGCTATACACGGCCCTGATTGTCGCGGGGGGCGCCATCGTGCTTTTTCCCGGATTGCCACTGGTGAAGATCGCCGTCCTCTCGCAGGTGGTCAACGGGATCGTATTGCCGTTCGTTCTGATCTTCATGCTTCTGCTCATCAACAAGAAAGACTTGATGGGAGAGTACGTAAACAAGCCGTTGTTCAACGCAGTGGCGTGGGCCACGACAGTGATCATGATCGTGCTGACGATCGTGTGGTTCTGGACGCTACGGTCAGGCTAGCAGTTTTCCCGCCGCCAGGTCTTTTACGAGCGTAAGGTCGGCCTCGAGGAAGTCGAAGCCCGGCAGGTCCTTCGGGTTGGCCCACTGCATGTCTTTGAAGATGCGGTTCTCCAACTCGCCGGCATATTCACGCACGACGAAGAACCGCAGTTCCACCATGCTGCCGTTGGGGTATTCGTGCTGGATGCGGGCGACCTCATCGCCGACTGTAGCCTGAATTCCCAGTTCCTCATCGAGTTCGCGGCGCAGGGCATCGCGCGGTTGCTCGCCTTCCTCGATCTTGCCGCCGGGGAATTCCCACTTCAACGGCATCGTCTGATGCCGCGTGCGTTGGCAGACCAGCAGCTTGCCATCCTGCACGATCAGTCCGGCGACGACGCGCTTCATGGCTCAGCAGGACCTACGGCCTGCAAGGGCGGAGACGCCAGGCACGCGCTCCCCATCTCCGGCGCACGGACTTTGCTTCGATCCACTCTCATGCGCCGCTTATTTCCAGTTTCTTCCCGACAAGTTTTGCGCAGTGCTGCACCAGGTCCTGGTCTGCGGCTGTGAACGCGGCGGGAAAGTGGCTGTCGATATCGAGTTCTCCCACGACATTACCGCGAACAAAAATCGGGACCACAATCTCCGACTTGGTCTCCAGCGAGCAGGCCAGGTAGCGGGGATCTTTACCGACGTCGTCCACCACCACCGTCTGACCACTCGACGCGGCAGCGCCGCAGATGCCCTGATTGAGCGGGATACGAGTGTGGGGCGTCATCGCGCCTTCAAACGGGCCCAGTACCAGCGCAGGGGGCTGTGCACCGGGCTCGAGCATGTAAAACCCCACCCAGTTGTACTTGAGCATCTTGTCGTGCAGAAGCTTTACGGTCGAACGCATCAGGTCGTCGGCTGTTCTGGAAGCCTCGGCCAGTGCAGTGACTTCGGAGCGAACTTCCTCTATTCGTGTCGTCACGGGATTCCCAATGAAATCTTAACTCACGGCCGTCGTCTTTTCGGGCTTGAGTTGCTGCAGAGCGCTGGCCAGCCCGTCTAAAGCGAGTTGTACCGCGTGCATAGACGCCGGTGGCACTCCGCCGACAGCGGCAATCACGCTTTGGTTATCGGTTGCCGATGCCTGCTGAACCGTTTTCCCCTGAACCAGCTCGGTGAGCGCGGAGGCGCAAGCGATGCAGGGAACGCACCCCTTGGCCTTGAACCGGATCTCGGACACGCGTCCGCCGTCGACCTTTAAGCTCAAACGAAGAACATCTCCGCACACCGGGTTCTCGATTTCCACCGCAGCATCAGCGTCCGAAAGGTCGCCTGCGTTGCGGGGGTTCTGAAAATGATCGAGAAGTTGCGGAGAATACATCGTCATGGACGGCCAGTGCCGTCGGGGAAGTAGATCGTCCAACCGCGCTGCTGCGCCGTGGCCTGAAGGTCGGGATTGGGGTTGATGGCGAAGGCGTGCGTGGCGGCGGCCAGCATGTCCAGATCCCAACGGGAATTGCCAAAGGCGGCGTCGACATTTTTGCCGGCGACCTCCTGCAACGCTTTCGGCTTGCCGGGCCCGGAAGGCATACGCACCAGCTTGTCTGTCACCACACCGTTGTTGACTTCAGCTTTTGCCGCAAGAATCCTCTCTGCCGGGATTCCGAACTCCTTCATCCCGGCGCGAATCACCCACTCATTGGACGACGAGACTGCCCAGATCTCGCAGCCTGTCGCCCGCAGCTGATCTACCAACCGTTTCATCTCCGGAAAAATCCGCCCCGGAAACGAAGAGTTCATGAACTCGGTTGCCGCGTCCATCATGGCTTCTTCCGAAAGTCCACGATGCATGGTGACCATCTCTCCGCACATATCGTCTTCGCTGACCGTGCCCGCTTTGTAGTCGGCATAGCGGGCGCGCATAGCGCGGGCAACCTCCGCCGACACAACGCCACGCCGGATCTCCCAATCGAAGAAGGTTTCCCCTGCATCGCCCGACCAGAGCGTGCCGTCACAGTCGAACGCGGCTACGCGGGGCGCCAGTCGCAAAACGGAGTCGATGAATTGGGCCGCGGTTGGCTGAATGGCTTCATTGCTGACGATGTCCATGTAGTTTGACGATATCGTGAGCAGGTGAAAATGCGCAATGAAGGGGAAGATTCTCGACTGGACTACTTCGCCAGCAGCGCGGCGTAGTCTTCCGGCGTGTTGATGTTCAGCGCAACGTAGGGATCGTTGACCGGGAGGTATTGAATGTGGCTCTGGCAGGCATGCTCAACATCGCGCGCGCCGCCCGTGGCGGGTGCGTGCAGAAACTTCTCGATGAGCTCCCGTCCTGCGACAAACGGGTGTCCGTGCTTTCCGGAGAATTCCGGCACCACCGACCAGACATCTGTTAGCGCTGTTTCGAAAGCGTCGCGCAGAGTCTGGACCGTTGCCGCGGCTACCGGTGGCCGATCCACCAGCGTGACGATCGCAGTGTCGCGTCCGCGATTGAGAACTTCGTGCAACCCAATCTGCAGAGAACTGAACTGGCCGCGGTCAGGATCGGGATTGGCCACGATCGATGCGCCATTGGCATAAGCGACGGGAGCCAGCGCCGGCTCGTTTTTTCCGGCTACAACGATCACGAAATCAGTCGCGAGCGACAACGAACGGATTGCCGCGGACAGAAAACTATCTTTGGAGATGCCTTCAGACAGCGGTGGCCAGGGAAGCAGGGCCTTGTCCGTGCCCATGCGCGAGGATTCTCCTGCAGCCAGAATCACGCCGGCAAAGCTCACAGACCGGGACATGCTGCGGAATGTAGCAGAAAGCGAGGAGAAAGTCAGTGAGGATGAATTGTTGATTTGGTGATTGTTCAATCGGGGAGCCGAAGACGGTTATTCATTCGACAATCAACATTCAACAATGAGAAGTTCAAGAATCAGCCTTGCCCGCCCTCGTCGACGGAGTGTGCAACCGACCTGAACCAACTCATGTGAGGCAGGGTGGCGGCTGAATGCCGCCGGATCGCGATCAACTCCGCCGTGATGGCTACGGCAATCTCCTCAGGAGTGACTGCCGCGATGTCAATCCCGATGGGCGCATGGACCCGCTCGAAAAGATGGGCGGGTAAACCTTCCGCCTGGAGCGCCTTGAAGATCTCGATCACTTTGCGCTTCGAGCCAATCATGCCGACGTAGCGGGCACGGGTTTGCACCGCCCAGCGCAAGATGCGCATGTCGTCGCGGTGGCCTCGCGTGACGATCACGATGTAGGACGACTCGTTCGGGTCGAACTTCTTCATCGCGTCATCGAAGTCGAGCGCGTGGACCTCGCGAGCATCGGGCAGACGATCCTGGTTGGCGTACGACGAGCGGTCGTCGATCACAACCACGTCAAATCCGACGGGAGCAGCAGTCCGGCAAAGATTTGCAGCCACGTGACCTGCGCCGAATATATAAAGCGTTGCAGGAGGTAAAACCGGCTCTACGAAAACCTCCAACGTGCCTCCGCATACCAGACCGGTGTCGTACTTCGGATCCTGGTTCAAGTCGAACTTTAAGGTGCGAGGCTTCTCCGATTCCATGACTTCGCGAGCCGCCTGCCACACATCGGCCTCGACGCAACCCCCACCGATCGTGCCCACGATTGAGCCATCGTCACGGACTAGCATCTTGGCTGTCTGAAAGGACGGAATCGAGCCGCGCACATTGACGATAGTCGCAACGGCTCCACGACGTCCTTGGCGGCGAAGTTCGACGATGTGTTCGTAGATATCCATCAGGTAAGGAAACGCTCCGGAGATTATCAATCGGTTAACAGGAGGGAGTCAACGTGGGAGCAAGCAAAAGCCCCGGGTCATCACTCCGGGGCTTTTGGCGCAAACCAATGAAATCCAGACACGGCCTGCCAAGCACTTCATGATGAGGCGGCGCAATTCGGGTGTCAAGAATACTAAAGAAACCACTGAGCTTACCTGAATGGACTCAGGCTAGAGATCTCACATCTCACTCGGTCATTTCCTCCCCTCCACCGCTTCCTGCCAGTACGCGCCATGCCCGATATAGTCGTCATCCGCCAAGTTTGCGATGATCAGCCGCTTTAGTTTGAGCGGATCGACATTCGTGCTCTGCACTCTGTATGCAATCGTGCCGTCGGGACGAATCAGCAGCGTGTAGGGAACCGCCGCGTTCCAGTCAGGATCAAACGCTGCCAGCTGCGCATAGAGCTCTGTCGAGCTGAGGATCAGATTGGTGCTGGTGGCGTGCTCCGCCTGCAGCACTTTCTCCACGCCGGGCCTCTCGTCCGGATAGTTGATGCTGACCGTCACCAGATCGAACGCGCGGTGCCCATACATCCGGTACATGGTTTCGAACGTGGGCAATTCCTTACGGCAGGGGCCGCACCACGTCGCCCAGAAGTCGACCAGCAACAGCTTGCCGGTCGTGTTCTTGCGGAGCGCCCGCAAGTCGTCGGCGGAAACGGGCTTCACGTTCACCGCCGTCTTTTCGATCTCGGCCATCTCTTCGCGCCGGCCTTCTTCCTTGTAGAGCCACTTGGTCGAGCATCCGACGGCAGGCGTCTTGGCGATCTCAACCGGCTTGCCAGCGAGGACTGCGTCCAGGGCCAGGCGGGCATCGCGCCGCGTGACGAGGTTCTCTCGCGGATTGTTGTCTACCCGACCCGAATAACGAAGCTTTCGGTCCTGATCGAAAATGAAGATGTGGGGTGTGGCTGCCGGCCCATACAAATTGGAAATCTTCTGGTCCTCACCGTCATACAGATAGGGGAAATTAAAGTGCCGGTATTCCGCCCGAATCTGCATCTCCTCGAACGAATCCCCGACGTCGGTGTAGCCCATTTCATCCAGCCGCACGGCGTTGGGACTGTTCGGCTCGATCGCCACAACGACGACGCCGTGATCCTTGTAGTCGGCAGCGATCTGCTTGATGCGAGTTTCATAGAGCTGCGATGTCGGACAATGATTGCAAATGAAGGCGATCATCAGCACCTTGGCACTCGCATATTCCTTCAGGCAGTGCGTCTGCCCGTCTACGCCCTTGAGGCAGAAATCCGGCGCTACAGAGCCGATAGCGAGGGTCGGGGGCCCGTGTTCCTCTTCTTCTTGGGCAAATGCGGACGTCCCGAGCCACAGCAGAAGTAATGGCAGCAGGCAAAAAAGGAATCGCACACGGCACATGACGTTTTTCATACGGTCGAATTCTACTCCGCGGTTACCGCTTGCCGGTTGTGTTAGCTTGAAATCCTCGAAGCCGAGGTACGTTCCATGAAAGCCGTTCGCATCCACCAATTCGGTGGACCTCAAGTTCTTACCTACGAAGACATCCCGGACCCACAGCCGCGCAAAGATCAGGTACTGGTACGCGTGAGAGCTTGCTCGCTCAACCATCTGGATCTCTGGGTTCGCGGAGGGCTGCCTGGGGTGAAGCTGCCGCACATCCTCGGCAGCGACATTGCCGGAGAGGTGGTCGAAGTCGGCGAATACGTGTCGGGTGTGAATCGAGGCCAGCGCGTGCTCGTCGCACCGCTGCATTTCTGCGGAACGTGTGTGAAATGCCTTGCCGGCATCCAGAATCAGTGCCGGGAATTCACCGTCCTCGGCAACGCCGTCGACGGAGGAAACTGCGAATTATTCGCCGCGCCCGCTGCCAATGTCATCCCCATTCCCGACTCACTGGATTTCAGTCAAGCCGCCAGCGTGCCTCTGGTTTTCGTCACCGCGTGGCACATGCTGGTGGGGCTTGCGGGCGTGCGTCCCGGCCAGACAGTGCTCGTGCTGGGAGCCGGCTCCGGTGTGGGTATCGCCGCGATTCAGATCGCCAAGCTATTTCACTGTCGCGTGGTCACAACCGCCGGAAGCGAAGCCAAACTCGAAAAGGGAAGAGCTCTGGGCGCGGATTACGGCATCAACCATTATCAGCAGAAGATCGCGGAAGAAGTTCGGAAGATCACGAATAAGGAAGGCGTCGATATTGTGGTTGAGCACGTCGGCAAGGCTACGTGGGACGAGAGCGTGAAATGCCTCAAAACCGGAGGAATGCTGGTAACCTGCGGTGCGACCACGGGACCAGCTGTCGGCATCGACCTGCGTCACCTATTTGCGCGGCAACTCAGAATACTAGGCTCGTATATGGGGACGATGGCGGAACTGCACGAGGTCCTCGGGCACATCCTTGCAGGGCGGCTGAAAGCCGTCGTAGACCGCACATTCCCCCTGACGGAGGTCCGTGCGGCCCACGAGTATCTGGAGACGAGCCAGATGTTCGGTAAAGTGGTGCTGACGGTTTAGCCTTTCCGCTTCTTGGTCGCGGCCTTGACGCGGAAAACTCGCAAACCCGGCAGACGTATAAGTAGTGAGTCCCGCGCGCGATCCGTTTCAAGGTTTTGTGGGACTAGGGAATGTACGGCAAACTGCCAGAGAGGGCGCTTGGTTCATTCCGGAGAATGTGAGGTCAAGTCTCCGCTCGGTGAACGGAGTCTAGGTTAAAATAACTGGGTATGTCTCGCGAACTGAATTTCGGCCCGTATGTTGACATCGAAAACGGCAAGAAGGTCGTCAAAGATCTGACCTTCGGCAACCCCACGCCCGAGGGTGTGGTCGTTACCACAGTCGACTCGGTCGTCAACTGGATGCGCAAGAGTTCGATCTGGCCGATGACTTTCGGCCTGGCCTGCTGCGCCATCGAGATGATGTCGATGGGCGCCTCTCGGTTCGATATCGCGCGTTTCGGGGCCGAAGTGTTCCGTCCCTCTCCTCGGCAGAGCGATCTTATGATCATCGCGGGACGCGTCTCGAACAAGATGGCGCCGGTGATTCGCCAATTGTGGGAGCAGATGCCCGAACCGAAGTGGGTTCTCTCCATGGGCGCCTGCGCGACTTCAGGTGGAGTGTTTCAGAATTACGCGCTGGTGCAGAGCGTGAATCAGGTGATTCCAGTGGATATTTATGTGCCGGGATGCCCGCCGCGTCCAGAGCAGTTGATCTATGCGATCACTCTCTTGCAGGAAAAGATCCAGAAGGAACGCGGGACCGTCAAGAAAGCCCTGAACCTCTCCTAGTTCGCACGCCGGGTCCGAGTCTGGAACTCAGTCCTATTGCGGCTGGTCAAACACAAACGTGATCTCTTTTTGCACTTCAACGGGAGTGCCGTTCAACGTTGCGGGCCGGTAACGCCACTGTTTCACGGCCGCTGTCGCCGCCTCCGCCAGTATCGGCAATCCCCGCACGGCTGCGACCTGACGAATGATTCCGTTCTCGCCGATCGTCGCATGCACGGTTACTTTCCCTTTCAGATGTTGCCTCCAGGCCTGTAGTGGATAGTTAGGCTGGACTTTGTGAATCAGCGTCGGCTCGACTACTCCTTCCGATACTCGCGGGGCCACCGCCGGCAACCGCGGTGAGACAGAGGCTAATCGCGACAACTCCTCCTCCGAACCTCCGTTCGTCACCACCGTGACTACTGGGGGCTCCACGACATCCTCACCGGCAACCCTGTGCGGGATGCTCGAAGCCGCGTCCGTGATGGAGCCTGAGATCTTCTCTCCAGAAGTTGAGTCGGCCGGCGGCTTCACCACAATCTCAGCTTCTGGATGTTCCGCACGCCTTGCCGAAACACCCGCCGCTGGTTTGGGAACCTCGAGATGCGGAACTGCGATGCGCGTGTCGCTGGCGGTGGCTGCCTGCACGGCTTGTATGCCGCCCGACGCTTCATCCGCCGGCGACCGCCAACTCCACCACGCCACGGCAACGGCGGCGAGCAATACCAGTGCGATTCCCCCCGCCATCCAGACTCGCGTGTTGCTCGCGGCGGGCAAGCTCTCCAATATCCCCACTGTGGCTGGGGGTGGATTCGACGGACGAATGGCCGCAGCGATCGGAACTGATGCATTGGTGATAGCACCGGCCGCGTGCTCCGCCTTGTTGAAAGCAGTCTCCGCAATCTGGGCCAGCTCCCGCAATGAACTGAGCGCATCGCCATCGAACGCGTTGGGCCGTGAAGCGAATGCTTCGAGAATCCCAGCCAACCCCAGCGCCCCCTGCACCGGGACCGCGACTACCGACCGGATGTCCAGGGCCAGGCAGACTTCGCGGTCCACGCGCGGATCGCTCAACGAGTCGTGGCAGACCAGCATCGTCTTCGTGCGCAGGCACTCGCCGGAAATCCCCGAATCGGCATCCATCGGAGCGCCCAGACCAGGCGCGATGTGCCCGCTACGTGCCCGGCAGACAATCTTGCCGTTCGTCCGCAGGGCCAGCGCGATTCCGTCCGCACGTGTCAGAACCTGGGATGCCTTCGCGATGGCGTCCAGCAACGACTCCAGCGGTTGGGTGCCAATCAGCGCGGCCCTTCGCAAAACCTGGATGACCTCGCGCTCAGGCGCGGATTCTCCCGCGCCTTCTCGTACGGTTTCCTTGAGGAGGTAGGGCGCTGCGTCAGCGGGAATTGCGGCTTCTGATGCTGGAAGCGGAGCGGTTGCCATGGGCTGAATCGCCTTGGTGTGAATTTGGCCAGAGACGAGGCCGCCGTGTTCCGGCGGAAGCGCGCTATGGTCGGCCAGTTTGGCTTAAAACCACTGGGTGTGTCAATCTCTCAGTAGGACCTTCGGGCAGAATTGCCGGCTCGCAGAAACACTGATGTCGCCTTCATCTGCCCGGCGCTATAATGAGCTCAACTTGAGTGGTTATTATGCAGCGACTTGCCGTGGCCGCCTTCCTCGCGTTTTCCCTGTGTCTGGTACCGAGTTACGGACAAAAATCCAGCCCTGCATCCCCCGCGCCGAAGCCCGATACAGCCTCTGCCGGCCAGACTTCCGATGCGCCTCCCATCGCGCCGGTCATACCCGCGAATGCCCCCCATATGTCGAGGGAGACCCGTCTCGAGATCATTCGCGACTTCGAGACCCAGCTCGTGTACTCGCGCGCCGAATTTCCCATGGGCTCGAAAGGCTTGAAACTGAGAGATGGAGTCACGACGCCCAACGGCCATGACTTGCAGCAGCTCATTGCCTTGTTCGGACCGTCGATAAAACCTGGGGATCCTGCCCACATTTCCTTCGTCCGCATCAGAGACAACTACATTCATTTTGATCTCAACGGCGGCGCGATCAAGCGCAAGAAGTGGTACCAGCACATTGAAATTTCGGGTGCGGGCGGCGCATCCGTTCCCCTCGCGCGCGACGAGACCACCGATAATCCCCACGGCAGCTATCTCGAGATTTACTTCGACAAATACGTTCCCGAGGTCAGCCCCGCGCAGCTGCGCGCGCTGCTCTATCCTGTGCTTGATTTCAATGCGCGCAATAAAGAAGAAGCCTATCTCGACACCGTGCCTCCGAAAGTGAAAGAAGCGATCAAGGCACATCACGTGCTGGTCGGCATGAGCACGGAGATGGTGTTACATGCCAGAGGCAAGCCGCCCCGAAAAGTGCGTGAGAAAGACGGTGACGTCGAGTACGAGGAGTGGATCTACGGCGAAGCTCCCGCCGACGTCGATTTTGTCCGCATCGTAGGCGACGAGGTAGTGCGCATTGAGACCATGAAGGTCGGCGGCGAAAAGATCGTGCGCACCGAAAAGGAAGTGATCCTGCCCAAGCCCGAGGACCAGCAGGCCAAGAAAGAGGAAGACCGTTCCCCCAGTGCGCCTAGCCTGCGCCGCCCCGGCGAAGACCAGGAAAACGTTCCCAAGCCCTCCGACACCGCGAATCCCATGCCTCCAGCCGCTCCGCCGGATTTACCCGGCCCTTCCGGTCAAGGCCCAGGAACGATTATCGCGCAGCGTTGAGTAGCGCTGCGTGATATGCACGACGAGTTCTACTTTGCGGCCACCGTCGGCGCGACATCCACGAACGAGAACGCCAGTGAGACGTTGCTGTACTGTTCGCCGTCGATCTCCACATAAGGGTAGACAAAGTAGTTGAGCGGCTTGCCATCCTGTGCAGGACTGAGCCTCAAGTCGCGTCCCATGCTGAATTGCACCCGATTCACGTCGTGCGAGCCGAAAAAGTAGTCGTGCTTCTCCGGGTGCTTCCAGGCTTCGGAAATATCGACGGGAACCCACCCTTTGCCGTCGACGTAGAAATCCGACCAGCAGTGGTAGCCGGCGATCTCGCCCGCATGCTTGTCCGTCGGAAGAGGGAATCCAATCTCAAAGCGCGCCGGAATTCCTTGCGATCGCGCCATCGCGATGAACAGGGAATGAAAGTCCGTGCAATTGCCCTTTTTTGCATCGCAGGCATAGAGCACATCGCCCCGCCCCCAGCCAGTACCGGTCTTGTCGTACTTCAAAGTTGTGAAGACGTACTCGTAGATGGCCCGCGCCTTTTCCAGCGGATCGTTCTTGCCCTGGGTGACCTTCACGGCAAGGTCGGCTGGCAGTCCGGTGATCGGTACCAACGCATCGGACTGAAGGTCTTGCGTGCGCTCCTTGACTGGCAGCGCCACCGCAGTGAGTTTTGGCCCGCTCTGCATGGCTACGCGCTCCTTCCGCTGCACGGCGTACTCGATGTCGAAGTGAAGTTCCGACGCGGATGCCTTGTCGACTTCGGCGTAATACAGTTCATTCCCGTACTTCGCTTCCCGTGACTTTTTCAGCGGCAGATCGCCTTTGGCAGATACGATCTTGACTTCCTGGAAGTCGTCGGACTGGGCCGCAGGGATCCACACGCGGACGTGTTTGCCCGCAGCCACGTTCTTGACTGTGAAGGAATAGTGAAACGTGAAGTTGCGACTCTCCTGCGCAACGGCGGAGACAGCGAACGCAAAGATGCACACAGCGATAACAATGCGGCGCAGCATAAGCGGCTTCCTTTCGGGAGTTCAAAACTGAACCGAGTATGGGGTACTCGTTTTTAACGACACACGGGCGTTGGGAGGGAACGCCGTCAAGTGAAGCCGCGTTTCAGGACGCGCATGGGGAAAAGGATGTCAGGTTACCGGCAAAGGATGCGGTATTTTACCGCGAAGCTGAGAGAGGTGGGCAACAGTGGGCGACGAGTAGGGAAAATGGAGCGGGAGACCGGGATCGAACCGGCGACATCCAGCTTGGGAAGCTGGCGTTCTACCGCTGAACTACTCCCGCTCAGTCGAACTAAGCTTACCACCCCCAGCAAGGTGGCTCAACCGCGAACAGCTCTCTTGCACCTCTAGGACTCCCGCCCTTTCCGCGCTACACTTTCCACATGCGTGTCTTGGGCATCGATTGCGGCGGCGAATATACGGGCTACGGTGTGGTCGAGTTGCTGGACGATGGAAAACTCTGCTGCCTGACCTCGGGTGCCATCAAGCTCTCGCCGCGCGAAAAACTGCCCACGCGTCTGTCTCGAATCTATATGCACCTGGGTGCGATCATCTCCGAGCACCAGCCGGACGAGGTTGCCATCGAAGACGTCTTCTACGCGCTCAACGTGAAGTCGGCGCTGAAGCTGGGGCAGGTACGAGGCGTTGCCATGCTGGCCGCTGCGTCTGCCGGACTCGAAGTCGCCGAGTATTCCCCGCTTACTATCAAGTCCTCGGTCGTCGGTTATGGACGCGCCGAGAAACAACAGGTTCAGGCTATGGTCACGCGTCTGCTTGAACTGGCGGCCCCGCCGGAACCGCTCGATGCGTCCGACGCCCTCGCCATCGCCATCTGCCACCTCCACACGGTGAGGACCCTCGAACGCCAGCGCGCCTAGGTTCAACCGTCACGCCGGGCTGATCTTTTGGCATAATCTCTGTACCTGTCCTATGACGCACAGCGACATCCGCAATCTCGGCATCGGCGACGCCAAAAAGCTGCTCGTCGTAACTCTGGCTTGTATTCTCTTCTCCACCGCCCGCTCTCTGGCGGCCGATCCCGCGAGCGTCACGTTCTCGCTCGACTTTCCCAACTCCAGCCCCGAACACTATTCCATCGCCATTCAGTCCGATGGGCGGGCTCACTACGAGTCCTCGGGGAAGATCGCCGCGGATTCCGACGCTCGCGACACGTATCAGATCGATTTCACGTTTTCCGACGCCAACCGCGCCCGCATCTTCGAACTCGCCGCCCAGGCGCACTACTTTTCCGGCAAGATCGACTCGGGAAACAAGAAGCTGGCGTTCACCGGCGCAAAGAAGTTGGTCTACAAAGACGGACAACGCAACCAGTCCGCTGAATACAACTTCTCGCCCTCGGCTCCGGTACAACAATTGACCACGCTCTTCCAGAGCGTCGCGGCCACCATGGAATTCTGCCGGCGCTTGACCTACTTTCACCGCTATCAGAAACTCGCCCTCGACGACGAGCTCAAACACATGAACGACCAGGCCGGGCATGGCGGCCTGGCCGAGCTGCAGGCTGTAACTCCAGTGTTGCAAGAGATTTACGACGATAGCTCGGTGATCAACGTGGTCCGTGTGCGAGCCCGGCACATCATGGCGATGAGCAGTTCGCCGTCCAAGTAACTCTTCATCCCGTCGTTGGTGAGCCTCCCAAGTCCGTGTCCTGCGGGACAGTCCCTGGTGAACCACTTGTAGACCTAACTTTTACAACTCCTTGCGCAAAATCGTGTTCTAATTAATACAAGTCCTCCGGAGGTTGTTATGCCAACACCTTCTCCTGCCAAGGTAGTCTTTGTCCTGTTTGCCACCACACTCTGCATCCTTCTCGCTCTGCCTGCGTTTGGCGACTCGCAAGTGCGTATTGTCCGCCTGAGCGACGTCCAGGGCTCGGTACAAATCGACAAGAACACGGGGCTGGGATTCGAGAACGCCTTCGTCAACCTGCCTATCACCGAAGGCACTCAGCTGCGTACGGGAGATCGGGGACGGGCCGAAGTCGAGTTTGAGGACGGCAGCTCGATGCGCCTGACTCCGAACACGACGGTCCAGTTCACCAAGCTCAGCCTGAGTGACTCGGGTAAGCGGATCTCCGAAGTGACCCTCATCGCAGGCATGGCATACGTCAACTGGCTGGGCAAGGATAGCGTTGCGCTCGATTTCTCTCACGAGAAGATCACGCTTGACCATTCTGCCCACTTCCGCGTCGACACCTCGACCCAGACAGCCAACCTTGCCGTCTTTAAGGGCGACCTGAGTGTCGACGGTTCAGCGGGCCAACTGACCGTTGAGAAGAAGAGGACTGCGACGTTCGACGTCTCCGACAACGACAAGTCTACCGTCGGGAACAAGATCATCGAGGCACCTCTCGATTCCTGGGACAAAGAAGCGACCTCGTACCACGACCAGTACTCCAAGAACAACACTTCTCCGTATGGCTACGGCATTAGCGATCTGAACTACTACGGCTCCTATTCCATGGTGCCCGGATACGGCATGATGTGGCAGCCTTATTTCGTCGGTGCCGGCTGGGATCCCTTCATGGATGGCGCATGGGGCTTCTACCCCGGTTTCGGCTACATGTTCGCCTCGGCGTACCCTTGGGGCTGGATCCCCTATCGCTACGGGAACTGGATGTTCGTCCCCGGTTTCGGCTGGATGTGGCAACCCGGCATGTGGAACAGTTGGGTCACCGTTCCGCGCTTTACCCCGACCACTCTGACGCGCGTGACCACGCTGACCCCTCCTGCAGCCGGCACAGTGAAGACTGTGACTGTTGGCAGGGGTGGCGCGATTTCACCGATCACGCCTTCACGCATGACTTTGCGCGCGGGCAATGCTGGCTTGGGAATCCAGCGCGGATCGCTCAACAATCTCAATAGCCTGAATCGGCAGGTGGTGAAGACGGGAACCGCCGAGGTTCACCCGGCGCCGCAGTTCTCCCGGTCGTCACCCAGCAGAAGCGCCGCGCCGAGCTACAGTCCGTCACGCGGTGCAGCGCCATCGTCAATGCCATCGTCTGTCGGACACAGCGCACCGGCACCGCATTCCGCCGGCGGTACGAGCCATCGCTAGGCCACATTCGCGGTTGTGAACCACGGGCTTCACGAAAGTGAGGCCCGTATTTCTTTGGCACCGTCCGTCTCCTCGCGCATCCGGACCAGTTGCTCCAGTTCGCTCCGCTTCTTGGCGCGATACCAGAGCAAGGACGCGAAGAATACCGTCGTGAGAATCCACACGACATCCATCCTGATGGAACTGAAGGCCAGCCATTGGAGGGCGGGTTTCCTCGACTCCAAATGCAGATAGCCCCAACTTAGCCCGAAAGCGACCTCTGCCACGAAGAGTCCTGCCGCAAACCACACCGTATGCAGAGCGCTCCGGCAGCGTCGAATGGAAAGCTCCAGGTAGGCGGATGCGTCCAAAGCAGCGGGCGTCCACAATCCTCGATTCGTGATCAACACAAAGATCCAGGCCGCAGCGAGAAAAAGCCACGTTGCCACGGCAACCAGCACCACGCTCGAATCGCTGGAGAGAAACGCCCAGGCCGTCGTGCCGCCGCCGAGGATGACCGTCACCACCACATCCGACACTAGGCCAATCTTCATCAGCCGCGACTGCCTCTCCACGTTCTTCCGCAGGCTGTCGGGAACTGCCTCTTCCGTTTGCCACTCCTCGCGCCAGATTTCGAGCTCCACGTCTGTGATCATTTCCTCTTCTCCAATGCTTCGTGCAACAGTTGCCGCGCCCGCGTCAGCCGCGCTCCAACGTTGCTCTCGGAAATCCCTAGCACGTTCGAGATCTCCTTGTATCCGAGCCCCTCAAGCGTCAACAGGATCACCTGCCGATAAGCCAGAGGAAGGCTGCGCACTGCCAGCTTGAGCTTCTCGGCTCGTTGCCGCCGCGAGTATTCTGATTCCGGCCCCGGCGTTGGATCGTGCACCTCGACCTCCTCCAGCGGATCGGCCCGATGCTCGCGGCTCCGGCTCAGGTAGGTGATCGCGCGGTTGTGCGCAATCCGGAACACGAACGTCCGCTCCGAGCACTCGCCGCGGAATCCCGGTAGCGCCTGCCAGATGGCGAATGCCGTTTCCTGAAGCAGGTCGTCCCGGTCGCTCAGCGAGTTCGTGTAGCTGTAAGCAAGGCGCGACAATGCTGGCCCGTGCTCCGCAAGAATGCGTTCGAATTGTTCCTTCAGGCTCGCTCGGTCCAAGGTGTCTTAGTCCCTTGTATGCTTTGCCTTCTTCGAAGGCTCAGGTACAGGAAGGCTCAGCAGCCTCTTAGTTCGCGTACAGGATTTCATCACGGCGCAACCGGTTTGTGCAGATCATCAGCAGCAGCACGGCCACCGCGAGCGTTGCATAGCCCAGCACAACCGATGGCACCAGACGGCCCGCATGTCCAGACAAGAGTGCCTGCAATTGCACTTGCTGCCCGACCAGCGGAAGGTAGCTCAGCCAGCCAATCTTCGCCGCGGGGCCGAACACGAGGAACATCCCAACCGCCATCGGGGCGAATACCACGAGCGACAGATAAGTCTGCGCTTCCTTCACCCCGTGGGACGCCGTCGAGATCAGCATCTGAACCGCAGCCGCGAGCAAGGCCAGCGAAAACAGGGTCCACACCTGCGCACCCAGAGTCAATAACCCGGACACGTGAACGCCCGCCAGTGCCAGCACAACTGCGAATCCCGCTACATCAATGGCCAGCCCCAGCACTGCGAAGAAACTCACAGCCAGCCATTTCCCCAGCACGATACGCTCCCTGGGCACGGCGTTCAGAAGGAGCGGCAATAGCGATTTGCGCTCCCGTTCGCCTGCCACAGTGTCCATGGCGACATTCATGCCACCCACAAACGCCGAGACCAACGTGAAGATCGCCATCATGCTGGTCAGCATGGCCGAGCCAGAGCTTCCCTTGTTACCGACCGCCATCGATACCAGCCCGACGAGAACCGGGCCCATCAAGGCGTAGAAAAGCGACGCCACGACTGAGCGGAAATCCCGCACGCCGTCAACAATCTCTTTCCGCGCAACCGCGAGTACCTGATTCATCTAGGCCTCCTCCACCGTCAGTTTGACGAAAGCGTCTTCCAGTGACGCCGTTCCCGTCTGCGAACACAGTTCTTCAGCCGAGCCTTGCCCCGCGATTGTCCCTTGCGAGATCACCACAATCCGGTCGCACAAGGCGCGCACCTCTTCGAGCACATGACTGGAAAACACGACGCAAGTCCCCTCATCGCGCAACCTCTTCAGCAATTCACGCAGCGATCGCACCGACAGGATGTCCAGACCATTCGTCGGTTCATCCAGCATCACGTTCTTGGGAGAATGCAGAATGGCCCGCCCCAGCGCGGTTTTCATGCGCTCGCCCTGAGAAAATCCGCCGGTCCGCCGGTCGGCAATCGATTCCAACCCCAGGATCGACACCACTCGATCCACGCGCTGCCCCAGTTCCTCCGGCGGAATCCCGCGCAATTGCCCGAAGTACGCCAGGTTCTCTCGCACGGTCAGCCGCGAATACAACCCAATGTGATCCAGCAACGCGCCTACACCCTGCTGCGCCGTGGCGCTCTCTGCCTGATCAATGCGGATCGATCCCGACTCCGGTTTCAACACGCCACAGATCATTCGGAGGGTCGTGGTCTTGCCCGCACCATTCACCCCGAGTAATCCCGTAATCGCGCCGTCCGGAGCCTCAAACGACAGGCTCTTGACGACCTGTCGCCCCTGAAATGACTTCCCCAGTTGTGTAAGTGTGATCATGTTCGTTCGTAGAGGTAGTCCCGGAGGGCAGGGAATCCTTACAAGAAATTTCGAGGAAGGAAGAGCGAGATGTGCGGAAAGGGTTACTTGGGAGGGGATGACAAACTACGTCACAATCACTCCGGCATACCCGACCACCATATTCCGATCGCCAGATATGTCCCCGGAAGTCGCATACTTCACCAACTCTGCCGACTTGGCGCCCAGTTGCCGAGCCGCCGTCAGCATGGCCACCGCCGGGCCATAACCGCACATGCTGATCTCCTGCTGCGTGACGACATCGTGAAGTCCGCGCGGATCCAGGCTCAGGATTCGCTCAATCGCTCGATGATCCTTCGCCCGCGTCAGCGCATCGGACTCGTAGTGGTTCATATCGCTCGACGCCACGATCAGCACAGGATCGCTCCGCTTGACGATAACATCCGCGAGGGCCGTCCCAAGTTGTTCCAGAGCCTCAAGCTGTCCCGTGCCCAAGGCAATGGGCACAATTCGCAGTTCCGGCTGCCGCAGTTGCAGGAAGGGAAGCTCGACCTCGGCCGCATGCTCGGCGCGATGCGCCGCTGCGTCGTCCTGAAGCAGAGGGAAGCGCTGCTTCAGCGCCTGCGCGAACTCCGCGTCGATCGGCACTTCTCCCAGCGGCGTCTCCCACGATCCCTCGGTCATTACAGCCAGCGCCTGGCCCATCCCGGTGTGGTTCGGACACATCACCACGCACAACCGCGGAACCTGAATCCGCGCGAACACCGCCCCCGCCACGTGTCCGGAGTACATGTATCCGGCGTGCGGCGCGATACATCCGACCGCCTTTACCGGCGCGACAGCGGCTGACATCGATTGCGAGAGATATCCCTGCGCTTCCGTTTTCAAATCGTCAGGATCGCTAGGGTAGAACCGTCCCGCGACTGCGGGACGACGAAGCAGCGTAGGTGCCATGGCCTGCCTCCTTGGTGGGAGCGGTGCCCGCGCGCCGCCACAGCGGCAGATAGTGAAGACTGAGCTGTTACAGTCGTCCAACAGGCATAGCTTACGAGCCCAAGTCCGCATCGTGCAAGGCGCGGTACAGGGCGGCGCTCTCTGCCAGACTCAGCGCTTCAGCACGCGCCGTCGGCTTCACGTCAGCCTCTTCCAGAGCCCGTTTCAATCCGGCGGGCTCGTACTTCTCCTTCAGGTTGTTCCACAGCGTCTTGCGCTTTTGTCCGAAGGATGCCCGCAGAAAGTCGATGAAACCTTCCCCCGCAACCCCCAACCGCTCCTGCTGCGGATCCATTGTCAGCCGTAACACTGCGGAGTGCACCTTCGGCGGAGGCGCGAACGCTCCCGGCGGCACCGTAAACAACTTCTCCACGCGCCCGTGAAGCTGCGCTGTCGCCGAGAGCAACCCGTACTCGCTGCCACCCGGTTCGGCCGCAATCCGGTCAGCAACCTCTTTCTGGACCATGATCACGATGCTCTCGAAATATTTCGCGAATTCGAACAGCCGCAGCAGAATGTCTGACGTGATGTAGTAGGGAAGATTGCCCACCACTTTCGCCGGCTGCGGCTTGAAATCCATGCCGGGCCGTCCCATCCCCGGTTTTAGTCCAAAAAGCGAATCAAAGTCGATCGCCAGAACATCGGCCTCGAGGATCTCCACGTTCCGCGCCATGCCGAACTTCAACCGCAGTTGCGCGGCCAGCACTCGATCCAACTCCACCGCGATCAACCGACGTGCCCGTTTCGCCAGTGTCGTCGTCAGGATCCCGCGTCCCGGGCCGATTTCGAGCACTGTCGATTCCGACACATCTCCCAGCGCATCGACAATGCGCAAGGCCACATCGTCACTGTGGAGAAAATGCTGTCCCAATTTGGGTTTGCTTTGCGGACGGCGCGCCGATGCGACTCTAGGCAACGTTGACCCTCCCCTCCCCGGGAATTAGACTGGCAGGTCGGTGCTGGTTTCTGATGCTCCACGGACCCCAGCCCGGGAGTGTATCCCTACATTTCATCATATCGTGCCCGCGTGATCACCGTGCGCGCTCTGGAGGTCCGAAACCTATGAACATCGCATTCGCTGCTTCCGAAGGCGTTCCTTTTTCGAAGACCGGTGGTCTGGCCGATGTGGTCGGTGCCCTGCCTCGTGCGCTCGCCGCCCTCGGTCACCAAGTCAGCGTCTACCTTCCGCGCTACCGCCAGACCAAGCTCTCTGACCCAGCGACCGTCGTCCGCAGCATTACCGTACCCTTTGACGATGAATACCGCTTCCCGTCGGTGGTCTCCGGAGGCGTCCAGGGTGGCGTGCGCTTCTTCTTCGTCGAATACCCTCCTTATTTCGACCGGGACGCGCTCTACGGCACTCCCGCCGGTGATTATCCCGACAACTCCGAGCGCTTCGCCCTTTTCTCGCGCGCGGTCCTTGAGGCCTCGAAGATTCTCGGTGCTCCTCATGTCTTTCATTGCCACGACTGGCAATCCGCGTTAATTCCTGTACTCCTCCGCACCATCTACGCCGACGATCCAGCATTCAAAGAAGTCGGCACCGTGTTCACCATCCATAACATGGGTTACCAGGGATTATTCCCGCCAGATACCTTGCCTTTGCTGATGCTCCCCTGGGATCTATTCACCATGTCGAAGATGGAGTTTTTCGGCCAAGTTAACTTCCTGAAGGGCGCGCTCGTCTACGCCGACTACATCACCACCGTCAGCAAGAAATACAGTCAGGAAATTCAGACCGCCGAATACGGATTTGGCCTCGAGGGTGTGCTGCGTGACCGTGCCTCCACCGTGACCGGCATTCTTAATGGTGTGGACTACGACGAATGGAGTCCGCAGACCGACAAATTCGCGGTAGCGAAGTACTCGACACAAGATCTCTCAGGCAAAGAGAAAGCCAAGCAGGATCTGCTCGCCGCCTTCGGCGTCACCAATGCAGACCCGAAGCTCCCCGTCATCGGCATCGTCTCGCGTTTCGCCGCCCAGAAAGGTTTCGATCTGATCGCCCAAATCGCCGACCGCCTGGCACGCGAAGAGATGATCATCGTTGCCCTCGGCGCCGGCGACAAGGCATACGAGGAGATGTTCCAGCGCCTCAATAAGCAATTCCCCAGCAAGATCGCCGTGAAGGTCGCCTACGACAACGCCATCGCCCACAAGATCGAAGCCGGTGCCGACATGTTCCTCATGCCTTCGCGCTACGAGCCCTGCGGCCTGAACCAGATCTACAGCCTGAAGTACGGTACAGTACCAATCGTCCGCGCCACCGGCGGCCTCGACGACACCATCGAACCCTGGGATGCCACTTCCGGCAAAGGCACCGGATTCAAGTTCACCGAGTACAACGGCGAAGCTTTGCTGCAGACCATCAAGGAAGCCCTGCGCGCGTATCGCGACCAGACATCGTGGCAAGCCCTGATGCGCAACGGCATGAACAAAGACTTCTCCTGGAGCGCCTCGGCCCGTGAATACGGCAAGATCTACGAAAGAGTCCGACAGATGCGCGCGGCCCCGTCGGCCGCCGAGAAAGCCGCTGTAGTGTAGGGATCCGGAGTGTCATCCTGAGCGCAGTCGAAGGACCTAGCCTGCAACGTCCGTCGTTGGCAGGTCAGAACCTGCGTGTCTCAACGCCGAAGAATCCGACCCGGAGTTCTTTCTTAGGGACAAAATCAGTGACATGTGCCGAGAAGTGGTCGGCATCAGCTTTGGTGATCTGTCCATCCCAGCAGAAACTGACATAGACCTGTTGGTCCGTGTGATCCTTCCAGTCTTTCCAGTGCGGTCGCTCGACGACCAACGTGAAGTCCTCAATGGGTGTCTTCCAGGTGTTTGCGGTCGTCAGAATGAAATCCACGTAATCGTAAGGGGCGTCCTTGTCCTTGCCATCGACGATCTTCTGGAGGGTCGTGTGCAGCTTCTCGTCGACGCACAGGCTTTCGATTTCCTTGGCCATGTTGGGATCCGGCTTGCTTCCCAGTCCGTACATAACGCTGTTGGTAGCGCCCAATACCGGAGTGTACTCATGCCGTATGTGAACGGTCTTGTGCGCGGGAAATGTCTGCTGCCAGTAATACTTCTTTTGTACGCGCCAATTCGGCCCTTCGAAGCCGACATCAATCAGTCCCGCTTTCTCGAGTTGCCTGCGTTGATCGATTGTTAAGCTATGGATGTCAGAGCTATCGTCGTTCGACGCTGCATGTCCGAAGCTCGCTATGTCAACATGCATGCTGTTCAGCATCCGAGTGAATTCGGCATCCTTCAGGAACGCCCGAGCTTCGACCTTGTATCGAACCGCGCTTCCGTCCACCCACAATCGAAAGTCCTCGAACCCCATCGCCGAGGGCGTGTTGTCTTCCATCGCGAGGCTGTAGTCCGGGATGGGAAACGCCACTTCAGTCGTCACATCCTCGTCGCTGTCGTTGCGAAAGTCGTAATCGACGATCACCTTATTCGTCGAAATCTGCAGGACTTCTTTCGCCATGACGATCCGCGGTTCCCGCTTCATGACCACAATTCCGCCGGCGGCGATTGACGCTGCGCCGTCGTCGGCTCGCAGATCACCCACTCCCACCGTGACCAGTACAAGAAGGAAAGAGACTCTGAAACTCATCCTCATGAAAAGCTCCGATGCCGGCAGTCTACTCGCTGGTTCCAGATTGAAGCAGTGACGTTGGTTACTACCAATCAAGCCGCTCGGGCGGGACAATCGGTCATGGTTCGCTCGATTCTACTGGCCGCGGCCCTGGTCCCTGCACTGTTCGTTGCGACAGTCGGGCAGTCGTCCCCGCCAACTCCGAAGCAGCCAATGGATACCATCATGGTCTTCGGAGACGGCTTCATGTTCTCGATGAAGGAACCCGCTGGCTGGCAATGCGTGTGCGATGAACGGGCCAGCAAGTACGAAGTGAACGCGGTGGTGTTTCCGGGTGCAGCAGCGTCGCGTGCGCATCACGTCATGATAAGAATCCGGGTGAACGAGAAGTCCGACGAGAACACAACCCTCGACCTGCAAGCCGACATGCAACAGTACAGGAAGAAGTATCCGAAAGTGGAGTTCATTGCGCTGAATGTGGCTCACCCCAAATACCGGACATATCCGAAACTGTTCGCCTTCCCCAACGAGTTCTATGAATACGTCGCCTATGTAAACCCGGGGCCGCACACCCCCTTTGTGCTCGCCGTTTCGATGTCGAAGGAAAAAACGCCTGCCACCAGCGAGGAGCTTGCCGCGTATA
>Ga0335080_10000157_pt1 | contig 58266 bp, 49 predicted proteins | sample Lox_Sample_34_FD_206720 | JGI IMG/M metagenome (GOLD analysis project Ga0335080, IMG submission 206720) | Soil microbial communities from Loxahatchee National Wildlife Refuge, Florida, United States - Lox_Sample_3.4 | ecosystem: Environmental > Terrestrial > Soil > Wetlands | place: USA... | reverse complement strand
ACGCCCTTCGCCTTCGGCAGGTTGAGCACGCCCGCCGCATCCCCGATCAACAACGCGCCAGGCAGCTCCATGCGTGGGAGCGATTGCCACCCGCCGGCGGCAATCGTCCGCGCGCCGTAGCCGAGCAACTCGCCGCCGTCCAGCATTGCGCGCATCAGCGGGTGGTGCTTGAACTGCTGGAACGCCTCGAATGGCTCAAACCGGGGATCCCGGTAGTTGAGGCCGACGACAAGACCGACGTACACGCGGTCCTGATCGAGATGGTAGACGAAGCTTCCCCCGTAGGTACGTGGGTCGAGCGGCCATCCAATCGTGTGTCTGACGAAGCCTGTCTCGCCGCGCCCGGGCGGCAGCTGCCACAGCTCCTTGAAGCCGAGCCCGTACGTCTGCGGTGAACACCCTCTGTCAAGGTCGAACGCCTTGACCAGCTGCTTGGTCAGGCTTCCACGAGGGCCCTCCGCGAGCACGGTGATCGGCGCGTGCACCAATGGCCCCGGTGTATAGCGAGGCCCCGCGCTGCCGTCGCGCGCGACGCCAAAGTCCCCGGTTTCGACGCCGATGACGCCTCCGCGGTCATCGAGCAGCGGCCGTGTCGCGGCATAGCCTGCAAACACGTCGACACCGAGCTGTTCGGCAGCGGCTGCCAGCCCGGCCGTGAGTTGCCCGAGCGACACGATCAGATTGCCGTGATTGGCCATTTGCGGAGGCGTCGGGAGACGCCACGAGCGGCGCGGCGTGAGCAGGCGAAACTCATCTCGCGCCACGGGCACGCAGACCGCGGGGGGCCTGTCGCGCCACGCGGGCAACAGCCTGTCGAGTGCATCGGGCTCCACGATGCATCCGGAGAGCGCGTGGGCGCCGACCGCGGCGCCTTTTTCGAGGACGCAGATAGAGCGGTCGGAGCGTAGCTGCTTCAGCCGAAGCGCAAATGCGAGACCGGCGGGCCCGGCGCCAACGACGACGGCGTCGTAGTCCATCCGTTCCCGCTCAACGTGCGAGTCGTTCATGGTTACCGCCGGCCGACCGGGTGGACCGGCCGGCAAGCTGACTGACGCTACCCGATCGCCGCGGTCGCGTGGATCGTGGATAGACGAGCCCCTCGCGTGCTGCAACCGTGGTTTCCGCAGTTCCCGGCGCCTTTCGGGGTCCAGGCAGGCAGCGAATCGTCACCGCGGCGACGCTCAGGTCGGCCGGTGTTCCCGAAACCGCGGCCGCCACCGGTCGAGCAACTGGTAGACGACTGGCACGACGACCAGGCTGAGCAGCGTCGAGGCCAGCAGTCCGCCGATGATCGCCACGGCCATCGGCGCCCGCAGTTCGGCGCCGGCGCCGAGCCCAAGCGCGATCGGCGCCATGCCGAGAATGGCGGCGGCCGTCGTCATGACGATCGGGCGCAGTCGTACCGGCCCGGCCTCGAGGATCGCCGCATCGCGATCGAGTCCTGCGGCACGCAATTGGTTGATCCGGTCGACCAGAATGATCGCATTCTTGTTCACCAGACCTGCGAGGAATACCAGGCCGAGTAGCGAGACGATGCCAAAATCGCTGCGCGCGACAAATAGGCCGAGCATCGCGCCGACCGCCGACAGCGGCAGCGACGTCGCGATCGTTACCGGGTCTTGCCAGTTGCGAAACAGCAGCAGCAATACCAGCAGCACCCCGACGAGCGCCAACCCAAGTGCGGCCGCGAAATGACCGAACACCTCGGCCGCCTGGGCCGATTCGCCGGCCAGCGACAAGCGCACGCCGGGCGTCAGCAGGCGCGGGACTTGCGCCATTACGCGATCGCTGATGGTTCCGAGGGCAACGCCGCCGGTGAGGTTGCCCCGGATCACGACCGCCGGCCGTCCGTCGCGTCGCAGCCACGTACCGTCGCCGTCGGGTCCGGCGCCGCCGATCGCGGCGTCCGCAACGCCTGGCCACGACTGGATCTCGCCCAGCACGCGTCGCGCCGCGGACGGGAGCGCTGCCCGATCGTCGCTCGTCAGCGTGATCTCTAGAGGCTGCGGCGCGGCGACGGCGATGATCGGAACGTTCTCGACGCTGACTCGCACGCCGCGGCCGAGCGCCAGACTTCGCCGGAGGCGCTGCTCGATCGCGAGTGTCCCAGTCGACCGATCGCGACGCAGCACGACGTGCACCAGGCCGCGGTCGCTTTCGCCCGAGGCGCCGCCGGCAACCGACATGACCGTCGCGACGTCCCGGTCAGTGCTGATCAGCGCGGCCAGCCGCGCGGCCTCCGCATCGGCAGCGGTGAGATCGGATCCCGCCGCTAGGGAGAAGCGGACAACGCACTCGCCGCGGTCGAGTGCCGGTATGAAGCCCTGCGGTATCAGCGGCACGATCGCGATCCCGCCCGCCAGGCTGACCAGCGCGGCACCGAGCACCACTGCGGGTCGGCGCAGGGCGGCGCTGAGGAGGCGTCGGTACCCGTCGCTGAAGCGGCGCCAATGCCGTGACGGCGGGCGCGCATCTCTGACCCTCAGCCAGCGCGCCGCGAGCACGGGCGCGAGCGTGCGCGCGACCGCGAGCGAGGTCAGCACCGCAGCCGAGATCGTCAGGCCAAACGGCCGGAAGAACGTACCAACGACCCCACCCATCAGGCCGACCGGCACGAAGACAGCCGCGATCGTCAGCGTCGCGGCCGTCACCGTGAGCCCGATCTCGTCGGTTGCCCGCAACGCCGCGTCGTGCGCGTTCACGGCGTTCGGCAGGTGGCGCGCGATGTTCTCGACGTCGACGATCGCGTCGTCGACGATGATGCCGATCACGAGAGCCAGCGCGAGCAACGTGATCGTCTCGAACTTGAAGCCCGCGAACGCCATCACGAGAAAGGTGCCGACGAGCGAGGTCGGGATCGCGAGTGCCGAGATCGCGGTGGCCGGCAGGCTGCGAAGAAACGCGTAGATGACCGCGATGGAGAGCACGACAGCCGCCCACAGCGCCTCCAGAGTGGCGCCGGTCGCCTCGCGGATGTACGGTCCCTCGGCACGAACCGCCACGATGCGCAGTGGCCAGACCGCCTCGGCATCGCTGATGATGCGCTCGAGCGTGCGCGTGACTTCCAGGGTATTCGCGCCCGCGTGCTTTATGACCTCGAGCGCGTAACCGGGCTGGCCGTCGAGTCGCACCAGCGTCGCCGGCGCCTCTGGCTGCGCCGGGCCACCGAGCGTGACCACGCGTGCAACCCCTTCGGTCTCCGCCAGACGCGCGGCGAGCCGCTCGAGCATCGGGCTGATTCCAATCGGCGTGTGCCCGGCGCGCGGTGCGATCGCATAGGTCGCGACCGGCGCCTCGTTGAGGTCGAGGCCGTGAGCCGCGAGCCGCGCGCCGCCCGGCACTTGTATTCCGGCGATTGCCGCCCGGACCCGCTGTTCGGCGGCCTCGAGACTGATGCCGACGTCGAATGGCACGGTGACGATCGTGCGTCCGGGACCTGTCAGCGCGCTGATCGCACCTCGGTCGCGAATCGGCAGGACTCGCGCCTCGATCGGCTGCGAAAGCTCGCGCTCGATCGTCTCCGCGGGCAGCGTCGGCGCATCCGCGACGACGACGATCACCGGGAACACGATGTCGGGGAACATGGCGACCGGTAGCCGACTGGCCGCGACGACGCCACCGGCGGCGATCAGCAGCCAGCTACAGATCGTCGCGCGCGGATAGCTCAGCGCGAGACGGGAGACGTTGAGGCGACGGCGCAGCGTCGCCAGAGAAGTCAGGTTCGCCATGGATGCATTGCTGCAAGCGCGGCGCGGCGAGGCGAGCGACCCTTCCGCCCTGTCCCTGTCGGCATGGCGTCAGCGTAGCAGCATCGGGGTGGCGGACGCCGCCAAGCGCTGCGGCGGCGGATTCGGTAGCCTTGGCCGTGGACTTGGGCGCCCGGGACGGGCGGGAGCCTATGGGCGCGAACCGACGGGGCTGGCTCGAACGAATCACCGGGTGGGCAACGGCGGTCGCGGTCCCGCTCGTCGCGCTCGTCGGGCTGAAGCTGCTGATAGCTGCCCACGATCCGGACCGACATGCTGCGCCCGACGAACATGGCCCGAATCCGACGCCCGGACGCGTGTTCGCGCCTCCGATCGACGCCAGCGCCCCGCCGGTCGTCGAGCTGCACCCGCGAGCCGGGGACAAAGCCGGCCAGGATCGAACGCAGGTGGACTCGAGCATCCGGTGCCGTGAGCTGTTGCGCGATTCGTCTGACGCGTCGCGCGCTGAAGCGCGCCGGCTCCATTGCGCAGGCCGCTAGCGCCGAGCAGGATTGAAACGACGAGTGCCCGGCCCAAGATCGCTGCATTCCGCACTGAACGCTCCGGACGACCAAGCGTGACCGAGACCTCAAGACGAATGCCAGCGGTCTTCGTTGGGCACGGGAGCCCGACGAACGCCCTTGCGCAGAATCGCGCCACCGAGGCGTGGCAGGAGCTTGGCAAGGTCTTGCCGCGCCCGCGCGCGATCCTCGCGGTGTCCGCCCACTGGTACACCCGCGGTACTTATACGACCGCCAACGCGAGGCCGGAGACGATTCACGATTTCGGCGGGTTCCCGAAGCCGCTCTACGAGATTCGCTACGATGCTCCGGGCGACCCGGAGCTTGCGTCCCGCGTGGTTGAGATGCTGGCGCCAGTCGCGGCGCGCGAAAGCACGGAGTGGGGCCTCGATCACGGCACGTGGTCCGTGCTCCTGCACATGTATCCCGAGGCGGATATCCCTGTCGTGCAGCTGAGCATCGACGGCACGCAGCCACCCGCATTTCACTACGCGGTCGGAAAGCGGCTGGCGTCGCTGCGCGACGACGGCGTGCTGATCCTCGGCAGCGGCGGCATCGTCCACAACCTGGCTCTCGCCGACTGGGCGGGCACGCGCCCGCCCCCCGCCTGGGCAATCCAGTTCGACCAAACGGTCCGTGAACGAGTGACCGGCGCCGACGACTCAGCATTGGTCGAGTTCGAGCAGTTCGGTGACGCGGCGCGCCTCTCAGTACCCACGCCCGAGCACTATCTCCCACTTCTATACGTTCTCGGCGCTCGTCGGCAGGGTGACACAGCCCGGATTGTGGTCGATGGTTTCGAGCTCTCGACCATCAGCATGACCGCAGCCGTTCTCGACCCGGCCTAGGGCCGGGCCATGCGCTACGAACATCTCGTCCAGATCAACGACCTCACCCGCCCCGATCTACCGGTGCTCGAGCGGGCGCAGCTCTGGCTCGGATTGCTGGCGCGCGCCGAGCGTCCGGCGCTGTTCGATCCGAGCATTGATTCGACACGCGTGCTGCGACGCGACGGCCCACTGCTCGAGCGTGAGCTGGTTCGCGGATCACGCGGGACCCGCGAAACGGTGAAGTTGGACGCCGATTCGTCGATCCAGATTGATGTCGGTGGCGGAACTGAATTTGAGGGCAGTGTGCTGCGCATCTTGATCGAGGAGCCGCAGCCACAGGCGCTGTTCCTGCGGTTCATTTACCAGCTCGCGGGGCCCGCGGTTCCGGTCGACGAAAGCGAGCCGCACGCACTCCGTCAGGCGTACTACTACTCCGATCTCGAGACCGTGTACCGGATACGTACCTTGATTCCGGAAGCGATTTAGCCGGGAATAACCGAGGGGCGGGAGCCGACCGCGCGGGAGCCGACGATGAAAGTGCTGTTGTTCGGTGCGAGCGGCATGGTGGGGCAGGGCGTTCTGCGCGAATGCCTTGACGATCCGGCCGTCGACGAGGTGTTGGCCGTGGGTCGCGGATCCCTCGGCCTATCGCACCCGAAGCTGCGTGAAGCACAGTGCGCGGATCTGTTCGACCTGACGCGGCTCGAGGCCGAGCTGGCGCGCTTCGATGCGTGCTTCTTCTGCATCGGCGTGTCCGCTGGCGGGATGGCCGAACCGGATTACGCGCACCTGACCTACGACCTAACGTTGAGCGTCGCGCGCCGGCTCGCCCGGGTGCACCCCGGAATGACGTTCACCTACGTTTCCGGCGCCGGCACGGACAGCACGGCGCAGGGCGGCACCATGTGGGCACGCGTCAAGGGCCGGACCGAGAACGACTTGCTCGCGTTGCCATTGCGCGCGTCGATGTTCCGTCCGGCAATCATCGCTCCTATGCACGGCGAACGATCGAAGACGACGGCCTATCGGCTTTTCTACGCGCTTGCCGCGCCGCTGCTGCCCTTGCTGCGGCGCGCACTGCCGCGCTACGTGACGACGACGGAGCATGTGGGCCGTGCGATGCTTGCGGTCGCGCGCAGCGCCAAGCCGCCGGCGCACCTCGAGAACTCGGATATCAACCGCTATTGAAGCGCAATCAGCCGCTCAGCGGGCCCGGCTGCTTCAGATAACGGCTCTTGATGGCATCGAGCGTCCGGTACGCGAGCGCCCCGACCGTGCCGGTCGGGTTATACCCGGCGTTCTGCGGAAACGCGCTCGCGCCGAACACGAACACGTTCGGTACGTCCCAGCTCTGCAGGTAAGGGTTGACTGCACTGATCGCCGGATCGCTGCCTATCGCGGCACCGCCCGAATTGTGTGTCGTCTGGTAAGGCACGATGTTGTAGTGACCCTTCTGCCAGCGTGACGCGAGCGCGCTTGGCCGCAACTCGCGGGCGATCGCCTCACAGCGAGCGGTCAGGTACTCCGACATCCGCCGCTCATTGTCGTGAAAGTCGAACGTCATCCGAAGGAGCGGCAGACCGTACGCGTCCCGATACTCCGGGTCGAGGTCGAGGAAGTTCGTTCGATAGCTCTGCACGGAGCCGTGCACACCAAATTGCAGCGTCCGGTTGTAGTAATGCGCGACTGCCTTCTTCCAGGCGGAACCCCACGTCGGCGTACCAGGCGGCACGGGGTGTGCCTCGATCGGCCGTGCCCCGGTCGTCGCGCAGTAGATGGTAGCGCCGCCGACGAAACCGAGCCCCGAGTGATCGAAGTTGTCTCCATTGAAGTCATCGATCACCCGACCGAGCCCGCCCGCTCCCATGAATTCATTGAAGACCCGGTCCTCGAAGAACGCGGTGACTCCACTCATGCATTGATAAGCGTAGTTACGTCCCACGACGCCCGAGTTCGATTGCGGATCGTAAGGTCGGCCGATGCCGGACAGCAGCATCTGGCGAACGTTGTTGAGGACCCACGACGTCAGCAGGACGAGCTCCGCCGGCTGCTCCAGCTCGCGTCCCGCAGCATCGACATAGGTGACGCTGACCGCACGCCGGCGCGCCGAATCCAGGTTGACGCGCACGACGTTCGCGTGCGTGCGCAACTCGTAGTTCGCGTGACCTAGCAGGGCCGGCAGCACCGCAGTCTGCGGGCTCGCCTTCGCGCCCATCTCGCAGCCGAAGCGCTCGCAGTAACCGCAATAGACGCACGGTCCCATCGTCAGGCCATACGGATTCGTGTACGCCCGTGTCATGTTCGCCGTCGGCATCGGGAACGGGTGGTAGCCGAGTGCGCGCGCGCCTTTCGAAAACAGCGCGCCGCCGTGGCTCTCCTTCGACGGCGGGTTCGGGTACTCCTGCGAGCGGGGGCCCTCGAACGGGTTGCCGGCCGGGCGTATCTCGCCGCGCAGATTGCCCGCGACACCGCCGATGCCGAATACCCGCTCGAAGCGATCGTAGTGCGGCTCCAGCTCGGAATAGGTCACGCCCCAATCCTGGCTGGTGCAGTCGGGCGCCAGCGCGCGGGCCCCGTACCGCGCCACCGATTGCGACCGCGTCTCGAAGTCCCAGGGCAGGAAGCGCCAGGTGACGCCGTTCCAGTGTGCCGCGGCGCCTCCGAGCCCTTCCCCAGGGAGGAACGACCCCAGCTGGCGCATCGGCAGCGCCCGATCCGCCGGCGCGTTCCGAAACGTCACGGTCTCGCGCGAGAAGTCCTGCATCAGTTCGAAGCGGCGCGCGTACTTGAGTTCGTCGTGGACCGCGGGCATCTCAAAGTCCGGATGCGTCGCGCGGTACGCGCCGCGCTCGAGTCCGACGACCTTGAGCCCCGCTTCGGCCAGCTCTTTGCCCGCAATCGAGCCGGTGAGCCCGACGCCAACCGTCACGACATCAACCGGCTTCAAGCGCGTCGCTGGCATGCTCGTGCCTCAGGTCCCGGGCTTGCGCCGCACGTGCACGGGATGCCCGTGTGCGTCGACGGCGACGTGGCCACGTTGCAGCTCGCCGATCGATACCGGCACCACGTCGTATGGGACGTTGTGCTTCTCGATCTCGTCGACGTACGCGGCGGCGACGCCGGGGAATCCCACCAGGGACCAGCCGATCTTGTCGCGGTTTCCACCATACATCGGGTCAGCGAAGAACCCTTCCTGCGTGTTGCTCCAGAGCAGGTCGAAGAACGTGCGCGCCGGCACCGGCTCGAGCGTGATCGAGCCGCTTTCGAGCCCGTGCAGCACGGCTTCCCGGTCCGCCCGCTCGAGGTCGTCGAAGCTGCGGCCGTACTGAGCCTCGCAATGACGATTCGTGGCGCCAATGGCCTCGCGATAGATCTCGCGCGGGGTGAGTCGCCACTGCGGACCCTGCTCCGGCGAGCCCTGAGGCCATGGCCCCTGCCGGTAGTTCCGGGCATTCGCACCGAACGCTCCCGCGAGCTCCCGATCGATGAAGTGGGCGACGCCGGCTTCCCGTGCGCCGGGACCCAGCGCGTCCGCCGGGATCAGACTCGCGAGTGCCGTTTCGACAAACGCCGCCTCTCGGGCCGAAAAGAACTGGTAGGCCGGTTCCTCTGCGACGGACTTCGTCGCCAGCGCTTTGCCGCCAGGAGACGTCGAAGAACCGTGCGCGTCGGCCACTGTCGGGAGCGCGGCCGCGCCGAGGGCGGTTACGCCCTTGAGAAAGTCACGGCGCGTGCTTGCCTCGCTCACAACGCATCCTCCAGCGCGACACGGATCGGAGTCGGCGTGTTGTCGTTCTGGTTGCCGTTGGCATCGATGCTAACACGGGCGTTTGGTTCGCGATGACCAGACTGCTACGCTCGCAACACGCGCATGCTGCGCGGCGGCGGGAGCGCGACGTGGGCGCAATCACGGCTGCCACGGGCCATTTCCCGGCGAAAATCAAGGCACTCGCCTGCGACGTGTTCGGGACCGTCGTCGACTGGCGCGGGTCGATCATCGCCGAGGGCGAAGCACTCGGCCGCGCGCGATCGCTGGCGATCGACTGGGCGCGGTTCGCCGACGCCTGGCGCGCCGGCTACGAGCCGGCGATGGCCCTGGTGCGCAGTGGGTCGCTGACCTGGACGAACCTCGACGGGTTGCACCGCACCATTCTCGACCGGCTGCTGGTCGAGTTCGGGCTCGGCGGGCTTGACGAGCAGGACAAGGAGCACCTGAACCGCGTGTGGCATCGCTTGCGGCCGTGGCCCGACTCGATCGCCGGCCTGACCCGACTGCGCACGCGCTACGTCGTCGCGACGTTGTCGAACGGCCACGTCGCGTTGCTCGTGAACCTGACAAGGTCCGCGGGACTCACGTGGGACTGCATTCTGTCGGCGGAACTCTGCCGCCACTACAAGCCCGATCGCGAGGTCTATCAGATGGCGGCGCAGCTGCTCGGACTCGCGCCGCGCGAAGTTCTGATGGTCGCTGCGCACCCGAACGACCTCGTGGCCGCGCATGGCGCCGGCCTCGCCACGGCCTACGTGCGGCGGCCGCTTGAATTCGGCCCGAATCGCGCCGCCGAGCGCGATCCCGCCGCGGTCGACATCATCGCTGCCGACCTTGTCGACCTCGCCGCGCAGCTCGGGGCCTGAGCACCCCACCGGCGTCGACAGCGCCCGCGCGGACACCGTAGTATCCCGCGGTCGCAGGACAGGGCTGCGACGCGGACGACCCGCTGCGTCGCAGGCAACACCAGGGCGCTGCGCCGCCCGGAGCATTCATGGTTGGCCTTTTGGAACAGCCGCTTGCGGCCGTCTCGGCGTGGCTAGCCAACACGTCGCTGAGCCACCTGCTGCAGAACGTCGACTGGCTCGTGCCGGCGATTCAGACCGTGCACATCCTCGGCGTCGCCGTAGTGATGGCTGCCGTGCTGTTGGTCACCCTCGGCGCATTCGGGCTGCATGGACGCGGCCAGCCACTCGCGCGGACGGTCGGGCGTTTCGCCCCGGCGGTATACCTCGGGGTGCCGGTGCTGCTTCTGTCGGGACTCCTGATGATCACGGCCGAACCCGATCGGGCGCTTCCGAATCCGGCGTTTCAGATCAAGATGGCGCTGCTGATCATCGCGCTGACGCTGAGCTCGCTCGCCGCAAGGCGCGCACAGCGTGCAGGCCGTTCGGAAAGCGCCCCCGCGAGCATTGGCCTGCGGATCGTGGCGGCGGTCGCGCTCGGCCTCTGGCTTGCGGTGCTGGTCGCGGGCCGGTGGATCGCCTACACGCTGTCGCGCTAGCTAATCGAGTCCCGCATGACGCTAGCCTCGCTCCTTGATGCACTCTACCAGACGCCGCTTGCGGACCAGATTCGCGAGAACGAGTTCGCGTTCCCGTCGATCGAGACGGTGCACGTGCTCGCGATCTCCCTCGTCGTCGGGTCGATCGCCGTGCTCGATCTGCGGCTGCTGGGCTGGGCTTCGCGCGAACGGCCGGTGTCGCGACTCTCGGCCGAGGTCCTGCCGGTCACCTGGACCGCGTTCGCGGTTGCGGTCGCGACCGGTCTGCTGCTGTTCGCATCTAACGCGCCGAAGTACGCAGCCAATCCGTACTTCCGGGTGAAGCTCGTGCTGATCTTGCTCGCCGGGATCAACATGCTGGTCTTTCAGCGCCTCACGAGACGCAACCTTGCGACCTGGGATGTTGAAGCCGCCACACCGCGTGCCGCACGGATTGCCGCGGCGTTGTCGCTCGTCGCCTGGACGATGGTCGTCGCCGCGGGTCGATGGATCGGGTTTACGATGCTCGCCGGTTATTGAACGCCGCGCGCCGAGCGCCGCGATTGGTAGGGGGCGGAACCATGATGATCCCGGTCACACGCGCTATCCTCATCTGGCTGATCGCGCTGACATGCGCCGGGACCGCCGCCGCCGACCCGGACCTCAATCCGCCGCCGACGGCCAAGGACTGGGCGGCGATCGCAAGGTTGCCGGACTGGAGCGGCGTGTGGACGCCTTACGTGTCGGACCAGAACGCGCGCATCCAGCGCGATCCGACACCATGGCGTCCCGAGATCGCCGCGCAGATCGCCGCGATGGAGGCTGAGGAGAAGGCCGGGCAGCCGCGCGGCCTGTTCGTCGATTGCCTTCCTGAGGGAATGCCAACGTGGATGCTGATCACGCACAACGCATTCGAGGTCCTGTACACGCCCGGCCGCGTGACGCTGCTGGGCGAGATGGACGGCAATCGGATACGACGGATCTATACCGACGGCCGCGGACATCCGCCGGATCCGGATCCCACCTTCCACGGGCATTCGATCGGCCACTGGGAGGGCGCGACGCTGGTCGTCGACACGATCGGCGTGCTGCCGCAGTCCTTCATCGCGGTCAGCGAAGCCGTCGGCATCCCGAACAACGGCGACATGCACATCGTCGAGCGGATTCACCTCGTCGGCACCGATCGGCTCTATGACGAGCTCGAGATCACTGCGCCGCATGTCTTGACCACGACCTGGAAGACAACGCGGATCTATTTCCGGCAGCGCGCGCGCAAGTACGATATCGTCGAAGGGGTGTGCCTGCAGGGCACGATGTCGTCCCACCAGGACGCGCACGGCAACTGGATCTACGAGCCCATTCCACAGGAAGGCGGCAACCCGGTGCCGCCAAAATAGTCAGGAGCCTGCGATGACGCGCGGCGACCTTGGGAGAGTACCGATGATCAATCGCACGCTGCGCGCCGTCGGCGCGACAGCGCTCTGCTGGATCGCGCTCGCGGCTGCCCCGGCAAGTGCCCATCACTCATTCGCGATGTTCGATTTCCAGAAGGTCGTGACGATCACCGGCACGGTCAAGGAATTTCAGTGGACCAACCCGCACGTCGTGCTGTGGGTCAATGCCGACGGCGCGTCCGGCGAGGGCCCGGCCGTGTGGTCGCTGGAGCTGACGAGCCCGGGCAACCTGACCCGTGGTGGATGGGACCGCAAGGCGCTGAGCGCCGGCGACAAGGTGTCGGTCGATCTCAATCCGCTGCGCAACGGCAACCACGGCGGCGCGCTGATCAAGGTCGTGAATCAAACGACCGGCAAGACCTATTCGACGAACCTGCGAGAGTACGAGAAGCCCGGACTCAAGTAGCGGGCGGGCTCACCGCCTCAGCCCCACAGTGCCTGCTCGGGCACGTGCATCAGTCCGCCCGTGAAGCGGATCGGCACGTCGCGATCGAGTCGCTGCAGCAGAGGTCCATCCAGGTCGACGTAGCGGCATGACTGTGCGATCAGGAATGCCGGCGCCATCGCCAGCGATGTACCGCACATGTTCCCGACCATGAGTCCAAGACCCAGCCGGCGTGCTTCGCGGACCATTGAAAGCGCCTCGGTCAGCCCTCCGCACTTGTCGAGCTTGATGTTGGCGAACTGGTAACGACCGACGAGCGCGGCCAGCGAGGCGCGATCGGTGCACGATTCGTCCGCCGCAAGCGGTAGCGTCGTGCGCAAGCCCTCGAGCGAAGCATCATCGCCGCGTGTCACCGGTTGCTCAACAAGCTCGACGCCGAGGTCGGCCAGGCGGGGCAGCAGGCGCTCGAGAAGGCTGCGCGACCAAGCCTGGTTCGCATCGACGATCAGACGCGCAGCGGGCTGCTCCTCGCGCACGATGCGCACCACGTCGACATGGCGATCCGCGTCAACCTTGAGCTTGAGCACCGGGTAGCCGGTCGCGGCGCGCGCCTTGCGACGCGTCTCGACCTCACTCCCCAATCCGATCGTGAGCACCGTCGTGACCGGCTGCGTTGGCTCGAGATGCGCGGCTTGCCAAGCCGGAATGCCCGTCTGCTTGGCGCGCAGGTCCCATAACGCGCAGTCGAGCGCGTTGCGCGCACCGCCGGCGGGCAGTCGCAGCCGCAGCTGATCGCCCGTCAGCCCGTCGGGTAGCTCCGAGCCGAGCGCCCCGATATCCCTGGCCATGCTGGATGGGGTCTCACCATCGTAGTCGACGCCGGCAGCCTCGGCCCATCCGCGCCGGCCGTCGCGGTCGACCAACGTCGCGACGATCACCGGAACGTGCGTAATCGAGTCGCGAGCCGTCGCGAACGGCTCGTTCAGTTCCCAACGCTCGGTGGACGTCGTGCAATGGATCATGTCGCCAGCAGTCGGTCGGCAAGCGGGGCGACGCCGCCCCGCATCGGGTCGCAGACGGGCAGTCCGAGTTCGCGCTCGAGCCGCGTGCGGTATTCGGCCCATGCCGATTGCGAGAGGCCCGATGAATTGATGCTCAGTCCGACGCAACGGATCGCCCGGTTCGTCAGCTGCCCGAGCTTGAGATAAGCATCGATGACCTCACGCAACGGCGGAATCGGATAGTCGGGGTACTCCTCGATCGTGACGCGCTCGGGGTCGTGGCAGAGCACGATCGCGTCCGGTTGCGAGCCGTGGAGCAGGCCGACGGTGACCCCCGCGTACGCTGGATGGAAGATCGAGCCCTGGCCCTCGACGACGTCCCAATGTGCCGGCGCGTTGTCCGGCGACAGCGCTTCGGCGGCGCCCGCGAGAAAGTCCGCAACCAGCGCGTCCATCGCGATCCCGCTGCCTGCAATCATGATGCCGGTCTGGCCCGTCGCCCGGAACGTCGCGGCGACGCCTCGGGCGGCGAGCTCGCGCGTCAGCGCGAGCGCCGTGTATTTCTTTCCCAGCGCGCAGTCGGTGCCGACCGTCAGCACGCGGCGGCCGCTGCGTTTGCGGCCGGTCGCAACCGGATACTGGCCGTTGAGGTGGCGAACGTCGACGAGGCGGACCCCGCGACGTTCCGCGGCGCGCACCAACCGCGGGAACGACGTCAACCGCGTGTGCAGGCCGCTGACGACGTCGAGGCCGGCCTCGATCGCAGCCTCGAGGTCGCCCTGCCAGTGCTCTGGCAGGACGCCGCCGGTCGGCGCCACGCCAACGACGATCGACCCGGCGCCGCGCGCTGCCGCGGCGGCCGGTGACAAGCGCACGACGTCCAGCGACACCTTGGCGTCCGGGTGCGACCATTCCCCGAGGACGTCGTCCCGGCACCAGTCGCGCAGGCCGAAGGCGGTCTTGCAGTCCGACTTCAGGCGCGCGTCGCCGAGATACAGCAGGTAAGGTTTACGCAGCACAAGCATGGTGGGGCATCGTCGATGGCTGAGGAGGGGGGACGGGTGGCCAGCGGCCGGGCGACGCGACATCATAAGGCCTCGAGCGGCCACGCCCAACGCGGCGGCGCTGCAACTCCGGCATCATTGAGGTGTCCGGTCCGATGCGTGCCGGCCCGGCGTGCGAGCAGCAGCTGACCAGGAGAGGATCATGGCTGGCGAGATACAGAAGCGGCCCGAAGCGTGCCTTGCAACGAGCGTCGAGCCCCCCCGAGTCCAGACTGGGTACCCGGAGCCATTCGCGTCACGCATGCGCCTGCGGGTCAAGCGCCGGCTGGGCGATGTGTTCGGACTGCGCGGCTTTGGTGTCAACCTCACGCGCATCGCGCCGGGCGGCATGTCGGCACTGCGCCACGTGCACACGCGACAGGAGGAATTCATCTACATCCTCGAAGGAACGCCGACGCTCGTGACCGATGCCGGCGACACGCTGCTCGCCCCGGGCTGGTGCGCGGGATTTCTCCCGGACGGTGCGGCGCATCACCTCGTCAACCGGTCAGAAGCTGACGTCGTGTACCTCGAGATTGGCGACCGCGCGCCTGGCGACGGTGCGTCCTATCCCGACGACGACTTGCAGGCCATCTGCGAGCCCGATGGACGCTATAGCTTCCGGCACAAGGATGGGCGACCTTACTGAGGCGGGCGGCGACATGGCAGCGGCGTACACAAGAAGCGATCGGTTGCGGCGCGAGCTCGAGAGGCTTGAAAATCGGCTGACGAATCCCGGACCCGAGGAGACGCGCGAGAGCCTCGCGGCATTGCTCGCCGAGGACTTTCGCGAGTATGGAAGCTCGGGGCGCACGTACGATTCGGCTGCGGTCGTCGCGGCCTTGATGAAAGGCGGACGCAGCGCCGTCCACTTCGACGATTACCGCGTCCGGCGCCTGGGGCGCGACGTCGCGCTCGCGACGTACGTCGCACGCACGGCGGCCGGGGCGCGCTGGGTACCGCCGGCGCTGCGCAGCTCGTTGTGGCAGCGGAGCGCGGGGACGTGGCGGCTGGTCTTCCACCAGGGCACGCGGGCAGAGCACGTCCTGCCGGCATCCGGCTAAGACCTGGAGTTTCCGATGTACCTACCGAATCACTTCCTCGAGGATCGGCCCGAAGTCCTGGCGGAGTTCGTGCGCGAGCATCCGCTCGGGATGCTCGTGACGCTCGACGGCGGACGGCCGACGGTCGATCACATCCCGATGCTGCTCGAGGACGCGCCGTCTCGTCACCTGCGCGGCCACGTGGCGCGCGCCAACAAGGTCGCCGCACGCGTTGCGGACGGGGAGGAGGTTCTCGTTGTGTTCGGCGGCGCGCAGGGCTACATCACGCCGTCCTGGTACGCGTCCAAGAAGACAGATGGCAAGGTCGTGCCGACGTGGAACTACTCGGTAGTGCACGTGCGGGGAAGGATCCGCTGGTTCGATGCCCCCGATCGCCTGGGCGCCCTCGTCGAGGCGCTGACGTCAACCCACGAGGCGCCGCGGCGCGTTCAATGGAGCGTTGCGGACGCCCCCGCCGACTACGTCGCTGGCATGCTGCGCGCAATCATCGGCTTCGAGATCGCCGTCGAATCGATGATCGGTAAGTTCAAGGCGAGCCAGAATCGTGACGAAGCCGACCGCGCCGGCGTGCGGCGTGGCCTCGCCGAAGACGGCGTTCCCGGTGACGTCGCCGCCGAGATCGTCCGCGAACCGCGCCGATGACGCTGCCGTGGGACTCGTCGATTCCGGCCTTGTGGCTGGTGTGGCTGCTCTACTGGTGGTGGTCGTCGCGCAGCGTCAAGCGTGCAGTGCGGCGCGAGTCGACCGCGTCGCGAGCTGCGCACCTGGTGCCGCTCGCGATCGCCGCCGCCCTGCTCGCACTGCCGACGTGGCCGGCAGTGCTCGGCGGAGAACTGCTCGGTGCGCGCTGGGTCGCGGACTCGGCGATCGTGGGCCGGGCCGGTTTTCTGCTGGTCGCCGCCGGACTCGCGATCAGTGTCTGGGCGCGCGCCGTGCTCGGCGGCAACTGGAGCGCCACCGTGACGCTCAAGGAAGGTCACGAGATCGTGAGCACGGGACCGTACCGGCTCGTTCGGCACCCGATCTACACCGGGCTACTGCTCGGGTTCGCGGGGACGGCGCTCGCCCGTGGAGACTGGCGGGGACTCGCGGCGTTCGTCATAGCGAGCGCGGCGCTGTGGCGCAAGCTGCGGCTCGAAGAGCGATGGCTCACCGAGGAATTCGGTGCCCGATACGATGACTACCGGCGGCGGACGAGCGCACTCATCCCGTTTCTGCTCTGACGAGCACCACCGGCGCCGCCGACGCTCGGCCGCGCCGGCGGGAAACAGCCGTGTCGGGCGCGCCGGGCCTGCCGCAGCGCGGCTGCGGATTTCCCTAGGCTGTTTTTCTGCAGGCGCCGCCCCAGCATGTGACCATAGGTCGGTGCGCGATCAGCGGGGCTCGCACAGGCGTATTTCATGAATTGGCAAACCGCGACGGCAAATCTCTTCGCGCGCCTGACGATCAAGCAGATGATGAGGCGCGACGTCTCGGTAGAGACAATGCGCGGTGCGATTCATGCGCTTGAGCGGCTGTTCCCGCAGCGCCCCGCTGACTGCGAGATCGGTCACGACCGCCCGTTGCCCGATTGCGAGGCCGAATGGATCCGGCCGAAGGCGCTCAAGACCGACCGCGTGCTCCTGCACTTTCCAGGCGGTGCGTACGTCGTACGCTTTCCCAATTTCGAGCGCGCCCTGCTCGGGCGGATCTGTCACGCGGCCAATGCGCGGGGGCGGCTCGTGTACTACCGTCTGGCCCCCGAGAACCCGTTCCCGGCCGGGCACAACGATGGTGTTGCTGCCTACCGGCAGCTGCTCGACCTCGGCGTCGCCCCGGATCGGCTGGTCGTGAGCGGGTTGTCGGCGGGCGGCGGACTGGCGCTCGGCGTGCTCCTGGAAATCAGGGATCGCGGCTGGCCGCTGCCCGCCGCGGTGATCGCGATGTCGCCGCTGACGGACCTGACCGACACCCACCAGGAGTCGTCGCGCGTCCGGAATGCCCGGCACGATGCCGTTCTCAGCCTCGCCCACGGCGGCGAGCTGCGCGACATGTATGTCGGCGGCGATGCGACGCTGTTCACGAACCCCTACGTCTCGCCCGTGTTCGGCGACTACCGCGGTACGCCGCCCATCCTGTTCCAGGTCGGCAGCACCGAGATCATGCTGGATGACAGCCGCCACGCAGCCGAGCGGATTCTCGCGACCGGCGGCCGCGCCGAAGTGGAGGTCTGGGAAGGGATGCCGCACGGCTGGCAGGGCCTCCCGTTCATTCCCGATGCCCAGCGCGCCGTCGAGCGCATCGCCGACTTCATCAGAATTCACGCGCCGTAGCGGCCGGCGGGAGCGGATTCGGCACGCCGAAACGTGACGGCCGACACGCCCTAAACCGGCCCCATGGCGGCTTGGGCGACTTTGGACGAAAATAGTGCATTGAGGGGGCGTCGCCCGGTTGTACCGGGCGGGAGCTGACGTGGCAGCGAATGGCAGGAAACCGCGTTCCGGGTCGGCCGCGAATCGACAGCGCGGCGCACGGGCCTTCATGGCCCGGCTGCGACTCGACCACGCCTTGCTGTCGCGCGTACTGCGCGAGGCCGAACTGCAGCGCACCCGCCTTGGTACGCGCAGCGAGGAAGCGCGCGCTGTGCTCGGCGAAGCCCTGCGTTACTTCGCCGACTACGCGCACGAGCATCATCATCCGCGCGAGGACCTGCTGTACGCGCGTTTGGCCAAGGTGCGACCGGATCTCGCCGACCAACTGCGCGGACTCGGTCGCGAGCATGCCGCCGAGGCGACGCGCGCCCGCGCGCTCGTTGCGAGCCTGAACGCGCTGCCGGACGAGCGGCCGCCGGTCCGCTCACTGGCTCGATTTGCGCGCGAGCTGCAGGCCTACATCGACGCAACCCGCGCGCACATGCGACATGAGGAGCGGGCGGTGTTCTACGCCGGCATCGAGCCGGCGCTCCCGGATGAGGATTGGCAGGCACTGTGCTCCGAAGTCGTGCCGGACGACCCGCTCGAGGATGCCGCACAGCTGAAGCGCCGTTACCCGAGGCTGGCCACCGCGCTCGCGGAACCCATCCGCGAGGTATCGGGTACGGCAGTCGACCTTCCGACCGCAACCGATCCTGGCACGCGGTCGCTGGTTGCGCTGAAGGACGGCGCGGACGAGCTCGTCGAGACATACACCGAGCTGCTGGACGAGGGCCTCGCGCTCCTCCGCCACAACGTCGCGTCGATCTGGGGCGCCCCGACGGCTCTCGATGCCGTCGATGCACTGCCGGACGTGGGCCGCCGGAGTTATCAGTTTGCATCGCGGTGCGTCACGGCGCCGACGCGCGTCGTTCTCGACTGTGCGACGCGCATGGTGATGCCGTTCGTCGCCGGTCGGGCGACGGCTTCTGACGAGTAATTGCTCAGCTACGCCCGGAAGGCGCGCCCGCGATTCGGCACCGCGGGCGCCTCGAGGCGATCGGCACCCCCATAACGCGGAGCGCGCCGGGTTACGTTACGATCGGCCGATCCGTCCGGCCTCGGCAATTTCCACCCAGACGCCATGCACCGGTCACCTGATGTCGACCTGACCGCGCTGTCGGCCGTGGATGCGCTAAGGCTGCTGCGCTCCGCAGAGGTCTCGGCCGAGCGTTACGCGCAGGCGCTGGTCGCACAGTGCCGGCGGCTTCAGCATCTGAACGCGTTCATTGGCTTCGACGAATCGCGGGTGCTGGCGGCGGCCCGAACCGCGGATCGCGTCCCGATGGATGCGCGCGGACCATTGCACGGCCTGCCTCTCGTGATCAAGGACAACATTGACACCGTCGGATTTGCTACGTCGGCCGGGACGCCCGCGCTGCGCTCGAACATGCCGCGCGCGAACGCGCCGGTCGCGGAGCGTTTGTTCGCGGCCGGCGCGTTGCTGCTTGGCAAGGCCAACATGCACGAGCTCGCCGATGGCATCACGAACAACAATGCCGCGTTCGGCGCCGCCCGCAATCCCTATGCGCCGACCATGATTCCCGGGGGCAGCAGCGGAGGCACGGCGGCGGCCGTCGCTGCGCGCATGAGCCCGGGTGGCCTCGGCACCGATACCGGCGGTTCGGTACGCATTCCCGCCGCGTTGTGCGGCGTCGTGGGGCTGCGCCCGACGGCGGGGCGCTATCCGGCCGGTGGCATCGTACCCATTTCGCACACGCGTGATACGGCGGGGCCGATTGCGAGAACCGTCGCGGACGTCGCACTGCTCGACGGCGTCATCACCGGTGCGCAGGCAGGGCTGAGCTCCGCTTCACTCAAGGGCGCTCGCATAGGCGTTCCGCGCTCGCCATTCTTCGAGGACGTCGATCCGGCGGTCGCTGCCGTCGTCGCTTCCGCCCTGCGGGCACTTCGCGATGCGGGCTGCGTTCTCGTCGACGCCGACATGCCGGATATAGCCCGTCTCTCCTCGGCCGCGGCAGGTGCAATTTCCTACTACGAGCAGTCGCGGGACCTCGATGCCTACCTGCGGGCGGCCGGCAGCAGCTTGACCACTCGCGACATCGCGGATCAGATCGCGAGTCCGGACGTGCGGTCGATCTTCGAGACCGATGTGCTCGGCGCTTCCGCGATCACCGAGCAGGCATACCGAGAGGCAATGCAGGTTCATCGCCCGCGCTTACAGGCGGCGTATCGCGATTACTTTCGCATGCACGATGTCGTCGCGATCGCGCTGCCGACGACGGTGTTGCCCGCGCGCCCGATCGGGGATGACACCGAGGTCGAGCTCAACGGACGCAAGGTGCCGACCTTCGCCACGTTCCTGCGCAATACCCGGATCATGACGACCGCCGGCATCCCGGGGCTCTCGCTGCCTGCAGGACTGGCGCCGTCCGGACTGCCGGTCGGCCTCGAGTTCGACGGGCCGGATGGGAGCGATCGCGCGCTGCTTGGCTTCGGACTCGCCGTCGAAGCCGTGCTGGGACGCCTGCCACCACCGTCCTTTTAGTGCGCGACAGCCGCGCCGTACCACCACTTCCGCCCCGGCGACGGCGGACGGCGGCTATGATACCCAGCCTCGGCGGAATGACCGTCTCAGCGCTTCTCGCCGCTCGCGGCGGCCGACGGGCGGTCCGACCAAAACCATCGTCGAAATTGGAGGGGGCTCATGAGCACGGCGTTTCGGCTGGCGACGTTCGCGGGCAGCCTGCTGTTGGTCGCGTCCTCGGTGACCGCGGCCCCGAGACCGTTCACGGCCAAGGATCTCGTCACGCTTGCGCGGGCTTCAGACCCGCGCTTGTCACCCGACGGGCGCAACCTCGCATTCACGCTGCGCGAGACGGATCTCGACGCAAACCGCGGCGTCCGCAGTCTGTGGCGGCTCGACCTCGCGGAATCCAACGGGCGGGCACGGCGGCTGACCGCGATCGGGTCCAACGCGTGGTCGCCCCGCTGGTCGCCGGATGGCCTGACGCTCTACTTCCTGTCCGACCGCTCGGGCAGCGATCAGGTCTGGAGCCTGGTCGGCGGTCTCGGCGAGGCACATCAGGTCACGCGCCTTCCGCTCGACGTCGAGAATTTCGTCATTGCGCCGGACGGGCGTCACATCGCGTTTGCACTCGAGGTCTTTCTGGACTGTGGCGATCTCGCCTGCACCAAGCAGCGGCTCGCCGACCGGGCCGCAACGAAGGCCAGCGCTGCCCTCTATCCATCGCTCTTCATCAGGCACTGGGACACGTGGGGCGACGGGAGGCGATCGCAGCTCTACGGAGCGCCGCTCGATGCGGAGGGCCTCGTGTCACAGGCGCCGCGCCTGCTGACCGCCGGCATCGGCGGAGACGTGCCTTCGAAACCGTTCGGCGATGACGATGAGTACGCGTTCTCGCCGGACGGCAAGACGCTGTACTTCGGGGCCCGGATCGCCGGCGCGAGCGAGCCGTGGTCGACGAACTTCGACGTCTATGCGGTCGCGGTCGACGGCAACACACCGCCGCGCAACCTCACTGCCGACAACGCGGCCTGGGATGCGTACCCGGTACCCTCATCCGACGGCACTCGACTCTTTTACCTCGCGATGAAGCGTCCTGCCCGCGAGTCGGACCGGTTCGGCATCATGGAACTCGACCTCGCCTCCGGCCGCAAGCGCGAAGTCGACGCGGATTGGGATCGCAGCGCCGGGCCGATGCGGCTGTCGGCCGATGGTCGAACGCTCTACACGACCGTGGACGATGCCGGAGAGCACTCGCTCTACGCGATCGACATCGCAACGGGTAAGCCGCGGCGCATCGCCGGGGGCGGGAACATCAGCGGATTCACGATCGCTTCCGGCGTCACGGTGATCGCGCGCGACACGCTCAAGGCGCCCGCCGACTTCTACCGGGTCGCCGGCTCGGGCGAGAAACGCCTGACGGACCTCAATGGCGAGCGGCTCAAGGACGTCGCGATGTCGGACTTCGAGACGTTCGAGTTCAAGGGATGGAACGGCGACAGCGTCCGCGGCTACGTCGTCAAACCGTACGGCATGCAGGCCGGCCGCCGCTATCCGGTTGCCTTCCTGATCCACGGCGGGCCCGAAGGCTCTTGGGTCAACGACTTCCACTACCGGTGGAATCCGCAGACCTACGCCGGTGCGGGCTTCGCCGTCGTGACAATCGACTTCCATGGCTCGACGGGCTACGGCCAGGCGTTCACCGACGCAATCGCCGAGCACTGGGGCGATCGTCCGCTCGAGGACCTGCAGAAGGGCTGGGCGGCGGCACTTGCCAAATTCCCGTACCTCGCCGGGGATCGCGCCTGCGCCCTCGGTGCCAGCTACGGCGGGTACATGATCGACTGGATCGCAGGCAACTGGCAGACGCCCGCATCCGGCGCCTGGCGGTGCCTCGTCAGCCACGACGGCGTGTTCGACAATCGGATGATGTATTACAGCACCGAGGAACTGTGGTTCACCGAAGCGGAGAACGGCAGCACGCCGTGGCAGCATCCCGAGGCGTTCGAGCGGTTCAACCCGGCGACCCATGTCGCGGACTGGAAGATCCCGATGCTGGTCGTCCACAGCGCCAAGGATTACCGCGTGCCGCTCGAGCAGGGCATTGCCGCGTTCACTGCGCTTCAGCGGCGCGGCATTCCGAGCGAGTTCCTCTACTTCCCGGACGAGAACCACTGGGTGCTGAAGCCGCAGAACAGCCTGAAATGGCACGAGACCGTGGAAGCGTGGCTGAAGCGCTGGACCGGTTCCTGAAGGCGCGGCGCCGCCGGGGTCACCAGCCGACGGCGGCGCCGTCCTTGCGGTGATCCGAGCCCGCTCGGTAGATGCGCCGCGCCGGCACGCCGCGGCCGCTCGACGGCTCGAGCATGACCGATTGGAAGCCGCCCATCGAGTTGCCGTCCGTCGTTTGCACTTCGTGCCCCATCGATGCAAGCGCGGAGCCGACGAGCGCGTAGAGCGGCGATTCGAGCGTCAGCACGTTCGACACCTGGAAGTGATGGAAGCGTGCGAGATCGCTGGCGGCCTGGAGGTTGGCGCCCAGATCGATCACGTTCACCAGCGCCTGCGCATGCCCCTGCGCCTGCATGTCGCCACCCATCAGCGTGACGGTCATGAAGGGTGCGCCGTCGTGCATGACAAAGCCTGCCGAGAGCGTATTGAACGGCCGCTTGTGAGGCGCGATCGCATTGGGACTCTGCGGATCGAGCGAGAACAGCGCGCCGCGATCATGCAGGATGAATCCGTAGCCCGGCACGGTGAGTCCCGAACCGAAGTGCTCGTAGTTGCTGCTGACCCACGACACCATGTTGCCGGCGCGATCCGCGACCGCCAGCACGATCGTGTCGCCGCGACCACCGAGGAGCCCGCCGGGCGCGGTCGATGCGGCGTGCGTGGGATCGACGCGCCCGCACAGCGAGGCTGCGTACGCAGGGGACAGCAGCTTCGCGAGCGGCACGGTTACGAAGTTAGGGTCGCCGTTGTAGGCGAAGAGATCTCCATACGCCAGCTTCTTGGCCTCGACCAGGAAGTGCCAGTAGCGCGGGGAGGCGGGGCCCAGGGTCGCGAGCGTCTCGCCGGGCGCCCACTTCGGGACGCAGGCCTCGAGGATGTTGAGCATTTCCTGTGCCGCCCAGTCCTGCGACGGCGGCGGCAACTCGAAGACGTCGTATCCGTGATAGCGGCTCGCGGCCGGCTCGGCCCACTCGCCGTGGTACGCGGCGAGGTCCTCGAGCGTCATCGATCCGCCTTCCGCGGTCGACTTCGCAACGATCGCGCGCGCGATCTCGCCGCGATAGAACGCGGCACGACCCTGCTTCTGCAGCAAGCGGAAGCTGCGCGCGAGGTCGGGATTGCGGAAGATCTCGCCGGCGACGGGGGGGCGACCGTCGATGTACCAGGCGCGGACGGAATCCGGATCGGGAACCATGGCGCCGCTCGCGCTCTTCACCGCCTGCGGCAGCTCCCAGTCGCTCGCGATGCGCTCGCTGACCGGGAAGCCGTTCTCGGCGTAGTCGATGGCTGGCTTCAGAACCTCCCGGAACGTGCGCGTACCGAAACGCCGCAGTAACTCCTGCCAGCCCCAGACCGCGCCCGGCACCGTGACGGGCAGGATGCCGAAGACCGGCATCCCGGAGCCGGGGCCGCGGTTCTTCGGGTCCGCGTCGTAACCCAAGGCGTGCATGCGTGCGATCGTTGCGCCGCTTGGCGCCATGCCGCTCGCGTTGAGCGCATGCAGCTTGTGTTCCTTCGCGACGTAGACGATGGCGAACAGGTCGCCGCCCATGCCGGTCATCATCGGCTCGACGACGTTGAGGACCGCGGCGGTCGCAACCGCAGCGTCGATCGCATTGCCACCCTGCGCCAGAATGCGCAGCCCGGCCTGTGCCGCAAGCGGCTGGCTGGTCGCGACGAGGCCATGCTCGGCAATGACTTCCGAGCGCGTCTGGGCCATCCAGCCCTCGGCGCGATCCCCGCGGACGCCACGGCAAAACGGAGCGGTTGACGCCCCCTTGCACGGAAGCGACGGCGGCGCGTCGGCGTGCGCAATGCCGCCGAGAATTGCAGCCAGCAGCACGGATGACAGCACGAGGCGCGGCCGGGGAGACCCCGGGCGAGTTTCTGCGCCGGGTCCACGGGCGAACGCTTTCTGTTCCATTGCGACTACCCCCTGGCGACGGGTCCTGCGAGCCTACTTTCATGAATCGGGCTCGCGGGGACCGGGCGCGCCGCCGCGCCGGCAGGATCGCACAGTCGGTGGTCGGCGTCAGGCCCATGCCGGACGCACAAGACGCCGGCTGCCGCGGACGAACTGTCGCCAGCGGACGACAGACGGCCTGGCAATTGAACCATCCGGGCCGGTTAGCCTTGGGTTCGGGCCGCGCAGGCCAGTCGCGGATCCGGGCCGGATGGAACGATTCGCCCGCACCCGACTCGAACACGGACGCATTGCTCAGTTCGTGAGCCGGCCGGCGTGTAGGCTGGCCGATGGTGGAGCGCGCGCAGGGCGGCTCGCGCCGCGCGTCGGACGCGTACCAAGGACAAGAGTGGAGAGGACTTGGCGATTGCCCGGGCGACCGTCGGGGTCATTGCGGCCCCGACAGAAGGGCGTCTGACGAATGTATTCAGTCTGTTTGCACGAGGACTCAACATGGCACTAACCCAGCGTCGCGGGGACGCGTCAGTCGCCCGGCATGGCGTAGCGCTCGTTCTAATCGCCGCGGCTACCCTCGTCTCCATGAGCGCCTCGGCCGGACTCGGCGAGCCGGTCGCCTCGGTCGCAAGAGACCAGGCCGCGCTGCATGGCGCCAGGCTCGCCGTGACGACGCGTGAGGGCTACGCCATCCACGAGACGACGACGCCGGATGGAGCCACCGTGCGCCAGTTCGTCTCGCCGAGCGGCACGGTATTCGCCGTCAGCTGGGAGGGACGGACACAGCCCGACCTGCAAGTACTGCTCGCCAAGCACTACACCCGCTACCTTGCGGCGACCAAGGAGCCGCACCCCAGCCACAAGGTGCTCTCCGTCGCGACGCGGGACGTCGTGATCAACGTCGTACGCCACGTGCGCGGATTCACGGGGTCGGCGCACGTCCCTGACCTCGTGCCGGCCAAGGTGTCGGTCGCCGACCTCCGCTGACTCTCAGGATGATTGCCATGACCCGCAAATTCTTCCCCGCTTCGTGGGTGCTGTACGCCGTGCTGCTCGCCGCCTGCGGCGGTGGCGGTGGGAGTTCCAGTACACCGATGGTCAACGTGCCGGATCTCGTCGGCGACACGCAGGCGGCCGCGACGAGCGCGTTGACTGGCGTAGGCCTGACGCTTGGAACCGTCACGACGCAGAACAGCGCGTCCGTTGCCGCGGGTGCAGTGATCAGCGAGATGCCCGCCGCCGGCGCGAGCGTCGCTTCGGGTTCGTCGGTTGCGCTCGTCGTCAGCAGCGGCCCCGTGATGGTCAACGTGCCGAATGTCGTCGGCACGACGCAGTCGGTGGCGACCACGGCGATCACGAATGCCGGCCTCACGGTTGGTACCGTGACGATGTCGAGCAGCGCAACGGTCGCCGCCGGCGAGGTGATCAGCGAGAACCCGGCATCCGGCACTAGCGTTGCGTCCGGATCGGCGGTCGCGCTCATCATCAGTTCGGGCAGCGGACCCGTGACCGTCCCGAACGTCGTCGGTCAGGCGCAGTCGACTGCAACCGGCACGCTGACGGGCCTGGGACTCAGCGTCACCGCGACGATGCAGGCGAGCACTACGGTCGCATCCGGAAAGGTCATCAGCGAGACACCGACGGCCGGTACCAGCGTCTCCGGAGGCACCAACGTCGCGCTGGTCGTCAGCAGCGGTGCGGGCGCCGCCGTGCCGAGCGTCGTCGGCGACACGCAAGCCGCGGCCACCTCGGCGATCACCGGCGCGGGCTTTGCAGTGGGCATCGTCTCGACGCAGTCAAGCAATAGCATTGCGGCCGGCATCGTCATCAGCCAAAACCCGGCTGCCGGCGCAAACGCCGGAACGGGTTCGAAGGTCAACCTCGTTGTCAGCAACGGCACGACGGCGGCGAACACGCTCAGCGTCGTCGTCGACCAGGGTCCCGCAGCGCTCGCGCAGGCCAACCAGGGGTCGGCCAACACGCTGTATGCGAGCGTCACGATCTGCACGCCGGGAACGACGATCTGCCAGACGATTGACCACGTGCAGGTCGACACCGGTTCGATCGGCCTTCAGATTCTCTCGGAAGTCATCAACGGGCCGACCCCGGCGCCGATCATCGATCCGGCCACGCAGGCGCCGCTTCGCGAGTGCGTGCAGTTCGCAGACGGCTACTCGTGGGGTTCGATGGCGACCGCCGACGTCACCTTTGGCGACGCTGCGACCGGCGCGCGCTCGATCGCGAATCTGCCGATTCACATCATTGGCGACAAGGCCGCGGGCAGCGCGCCCGCATCGTGCTCCAAATCACTCAGCAGCGAGAACACGGTGCTCGAGTTCGGCGCGAACGGCATCATCGGCATCGGCTACTTCGTGCAGGACTGCGGCATGACTTGCGTCACGAACGCCCTGTCGCCGCTCTACTACGCGTGTCCGAGTCAGGGAACGTGCCAGCCGACGACCGTGGCGCTGAGCAACCAGCTGACCAATCCGATTGCGGCACTCTCAAGCGACAACACCGGGGCCTACATTGTCCTGCCTGCGGTCTCGCCACCCGGGGCGGCGAACTTGAATGGCAAGATCTATTTTGGCGTCGACACGCAGTCGAACAACGCGCTGGGCTCGGCCACAGTCTATACGGTCGATGACTTTGGTGACTTCGATACCAATTACAACAGCAAAGACTTCGGCAGCAGCTTCATCGACTCAGGGTCAAACGCGTATTTCTTCGCGGACAGCACCATCGTCGCGTGCAAGACGGACATTGGATGGTTCTGCCCCAACCCCACGCTCAACCTCAGCGCGACCATCACGGGGAAGAACAACGCGTCGCTCGTCGTCAACTTCACCGTCGGAAATGCCGAGTTGCTGTTCTCGGACTCGAGTCTCACCGTCTTCCCGACGCTTGCTGGCTCGAACGGCGGCTTCACGGGGTTGGACGCGAGCTTCGACTGGGGCCTGCCATTCCTCTTCGGAAGGCCGTACTTCGTGCTGTTCGAGAACTATGTCGGGGCGGCCGCGAAGCCGTCATCGGCCTTCTGACGCCACCGCGCCTCGCCGCACGCTCGGTGCGGCAACGCGCCGCCGCACCGGCGGCGAAACGTTGCCGCCGTTCCGCCGTTCACAATCGACGCTACGTCCGCGCTCACGCAGCTTTGCCGGGGCTTGACGGAACTTTGCGCCGGTCGCGTTCAAACCTCTGAATCGCCGTCGATTGCTCGACAAGTGCCGGTGGCACGGATCGTGCTCCTGTACACCCATCGAGCTTTCACGTTCGACGCATTCGTTCTCAGGAGATTCACGATGAGCATTTCTTCGATCGCGGGCGCCGGGGGCATGGTGGCCGGGGCGGCCGGCCCGTATCAGCAGCGCCGCCAGGATTTCCAGGCGCTCGCGCAAGCACTCTCGAGCGGTAATTTGAGCGGTGCCCAAAGTGCCTTCGCAGCGCTGCAGCAGCTTATTCAGGCGGGCGCGAGCGCTGGCGGCACGGCGAATACGTCCGCTAGCGCCGCCTCTGTGGCGGCCGGACCTTCGGCGAGCACCTCGACTGGTACGGCGAATTCGTCGTCGCCGCTCGCGAACGACTGGGCGACGCTCTCGAACGCACTGTCGAGCAATAATATTTCGGCGGCGCAGAGCGCATTTGCGCAGCTGCAGTCGGACTTTCGCGCCCACATGGCGTCAGCCGCAGGTGGTAACGGCGTCGGGGCGCTCAACGTTGCGGGGCCTTCCGGCGTCGGTGGCGGCAGCGCGACTGGCCGCGCACACCATGGCGGCCACCACCACCATCACGCGTCGGCCGGCACCAGCACGAGCGCAGCGACGCCGGGCGCGTCCACGGACTCGGATGGCGACGATGACGATTCGAGCATCGCGACTGGTTCCTTGCTCAATGTCATGGCCTGAGGCTCGGGCCGCACGTCGCGATCCGCGGCATGCGGCACCGCGCGGGGCAGCGACCGGCTTGCACTTCTTTGCATGCGTCTGACGTAGCCTTGAGTCAACGGCGGTCGTATCGCGGACGCTTCACCCTACACTGGCGTTCGTGCCAGGAATCGTCTGTGGTTCCGATGCATGAGGTCACGGTCGACTGAAGAGAGGTCCCGCGATGACGAGCACACAACTGCAGTTCGCCGACCCGGTCGGATCGATTCACAGTCGCCGGGCGCCCGTCGCGACGCGCGCACTCGCTGGTATCGCACTCGCCGCGCTCGCGCCGTTTGCCGTCGGGCAGGGCATGCATGGCCACCAACGTGACAGTGCCGCGTGGCAGGACTGCAAGAAGCAGGCGGACGACCAGAAGCTGGCCGGCGGCCCGGAACGGCAGAAATTCATGCGGCAATGCATCGAATCGAAGCACTCCTCGTCCGACGCCGCGAAAAGCGAAGCCGCGCGCGCCAAGATGAGCGACCCACAGTCCGGCCACCTCCACAGCGACGCGCCGCCGCCGACCGCGCCTCCACAGGGCCCGTGAGCGCCTTGACCCGCGGCGCCATCGACGCCCAAGCTTCCCCAATCCTCGCCCCCTCGGAGACGAACTGATGAACCTCACCCGGTACGGACTGATCGCGGCGCTGAGCATCGCCCTGCTCGCCCCAACGCTCAGCCAAGCGGACCGCCACGACGATCGAGACCACCGCAACGAGCACTACGACGTGCGGCATGGTCACAACCACTACTACCCGGCGCGAGGATTCGAGGTGCGCGCGGTGCCGCGCGAGGCCCGCGTCGTCGTCTGGGGCGGAGAGCGTCTGTGGTTCCACGAGGGCGTGTGGTATCGGCCGCATGGCCATGGCTTCGTCGTCATCGCGCCGCCGTTCGGCGTGTTCGTCCCGGTGCTGCCGGCGTTCGCGACGCTGGTCGTCCTCGGCGGCATCCAGTACTACTACGCGAACGACGTCTACTACCGGTACTACCCGGAGCAGGGCGGGTACCAGGTCGTCGCACCGCCCGAAGGCGAGGCCGGCCCTCCCGGGCAACCACCCGCGTACGGTGGGCCGCCGGCCCCGCCGACGTCCGACAATATTTTCATCTATCCGAAGAATGGCCAAACTCCCGACCAGCAGGCACGGGATCGTTACGAGTGTCACCGCTGGGCGGCCGACCAGACGCAGTTTGATCCTACGCGTCCGAGCGGCGGCGTCCCGCCGGAGGCAGCGGCCACGAAGCGCGCGGACTACATGCGCGCGCAGCAGGCCTGCCTCGAGGCGCGCGGCTACACGGTCAAGTGATTCCCAAGGGATGACGTGCGTCCGGCGAGGGGCCGGACGCATGCGCTCGCCGCGTTGAGCCGGCGAGCGGCCGGTGGCTCCGCCGAATCCAGGCGGGCGCGGTTTGTGCGTTGCAGCACGCCAATGTAGTACGCTTGACTACCCGGCGCCTGAAACCACCCAATACGCGCGCATGACTGACGAACGCCGCGCATCCCAACTTGCGTCCCTGAAGATCGTGCGACCAGCCGACGCTCCGTCGGCCGGCGAGGACGCCACCAGTCGCTGGCCGTTCGTTGCGGCCGGCGCGCTCGTGGGCGCCGTCTTCGCCGGGCTCGTCGCGTGGTTCGTCGTCGGCCGAAGCACACCGGACGCCGCCCCGGCGGCATCGGCGCCGGCCACTGCCGAAGCCGCCGTCGCGAACGCCGCGCCGTCCACGGGAAACCTGGTCGCCTCGGGCTACGTCGTCGCCCGGCGTCGAGCCACCGTCGCGGCGGAGATCACGGGCCGCGTCGCCGAGGTGCTGGTCGAGGAGGGCATGGCGGTCAAGAAAGGCCAGGTGCTGGCGCGGCTCGACGACACGCTCGCGAGCACCGACGTTGCGACGGCGAATTCGCGCATCGACTCGGCGACCGCTGCAATCGTCTCGCTGCGCGCCCAGCTCGCCGACGCGGAGCGCGTCCTGAAGCGCACGCAAGACCTCGCCAAGTCGCATCTCGCGAGCGATGCGGACCTGACTAAAGCTGACACGCAGGTGGCCGACCTGCGCGCGCAGCTGGTGCGTTCGGAAGCCGAGCTTGCGACCGCCCGTTCCGATGCCCGCCACGCGGTCGAGGTCCTCGCCAAGCACCAGATCATCGCGCCCTTCGCCGGCATCGTCGTCGACAAGAATGCACAGCCCGGCGAGATCATTTCGCCGATGTCGGCCGGCGGCGGCTTCACGCGCACTGGCATCTGCACGCTGGTCGACATGGACAGCCTCGAGATCGAGGTTGACGTCAACGAGGCCTACATCTCGCGTGTGCGCCCGGAACAGTCGGTCAAGGCGACGCTCGATGCCTACCCCGACTGGACGATCCCGGCGCGCGTCATTGCCATCGTCCCGACCGCGGACCGTGCCAAGGCGACGGTCAAGGTACGAATCGCGATTCTGTCGAAGGATCCGCGGATCCTGCCCGACATGGCGATCAAGGTCGCGTTCGCGAGCGACACGGCGACCTGAGTCCGATTGCCTCCAAGGAGGGCTGCATGACGGATCCGCTTTCGTTTCAGCTGCGCCACGTGACCAAGCGCTTCGTCAAGGGCAAGGAGACGATCTCGATCTTCGACGGCCTGGATCTCGACATCCCGGCCGGGGACTTCGTCGCGATCATGGGGCCGTCCGGCTCGGGCAAGACCACGCTCTTGAATCTGCTCGGCGGGATCGACCACGTGACGTCGGGCGAGATTCTGTTCGACGCGCGCCGCGTGGACACGCTGACCGAGAACCAGCTCTCGGCATGGCGCGCCGCCAACGTCGGCTTCATCTTCCAGTTCTACAACCTGATGCCGGTGCTGACGGCGGCGCAGAACGTGGAGCTGCCGCTGTTGCTGACGAATCTCGGCCGCAAGGCGCGGCGCGCGAATGTCGCGACCGCGCTCGAGCTCGTGGGCCTCAGCGACCGCGCCGGCCACTATCCGCGCGAGATGTCCGGTGGGCAGCAGCAGCGCGTCGCGATCGCGCGCGCCATCGTCTCCGATCCGCAGGTGCTGCTGTGCGACGAGCCGACCGGCGACCTCGACCGCACCACCGCCGACGAGGTGCTCGGGATCCTTCAGCTGCTGAACCGCGAGCACAAGAAGACCATCGTCGTCGTCACCCACGACCCGGAGGTCACGCGCTTTACCAAGCGCACGCTGCACCTCAACAAGGGCGTGTTCGTCGAGCGGACGTCATTGTCATGAACCAGGCGCTGCTGGTCGCCAAAAACCTCAGCCGACGCAAGCTGCGGACGGCGCTCATGCTCGTGGCGATCCTGATCGCCTTCTTTCTTTACGGCGGCTTGGCATCCTTCAATCGCGCGTTCTATGCGAGCGAGAATTCTGCTGCCGCCGACAGGCTCGTGACGGTGAACCGAATCAACTTCACGATGCCGCTGCCGGTCAACTACGCCGCGCAGATCGCCCAGGTGGCAGGGGTCAAGGCGGTCACCTACCAGTCCTGGTTCGGCGGCTACTACCAGGACCCGCGCGCACCGCTCTTCATGTTCGCAGTGGAGCCGGCGAGCTACTTCGAGGTGTATCCCGCGATCCGGATGCCGCCGGAACAGCGGCGCGCCTTCCTCTCGAACCGCACGGCGCTCGCGGTCGGGAAGACCACGGCCGACAAGTACCACTGGAAGGTTGGTGACCACGTGCCGATCTTCTCGAACATCTACTCACGGAAGGACGACGCAAAGGCCTGGGATTTCGACATCGCCGCGATCTTCACGGATCCGGACGACTCGGCGCGTGAATCGATCGTACTGATGCGCCACGACTATTTCGACGAGATGGCCACCTTCGGCCGCGACCAGATCAACATGGCGATCCTGCTGACCGACACCGCGGCGCACGTCGATGCGGTTGCGAAAGCGGTGGACGCGCGGTTCGCGAACTCGGAATTCGAGACCCAGACCGACACCGCGGCCGCGTTCAACCGCGCCTTCACGGCGCAACTCGGCAATATCGCGCTCATCGTCACCCTCGTGGTCGCGACGGCGTTCGCCGCGATCCTGATGATCGTCGGCAACACGATGATGATGGCAGTGCGGGAGCGCACCCGCGAGATCGGTGTGCTGAAGACGCTTGGCTTCCGCAACTCGACGATCCTGCAGCAGATCCTCGCCGAGTCGCTGCTGCTCGCGCTTGTCGGCGCGCTGCTCGGCCTTGGCCTCGCCACCGGCGCCGTGCAGGCCGCTTCCCGTAACATCGCCGGCTTCGGCTCAAACATGAGGATGTCGGCTCCCGTGTTCCTCGGCGGGCTCGGCTGGGCGGTGCTCCTCGGGCTCGCCACCGGCGCGATCCCGGCCTGGACTGCCATGCGTCTGCAGATCGCGCGCAGTCTGGGGAGGAGATAGGCATGGGGAGGCCGTTTCGTCAGATCGCGGCAATCGCCTCGATGAACATCCGCAGCATTCCGCAGCGTCTGTGGATGTCGCTGTCGACCGTGGTCGCAATCGCGCTCGTCGTCGCGGTGCTGCTCGCGTTTCTGGCGATGGGCAACGGCTTCCGTCAGGCGCAGAGCAGCGCCGGCGCCGAGGACATTGCGATTCTGCTGCGCGACGGCGCGCAAACCGAGATCAACAGCGCCGTATCGCGCGATCAACGCGACATCGTGGAGGAGGCGCCGGGTATCGCCCGCGAGGCCGGCGTGCCGCTCGTCTCGGCGGAGCTTTACGTGATTGTCGACGGCATCAGCCGCTCGACGGGGCTGCGCGCAAACCTGCCGCTGCGCGGGCTGCCGCTCGTCGGCGTCGCGCTGCGTCACAACGTCCGCATCGCGGAGGGCCGGATGTTCCGGCCTGGCACGAACGAGATCGTCGCCGGCCGCAGCGTGACGCGCGAGTTTTCCGGCTTCGATATCGGCAAGACGCTGCGCCTCGGAACCAGCGTCTGGACGGTCGTCGGGATCTTCGAGGACGGCGGGACGGTGCGCGAGTCCGAGCTGTGGGGCGACGTGGGCGTCGTCCAGTCGGTGTTCAAACGCGAGAACTTCTTCCAGACGATCCGCGCGCGCCTCGCGGGGCCGAACGCGCTCGCTCCACTGAAGGCCTACGTCGACGCCGACCCGCGGCTCAAGCTCGCGGTCGAGAGCGAGGCGGAGTTCTTTGCCGCTCAGGCCAAGCAGTCGAGCGATTTGATCCAGAAGCTCGGCTGGCCGCTCGCGATCATCATGGCGATCGGCGCACTCGCTGGCGCGCTCAATACGATGTACAGCTCGGTCGCGAGCCGCGGCACCGAGATCGCGACGCTGCGGGCGATCGGTTTCGGACGCATTCCGACGTTCGTGGGCACTCTCGCCGAGGCGCTGACGCTGGCCGTGATCGGCGGGATCGTCGGCATCATTGCGGCCACTGCGCTGTTCCAGGGATACACGGCCTCGACGCTGAGCGCGAACTTCACCCAGGTCGTGTTCAAGTTCCAGGTTACGCCGGCGCTGTGCGTGAGCGCGCTCGTGCTGGCGGTCGTCGTCGGCACGATCGGTGGTGTGTTCCCGGCCTTCCGGGCGGCGCGCCTGCCGATCGTCGGTATGCTAGGCGATCAGTAGCGCCCGACAATAACGCGCCGGGCACCGGCGCCAGAACAACGGGGAGAGCGCATGGCGGTCGCCGGAGGCAGCGCAGCGCCGCGGATCGCGGCCGGCAGCGCGTACGCGTGGTACGTGCTTGGCGTGCTGTTTCTCGTCTACATCCTCAATTTCGTCGATCGCCAGATCCTCTCGATCCTGGCGCAGGACATCAAGGGTGCCCTCGGCCTCGGCGACGCACAGATCGGCTTCCTGTACGGCACGGCGTTCGCAATCTTCTACTCGCTCTTCGGCATCCCTCTCGGGCGCCTCGCCGATCGCTGGCACCGAATTCGGCTGATTGCACTCGGGCTCGCGCTCTGGTCCGGCATGACGGTGCTCTCGGGGTTTGCGACGACGTACGGCCAACTCGCCATCGCGCGTGTCGGAGTCGGTATCGGCGAGGCCAGCGCATCGCCGTCGGCCTACTCGCTGATCGGCGACTATTTTGCGAAGGAGCGCCGAGCGCTCGCGCTTGCGATCTACTCGGCGGGCCTGTTCGTCGGCTCCGGATTCAGCCTGCCACTCGGCGGCTGGGTCGCGCACGCGTGGTCAATGCATTTCGCGGCCGGACATGCGCCGCTCGGGCTCGCGGGCTGGCAGGCGGCCTTTCTCGCGGTTGGCATCCCGGGCATCCTGCTCGCGCTGTGGGTGACGACCCTTCGAGAGCCGCCGCGCGAGCGGGCCGATGGCGGCCGCCATTCGGTCTGGGGCGCTTTCGTCGAGGACGTCGCGGCGATTCTGCCGCCCTTCACGCTCTGGAGCGTCGGTCGAATCCAGGGTGCGCTCCGTCGCAACGTCGCGCTGCTCGCGGTCACCGGTGCCGCCGCGGCCACGCTCACGCGTCTCACCGGCGATACGCTGCAGTGGTGGGCTCTAGGACTCGGCATCTACGCGGTCGCTTCCTGGCTGCAGAAGCTGCGCGCGACCGATCACCCGACCCATGCGCTGCTGTTCGGCGCTGCGCCGATTCTCGCGGCGCTCGCGGCGTTCAGCCTGATCACGTTCATCAGCTACTCGCTGTTCTTCTGGATACCACCCTACGCGATGCGCGCCTTCGGCGTTCGTGCCGATGTCGTCGGGGTCATGATGGGTATTCCCGGAGCCTTTTCGACCGCCGCCGGAGTTATCCTCGGCGGGCGACTGTCGGACGCATGGCGGCGGCGGAGCGCGCGCGGACGCATCTACGTCTGCATGCTTTCGGTGATCACGGCGCCGCCGCTCCTAGTCGCTGCACTCGCGAGCCGCGACGTCGGCACGCTTTACGTCCTGGCGCCACTGGTCCACGTCGTGGCCAATCTCTGGCTCGGCTCCGGCGCAGCCGCGATCCAGGATTGCGTGCTGCCGCGCATGCGGGCAACGGCCGCGGCGACGCTTCTCATAGCGACGTCGCTCGGCCTCGCGCTCGGCCCGTACAGCGTCGGACGGATATCCGCACTGACGGGCTCGCTGCACACCGGCATCCTGTCCGTGCTGGCGGTGTCGCCGCTGGCGCTGCTGCTGTTGTGGTTCGCGAGCCGCACGCTGCCGGAGGCCGAGCGCTCCAGGTTCGCGAGAGCCATGGCCGCCGGCGAGCCGGCTGCCGCGCGTTCATGATCGGCAGCGCGTTTCGGAACAGTCGGGGGCTTCCGCCCGTAGCGCATGCGAGGGTGCTGGGATGGCAGGCGATCAGCAACGCGGCCGGGCGGGGGTCTCCAGACGCGCGGCGCTCGCTCTGCTCGGCGGCTTCGCCGCTGGCATGCGCCGAAATGCCTCGGCTGACGCCGGGACGCCGGCTGCCGCCATGACGCCTCGCCGCTTTCGAATCCGCGCGCTGACGGCGGGCGTGCCGCTGCGCAGCCTGACGGAGCTCGCGACGGTGGATGCCGCGCTCGACTTTCTCGATACCGCGCGCGCCACTTTCGCATCCGCCGCCTACGACGTGCAGACGACGCGCGTCGCGATCACGCCGCTGCTGCTCGATGCGCCGCCCGCGCTGCGGGCGGGCGCGCTTCCGGCGCTCGCCGCTCTCGACCGTCGCGTACACGGACGCGGATCCTCGCTCAGCATCGGCCCGGTCTTCGCCCACGCCGCACCCGATCCGTCGCTCGCTGCGTGGGCGGCTGAGCTCATCCGGGCGACCCAGGCGACGTTCTTCAGCGTCGCCGTGTCGAGCCCGGCGCGGGGCGTGCATGAAACGGCGGTGACGATGACGGGATCAATCATCTCGGCCCTCGCAACGGCCATTGCCGACGGCACCGCAAATTTCCGGTTCGGGGCCGCCGCAAACATCCCGGCCGGAACGCCGTTCTTCCCGGCCGGGTTTCACTCTGGCGAGGCCTCGCTAGCCGTCGGCCTCGAATCGGCCAATCTCGTTGCCGACGCGTTCGCCGGAGCCCCGGACGCATCGGCTGCGACGGATCGGCTTAGAACGAGCCTTAACTGCGAACTGCGCCCGGTCGAGCTGCTCGCCCGCCAGCTCGCGGCGCAGAGCGGCCGGCGATACATCGGCATCGACGCCTCGCCTGCACCAGGCCTCGACAGCAGCATCGGCGCGGCGCTCGAGAGCCTGACCGGACGGTCAATCGGGGACCCCACCACTCTGCGGGCCTGCGCCGCGGTAACGGCGGCGCTCAGGTCTCTCGACGTCGCGACCTGCGGCTACTCGGGCTTGATGCTGCCGGTGCTCGAGGACCCGGTGCTCGCGGCGCGCGCCGCCGAGGGCCGCATCGGGCTCTCGCGGCTGTTGCTCTACTCAAGCGTCTGCGGAACGGGGCTAGACGTCGTGCCGGTACCTGGCGAATCCGACGCTGCGGCACTCGCCGCGGTCGTTGGCGATGTCGCGGCGCTCGCGGCGCGGCTTTCGAAGCCGCTCTCGGTGCGGTTGTTTCCAGTCCCGGGGAAGAGGGCAGGCGACACGGTGGCACTGCCGAACCCTCTCCTGTGCGCCTCACGCGTACTCGCGCTCGATTCCTAGCGACTTAGGGGAAGTTCGAAACAGCGCAACGCGCCGGACCGTTCGGTGCCGGCGCGTCGCGGCCATCGGGGCTTACTTGCCGATCTGCTTGCTGACCGCGTTCTCCTGCTGGTTCAGCGTCTTCTGCTCCTGCTTCGTAATGTGGCTGTTGTTCTGGCTCGCCATCAGGCGCTCCTCGCGACGGATCTGGTGATCCTCCTTGTGGAGCGCCGCCGCCTGGCCCTTCGAAATCTCGCCCTCGGCGACTTCCCTGTTGATGCGGCGGTTCTGGTTCGCGAGTCGGTCGTTGACCTGATCGCGGCGCGGGTGGTTCTGCTCCCAGGTCGTCTCGGCAAGCGCGGACGTCGCAACGCCGGCGAGCGAGATCGAGATCAGCAGCGCGGTCACAGCCTTGCGGGTCGGGGTGAACATATCGGGTCTCCTGAAGTTGATTGGACTCTGTCTACCGAGGCCGGCGGCAACGCCGACGCTTGCCCGGTAGAACGTTCGTTCGCGACCGTCGCCGACCAGCGTGAAGGACTCTTAACGCCGGCGGCGGCGCGCGAAGTGCGACCGCGCGCACACATCCGGTGCAGATCGACCCCGGCGGTCAACCTGGCTGACGCAGCGAGATTATGTGAGAAACTACCACCCGAACGTCCCGCAGCGGGCACTGGCATTGCGATCCTTCCCGTCCTGCATTCCATGGAAGAAAGCTGCGATCGCGATTGCGCTCGCGGCCTGCGCCTCGTCCGCGCTCGGCGCCGGCGGTCGTATTGACGCGGCCGATTTGCTCGCAGGCACGCCGCCCTCGGGCGTCGTCGAGAATTCCGCGTTCGTGCCGGGGCCCGGCGCGCAGGCGGCCCACGAGCCCTTCGCCGGCATGCTGACGCTCGCCGCCGCCCGGATGACCACGGTTCCCGAGGACCTCGGAACGCACGAGGTGCTCGGAAAGGACCCGCAGTACTTCCCGGCCGTCGCGTTGAGCTTCGTCACGGTCGATGGCGACCTCGTGCCGGCCACGCAGAATGTCCTGCGCGCCGGCTCGATCGATCGCGGGCGCAGTTACTGGGACGTCCTCGTACAGCCGGGGCGCGTCTGGTCGGAGACCCGCGATCGCGGCTGGTCGCGCGCAGCATTCCCGTTCGCGCTCGTGCACTCGCTAGAGGGCGAGACTCACAACGGTATCGCGACGTTCCTCTATCGCCGGGGCGCGGTCTCCTCGCTGCGCTTCCAGATCGTGCAGCAGACGACACCGGGCAACATCACGGCGTTCTTCACGGCTGCCGGCGTTACGAAGGCCCGCTTCGACGCCGACGCGTCGCTCGATCAGGCCGGCATCGCGAGTCACCACCGGCGAGCGCGCGCCGATGAAATCGCCGTGCGCGACTGGGGCGCGCTCGAGCGCCGAGTCGGGCGCGACCGACTCGCCGGATTCACCGAAGGTCTTCGCCCCGACGAGATCATCGTCACCGGCCTCGACTACCACGGGCGGTTCTACGCGAGCGCCTGCGCGAGCGCCGGTGGGCCGCTGCCGTGGTGCGAGCGGGCGCGGTTCGGCGTCTGGTCGGTGACCAAGTCATTCGCCAACGAGGTCGCCCTCCTGAGGCTCGCGCAGAAGTTCGGCCCAGAGGTGTTCGAACTTCGAGTTCGCGACTACGTTCCCGAAGCTGCCGCGTACCCGGCATGGGCCAACGTGCGCTTCGAGGATTGCATCGACATGGCGACCGGCGTCGGGAACGGGAGCACACGTCGCAACCCGAATGACTCCGGCGATGGCTACATCGATGCAACCTACTGGGACTGGGCCAACACGCGCACGCGCGCGGACAAGGTCGCGATGCTGTTGCGCGTGGCGCCCGCGTATCCGTGGGGGCCCGGCGAGGTCACGCGCTACCGCGACCAGGACATGTACATCCTCGGCGTCGCCATGGACAACTTCCTGCGCACGCGGGAAGGCCCGGCCGCGAGCCTCTGGTCGATGCTCGAGCGCGAGGTGTTCGAGCCCATCGGTGTCCACGATGCGCCGATCAACCGGACGCTCGAGTCCGACGGCAGCGCGGGCCAGCCGTTGATGGCCTACGGCTACTACGCGACGCTGGGCGATCTCGTGAAGGTCGCGCGGCTATTTCACGCGCGCGGCCGGCACGGCGACCTTCAGATCCTCTACGCGCCGCGCATCGAGCGCCTGCTCTACAGCGGAACAGCGCGCGGGCTGCCGACGGGAACGCAAACCCGCGATGGCGAGATGCAGTATTACAACGGCTTCTGGCACATGCGTTACCAGGCGATCGAGGGCTGCTCGCTCTACCTCCCGCAGATGCTCGGATGGGGCGGCAACGTCGTCGCGCTTTTTCCCGGCGGCCTGACCGGCATCCGGATCGCGCGAAGCGCACCCGAGCGATTCGCGGCCCAGACTGAGACGACCGCGATGGCGGTCGTCGCGAACCGCCTGGCCCGCTTCTGTCCCTGAAGCAAGCCGGAGCCCTGTTGCGGCCGGGGTCCCCTCCCGATAGCGTTTCGTGACGCAGGGCCGCTCAAGTTCCTCAGGGCGCGGCCGATACGCTGCATGCGGGGACATCCGTCCCGAGCAAGCGGAGTGACCTAACGATGCAGATCCCGGCGGCCTCGAGTGTTAACTCGTTGAATCAGCAGGATATTCGATCGAAGCAACCCGCGGTGAAGCCGGCCGGAACGCCGCCGCCGCCCGCAGCACGGCCGGCCACGGACGCCGATGGCGACAATGACGGTAACCGCATCGGGACGCAGCTCAACGTAACAGCCTGAACCGTTCCGACCGGATACGGCCGGCGAACTACTCGGCCGCCACGGTCGCGTGACCCGTACTGACGGTCGAGTGGGCGAGCCAGACGAGCACGATCAGCGCGAGCACGATCCAGGCGGAGATCCAGAAGAAGTCGATCGCCGACTTCGCGTAGGCCTGGGTGCTCAACGTTCGCGTCAGGACGCCGAGCGCCTGCGGCTCGCTGAGGCCGAGCCCCTGAAGATGCGCAATGGCCGCATTCAGCGTCGGGTCCAGAGCGCTCGAGTGATCGGCGAGCCGCGATTGGTGAAACGCGGCGTGCCGGTCCCAGAACGTCGTTACGATCGACGCGCCGAAGCTACCGGCGGTAATGCGCAGGAAGTTCGACACGCCCGATGCGGCGGGGATCCGCTCCGGAGGCACTCCCTGCAGCGAGATCTGCACCACGGCGACGAAGAACGTCGCCATTGCGACGCCTTGCACGAGCATCGGCGCCACGAAGTTCGCGAGCGCGGCGTCGGAACTTAGGTCGGCACGCATCAGGTACGCGGCTCCGAACGCCGCCATCGAGATCGTCACGAACCAGCGCGAATCGAGGCGCGTGAGCAGGCGGCCGACGATCGGGGTCACGAGGATCGCGATGATCCCGCTCGGCGCTGCGACGAGACCCGCCCAGGTCGCGGTGTACCCGAACTGCGTCTGCAGCCACAGCGGATACAGCACGAGGTTTGCGAAGAACACGGCGTAGCCGAGACACATGACCGCCGTGCCGATCGAGAAATTCCGCAGCCTGAAGAGCTTCAGGTCGACGACCGGGTAGCGATCCGTCAGCTCCCAGATCAGGAAGGCCGCACAACCGACCGCGGCGACGACGGCGAGCGCGACGATCAGCGGCGAGCTGAACCAGTCGGCATCGCGACCGTTGTCGAGCAGTATCTGCAGCGCCCCGACCCATATCGCGAGCAGAACGATGCCGACGCGGTCCACGGGCAGCCGCAGGCGCGGCGTATCCCGCTTGCCGATGATCCGCCAGCACACGAACGCGCTGAGCGCGCCGACCGGGACGTTGATCAAGAAGATCCACGGCCAGCTGTAGTTGTCGGAGATGTATCCGCCAAGGATCGGGCCGACGATGGGCGCGACCAGCGTCGTCATCGACCAGATCGCCAGGGCGAGTGCGCGCCGCTGCGGCGGGAAGATCAGCAGCAGCAGTGCCTGCGAACCGGGGATCATCGGCCCCGAGACTGCGCCCTGCAGCACCCGGAACAGGAGCAGCGACGGGAGGTTCCATGCGATGCCGCAGAGAAAGGAGGCGATCGTGAACAACGCGACCGCGACGACGAAGCTGCGAACGAGCCCGAACCGCTGCATCAGCCAGCCGGTCAGCGGTAGCGCGATCCCGTTCGCCACGGTGAACGACGTGATGACCCAGGTGCCCTGATTGGTGCTGATGCCGAGGTCGCCCGCGATCGTCGGGATCGAGACGTTTGCGATCGTCGTATCGAGCACCTGCATGAACGTGCCGAGTGCCAGCGCAAAGGCGGTCAAGCCCCGCGGCAGCGGCGCGAGGCCGCCGAGCCCGGCTCGCGGGGCAGGCGCGCTTGCATCGCGGGCGTTGCTCATGGCGTCGGCTGTACCCCGCCGGTCGCACGGCTGTTCGCGGCCACTATTTCGCGAATCCGCGTCTCGACGGCGTCGTCCTCCGTGGTTTCGAGCATTGCGGCCTTTGCGGTGCCGCGCACGTCTGCGCCCACCAGCGGGCCCGAACGATCGGCGACGTCGACGCGCACCACGGTCGAGAGCCCGATGCGAAGCGGGTGAGCACGGACTTCCGCCGCGTCGAGCGCGATCCGCACCGGGACGCGCTGAACGATCTTGATCCAGTTTCCGGACGCGTTCTGCGCCGGCAGCAGTGCGAATGCACTGCCGCTGCCCGCCCCGAGGCCGACGACCTTGCCGTGAAACTCGACGTCACTGTCGTAGACGTCGGTGTGCACGGTCACGGGCTGTCCGACGTGGATGCGGCCGAGCTGCACTTCCTTGAAATTGGCGTCGATCCACACGGCCTCGAGCGGCACGACGGCAAGCAACGGCGCGCCCGCTGCGATGCGCTCGCCAATCTGCGCGGCGCGGCGCGCGACGACGCCCGAGGCCGGCGCCACGATCCGGGTGCGCCGCAATGCGAGACTGGCGCTGCGCACGGCCGCCTCCGCCTCGAGCACCCGCGGATGGGTCGCGACCGTCGTGCCCTGCAGCTGCGCGGCGAGCGTGGCGTGCGCGGCGCGCGCCGCGCTCGCGGCTGCCCGCAGCTCGTCGATCGACTCCTTTGCGTGGGCCACGTCTTCGCTCGACACCGCGCCGTCGGCCAGCAGCGGCTCTCGGCGCGCATAGTCGTGAGTGCTGCGCGCGAGCGTCGCGTCGCGCTCCTCGAGCTCGGCGCGTCGCTGTGCCTGTTGCGCGAACAGCGCGCTGACTTCGCGCACCGCACGCGCGAGATCCGCCTCGGCGGCCGCAACCGCGATGCGCGCATCGGCGGGGTCGAGTTCGACCAGCACGTCGCCGCGCTGGACCGCCTGCGTGTCGTCCGCATGGACCGCGATGATCGTTCCGGGTATCTCGCTCGTGACCTGCAGTACGTCGCCGGCGACGTAAGCATCGTCGGTGGATTCATAGTGGCGGGTCGCGAGCCAGTATCCCGCCCAGCCGATCGCCGCCACCAGCAGCACGACGCCGAAGATGGTGAATGCGCGACGCCGGGCCGTCGTCGTCTCGGCCGAAGCGTCGGTCGCTGGGGTTGTCGTGTCGGTCACGGGAAGACCTCGTCGGAAGCAGGGGAACGGCCGGTCGGCGCTGCGCCGCCAAGCGCGACAATGAGTGCAACACGCGCCTCGGCGTCGAGAGCACGCGTGCCGACCACGACGCGCTGCGCCGCGATCACGCGCGCCTGCGCTTCGAGTACTGCGAGGCGCGTACCGAGGCCGCCATGAAACCGCTCGTCCGCGAGGCGCCGCGCGCCCACGAGCTGATCGAGACGCTCGTTCGCGTCATGAAGCGCGCGGCCGAGGGCGTCGACGGTCGTCAACGCGTCGGCGACCTCGCGCACCGCGCCGAGCACGGTCGAGTCGTACTGGGCGATCGCGGCATCGAGGTCGGCGCTCGCGCCACGCAGCCGCGCACGAAGCAGGCCGCCGTCGAAGATCGGCAGGTGCACGGCCGGCCCGATCCCGTAGGTGCGTGCCGGAGCGGACACGAGGTCGGCGAGCGTCAGTGCCGCAGTCCCGACGAAGGCGCGCAGGTTGATGTCAGGGTATGCAGCGAGCCGCGCGGCGTCCTCGCCGGCCGTCGCCGCGTCGATGCGCGTGAGGGCAGCCGCCACGTCAGGGCGCCGCAATAGCAGATCGCCCGGGATTGCCGAAGGCAACGTGATCGCGTTATCCAGTGACAGCTTCGGCCGCGCGATGCCGTCGTAGGCCTTCGGGCCGCGTCCGAGCACTGCGGCGAGCCGGTGGACGGCCAGATCGATGGCCGCCGTGGCCTGTTCCCGGTCGGCTCGTGAGGCGGGCAGGGCGGCGTCGGCGGTTCGAAGGTCGATGCCAGTGTCGAGGCCGGCGTCGACGCGCTTGCGCGTGAGCGCCGCGAGCTCTCTCCTTGTGTCCTCGTCGGCCGCCGCGAGCGCGCTATCGGCGTAGCGTCGATCGAGTTCGACGTACGCGGTCACTAACGCGCCTTCGACCGCAAGCGTCGCCGCACGCGCGTCGAGTTCAAGGGCGCGCGCCGAGCGGGCCGCCGCTCGGATCATCGCCGCCTGCCGGCCCCAGAAGTCGACCTCGTACGACAGGCCGATGTCCGCCTGGCCGTCCCAGAAGGTGCTGCCGCCGTAAGGCGGTGGGATGATGTAGCGTGCGCTGTAACGCTCGCGCATGACGACCGCCGACGCATCGAGCTGCGGCGCCCGCGCGCTCGCCGCGGCCTGCGCATCGGCGCGAGCGCGCTCGAGCCGCGCCAGGACCTCTGCGAGCGATGGATTGGAAGTCAGCGCTTCGCCGACCAGCGAGTCGAGCTGGGGATCCGAGAAGGCCTGCCACCAGCGCTCGGAAATCGGCGCCGCCGCCGCAGCACTGAGGCCGAGCGCGCTCGCATCGAGCGGTGCAACATGCGCCGGATGGCGCGGCGAGACCGCGCACGCGCCGAGCGCGAATGCCAATAGAAGCGCGCTGAGCAGGCACTTCACGCCTTTGTGCTCCGGCGCAGGCCGATCGCCCGGCCGACCTCCCGCCCCTCGAGGCGGGCAATCAGCCGGCGCAGCAGCTTCGCAAGGGTCGCGACCTCCGCCGCGCTGAATTCCGCTAGCGCATGATTCAGCCGGTCGACGACGATCGGGAGCAGTGTCTCGACGACCCGGCGGCCATCCGGCGTGAGATGCAGCAGCACGACCCGCCGGTCGGTCTCGCTGCGTTCGCGCCGGATCAGGCCGCGGTTCTCGAGCTGGTCGAGCACGCGCGTGAACGCCCCGGAGTCGTGGTGTAGGTCGCGGCACAGGTCCCCGGCGGTCAGCGCGGGGTTGTCGCGGACCCGCATCATCGTGACCCACTGCACGAACGTGAACCCGTGGTTCGCGAACGCCGCCTCGAGCTCCTCGCGCATCAGCGAAGCGCCGTGACGCATCAGGTAACCGACGCTGTCCTGGACCGTGTACGTGCGGGCGTCGTAGTGCTTCATTACTGCCTCGGCAATCTCTGCCTAGGCAGGCTAATCCGGCCTCGCGACGAGGTCAAGGAGGACGGGCGGTTCAGCGATCGATCATCCCCACGGCAGCGCGCAGGGCCCGCACGCCGAGCCACCGGAACGGCTCATTGGGCAGGTACGGCAGCCTCCGGTTCAGGTACGGCAGCCAGGTCCAAAGCTCGTCCCGCCCGGTCGCGAGATCGGCAAGTACGCGCCCGAACACCGACGTCAAATTGACGCCATGCCCAGAGTAGCCGATCGCGTAATACACGTTGTCGTGCCGGCCGGCGCGCCCGACCGACGCCGAAAAGTCGAGAGAGCAGTCGACCGCACCGCTCCAGCAACGCTCGAAGCGGACCGGCGCGAGCGCCGGATGAATGCGCTCAAGCTCGGCTGCCAACGCGGCGGCCCGCGCGCCGGGAACCGGCGCGGTCGGCATCCCGTTGTTGAAGCCGTAGTCATATCCCAGCGGCCCGCCGCCGATGTGGATCCGGCCGTCGCGTGTAATCCCGAGCCAGTGCTCGTCGATGCGGTCGTCATCGAACGGCACGCGACTGTTCCAGCCAATCTGTCCAAGTACATCGGCGGCAATGGGCGAGGTGATGGCGACGGTCGCGACTATGGGGACGTAGGCATTGCGCAGGTAGCCGAGCTGTGAGGAATAGGCGTTGGTCGCGACCACGAGTACCGGTGCCCGCACGTGCCGCCCGACGCCCGTCTCGATCCGGTGAACCGGCCCTTCCTCGACGGCGATCACCGGCGTTTCCTCGTAGATCTCGGCGCCGGACGCGATCGCCGCGCGGCGCAGCAGCTCGACGAGCCGGCCAGGATGCAGCTGGCCGCTGGCGGAGTCGAAAAGGGCGCCGGCGTAGACGGACGTCCCGAGCGCGTCCCGGACGCGCGCGGCGTCCCAGAACGTCACCGGCAGGCCCTCGCCGCTGAGCCGCGACGCGCTCTCGCGTCCCTCGCGCGCATCCTTCGATGAGCGCAGCACGCGGGCAGCACCCCGAGTCTCGAGCTCAAGGTCGACCTCGAACTTCTTGGCGAGATCGCCGAGCGTCGCGATGTTGTCCGTCGTGAGCTTCAGCAACCGACGATCGAGCGCCGCGTCGTCGCCCGCCTGCAGCCAGCGGTCGGGGGTCATCGTCAGTAGCATCGCGCCATTGCGAGCCGAGGCGCCGTTGCCGCAGCGGCGCGCTTCGAGGACCACGACGCGCCGCTCCGGAGCCTGGTGCCGCAGGTAATACGCCGTCGAAAGGCCGGTCAGGCCGCCTCCGATGATGACGACGTCGACGTCGAGATCTGTCGCGAGCCGCGGCCCCGGCGGCGGCAGCACGTCCGCCCAATAGCTCTGGTTCGGGTCGACGGCGACCACTTCACGCAGCACGTGCGGCGTCGCGGCATTGACGGCGACTCCGCCGGCCGCAGTGCCAGCGACCGCCAGACCACCGCGGCGCAGCACCGCCCGCCGCGTCAGCGTCCGGGACACAGGATCGGCGGGCGGCTCGGGTGTGGCTCTTTCCACGGTCACTTGCCGCGCGCGCAGCGCCTACGGTCCCGGCGTGCCGCCCATGGCCTTCAGCAAGCCGATGTGCGCGAGCAGTCGGCGGCTCTGGACGTCGATGAGGCTGCGGTCGGCGGCGAACGAGGTGCTCTGGGCGATCACGACGTTGAGGTAGCTGACGGTCCCGGCGCGATACTGGTTCTCCGTCGCGCGCAGTGTCTCGCGGGCGGCGATGGCGGCGCGATTGTCGGCGGCTTCTTCGTCGGCAAGCCCGTGCAGCGCCGCGAGCGAGTCCTCGGCATCAGCAAGCGCCGTCAACACGCTCTGGCGATAGTTCGCAACCGCGCCGTCGTAAGCCGCTCGAGCGGCGGCGCTCTGCGCGCTGCGTGCGCCGGCGTCAAAGAGCGTTTCCGCGAGCGACGGCCCGAGGCTCCAGAACCGGTTGGGCAGCGACACGAGGTGCTGCCACGCGGATCCCTCGTAGCCGCCCGTGCCCGCGAGCGTCAGGCTCGGGAACCACGCGCCGCGCGCAACGCCGATGCCGGCGTTCGCCGACGCGACCCGCCGTTCCGCCGCCGCGACGTCGGGCCTCCGCTGCAATAGCGTCGCGGGAAGCACCGCCGGGACCGGAGGCAACTGCGGAAGAATTGCCACCGGCGCCAGCGTGAAATCAGACGCCGCGCGCCCGGTCAGTGTCGCGATCGCGTGCTCGAGCGTGGCGCGCTGGACGGCGAGGTCGGCATCCTGGGCCTCGGCGCCGGCGAGCTGCGATTCCGCCTGGGTCACGTCCGTGCGCGGCGCGACGCCCGCGACGTAACGGTTACGCGTGATCTCGAGTGAGCGCCGGTACGCGGCAATCGTGCGCGCGAACAGGTCGCGCTGGGTGTCGAGCGAGCGCAGCTGCACGTAGTCCTGCGCGAGTGTTGCCGCCACCGACAGCCGGGCGGCGGCGAGGTCGGCCGCGCTCGCCGCAGCGGCAGTGCTGCTCGCTTCCAGGGAGCGCCGCAGGCGCCCCCAGATGTCGAGCTCCCAGCTGACGGTGCCGGTCAGTCGGTCGACGGTATAAGTCGTGTTTCCCGCCGGAAGGTTGCTCGCGCCGCTGCCGGCCAGGGCGGCGCCCGACGGATTCGAGCTGCGCGTCGTACCCGCCGACACCGCAACTGTCGGAAACAGCGCCGCGCGCACGCCGCCAACTGCGGCAAGTGCGCCGCGATACTGTGCGTCCGCAGCGATCACGGTCTGGTTTGCCCGTTCGGCCGCCCCTTCGAGCTCGCCAAGCGTCGCGTCGCCGTAGGCATCCCACCAGGGACCCCGCGGCAGCTGATCGGCCGGCGCAGCGGGCTGCCATGCCTCCTTGAACGCGGCCGGCTCCGGGGCCGTCGGCCGGTGGTAATCCGGGCCAATCGCGCAGCCCGCCACGGCTGCCAGCGGCAGGGCCCACCTCAAAGATCGAGACGACGTCACGCAGGCTCCAGAGTCGTGCCCGCAGCCAGCCGCGCGCGCCGCCGCGCGATCCAGCGGACCCGCAGGCGGTCGAGGGAAAGGTAGGTAACCGGCGTCGTGTATAGCGTCAGCAACTGGCTCAGGACCAGCCCGCCGACGATCGCGATGCCGAGCGGCTGGCGCATCTCCGCTCCGTCTCCATGTCCAAAGGCGAGCGGCGCGGCACCGGCGATGGCCGCGACCGTCGTCATCAGGATTGGCCGGAAGCGCCGCATGCACGCTTCGAGAATTGCAGTCTTCGGGTCGACGTTCCGCTCACGCTCGAGCGCAAGCGCAACGTCGATCATCATGATCGCGTTCTTCTTGACGATGCCGATCAGCAGGAACACTCCAATCGAGGCTATCAAGGTGAAATCAAAGCGCAGTGCCAGCAACGCAAGCAGCGCCCCGACGCCGGCAGATGGCAATGTAGACAGGATAGTAATCGGGTGCAGGGTGCTTTCGTAGAGCATGCCGAGCACAAGGTACATCGCAACGATGGCCGCCAGGATCAGCAGCGGTTGGCTGGCGAGCGACGCCTGGAACAGCTTTGCGGTGCCCTGATAGCTGCCCTTGACGTTGGTCGGCACGCCGAGGCGCGCAAACGTTCGATCAATAGCGCGCGATGCTTCCGACATCGACGTGTTGGGCGGCAGGTTGAACGAGATCGTCGAAGCGGCGAACTGTCCTTGGTGGTTCACCGCAAGCGGCGTGTTCGTCGGACCGTACTTCGCAATGGACATCAGGGGCACCTGCGCGCCGCCGACTCCGGGCACGTAGACGTTGCGCAGCGCCTCCGGATTCTGGAGAAAGCGCGGATCCGCCTCCATGACGACGAAATACTGGTTGAGCGGGTTGTAAATCGTGGCGACCTGGCGCTGGCCGAACCAGTCGTACAGCACGGCATCGACGGTGCGGGCGTTGATGCCGAGCCGCGCGGCGGCATCGCGATCGTACGTGAGCATGGTCTCGAGGCCCTTGTCCTGCGCGTCGGTGTTGACGTCCGCCAGCTGCGGGATCTCCGACATCGCCGCACGCAGCTTCGGCTCCCAGGAGCGCAAGTCCGCGAGCGAATCTGCCTGCAGCGTGTACTGGTACTGCGCATTCGAGGCCCGACCACCCATCCGAATGTCCTGCGCCGCCTGCAGGTACAACGTCGCGCCGGGCTCGTGCGTCAGCGGGTACCGCAGGCGGTTGATCACAGTATCGGCGGAGACCTTGCGCTCGGCGAGCGGCTTCAGCGTGACGAACATGAACGCGCTGTTGCGCTGACCGCCCCCGGTGAACGCAACGGCATTCTCCACCGCCGGGTCGGCCCGGACCATCTCCACGAACCGTTGCACTTTCTGGCGCATCGACTGGAATGACAGGCTCTGGTCGCCCTGAATGCTGCCCTGCAGGCGTCCGGTGTCCTGCTGCGGCAACAGGCTCTTGGGTACGACAATGTAAAGGAAGACGTTGAGCGCCACGGTGATGAGCAGCGCGATCCCGACGATACGACCGTGGGTGAGCGCCCATTCGAGCGTAGTGCGATAGCGCTCCTTCAGATTGGCGAACCAGCGCTCCGTCGTCGCCGCAAGACGCGACGGCGGTCTCTCACTCCGCGAGCGCAGCAGTCGCGACGCCATCATCGGTGTCGCGGTCAACGAAATCACCAGCGAGACACCGATCGCCGCGGCCAGCGTCACCGCGAACTCGCGAAACAGCCTGCCCATCAGTCCGGGCATGAACAGTATCGGGATGAACACGGCAATCAGCGACACGCTCATCGCGACCACCGTGAAACCCACCTCGCGAGCCCCGCGCAGTGCCGCCGCGAGCGGGGCCATCCCGCCCTCGACGTGACGCGTGATGTTCTCGAGCACGACGACGGCATCGTCCACGACGAACCCCGTGGCGATCGTCAGCGCCATCAGCGATAGCGTATCCAGGCTGAAGTTGCAGAAGTACATGACGCCGCAGGTGCCGAGCAGCGACACCGGCACGGCGACGACTGAGACGAGCGACGCACGCCACTCGCCGAGGAATGCGTACGTCACCAGAAAGACGAGCACGATCGCGACGATCAGCGTTCGCTCAACCTCGCGCAGCGAGGCGCGAATCGTCGGCGTACGGTCCAGCATGACCTCGAGGTCGACCGTCCCCGGAATCGCCGCCCGCAGCTGAGGCAACACGGCGCGCACCCGGGCGACCGTGTCGACGATGTTGGCATTCGGCTGCCGATTCAGGATCAGCAGGATCGCCGGCTGCCCGTTCGCAAGGCCGGCATTGCGCGTGTCCTGAACCGAGTCGAGCACAGTCGCGACGTCGCCGAGGCGTACGGCCGCGCCGTTCTGGTACGTGACGATGACCGGCAGGTACTCGGCCGCCTTGCGGGCCTGATCATTCGCAAGTACCTGCCAGCGATGCGTGTCGTCCTCGACGGCGCCCTTCGGCCGATCGACATTGTTCGCGGCGATCGCCGCGCGGACCTGCTCCGGAGACAAATTCGCGTGCGCGAGCGCGAGCGGGTCCAGCTCGACCCGAACTGCGGGCAGCGAGCCGCCGCCGACCTGCACCTGCCCGACGCCGCTGACCTGTGACAGCTTCTGTGCCACGATCGTCGAGGCGACGTCGTACACCTCGCCGAGCGAGTGCGTCGCCGACGTCATCGCGAGCACCATGATTGGCGCGTCCGCCGGATTGACCTTGCGCCAGGTGGGGTTGCTCGGCAGGGCAGTCGGAAGCAGGGCGCGCGCGCCGTTGATCGCCGCCTGCACGTCGCGAGCGGCGCCGTCGATATCGCGGTCGAGGTCGAATTGAAGCGTGATGCGCGTCGAGCCGAGAGAACTCGACGAGGTCATCTCGCTGATACCCGCGATGCGCCCGAGCGAGCGCTCGAGCGGCGTCGCGACGGTCGCCGCCATCGTCTCCGGGCTCGCGCCCGGCAGCGAGGCCTGGACCGAAATCGTCGGGAAGTCGATCTGCGGCAGCGCTGCGACCGGCAGCCCGAAGAATGCCAGCCAGCCGGCGAGTGCAATACCAATGGTCAGCAGCGTCGTGCCCACCGGCCGGTCGATGAACGGCCGGGACAGGCTCGCGGCATCGGCGGCCGCCGCCGCAGCCGCGGTCGCCTCGTCCGGGCGCTCCGGGGCGTGCGGCTCGTTGCTCATTGCACGGCGGCCTCGGTCGCCGGCGGCAGTGTCCCGCGATGGCGCACGCGGCGTGCCAGCGAGTCGAACGCGAGGTAGATGACCGGGGTCGTGAACAGCGTCAGCACCTGGCTGACGAGCAACCCGCCGACCATCGTGAGGCCGAGCGGATGGCGCAGCTCCGCACCAACGCCGCGGCCCAGCATCAGCGGAAGCGCGCCGGCGAGCGCCGCCACGGTCGTCATCAGGATCGGCCGCAGTCTCAACAGGCACGCCTGATAGATCGCGTCCTCCGGCGACTTGCCTTCCTCGCGTTCCGCCGCGAGCGCGAAGTCGATCATCATGATCGCGTTCTTCTTGACGATGCCGATCAGCAGCACGATGCCGACGATGCCGATGATGCCGAGGTCGGTGCCCGAGAGGAGCAGCGCGAGCAGCGCGCCGATGCCGGCCGAGGGCAGCGTCGAGAGGATCGTCACCGGATGTATGTAGCTCTCGTAGAGCACGCCGAGCACGATGTACATCGTCACGATCGCGGCGATCAGCAGCCAGACCGTGCTCGCGAGCGAACCCTCGAACGCGAGCGCCGCGCCCTGGAAGCTCGTCGCGATGCTGGCGGGCATGTTCAGCTCGGCCTCGACAGCACGAATCGACTTGACGGCGTCGCCGAGCGAGGCGCCGGGCGCCAGGTTGAACGACACGGTCGTCGCCGGAAACTGGCCGAGGTGATTGATCGCGAGCGAGGTCGTACGCTGCGAGAAGCGCGCGACGCTCGACAGCAATACGGGCCCGGTGAGCCCCGCGACGTACAGCCTGTCGAGCGCGGGCGGCCCGACCGCGTCGCTCGGTCTCACCTCGAGGACGACACGATAGGTGTTGGCCTGCGTGAACACGGTCGAGACGAGCCGCTGGCCGTAAGCGTCATAGAGCGCGTTGTCGATCGCCGCCGGAGTGACGCCAAGCCGGCTCGCGTTGCCGCGGTCTATGTCGACGTACAGCTGCAAGCCCTGGTCCTGCAGGTCGCTCGCAACGTCGGCCAGGCCCGGGACCGTCTTCAGCCGCGCGATGAGCCGCGGCACCCACAGCGACAGTTCGTCCTGGTTCGGATCCTCGAGCGTGAACTGGTATTGAGTGCGTGAAACGCGGTCCTCGATCGTCAGGTCCTGGACCGGCTGCAGATAGAGTGTGATCCCGGGCACCTTCGCGGCGCGCTGCTGGAGGCCCTGCATCAGCACCTGCAGGTCCGTCTCGCGCTGCCCGTGGTCCTTGAGCTGGATCTGCATGCGCCCGCTGTTGAGCGTCGCATTGACGCCATCGACGCCGATGAACGATGCGATGCTCGCAATCGCGGGGTCATCGAGCAGCGCCTCGGCGAGCGCGCGCTGCCGCTCGCTCATCGCGGCGAACGAGACCGACTGAGGCGCCTCGGTGATGCCCTGCAGCGCGCCGGTGTCCTGGAGGGGGAAGAAGCCTTTCGGGATGAATACGTAGAGCACGATCGTCAGCAGCAGCGTCGCGACCGCAACCGCCAGCGTCGCCCGCCGGTGTCCGAGCACGATGCGCAGCTGGCGAGCGTAAGCGGCACTCAAGGCGTCAAACGCGGCACCGACGCGCTTCAGCCATTCGGGTTCGTGCGCTGGATCGTGCGGCTTCAGCAGCCGGGCGCACATCATCGGCGTCAGCGTCAACGACACGACGGCCGAGATCACGATCGACACCGCGAGCGTGATCGCGAACTCGCGGAACAGCCGGCCGACGACCTCGCGCATGAACAGGAGCGGAATCAGCACTGCAATCAGCGACACCGTCAGCGAGATGATCGTGAAGCCGATCTGCCGCGCGCCCCGCAGGGCGGCCTCGAGCGGCGGCACCCCCTCCTCGACGTAGCGCGAGATGTTCTCGATCATGACAATGGCGTCGTCAACGACGAAGCCGGTCGCGATCGTCAGCGCCATGATCGTCAGGTTGTTGATCGAGAATCCGGCGAGGTACATGACGCCGAACGTCCCGATCAGCGAGACGGGCACGACGACGCTCGGGATGATCGTCGCCGGCACGTTGCGCAGGAACAGGAAGATCACCAGCACAACCAGCGCGACCGACAGCCCGAGCTCAAACTGAACGTCGCGCACCGATGCGCGGATCGTCGTCGTTCGATCCGCAAGCTGTGTGAGCTGCAGTGCGCCCGGCAGTGAAGCCTGCAGCTGCGGCAGCAGCGTCTTGATGCGATCGACCGTGCCGATCACGTTGCTGCCAGGCTGGCGCTGGACGTTGATGATGACCGCCGGCACGGTCTGGCCATTGAGGCTCGCCCAGGCCGCGAGCTTGGCATTCTCCGCGCCATCGATGATCTGCCCGACGTCGGTCAGACGGATCGCGGCGCCGTTCTTGTAGGCGAGTACGATCTTTCGGTAGTCGTCCGCCGTGCGCAGCTGGTCGTTGGCGTCGATGGTTGACGCCTGGTTGCTGCCATCAAAGCTGCCCTTCGCCTGGTTGACGTTCTGGTTCCCGATCGCCGTGCGGATGTCCTCGAGCGTGAGGCCAGCGGCGGCGAGCGCCACCGGGTTGATCTGGATGCGCACCGCGGGCCTCTGTCCGCCGGCGATCGAGACGAGGCCGACGCCCGGGACCTCCGACAGCTTTGGTGCGAGTCGCGTGTCGACGAAATCCTCGATCGTCGGCAACGGCAGCGTCTGCGAGGTCACCGCGAGCGTCATGATCGGTGCGTCCGCCGGATTGACCTTGGCGTACACCGGCGGCATCGGCACGTCGGTCGGCAGGAACGTCGCCGCCGCGTTGATTGCCGCCTGTACCTCCTGCTCGGCGACATCGAGGCTGAGGTCCAGTGAAAAGCGCAGCGTCACGACCGACGCGCCACCGGAGCTCGTAGACGACATCTGCAGAAGCCCGGGCATCTGCCCGAACTGCCTCTCAAGCGGGGCAGTGATCGCCGAGGTCACGACGTCCGGACTCGCTCCGGGATAGAGCGTCGTGACCTCGATCGTCGGATAGTCCACTTCCGGCAACGCCGAGACCGACAGCGACAGGTATCCGACGACACCGGCGAGCACGATCGCGACCATCGCGAGCGATGTCGCGACCGGTCGCAGAATGAAAAGCCGGGACGGGTTCACGTGCCGGAGCTCGCTGGATCCTTCGCTCGACGTGGGTTGTCGGCGCCGGGCGCCGGCTTGCCGGGCGCCGCGCTGTCACCGCCCGGGCGATCGGCGCCGTGCTTGGCGCCCGGACCGTTCCAGGGGCCCTTGCGGCGCGAGGTGGTAGCGGTCGCCGGGGCGTCGACCGCGGCCTCGACCTTGGCGCCGTCACGCAATTTATCGGTACCGTCGACGACGACTCTTTCGCCGACCTTCAGGTTGCTGGCGACAGCCACCGTGTCGCCACTCGTCGCGCCGATCTTGATGGTCCTGATCGAGACTGTCGAATCGTCGCCGACGACGTAGACGAACGTGCCCGGCGTGCCGCGTTGGACGGCGGCGGCCGGGATTAGCGTCTGGTTGTCGAGCGTCGTGACGCGGATGCGCGCGTTGACGAACTGATTCGGGAACAGCGCCCCGTCCTTGTTGTCGAAGATCGCCTTCAGCTTCACGGTGCTGGTGGCGAGGTCGACCACGTTGTCGGCGCTGTCGAGCCGCCCAGTCGCAAGCAGCTTCTTGCCGTCGCGGTCATACGCCTCGACGCGCAGCAACTCGCCGGCTTGCCAGCGGCGGGCGATGTCCGGTGCCTGATCGGCGGGAATCGCGAACACGACGAAGATCGGCCGCGTCTGAGTCAGCACGACGACGCCGTTGGCGTCGCTCGCGTGCACCATGTTGCCGACGTCGACGAGCCGCAGGCCGACGCGCCCCGAGATTGGCGCCGTGATCCGCGTGAACTCTCGCTGCAGCCGGGCATTCTCGACGGAACCGCGATCCGTCTGCACGGCGCCGACGTACTGGCGCACGAGCGCTGCCTGATCGTCGACCTGTTGCTTCGCGATCGAGTCCTGGTCGAGCAGCGTCTGATATCGATCGAGATCGCTCTTCGCGACCGCGAGCAGCGCCTCATCGCGCGCCAACTGGCCCTGAGCTTGGTCGAGCGCCGCGTCGAACGGGCGGGGATCGATCTGTGCAAGGACCGCACCCTCCTTGACCTCGCGTCCCTCTTCAAATGCGATACGTACCAGCGGGCCATCGACGCGCGCGCGCACAACGACCGTGTTCAGGGCCGTCACCGTTCCGAGTGCATCGAGTGCAACTTCAATGCTGCCGGTGCGAGCCGCGACGGCGCGGACCGAGACCGGCATTCCGGACCCGGCGCGGCCGCGGGCGCCGCCCGGGCCACCGGCTCCAGCGGCGCCCGCCGGGGCATCCTTCCACCGGACGACGTAGATCAGGGTCGCGAGGGCCGCCACGACGAGGACGATCCCGGTGATCCACTTGATTCGCTTGCTCACCCTGCACCTACTCCTTGCGTCTGCAGAAAGGCCGCACCGCGGCGCTTCAGACCGAGCTTTTTATTGTCCCATGCCGGGTGGAGGGGGAGGGCCCACCCGCCGTAAAGACGTGTCAAGAATCCCCGCGGCGTGTCTGGCGATGATCGGCGCCCAGTCAACGGCCGCTTGCCGAGCTGCCGCGGTGTCGCACAATCGAGACCGCCATCATGGTTGGCGTCGCGATCCTTCGGGCGCACTGTACTGCACCAGGGCCGGTTTCGGAGCCCGGTCGACGAGGTGGTCGCCATGCAGCGAATTACGCCGTTCTTGTGGTTCGACAAGCGCGCCGAGGAAGCACGCGACTTCTACGTCTCGATTTTCCAACATTCGAGAATAGGCGCAACGGTCCGATACAGCGACGCGGGCCCGGGTCCCGAGGGCTCGGTGATGACTGCGAGCTTCGAGCTCGACGGTCAGCAGTTCGTCGCACTCAACGGCGGGCCGCAGTTCACGTTCTCGTCGGCGATCTCGTTCGTCGTCAATTGCGACTCACAGGCGGAGATCGACGAGTACTGGGCACGGCTCTCCGATGGCGGCGAAACGCATGTATGCGGTTGGCTCAAAGATCGCTTCGGCGTCTCGTGGCAGATCGTGCCTCGCGCGCTCGGTCAGATGCTCGATGGTGCGGATGCCCAGCGAACCGGCCGCGTGATGCGGGCGATCATGACGATGACGAAGCTCGACCTCGCCGCGCTCGAACGCGCTTGGCGGGAGCCGTGATGCCTTCGGCAGGCGGCGGGCTGGCCGGCGCCACGCGTGCCCGTCCGGGCATTGCCGAATCTTGCATATTACATAAGATAGATTATGCGAAGTTCGCTTGTAGGCTCAACGTGGAAATGTCGGGTTTCTCCAACGTGAGAATGTCGTGTCCGGGCCCTTCAGGAGCCGGCCGACATGGCAACCAGGACGATCACGATGAGCCGTACGGAGCTCGACCGGTTCGGTGTCATCACGAGGGTTCAGGAGCGACGGCTGACGCAGCTTGAAGCCGCGAGGATGCTCGGGCTTGGCGTGCGCCAGGTGCAAAGATTGTGCGCGGCGGTACGCCAAGATGGTGCTGACGGTCTTGTGTCGCGCCAGCGCGGGCGGCCAAGCCCGAAGCGGTTTCCGGAGAGTTTTCGACGGGCGATCGTCACGCTGATCACGGAGCACTATTCGGACTTCGGGCCGACGCTGGCGATGGAGAAGCTCGAGGAGCGGCACGGCATCGGCGTCTCGGACGAGACGGTCAGGAAGCTGATGATCCAGGCGGGGCTCTGGCAGACCCGGGCCCAACGCCGACCCAGGATCCAGCAGCCGCGGCCACGACGGCCCTGTTTTGGCGAGCTGATCCAGATCGACGGCTCAGAACATCGCTGGTTCGAGGATCGGGCACCGGCCTGCGTGCTCTTGGTGTTCGTCGATGACGCTACCGGGCAGCTGGTCGGAACGCGGTTCTGCGAGTCCGAGTCGACCTTCGAGTACATGCAGCTCGCCAAGAGCTATCTGCTTGAGTGCGGCAAGCCCGTCGCGTTCTACAGCGACAAGCACTCGGTGTTCCGCATCAACAAGGTCGGCGCGATCCATGGCGAGGGCCTGACGCAGTTCGGGCGGGCTTTACACGATCTCAACATCGAGAGCATCTGTGCCAACTCGGCGCCGGCCAAGGGCCGTGTCGAGCGTGCCAATGGGACGCTCCAGGACCGGCTCGTAAAGGAGCTACGCCTCGCTGGGATCTCGTCGATCGAGGCCGGAAATGCGTTCCTCGAGCCGTTCCGGCGCGACTACAACGCGAGGTTCGGCAAGCCGCCGGCATCCGATCACGATGCGCACCGCAAGCTACAGAAGGCCGAGCGCGTGCGACTCGACGACGTGTTCTGCTGGCAGGAGTCGCGCGCCGTCTCCCGGTCACTGACGCTGCAGTACGACAAGGTGATCTACCTGATCACGCCAAGCCCGGATACCCAGATGGTGGCCGGCAAGCACGTCACCGTCTGCGACTATCCCGATGGACGCCTCAAAATCCGCTTCGAGGGACGGGAGCTTCCCTATAAGGAGTTCGACCGACTGAGCCAGATCCACCAAGCCGATATCGTCAACAACAAGCGCCTCGGCTCCGTCCTCGCGTTCGTCCGTGAACAGCAGCTCGCACACCCCGAACGTCGCAGCAAGCATGGCCCAGCACGTCGATACCCGATCGCCACGGCCTCCCACTAGGACTTCTGCCGCCTGCAGCGGCAGACCGCCGTGCCCTAAGACTCGAAAGGAGAACCGCAGACCCCACGCCCGCCCTCCTCCAACACGACATCCTCATGGTGGAGAAGCACACGTCTTGCATGTGTTGGCGGGACATCGCTTATGGCTGCTAGATACAGATGTCCGCTTTCTGCCAAGTAGATGTCCGGTCCGGGTGTCTCCGGGTCCGGTCGACCTCGGGGCGAAGCAGGCGCTTCGCCCCGAAACCACGGCTTATTTGGACGCGTCAGCGACGCACTTCTTTGTGAAGCTCGTCCGCGCCGCACCATGGAGCTTCTTCTCATCGGCCTGTGAATCGCACTGCGCCTTGGCGCCCTCGGCCTTGGCCTGCTTCTCGCACTTGGTGACGAAGCTGTTCTTGGCAGCGCCCGAGAGGTGCTTCTCGGCGGCCTTGGACTCGCAGTTTGAGTCCGCCGCCTGTGCGCACATCGACAGTCCGGCGACAGCCAGCATGATCGCAACCAGCAATGACTTCACGGCGTGTTCCTCCCAACAAGTGGTGTTCGCGACGATTCTCGCGCCGTCGATTGGACCAGCTGCACCCCGGGTCCGCAATACGCGGAACGGCGGTGCCGGTCCGCGCCTATCCCGCGGAAGTCGCACGTCGCCGCGCTGCACGTCGGCGCAGAGATGGCCGTTCAGAAGTCAGGCGCTTCGCGAGGGCACGGAGCCCGGCTCGAAACTCGTTCGCACCGCCCATCGACGGGTGACGCAAGGTGGCGTCGGGCGTCCGCCCGAGCCCACGCAGCGCCCGGTCGGCGACCTGGCCGACAGCGACGAGGCTCGCTGCCGCGAACTCATCAAGCACGCCGTCCAGCACCTCGCGCCCGTCCTCGAGCTCGGCACGCGTCGGTGGACGGTTGGAATACGGCTGGCCTGGCTTGAACGGATGCCACGCGAACGCATTCCAGAGCACGGTGCGATCTGCAAGGTCAAGCGCGTGCAGCGCGCCCCACACCACGGTCGCCGATGGCTCGCACCACGGCCGGGGCCGCTTCGTCAGTCGCCCGACCGAACCGATGCGCGGTATCCGCTGCTCGAGCAGCAGCTTCTCGTTGGTGAACGCTAGTCCAGAGAAGTGACAGCCTTGATATCCCGA
>Ga0335080_10000156_pt1 | contig 58582 bp, 80 predicted proteins | sample Lox_Sample_34_FD_206720 | JGI IMG/M metagenome (GOLD analysis project Ga0335080, IMG submission 206720) | Soil microbial communities from Loxahatchee National Wildlife Refuge, Florida, United States - Lox_Sample_3.4 | ecosystem: Environmental > Terrestrial > Soil > Wetlands | place: USA... | reverse complement strand
AACACGCTCGCGGCGGTGAACTATTTCTACTCGCCGAATCACGACACGGCGGCGGCGGGCGCGCTCACGATCGGTGGGACGAACGCAACGTCGATCGCGATCGGCAAGGCCGGCGTCACCGTCAACGTGCCGGGCAGTATCACCGCAGGCAACATCGTGGGCACTGGTCGCGCTACACTGCGCGATAACTCGCTGGAGAATCGCGCCGACGCTAGTGATAGCGGCGAGACGGCCATCAACTACTACGGCTACAACGGCGCCGGAACCTACTATCGGAACCTCAACGTCTACAGCGGCAAAGGCGGCAGTCTGTTCGCGATCACAGGGTCCACCGGTATCGCGAATGCAGCCGTTCAGCTTCAGGAGGCGGGCAGCCGCGTGTGGACCGCCGTTACGCTACCCAACTACACACCCAACAGTGCGCCCCACCTCGCGAACATCAACTCGCCCACCTACGGCTGGCAATACTGGGATACCTCCACAACCAATAGTCCACCCTTTGGCTACGGAACCATGCTTGCCTGGCCCTTCACCGGCACGAGCATGGCTCTCACGTCCGGCAACTGGGTCTATGAGTGGGGGATCTCGACCGACAACCCACCGTCGATGACGTGGCGAAGCAATATCAACGGAAGCGGCTGGTCGGCGTGGTGTACGGCATGGACGAACCAGTCACTCACGAACCTGTCGCAGCTCACGAACGGTCCGGGTTATCTTACCGGCGCAACACTCCCGGTAGGGTCCGCGTCGCAGGAAGGGATCCTGAAAGTCGGTGCGAACCTCACCGTCTCGGGGGGCGTTGTCTCCCTCACCTCGGGTAACGTCACGGGCGCGCTCGGTTTCACTCCGTACAATGCATCAAATCCGAGCGGCTACTATGCCTCGGGCGCCTCGCCGTCCTTCGCGACCGTCACGGCAAGCACGAACGTGGTCACGCCCTCGCTCGACACCGCGAGTGCGGTAGCGCTCAACATCGGCGCGGGCAACGCGACGTCGATCGCGCTCGGCCGTTCGGGCGTGGTGGTGAACGTCCCGGGCACGCTACACACTTCAACCGTTGACACCCCCGCGGGCGGTGGAACGCTTTCAATCGGCAGCGCGGGAAATGCCGCGACCGTCAACATCGTGCCTAATAGCATCGTCAACATCGGAGTTTCGGGAGTGACCGGATCGGTCAACCTTGGCGGGCCAAATTGCGGGGTCTATGTGCCCTCAATCGACACGCCCGCCGGCACCAGCACGCTCGCCATTGCCGGCGCCAACGCGACAACGGTCACCATCGGCAAGGCGGGCGTCACCGTCAACGCCCCCGGCACCCTCCAGATGGCGGGCGCCACCGTCGTCTACGGCGATTCCAATGGGGTCGGGAGCCTCAACACCGCCCCCTCGGTCGGCGGGGTCGGCGCGAACGCCATTCCGCGCAGCTGCTTCTACCGTGACAACAACGAGCAGTTCGGCGCGCTCGGAGTGAACATCCAACATCCGACCGCGAGTGGCTATCAGGCCCAGTTCGCCTGCCTCGGATACGACGGCATCACATGGATGGCGCGGGCGAAGCAGAGCGGCACATGGGGAGGGACCACATATCTCTTCGGCACCGGCAACTACAACTCGGGCTGTCACCAACCGTCATCGTCGCCTTGGATCACGCCCGCGCTCATATCGCCATGGACGAATTACGGGGGTGGGTGGCCGCCGTTCGGCTATTACAAGGACCCTACCGGACGGGTCTATGTGCGGGGCGCGATCTGCGGCGGGTCGGTCAATACCGACTGCTACCAGCTCGTGGCGGGGTATCGACCGGGTTATGCACAGTCGTTTCCCATCAACTGTGGGTCGAATGCTTTTGGGACGGCAGTGGTCTATGCCAACGGCAACATCGCTATCGCGCCGCCTACCAACACGGCGTACCTCGATCTGTCGACGATTTCATTTTACGCAGATGGATAGCAGCTCAACACACGCGGGAGCTTGTAAATGCCCAAGAACTTCATTTCCGTTGACCAGACCAAGGCGCGCGGTGTCGCGCTCGTTCAACTCACCGCCAACCTCGCGGCGCTTCGCGACCACTGCCTTCAGATCAAACTCAACATGGACCAGATGACGGACCAGGTTGACTATTCGATAATAGAGGCGCAGTTCGGCCTTCCGACGGGGACCGGCTCGGAGGTCTACGCGACCGTCGTCGCGCTCAATACCGCGCTGCAAGGATCGGTGGTCCTGAACATGACCTCCTACCTCGGCATCGTGTACTAGGCGCGCTAGGTGCCCAGTCGCGCCTGCGATAGGTAGGAACGGTGTCGAACGGTTCGGTCACCTACGGTGTAACGCCGGCCGGCTTCGTGGTGAAGCCGCTTTCCGAGTGCCTGTCGGAAATACAGGCGGCCGTCCAGGCGACATTCGGGCAAAACCAGCAAGTAGCCGACCCCGCCGGCCCGTGGGGGCAGCTCTGCGGCATCCTCGCCGACCGCGAGTCCGAGATCTGGGACATGGCGCAGGAGGTCTATGCCTCGCGCGACCCGGACCAGGCGACCGGGGCGGGCTTGCAGGCGCTCGCCGCCATCACCGGGACGTTCGCGCAGGAAGCGACGGCCTCCACCGTCACCTGCGTCCTACTCGGCACGGTGGCCACCGTCATCCCGGCGGGCTCGAGCGTTTCCGCCGGGCAGAACGGCGCGGCCTTCACAAGTAGCGCGGCGGCGACCATCGCGGCGGCCACGGCCTGGACCGGGTCGACGAGCTTCGCGGTGGGTGCGGTCACCGCGAACACCGCGACGGTAGCGGGCGCCGCGGTCACGAACCTGTACGTCTGCGCGGCAGAAACCGGGCCGAGCGCGGCCTCGGGCGGGCCGACCGGAACCGGGGCCGGCATCGTGGACGGCGGCGTGACTTGGAACTGGGTCGCGCCTGGCAGCGCGTGCGCGGTCGCTACCTTTCAGGCGGCCGATACGGGGCCCATCGAGGCGCTCGCGGGGACCATCAACACGATCGTGACCCCGGTCGCCGGTTGGTCCGCGGTTGTGAACCCGTTCGACGCGGTGCCGGGACTCGACGCCGACACCGATGCGTCACTGAGGGTGCGCCGCGTCGTCGAGCTCGAGGTGGCCGGAAGCGCAACGCCGGATGCAATCCGGGCCCGCATCATGGCGGTTTCGGGCGTCACCGCCTGTACGGTGTTCCGGAACATGACGAACGCCCCGAACGCGCTCGGCATGCCCCCGTACTCGGTCGAAGCGCTCGTCACCGGCGGCGCCGATGCGGACATCCTGACCGCGGCCTGGAACGCGGTCGCGGCCGGAACCCAGACATACGGGACCACCCAAGGGCAGGTGACCGACAGCGAAGGGGTCGTACAAAGCGTCTACTTTTCGCGGCCGACGTCGCAGCCCATCTATGTGAGCGTGCTCCTCGCGATCGACAACGCGGCGTGGCCCGCCGATGGGACGGTGGAAGTACAAACCGCCATCATCGAATGGGCGCAGGCCAACCTTTCCGCGGGCAATGACGTCGTCACCCGCGCGCTCTTCCCCGCGATCCTGTCGGTCCCGGGCGTCGTCGACATCACCCACTGCTACGTCGGGACAACGGCGAGCCCGGTGCCCTCGTCGGAGGCCAATATCACCATCGCCACCACCGAGATCGCGGAGTTCCAGTCGACCAACATCACCGTCACCGTCGCGCCGTTCACACCGTGAGGGTTCACCGTGGCGCTTACCCAGATCACCGACCATCAAGCCATCGCGTGTTCGCGGTTAGTGGAGCAGTACCGCGAGTCGGTCACCGTGAACGCGCTCGTCGCGCTCGCCACGGCCGAGAATCAGGCGCTCGAGAATACACTTTGGGCAGACTACGGGATAACCCTGCCCACCGCGGTGGGTGAACAGCTCGACCTCCTCGGCTCGCTCGTCGGCCAGGCGCGCGAGGGGATGGATGACGCGACCTACCGGCTTTGGATCGCCGCGCGGGTGCTCCTAAACCGCTCGTCTGGTACCGGGCCGCAGATCCTTGCCATCATGCGGTGTGTGGTCCCGAGCAGCGCGACGCTGACGCTCATTCCCTACTATCCCAAGGCGTTCACGCTCAAGGTGGGCGGCGCGGCCGTCGACGCCGGGATCCTGTCGGAGCTTTTGTCGGCCGCTACGGAGGCGACGACGAACGGGTATCTCGAGACGCTCGCCACCCCCGGAGCGCAGGCGTTCAGCTTCGCGGGCGGTGGCGGGCTCGGGTTCGATGAAGGGACGTGGGCGTCGGTGGTCACCGTGTGAACCGGCACCCCTTGGGATAGGAGCCGCACCATGCCGCAACCGACGGAGCTACCACGCTGGGCGGACCAGGCCGCGACGGGCGACGTGGTCGAGCCGAACGAGACCAAGAAGGGCGCGGGTTGGGTCGTAGAACAGCCGCCGCACAACTACTTCAACTGGTGGATGAATCTTGTGTACCGCTGGTGCGGGTATGTGGCGGGGTTGACGGCGGAGGTGCTCACCTGGACCGCGCGGCAAACGTTCTCGGGCGGTGCGACGGTGGTTGACCCGCCCGTCAACGGGACGGATGCGGCAAGCAAGAACTACGTGGATGTGAACGGCGGGTCCCAGCTGCTCGGGAGCGCCAACACGTGGACAGAAGACCAGACGTTCACGGGCGGTGCAACGGTCATCGACCCGCCCGTCCACGGGACGGATCCCGCGTCGAAGAACTATGTCGACGGCCTGCCGGCGCGGAACAACGCGTTCAGCGGACAGAACACATTCAGTGCAACCAACGTGTTCACAGCGGACCAAAAATTCACGGGCGTAAGCTCCGGCGTGGCGTGGCAGTTGGACGTCGACCAGAACGGCAACCTTGTCAAGCGCGGCGGCGCGTTACTGCTCGGCACATGGGACGCGAGCCTTGTGTCGCTATGGCAAAACGGTCTTGAGAGGTGGGTCTGGAACGCGGATGGGAGTCTGTCCGCGATCGGGGCGAACGCGATCCATAACCTCACCGACCCGACGAGCGCGCAGGATGCCGCGACGAAGAACTATGTCGATGCGAGCGGTAGGATCCGAGCGTGGGGCCTCTTGACCGTCGGAGCACAAAACCCCACGAACAACCCAGGGATGTATTACGTAAGCGTGCAGGGCTTCGGGATAGCGAGCGCATGGGGCAGCGGCGACAACCTTACGATCTGCGTGAAGCTATCTACCACCCCACCGGCCAATTTCATCGTGTTGGCCACTGTTGCGTCTGGTACGGGGGCGACTTTTGCAGTGAACCAAGGCAGACTCGGAGAGGACCCGAACGACCTCCACCTGGGTACAGACCAGTTCTACTCCACTGGACTGGCGTTCAACGTCGCGATCATTTACTGAGGAACCTACTGAGCCGTGCATCCCGCCGGCATCGGCGAGTCGTTCGTGCAGGGCAGGTTTGACTGATAGCAATCATTGCCGTAGGGCTGGCACGTGCCGCTACCGTCGGCAAACTGGAAACACCATGCCACCCACGCGCCCGCCTTGTTGTAGTAGTTGCAGATGGCGCTAGGCGGATTCCCCTTCGGATAGATGACCGTGGTGTGCGTCCATCCGTTGGCGGTCGCCTCGTTCGTCGCCGGGTTGCTTCCGCCACACGCCGTCAGTGCGAGTGCTGCAAAAACCGCTGCGATCCGAGTTGTCGTAGTCATGATGGTGGCCCTCTCAGTGGGCTGTAGGCGCGGGGCATCCGTGCCTGAGATGCGCGGGTTTCGGCCGGCCGGCCTAGCCCCGCACCCGGGGAGACGGTAGTGCATCATCCCGGCCACCCCCGCGGGCGCGCGATCACTACGATTTCCGGCGCGCCGGGGCGGGGCGGCGCGGCCCCATGGGTGAGCGGCGTGGCCCGGCGCCTCGCGCGCGCGTGTCGTGGCGACGTGGGATTGACACGAAGGCGGCCCTTGCGTCGGGGCGGAACGTGCAGACCGCGGCCATGGATCTGCTCCTGCGCCTCGTTCGCGACCTGCCCGATGCCATGACCTACGTGAACAAGCACGCACCGTGAACAACAGGTGGGGCCGCCCCGAGAGGCGGTCCGGCTTACAGCAGGACCCGGTACTCGGTGAGGAGCGCACGCGCGAGCGCGCCCGCGCACCCGGGGAGGCGCGGCGCCGGGCCGCGGGTCCGGGCGGGCAGCCGGGCCCACGCGAGGTAGGCGGGCGCGAAGCCGCGCAGCGCGTCGACGAGCTTCTGCCGCCGCAGCCACCGCCACCCCATGACGCGCAGGGCGTGGGCCTCGAGGGACTCGTGCCCGATCGCATCGGCGAGCGATAGGCGGGGGGCGGGGTGGGGGCGCGCCCCCCGCGCGTCGGCACCGCATCGGGCGCATCGGAGCGACCCGATGACGAGCGCGCGCGCGCAGCGGGGGCAGACGACCGGCACGGGGGCGAGCGTAGCGCGTCCGGGTCGCGATAGGTAGGCGTGATGTCGCCCGCCAACCGCACCCCCGAAGCGCGCGCAAATGCAAGCGCCATGATGTCGCGGCCTCGGCCCGGTCGCGCTCGGCCGGATACAGGCGAGGCCGCACCGTGAGCACATTCCTCGATGACTTTCAGTACCTATGGACTTGGCTCAGGCAGCAAGCGATGCCGTCCGGCATCGTGTTTTACGCGTACACCCCGGGTAGTGGTTCCAGCATCACCGCAAATGCACAATGGGAGAAGATCATGGCAAGCGTGACGATCACGGACGCACAGCAAGTACCGGTAACCGTTCAGGCCGTCGATGCGCGCGGCAACCCGACGACGAGCTTTCCGTCGGCGCCGGCATGGTCGGTGTCGGATCCGACCATCCTCTCGGTGGCGGCCGATCCGACCGGGCTTTCCGCGGTGGTCGCGGCGGTGGGCGCGCTCGGCACCGCGCAGGTGACGGTGAGTGCTAGCCTCGGCGGCGCCTCGGTGACGGGCGTGCTGAGCGTGAGCGTGGTGGCGGACGCGGCAACGACCCTTTCGATCGTCCCCGGAACGCCGGTCGCCGAACCGGCCGCGACGCCAACGCCGGGAACATAACCACCCCATGGGCGCGCTCTTCACAAGCGACGCGGTCAAGCAGGCGCTCACCGCCGTTTCACTCTGCGCGGGTTTACTCGCCGCGCACATGCCCGACGGGGCCGTGAGAACCGTCGCCGCGACCATCTTCGCAATCGTAAGCTCGCTCGGAATCGTCTCGGGCGGGACGTCGGGATCGCAACCGGCCAAGGCCGCACGCGCCGAGCACCCGGCGGTCACCACCACGGCGACGCCGCCGCCACACGGGTTCGTCGACCGCCGGTTACTGCGCATGCTGCTCGCCATCGCGATCGGGCTTGCCGGCGCGGTCGCCGCCTGCAAGACCTTGCAGGGCGCGAGCGGCACCGCAACGGTCACCACCGCAAGCGGCGCGCAGGTGACGGTGAGTGCGGGGAACGGCACCGAGTGCGTCTCCGATACGCACTGGCTCGCCCTGCCCGGCACGAACCTAGAATGTGACAGCGTGTGCGCCTCCGAGGTGCCCGGCGCGACGACCATCACCGTGCCATGCCGGGCGCAGGGCGACCCGGCGACCACGATTTTGTTACAGTTCCCCATTCCGATCGGTGGATCGGACGGAGGTGCCCTATGGATGAAACCCAGACACGCGATGTGACGACGCTCGTATGCCCGCGGTGCGGGGCGGCGCTCCCCGAGATGGTGGCGCCGGCCGCGTTCGGCGCGGTCGCGTTCGCATTTTGCCAACCGTGTAGTCGCCACGTGCGGTCCGACGAGGCGATCGTGCTCTCGGCTCGGGCGGCGGAGGTGCCGGTGCGGACCGTGTGGTCCGCCCAAACGTGGGCGGAACGCGGCCCGGAGACCGAGGCGAGCGCGATCCGCGAGCTCGCGGTGCCGTCGGAACAGCGCGCGCCGTCATCCGGGCCGCTCGCCTATCAAGACGTTCGGCCGGTCGCGCATGCATTCGGCGACGGGCAGGGCACCCGGATCGGGGCGCGGCACTGCGTGATCTGCGGGCGCCCGGCGCACGAGGGCGGGCGCTGCCCATATGGCGCCGGCCGACGCTGAGACGCGCGCATGGCGGCCGGGATTCTGGCGCGCGTTCCTACCCGGCATCCTCGGCCGCCGCCGCGCCGACCGGCTCGGATGGGGGGTCCGCGTGGTGCGCGATCTCGGATTCCCCATCGCCGTGGCCTGGTACCTTTTGGCGGCCCTTCCGGCGCGGCTCGATCATGTGCTCGAGCGCGATCGGGAGCTCCGCCAAGAGCAGGCCGACGCGGTGCGCGACGCGGTGCGGGAGGAGACGGCCGCGCTACGCGCTCAGACGAATGCACTCACCGTGCATATTACGCAGCAGGAAAAATTGAACGCGGTCATGCTCGACCGCACCCGGGTGGTTATTCGCGCGGTGCGCGATCGGCCGACGACGACGACCGTCATCGTGCAGCCGAGCGGGAACGGCGCCACGCCGGCCCCGGAGCCGAAACCGGAGCAGCCGAAGCCGGCGCCGCACCGGTGGTGGCCGTGATCGGCCGCGTTGACTTTTGGTTGGGGGTGTTCGCGACGGGCTTCGCCGTCTGGTTCGCCATCCGACTGCACGAGGCGAAAGAGCAGCGCTGGAACGGCGAGCGCTCGGCGGCGCAGGAACGCCGGCACGTGGAGACGCTCAACGGGATCGCCGACTCGAAAAGGCTCTCGTCGCTCCTCGCCGGCCGCTACGCCGAGCACGGCGAGCGGATTGAGCGGATCGAGAAGCGGCTCGATGCCCTCGAGAGCGGCCCCGAACGGGCGCAAGCGGGGCGCAATGGTTGAGCACCCGCAAGAGAAGGCGCTGCGGGCATCGGCGGAAAGATGCCGGCAAAGGGCCGCGCGCTCGCCCCACGGGATCGCTCACCACCTGTGGATCGCCGCCGCCGAGTGGTACGAGCGGGCGGCGGCGAAGGCGCTGCGCGGCGAGCAGGCGGAAGCACGCGCCGTGAAATACGACAAGGATCCGGGCGATACGGACTAGGGGGCCAGCGTGGAACTCACCATCGAGCTCGCCGAGGAAGAGAAGCCCGACGAACGGTGGCTCGCCGCGGTGCCCGAGTTACCGGGGGTGATGGTCTACGGAAAGTCGCGCGGCGAGGCGCTGACGCGTGCGACCGCGCTCGCCCTGCGCACCGCCGCCGATCGCTTGGAAGCGGGCGAGTGCGCGGCCCCCACCACCGTGAGCTTCACGGCTCACTTAGCCCGGCGTGCCCTTCCCGAGGAGCGCCATCGGAGTCGTTCCCATCGCTTTGGCCATGGTCTCGACCATCTCGAGGGGCGGGGTGCGCTGCCCGCGCTCGAGCATCGAGACGTAGGAAACCGAGATCCGCGCGCGCTCGGCGATGTCGCGCTGGGTGAGGTTCTTCTTTTCGCGTAGCCGCCGCACGTTCGATGCGAATGTCTTTGCAAGTGCCATTCGTTCACCCTACGCGCACGTGCCTGGCAGTGCGTTTGTCTTTTTGGGGCGTGACAAGTAGTTACGGCGTGGCTTGCCGTCCCGACCGCCGCCGGGCGTGCGGCCGGCGCGCTTACACCGGCCCATGACAGCGCCCCCGGGCGGGTGACTTGATCGGGTATCACCGTGAGGCACGCGCCCATTATGGCCCGACGCACCTGGCTGTGCACCCACTGCCGAACGCCGCTCTTCTACCATTGGCGCCACGACGCTTACTTTTGCCCGCGCTGCGACCGATGGGCGGAGGATCCGTGTGGCGACCCCGAGTGTGAGCTATGCGAAAGGAGGCCGACGTTGCCATCGCAGGCGCACCGCACGATCGCGCGTGCGGGCGCGCTTGCCGTAGCGCTGGCGCTCGCCCTTGCCGCGGGTGCGGTGAGGGCGGACGCGCCGGCTACCCCGCCGCCCGCCGTGCCCGTTGTCGAACCCGCACCCGAACCCGCACCGGTAGTCACCGGAGAATCGCCGCTCTGCGTGCGGCTCACCCCGGATCTGTCGCTGCATCTGAACCTGTCCATGGGCGGCTACGGGTACGATCTCGCGCGCGGGCAGGGGGTAGGGCTCGTCGCCTTCTCGGGTCTCTACGCGCTCGATTGGCGCCGCCTCATCGCGGTCGGCGGCGGGATCTCGTTCGAGACCATCTCCATCGGCTCGGCGGCGGCGGTTTTGGTAGCCGGCCCGGCGCTGCAATGGGGTTCCATTCGCCTTCGCCCGGCGGTGATTGCCTCCTACCGGTTCGCCGGCCCCGTTGACGGTTGGTTAATTGCCGCCGCCCCGACGCTCGAGCTGTAGCGCCCGATCACGCCTCCGCGCGCGGGCTCGCCTTTCCGTTTCGTCCCTTCGCCGCCGCGGTTCCGGGCGTTGTCGTGGTGGCCGCCTTGCGTCCCCGCTTCTTCGCGACCTTCCGCGTTGCGGTGCGCGGCGCGCTTTTGGCCGTGCGCTTCTTCGCCTTCTTGGCGGGCGCCATTAGGCCACCGCCTTCGCGGCCTTGCCGACTACGGGCGGGAGCCCCTGCCCACGCACGAACCGTGCATCGACGCCGTACCGGTTCACGATCGCCGTTTTCGTTCCGAGCCCGGTCGCCGCCATTACCCATGTCGGCACGCGCCGCGCCCGGTTATCGGGGATCCAGATCCGTCCCGGACCGCGCCCGCGGCGGTGACGTCGCGAGCGCGACACCGTGGTGGTGGCCGCCGTTTCCTCGGTCGCGGTGGGCGGCATGGTGGCCGCCATCATCGCCCGTTTCAGGTTCGCCTCAAGCGTTTCACGTCCCAGCCGGTGGAGGCCGGTCACGAACTCGGTTGTCAATTTTTCGATCGTCGACATTGCATCCTCTCCGGGTACGGTATGGCAACGTATGGCCACACTACCCGCGTAGGATATTGCGCCGCGCGGGGGGGGGCGCAAGGGGCTGCTCGCTTTATGCCGCCAAATTTCGCCCGTGACGCGCGATCGGTCGCCGGGGGATGCCGGGCACCGGGCACGGTGGGGATCGGCCGCGGACGGCGAAGTGCGGCCGGCGTTAGTCGCGCCCCGCGGCGGTGGCCGGGTCCGGATCCGCATCGGCCGCCGCGCGCAAGCGGCGGGCGACCGCGAGTAGCGCCCCATGCTGGGCCCGGATGTCGCCCGACTCGCAACCCTGCCGGTCGAGGAGGTCCGCGAACCGGGCGAGCGAGCGGGCACCCTGCTCGACCACCTTGGCCGCGACGAGCGCGTGGGCGGCGGGGAGCGACAGCTCGATCCGGGTCGCGGTCACGTGCGCCCCCGCTTGGTCTTCGCCCCCCGCGGCTTCCCCGCCTCGATGCTTGCTTTGAGCGCCGCCGCGAGCGGGAGCGGCGCCTCGCGCCCCGGCGCCGGAACGGCGATGATCTCTTTCCCCGCCCTCTTCGCCTCGACCGCTTCGACGGTGCGTGCATATACACGGTCGGGATATGCGGCCGGATCGAACGTGCCCGCGTACCGGGTGACGAGGGCGAGGCCGAGTTTCGCGAGCCCGGCCGCAGGCGCGGGCGGTGCCTCTATCTCGGCAATGGGCCGCACCTCTTCCGCGCGCAAGAGCTCCTGCACGACGAGCCGGCGCCCGGATTCGCGCACCGCGACGAACAGATCCGCGCCGCGGGTGCGCCAGTGCGCGAGGCCGACGCGGCCGGACAAATGGAGCGCGTCGACTAACAGTGCATAGCCGTCCCCGTGCCCCGGTTCCGGCCCGAGGTAGTGCGGGCGCGCCCAATGGATGGGATCGATCGACTCGGCCGGCACGCACTCGCCTATCTCGATCGCCGGATCCGGCTCCTCGGTGAGCGCTTGCCGCTCCTCTTTACTGAACGTGACGTATTGGTCTTTGCCGACCTCGACGCCCGCGTGCAGGGCATCGCGTGGGAGCGCGGCCGGCGCCGTCCTCTCCTCGCAGCGCGGGCAATGGTACTCTTGCCGAACGCGCCCATTGCACGCCCAGTGCAGGTAATGAAACGCGACCCGCGGGGGGTCGAGGATCGCCGGATAGACCCGGACCGGGATCGCGACCCGGCCGAGCCATATCGTCGCCGACCCCATCGCCTTGGCCATGCCCCCTACGATAGGGGCCCCGCTTGTGTAGTGCATGTCCGGGGGTAGATAGCGGGGCGCGGGTGAGGTGCCAGGCGGATAGGCGCCCGGTGCCGGATTGGCCCGTCTCAGCCTTCATTGCCGCGATTTGCCAGCGCCTCTTGGCGCAATTGCTCGGACGCCTCGCGCCGTCGCTGCTCCTCTCGCGCCCGCCTCGCTTCAACTTTCTGCTCCCGCACCTCCTCGGGCGAAGGCGCGAACTGTGCCGCGAACCGATCGAATTCCCACAGCGTGCTAACGCGCGGCCAGTGCGTGCTCGCCAGGGCGCGCCGCATGCGATCGTCGAGCTGGTTTTCGATGCCAAGGAATCGCAGCGCGAGCCGTTCGGCGGCGACGCGGTCGCGCCCTTCGTCCGCCGCGCCGGGCACATACGCGGCGCCCCCGCGCATTTCGGCGTGGACCGCCCCCCATGCCGCGAGCACCTGCCGCACCGCCTCGGACGGCGGCGCTACGGGGGGTGGGGGCGGAAGGAACGACAGCTGCGGCGGGAGGTCGACGAGCACGAGCGGCGGTCGCGTGGGCGCGACCGCTTGCGCGTGCGCGCCCCCCCCCCTTGTTTGATCTTGTTTATTGTTACTTGTAAGAACGGTGAGCGATTGGGTGAGCGGGGGGGTGAGCGGGGGGGTGAGCGCCCCGCGATTGGGTTCCCCGTTTGGCCAAATAATATCCCTGTGTCGTCCCCATCTTAGAACCGAGACGCCCCGAATCTGGGGGGTGAGCGGGGGGGTAAGCGCCGGGGTGATCTGTGCGGTGCCGCCCGCGCGGGGCGTCCGTAGTGACAGCCAGTGAAGGTTTAGTAGGCGGTCGCGAAAACGGCGGACCACCCAGATCTCGCACCGGTGGCGCCGCGCAAACGACTTGAGGCCGAAGAAAGTTTCGCCCGCATCCAGCCACACTTCCTCCCCGGTTCGCGTCGACAGCTGCCATCCGGGTTGCCAGGTACACTCGTCGATGAGTTTCCACATGAGGGCGCGTTGCTCTTCCGTGAGGCAGAGCGCCGCGTCTCGAATGAGCGCTCGCGGGTGGACAATGAACGAGCCGCGTGAGCGCCGACGTTCTTTTTGCTTCCGCATCGGGTTACCTTTCGATTGACGGGAAAGCGGCGGAGCAAACACCCTGCACATCGGGTATGTCAAACCGCCCCGGCGGTGTTGTGAGTGGCGGTGTGATCATGTGGCCGGGCGCGTGAATAAGCGCGCGTATGACCGCCCGCGTTATGCCCGCACTTCGGGCAGGGCGCGCGTTTCGCCTTGCGGGCATTGTTCAATGCGGTAATTGGCATTCACGCATCGTCAAGATGTGCCGCGCTCGCGCGCCGCCAATCCGCCGCAATAGGGCCCCAACCCAATGCGAGCCTTTGCGCGCTGCGGTCGGTCGCCTACCATGGGCACTCTTGATGCCGCCGCCCGCCCGCTCGACAGCCACACGCGAATGGTCTCGCTGTCGCACCGGCCCAAGCACCTACCCCCCCCCCCCCCACGAAATAGCTAGGTCGCCAGCGGTGCGGCGGAGGTGCGCGGCGCGGAAGGCGCGCCCGCACCTTGCGGGCCGACCGCCGGCCGGGCCGGATCGGGGTTCACTTTGCGCAAACCAAGGGAGGTCGCACGATGGCGCGTGCCACGCTACAGCCACAGCCGGACGTCGATCCGCACGCAGAGATGTCGGCGGAGCTCGAGCGGCTGCTCGACGAGGCAGACGACCTCGACTCGAAGGCGCATGCGGTGCGCGCGATGTTCCGGGCCGAGCGGAAAGTCATCGCCGATGCGATCGGGCGGGTGGCGCCTGCGGCTCAAAGGCCACATAGGCTCGCAGATCGAGATCCCCGGGACGGAACTAAACGGACGCACGCGTTCACGCGAAGTGTTGGACATTCTCGAGGCGGCGGGACGGATACAGGATCCCGCACAGGAGCCATAGATTTGATATCCGACCAGCATGTGGTGCACCGGTTGCCCCGGCGGATCCTGCCCGGCAACGGGCGCGATCCCGTAACGGTGACGCTCTCGCCCGGCGAGATGGTGACGCTTTCGTTCGCGCTCGGGGCGGCTTTCACGCGCTCCGCGCACCTGCACGAGCCCATGGAGATGCGCCAAGGCTTCGTCGATTTGAGCGACCGCCTGGCGGCGGCGCTCGAGACGCAAATGAAACGCGCGCACCCGCTCGAGCAGATTCTTTTGGCGATTGGTGAGGGGATCCGCCGTGCCCGTGCGCGGCTCGCTCTCGTTGTACGATGGGCGTAGGGGTCGGCCGGGATAGGCCCGGCGGCGGGGCCGGCGGCGAATGCGAAGGCGCCGCCGGCCTTGATTTCACGGAAAGGACACAACGCATGAAGTGCATCTTTGGGGGTGCCATCGCGGGACGGAGTCCTATGGCTTGCGCGGTCTGCGGCTGTACCGAGTCATCCCCGTGCCTCGGCGGCGCCGAATGGCCCGGGGATCCCATCTGCCGGATCGTGACCGATCCGGCGCTGCTCGCCCCGGGCGACTGCTGTCATTGGGTCGTGCGTGGCCCCATCTGGATCTGTAGCGCCCATACCGTGCGCGAGGTCGAGGAGGCCGTCGAGGCCATCGACGACTACCGGTACCTGTCCGAGAGCGGCGTCCTCGCCCAGATCCTGCGCGCGATACGGGAGCAGCAGCCGTGAGCGGGCCGACGCACGTCATCTGCTACGACTGCTGGTACCGCGACGGGCGCGCCGAACGGCTCGTCGACCGCCCGCCGGATCCGGAGACGCTGCGGCCGAGCCTTCGGCCCGTGCGGAGCGTTTGGCCGGGGTGGCCATCCGAATGGCCGAGCGAGCGGTGCTGTTACTGCGGCGCGGCCTCCGAGGCGGGGCTCTACGTCGAGCGCGGGCCGCGCCCGCCCGCCTGCGGCGGCGTCCACGGTGGCAACAACGGCGGCGGCACCCCGAAGAAGGGGGCGCGGTGATGCTGGGGATTATGCTCACGATAGTGACGGTAGGTGATGCCGCGCTCGCCCTCATGTTCCTGCGCGCGCGGCGCGACGCCGCCCTGGCGCGCCGCGACGCGGAAACGTGGCGTGCGCGCGCCGAGACGTGGCGCGCCCGTGCCGTCCGGTGGAGCCACGGCAAGGACGCGCCCATACCGCGCGAGGTCACCCATGGGACATAACTGCGTCTACTGCGGGGCGACCGCGGAAGCCGGGCGCGACCCCGACTCGATCGAGATCCTCACTTGGTCCTACGGCGAGACGATCCAGTGGCCGTGGGGGTCGCTCGCGTCGACCTGCCCGCGGTGCTGGCGGCGGCTCAAGGCCGAGCGCGCGCGCCTTCGCGATGCGTTCCGCGCGCCGAAGGAACGGCGATTGCGATCGGTCCCTAAAGACTGAGAGTCAAACGGCATGGATGACGGAACACGCGCGCCCGCGGGCGCCGCGGATGGGCCCGCCTTGTGGTGCGGGTGCCCGGCCGGGAAACGGTGGGGGACCGATGAGCGCTGCAAGGCGCACGGATGGGGTGCCGATCTGCCCGAGCTGTGGTGCGGCTGCCCCGATCCGCACCCGGGCGGGACGCGCGGTGACGGCGCATGCGCCACGCACGGCGCGCCCCCACCGCCGCCGCTCACGCGGCCCGACGGGCCGGCGCCCGAGCCCGTAGAAGGCGAACCCGCGCCCCCCGCGCCACCCGCGACCTGCGAACACGGGCCCGAGTACCGGCTGCCGGGGTCGCGCATGTGCGTCCTCTGCCGGCTGCCCAACCTCGCGATCCTCGGTAGCCGCCGCCGGCCGGCCGGGACGCGCTGTCACTGCGGGGCACGCTGCGCCTGCGACCACGCGACCTACCACACCCGTGACGGCGCGTGCACGGCCGCGCTGTGCACGCGCGCGCGCGGCACGCCGGTACCGGTGCCGGTGCCCGACGAGCGCGAACACGCACCCCTACAAACGCATGAACCCGGGCGCGAACCCGGCGAGGAGGTGTGAACATGGACCACGCCGCAAAGAACAGAATCACGCCGCCCGGGGGATGGAGCATGCCGCAACCGCCGGGGTGCACGTGCCCCGACGCCGGCTATGTCTCGCCGATGGGCGGCTGCCTGCGGTGCCATGCCCCGCCGCCGCCGCTTGCCCTCGCGGATCGCCCCGCGCCCGCCCCGCCGCCGCCTGCTGTCGCTAAGGCGGTCCCGGGCGACCAAGAACACAAGCCCCGGAGGACGACCGTGCTCCCTTCGCGCGGGGATGGTGCGACGGAAGGCGACGGGCAGAAGCCGCGGCGCATCCGGAAGCGTCGCCTGCGGGATCTCGACGGGGCGGAGCGACTCGACGTGCGACAGGTCGAGAGCCTTCTCGGCTACAGCCGGCGCTCGGTCGAGCGATGGATTCTCGATCGCGGCTTCCCCCGTCCGCACTACGTCCGACGTAGCCGCAAGCGCATCTGGGTGGCGGCCGAGGTGAGGGCATGGCTCGCGGCAAATGAGCTTGTTCGCCCCGGGGGGAACGACGAACACCCGTAGTGCGTCGCGGTTGGTCGCGCTCTGTCGTGATCGCCCCCAATGTTCACCCCGTTGTTCACCCCAAACCGCCCCCCGCGCTCTCTGCGTAAAAAAGAAGGCCGCGATGTGTCGGAGTTTCCCGAACAACATCGCGGCCTTTTGTGGTCGGGGAGACAGGATTCGAACCTGCGACCCCTTGGTCCCGAAGAATATTGCGCGCACAACGCGTACCGCGACAAAACGCGCCAGAGCGCGTAACCGCTTATACTTGGGACCGTTTTTCCGTGTCGCGGTTTGACGCGGATCAACGCTATTTGTGAAGGTTTCCCCAGTGTTCACCCCGGGGTGAACAAAAATGATGCTTCACATGGGCCTGGCGATGTGGTTTTCTGCCTGTCACATCAAGAGGGGCCGCAGTGTTCACCCCAGGAGGCACTTCGGCGCTGCTCGGACCCGGGCGCATGGCGTAGTCCGAACAGTGGGGGCGTACCCCGCTCCTGTCACAAAAAAACGGGCCCCAAAGCGGTTCGCAGCCGCCGCGGAGCCCTCACCACCGGAACCTGTCAAGGAGGTTCGATGGATCCCCGATACACTAGCACGCCGCCGTTCGGATTCACGGACGCTTGGATACGAGACTTGCCGGACGGGCGGTACGATCGGTTTGACCGCGGCCTTTGCCTGCGCGTGTACCCGACCGGCAGCAAGATGTTTCGCTGGTACTATCAGGTGGTGGACGCAGATGGGAGCCGCGAAAACCGATCATTGGTCCTGGGCCCATGGGGGCATCCGAGCGGCAAGACGGATGAACAACTGACGGTGAACGACGCGCGCGCCCTTCTCGAACGCGCCAAGGCAGCCCATAGCACCGGGAAGCTCATCGAGTTCGAGACCAAGATGGGCCGCCGCTCCAAGTCGCGCACGATGGGCGGCGGCGGAAAGACCATCGGCGAACTCGCCGAAGAATTCTATCGGTTGCGGATTGTCCCGAAGCGGTCGGTTCCGCATGAGGTTCGGCGGACGCTCGATGCGGACATTCTCCCGGCGCTCGGAAAGAAGCCCCTGGCCACCTGGGCCGCGAACACGGCGCAAGCTCGGCAGGACTGCCGAGACATCGTGCTTGGCGTGGTGCGGCGCGGTTCCCCGACGCAGGCCGGAATGGTCTTTAGCCACCTGCGCCAGTTTTTTCGGTGGCTCCGGAGCTACGGGGAGGATCTCTCCGTGAACCCCATGGATGCACTCGATAAGGACGCCCTCGGTTGCGTGAAGAACCGGCGCAGGCGTTACCTTTCGGAGCATGAGATCCCGCTTTTCTGGCGCGCGGTAGAAAAGCGAACGGGTGATGAGGTCATCGAGACCGGAATGGCATCGTGCGCATTCAGCCCATGCGGGCGCGCCGCGAGAGCAAAAGGGCTCTGCTATGGCCATTACCGGCAGATGAAGCGTGGACGCGCGCTCGTTCCGCTTGAAGGGATGTCGCGTTCGGTGCAGCTCGGCCTGCGCATCCTATTGTTGGTGCCGGATCGGACGGGGGAATTACTCAGGGCCGAATGGAAGGAGCTGGATCTCGAGGGGGCCATCTGGATCGTCCCCATCGAAAATCAGAAGCTACAGCCCAAACAGATCGCCCACGCGGAGGACCGCAGGATACCGCTCGTACCGCAAGTGCTGTCGATGTTTCGTGAGCTGAAAAGCCTGGCGGGGGATTCACGGTTTGTGATGGCAAGCAGCGACTCCGAATCGGGGCGGCTGAACGACAAGGCACTTATGCGGGCGCTCAGCCGTATGCAGGCCGGCGAACGCCGGCAGAAAGGGCAGAGGATCCGCGTGCCGCCCTTGCTCGATCTCCCCGGTGGGCACGTCACGGTGCACGATCTTCGCCACACGTTCCGTACGCTCGCCCCGAAGAAATGCGGCGTTCTCCCCTTTTTCGCCGAGCGGTGTATCGGTCACGTCGAGGGCGGGATGGAGGGGTACTACAGCCACGATGACTATTTTGACCAGCGGCGGGACGCGCTCGAGCGCTGGACGGAATACGTCTACCGGCTCGTGGAGCCCACGAGCTCGAACGTATCCTTTCTTCCGCCCAAGGGCGCACAGAGCGGCTAGGCGCGACACGGCTAGGCACTAGGCGACGCGAACACGCAGACCGCGCCCGGACGCGACAGACAGCGACCAATCGCGAAACATGGCGACATGCCGGCACATGGCGCGGTGAGACGCGGCTTGGCGCTGGCAGGCGGAATCCGCACGCGGGAACGCGACGGCGCCGGCCGCCGGGATCGGGGGGGCCGGTGGCTCACCCCGGCATGCGCCGGCCGGCGCCGTCGTGACCGTGAGATAACGGCCGTGACTCGGGGTCGCCCCCTAGTCCCCGCCGGGGCTCCCCGCCGCGGGTTCGTCCCGGTCGAGCTCGGCTCGCAGCGTCTCGAGCGAGGTGGTCACGAACACGCACTGCTCGACCACTTCCGGGCATTGCGTCGTGCACCCGTGCGGGCACGGTTTCAGTGTGATCGCGTTGTGGGTCGCAATGCACGCACGGTGCGTGTGCGCGAGATCGTAGGCGATGATCACGCGCGCGGCCTCACGCGTTCGCCTGCCCGGCGGGGTTTTTGAGCTCCCGCTCTACTTGGTCGGCGACCCACCGCAAGAGGCGCGGGATCCGCGCTTGGAGTTCGAGGGGCGCCTGCGCCCGGAAGGCGTTGCCGTGGGGGCCCGCTAGGATGAGGATCACCGCCCCGTGCGCGCGCGCGTGTTCCCGCACGTAACTGCACAGCTCGTCATATCGCCGCGATTCGATCGACTCGATCGGCATCGACCCTCCCGCGCGCGGTCATAGCACAAAAGGGCGACGGGCCTAAGGGGTGACGCCCGGCACGCCCCGGACGGTGCCGGCAGAACCGGCAGAATCCGCGTGATCCGCGTGAGATGCAGGCGAAGCGCTACGCGCCATCGTTCAGGACCCGGAAGGCCGGGGTCCGATTCACGGGCTCGTCGCGATAGCGCGCGGTCCATTCGGCGAGCGTCGGGAGCCCAAACATCTTCTTTTCGAGGCGGCGCCGCGCCTTGCCGCGCAGGCCGATATGCAGGGCCCATAACACAGCTAGTGGAATGAGGCCCACGCCGACGGCGCCGGCCTCGGGGCGCTCGTCGTGGAACCGGATCGCGCACTCTATCGCGTAGCGCTCGAGCCCGCGGGTATCGTAGCGCTCCACCGTTTCGCGCCGGGCCTCGGGGGCGCACAGCTCGGGTGGGGTCCGGACGGCGAGCCAGCGGCAACAGCCGGGCCGATCGTCATACACACGACAAGTGTTATCAGCCGCGAGAAAAAGGCACGGGATGCGCCGATCGAACCAGTCGCCGCGGTCGGTGCAGGTCGCCACCTCGCGCGCGACGGCGAGCAGGCGCGACACCCAGACCTCGCTATCGGGGGACCGGGCCACCCACTGCGCGAGGAGATACGCCTCGGGGAGGGTGGTGAGCGCGAGGAGCTGGCAACAGTGCGCGCACCCCTTCCGGCACGACACGTGCTGGTCGCGGACGATCTGCTTCTCGAGCACATCGTCGGCCTCGCGGTACATCCGGCGCACTTCGTCCGCCAAGAGTGCCATCGGTTGACTCTAAGTGCGTACGCGCATCATGCGCCCCTCGCGGTGGTCATGGCTCATTACCCTCTTTTGGGCGGCGGTAGCTGCTCGCGGATGATCTCGCGTGCGTCGTCGCGATCGTACCCGGCGCGGAGCAGCCGATCATAATCGGTCGCATCGTGCCGATCCGACACGACGTCCGCGATGCGATGCGCTTCCCTAAGCGAGATCTCGCCATCGGCGAGCCATCGCACCGTGCGTGAAGTGGCGGGCAGTGCTAGCTCGCGGGCCGCGTCGGCGCGCGACCACACGCACTTGTGTTGCCCGGTGATGCATGCCACGCTGGTCGTGACCGGCTCCTGACACAGCGGGCAGAGCTCTCCGGACGCGATACGGCGCCGGATATCGGCCTCGCGCTGACGGGACTCGCGCGCGGAGGCGCGCTCCCGTGCAGCGTAGATCGCGCGGAGCTTCCGGCAGGTGCCGGCATGCTCCTCCTCTAGCTGCGCCCACGTTGCGACGCGCACGGTTACTCCCCGCGCACGCGCCGCCTTCACCGCGCCGCGCGTATGATGCTCGCGCGCGACGGTACATCCGCAGGCGAGCACTCGTGTTTGCCGAATCATGCGCCCCTCGCCAATTTCTCGAGCGCGGCGCGCGCCCGTTCGGGGTCGTCGAGCGCGGCCTCCTTGGCCGCGCGCGATACCCGCAGTGACAGGACCACCCGCGCGGCGTCGGCCTTGGGTTTGCGCGCGGTGAGCGGCTGCCCGCGCGCGAGCTGGGACAGGTGCGTGCGGCAGAGGCCGTGGCCGTGCGCGGCTAGGCCACAGCCCAGGAATATGCAGGTGGTCATGGGGGATCCTTCCGTGTCGGTGCCTCGATGTCACCGGGTATCGGCCGCACCGTGGGGACGAGGGGGTGGGTGTCGTCGACATTGACGGCGATGGGGGCGAGCCAACGTAGACTTATCTCCTGCGCGCTTTTCGGCCCGGACCAATAATGGTGCCAGTGCGCGCGACGGATATGCGGGCGCGGGCCCGCGTGAGTGCCGCCTCGCGGCTCGCTGTCGTCGTCGACCTCGGCGGCTTGCAGCGCAGCTCCTAACCGCATTCCCACGTCCCACGTAGTCGGGTGATCGGGCGGAAAGAGGCGCAGCCCTTTTTTCGTGCGCGTTGGCCGCGGCTTCTCCGGGCGGGTCCGGGTGTTACTCGCATCGCAGATCTCGGCATTCTCGGCGGATACGTAAAGCACGAGGTTAACGTAGGGTGTGAGGAGCGCCGCCAACTCGCTCGGGCCCACGCCCATGATCCTGATCGCGCGCTCGAAATCCATGCCCGCCTTGTGCGCCTGCTTCCGGCACTCGGCATAGGCGGCTGCGACACCTAGTTCCAGTCCGCCCTGGTCAAGATGGATCGAAAGGACAGATAGCAGACAGGGCGGGCAGTCGATGACGATGCGCAGCTCTTCACTTCCGGTGTTCGCATCGTACTCGAGAAAGGCGAAGAACCCTTCAACCTTTTCGCCCAGGTAACTGTTACCGGGAGTACGGATGTAGATGCACCATTCCGGCATGCGGTGGAGCACCTCGACCGGTATGGCCCCGATCGGCGTTGTCTCGACGGCGGCGCGCATGGCCGGGTGAATCTCATAGATCCCCTGCGTCGCGCGCCAAGCAGCGAGCGCGCCGAACGCCGCTATCGCCCCGCATTCTTCGGGCGACAGGGAGTCGCCCCGACTGAGGATCGCGTATGCGCCCGCCAGCGGCAGAAAACAGTACGGTGGCCAGTTCGGGAGACCTTTCCCGCGCATGGCCCGGAAGCGATCCACCTCCTTCCAGCACGTTGGGATCATATCCTTCATTCGCGTGAGGTACACCGTGGGTATGTGTGTCATGGGGTGCCGACCCCATGCCGACGCTGACCTCGGAGCGAGAGGGCTTCCGGGGCGCACCACACGAGTTTCCCGCCCGCGTAATCGGCATAGAGACGGTGGCGGTCCCAGTTCGTGTTGACGGCGTAATCGAGGTCGTGCAACGGGGGGCCGACGATCGGCACATCGCGGTCGAACCCCTTGCACGATGGGTAAAATATGTCGTAGAGCATCATGGCTATTCCTTTCGGTCGATGCGGCGGCTCCGGAAGGGCGCCCCATCTTGGGGCGCCCTTCACACGTGGTTTACTCGACGTAGTACAGGAGGTACCGATTGGGCGTGATGGGGCTCGAGATGGTCACGACGACCCCGGTGCGCTTCCGCCCGTGTTCCTCCTCTCCCTCGGGCTCAGTGATCCGCATGATCCGGGAGCAGTCGACGTTCACGCAGGCGGGCCGGACCGTTGCCGCCGCGACCGCCTGCGCGATTCGATCGAGCAGCGCGAACGCATCCTCATTCGGCGAGGGCCGCTCTTCCCACTCGTAGTCGTCGTCGGGGACGCTACGGGCGTGGGGCGCCGGGAGCTGTTGCGCGGCAACGGAATCGAGCACGGCGCCTATCACGTCGTATCCCTCCTTGGCCGCGCGCTGCGCCGCGGGACCGGCGAGACCATCCGCCGCGAACGCGCGGATCTCGTCCTTCGCGCGCTCCTGCGCGGCCTTCTTCGCCACCTCGTACGCCTCTCCCCATGCGGTCACCTCCGCCTTTTCACTGTCGGTCAAATTGTTCCACCACATTTTCGGGCTATCTAGCCGTCGCCACGCCTCGATGGCATCATCGCCCCCGGCACGCATCACGGCGAGCTGCTCCTCGGCCCGCTGGCGGTGGAGTGCCTTGGCCGCCCTTTCCTCGGCCTCCTTCCGTTCGGCCTCGATGGCGGCGGCGCGCAGCGCCTTCTCGCGCTCCCGTGCCAGGCCCGCCAGCACATCAGTCGCATCGAACTCGACCGGGACCTCGCCCGTGGCGCGGATCCGCCGGGTGATGGCGCCGCGGATCGTATCCGCGACACCATCCTTCTCCCGGCCGTACCATTCCAATCCCCCGTTCGCCGCGATGCCGATACCGGCCGCCTCCCACTGCGCGAGTGGGGCCGTGACGCTTACCTCTGCGGAGCTCGGGGGCGCCCCGTGCGCCTCTAGCCACTCCACCCGCCCCTCGCTGGGCACCGCATACTCAGGGTAAACCTCGATCGTGACTGTTGCGTCCATGCTGTGCACTCCCTGTTGTTGTCCGGCGCTCCGTGCGCCGGTTCGGGCCTTGGCCCGCGCGGTGCGCCGAGTCGCCTCGGCACGCCGCGCGGGCGGGCGCCCGCGATGGGGCGCCCGACTCCGGGACTCAGGCGGCGAGAGGGGGAGTGGCGGAGGCGTTCAGCTCCGCGGCGAGCGCCTTGGCCTCGGCGAGGGCGCGGGCGTAGGCGCAGCGGTTGGTCGTGCCGATGTTCCGCTTTTCCCAGGTCCGGACCACTCGCACGCACCCGCGGGCGCGCGGCGAGATCATCGCGACACCCGTGATTCCGGCCTCGACCTCGAGCACCGCGACGCGCCCGTAGCGCCCCCAGCACGAGGTCGGCATATGCGCGGTGGCGGTCTGGACGATGTAGCGGGGGGCTGCGATCCGCGTTGCGTTCGTCATGGTGTTGCTCCCGAGGCTCCGTGCCCCTTTTCGTCTGGGTGGCTCCGTGCCGCCCTTGATGTCTCGTACCCTACCGCGCGCACGCCGCACTGTCAACGGTGCGGCGTGTCCCACGATCGGGGTACGTGCCGCACCGCCTATTTGCGCGTGGTTTTGGCCGCCGCGACCATCCACGCATCGAGCGCCTCGCGCACGAGCGCGCTCACGTCCGGCCGTATCGAGCCCGCGGCTTCGGCGCGCCGGGTGGCCTCCTCACGTAGCGCGAGCGCCTGCGCCTCGGTCACGCGCACGAGCATCTGCCAGTGCCCGCGGCGCGCGCGTTCGGGCCGGCGCGCGGGCGCGACTCTTTTCGGTGGCCGCATCGCTGCCTCCTTATAGTAGCTAGGTACCTGGCTAGCGTAGCACGCACAAGCGCGCGGGCGCGCCCCCCCCCTATTGCCCGAGCCACGCTAGCATGCTAGCGTGCCCGCATGCGCGACCCCAACACCGATCTGGACCCCGCCGGCATTCGCATTTGCGCCTACTGCGGGCACCACCTGGCAACCGAGCGCGCGCCCCGATGGGCGCCGCGCCCGACCATCTGCCGCGAGTGCCTCGACGCGCTCGACGAAGACCGCCACGACGCGGCGCGGGAGGACCGTAGATAGCACGCATCAAGTACACAGGCAGTCACGCCACGAACCAACACCGGGAGGCAACACCATGGCGCCACGCAGCAAGGCCGTTGTGAAACCAGTACCACCCGCAGCCGCGCCGCCGGCCGCCGCAAAGGGTCCGTCCAGCGCTGCGGGATACGAGGCATACGACGCGCTGGCGGGGCTGCGCTGGACGGTCGCGAAGACCATGCGCGCGAGCCCGCGTCACTATGCGTTTAGGCTCGCCAATCCGTCCGACGACACTACCGGGCGCGCGCTCGGCCGCGCGGACCATACCGCGGTTTTCGAGCCCGATCGGTTCCTCCTCGACTACGTGCTGTGGCAGGGCGACCGCCGCGCCGGAAAAGCGTGGGAAGCATTCGAGGCGGCGCACGCGGGGAGGACGATCCTGAAGGTCGCCGAGTACACGAAGTGCCTGGCGGTGCGCGACGCGGTGCGCGGGCACCCGGTTGCGGGCAAGACGCTCGCGCGCGGTAAGGCCGAGCAGGTCATACAGTGGGTGGACGCGGCGACCGGAATACACTGCAAGTGCAAGATGGACTGGCTTGACCCCGAGTCCGCGTTGTACGACCTCAAAGGGGTCCCCTCGCTCGAGCCGTCCTTGCTCGCCGCCACGGTGGCGCGCGCCGGGTATCACGGGCAGATGGCGTACTACCGGCGGGGCATCAAGGCCGCACTAGGGGTCGATCTGCCGGCGAAGCTTATCTGCGTCGAAGTGACCGCGCCCCATGACGTCGGCGTGGTCGCGCTCGATGCCGAGGCGCTCGATGCCGGCGACGCCATGGTGGCCGACATCCTGGCCAAGGTAGCTGAGTGCACGGCGAGTAACACCTGGCCGGGCCGGTGCGCAGCGGAAACGACGCTCAGCCTACCGAAATGGGCGATGGGCGCGGGCGCTGACAAATGGGGCATCATCGTGGACGGGGTGGAGATCTGACATGACCGACTATGACATCAACGAGCTATTTCCGCCGCTGGAATCGAAATACCTGAAGGGCGACGACATCCGGGGGGCCGACTACACAATCACGATTAGTGATTTTCGCATGGAGCCGATGGCGGGCCAAAAAGACCCGCTGCCGATGATCTTGTCGGCCGAGCTCGAAAAGGGGTGGATCCTAAACAAGGGCTCCGTTCACTGCGTGGCCGCCATGTTCGGCCGGCGCACCTCGGAATGGATAGGACATCAAGTCACGATCTATTGCGTCGACATCGAAAAGAGCGACGGCAGCCCGGGCAGCGGGATCCGCGTGCGGGGCTCGCCCGAGTTGACGCGCCCGACGCCCCTCGTGATGCCCGGGCGGGGACGGAAAGTGAAACACATGCTCCCGACGAGCGGCGACCCCTCGGATACGCCCGAGGTCCCCGACGAGCTCGAGCAGTACGTGGACGGGGACGAACCGCCGGCCGCGGCGGTTCAGGCGCCCCCTGCCCAGCGCCGGATCCCGCTCGCCCCGGTCGCGGGGGGCGGCGCGCCGTTTTTGGACCCGCACGAGGCGGTGACTAGGCCCGCCGCGCCATTGGGAAGGGCGTCCGTGCCCGCCCCCGGCATCCCCGCGCGTCCCCCCTTGCCGCGCCGGGTGCCCGCTCCGCGCGCACAGACGCGGGCCGAGCCGCGCCGCGCCCCCGCCCCGTCCGGGACCGGTGCGGGGAAGGGGAGCGGGCTAAAGAGCTCACCGGCACGGCGCACCGGTAGAGCGCGCCGGGCACGTCGTTAGTTCCTGTACCTGTCTGCGAGTCGGGTTCCACGGGGCCGCTCTCCATCCGGAGCGGCCCCGTTTCTTTTGCCGCTCCTCTACGCAGGGTGACGCGCCGGAGAACGAGCGCGAATGGGGCGAGCGTACGCTCGCCCGTCGGGCACCGCGTCGCACGGGCCGTGAAGCGCGTCGCGCCCTGCCCGCCGCTTGCGCCCGGCCGCCTGCGGGACGTATCCGCTTCCCACGCCTCGCTTGCGCAGAAGACCCGCGCCCGCCCCGCGCGAGCTCGCCGCGCGCGAGCTCCTACGCCTCGCCCTCGCCTTGGCGGTCGTAATCCACGTCCGGCAAGCCCACCGCGCCGGCAAGCGCGTCCCGGGCGCGCCCGCGCTGCGGGTATGGGATGCGCGCGAGGGCCTGCCCCCGCGGCTTTTGGCGTCCGACCACGTCGCCTGCCCGCACTTTCACGTGCGGTGCATGCCGCTCACCACCTGTCTGGAACGGCAAGAGGCGCGCTGGCCGGGCCGGAACAAGCTCGGCGACGGAACCCTGCGCGACAAGCGCGCCGCTGTGTATGATTACTGCCGGTCCGGCCTCTGCCCGGAAGGCAACGCCTACCGGCGGGCGACGCCGCGGGGATGGGAACCGACACTCGCGGCGAACCCGGGCCGGATGTTTTACCGCACCGACGCGCATGACCAGCACGTGGCGCGCCGCGCCTGGTATCTGTCGCGGACCGGGCCGGACCTCTGCGAGCCGCCCGACATCGACCACCCGCCGGGATGGGGCGAGCCGCATTCGGTGCGGCGCGCCGAGGAGGATTTCGTGCGGCTCGATGACCTCGTCGCGACCAACGTTCGCGGAACGGAAACGCCGCCCGATCCCGACGAGCCGGACGCGGACGGGATCTTGGGGGGCTGAATGCTACGGCGCGACGCGGTGGCGCTTGTGAAACGCGAGGTGGTAGACGCCTTCGCGGGCGCGCTCGAGCGCGATCTCGCGCGCGAACATCGCCTGCTCGACCGGCAGTCGTCCGTCGCTACGGCGACGCACGATGACGCGCGCCTGCTACTGCGGGTCGCACAAGAGTTTCTCGACTACGTGACACGGTGGGAGGGTTAGCGATGAGCGACGCACCAGGGTGCAGACTGGACCGCAAGTGAAACCGTCCTTCACGCCGAATCAACTGCACGTCATCGCGGTGATCAACAACCCGTTGCGGTTTAACTCACGCCTGCGCCTCTTTCAGGAGTTTGCGGCCCGGATGCGCCGCGACCGCGTCAACCTGCACATTGTGGAAGCCGCGTTCGGCGCCCGCGATTACGAGGTGACCGAGGCGGAGGACTTCGACCATGTGCAGCTGCGGCAGACGGACGAGCTGTGGCTCAAAGAGAACCTCGTCAACATCGGCGTGCGCCGGCTGCCTAGCGACTGGCAGTATGTGGCGTGGATCGATGCCGACGTGGAACTAATCAACCGCGATTGGGCGGTCGAGACCATTCACCAGCTGCAACATTTCGCGATCGTCCAGCTCTTCCAGACCGCGGTTGACTTAGGGCCGCGGGGCGAGTCGTTCCGGGTCTACGACGGGTTCGGCTACTCGCACGCGCACGGGCTGCCCATCAAGTGGACACGGGATGTGTACACCGGGATGAACGCGCCGGTGGGCGTCTTCCGTCACCCCGGGTATGCGTGGGCCATGCGACGCGAGGCTTACGACGACCTCGGCGGACTCATGGAGCACGCGATCCTGGGCGCGGGCGACCACCACATGGCACTCGCGCTACTCGGAATGGCCCACTACTCGGTGCCGGCGACGCTCCACCCGCACTACCACGACGAGGTCTACCGCTGGCAGGACCGGGCGACGCGCCACATCCGGCAGAATCTTGGCTATGTGCCGGGGACGCTGTTACACCATTGGCACGGAAAGAAGGTTGACCGGCGGTACATCGACCGGTGGAAGATACTCGAAAAGCACCGGTACGATCCGCTCGTCGACGTGAAGCACGACGCGCAGGGGTTGCTCATTTTCTCGGACCAGGGCATCCGCATGCGGAACGATCTGCGCGACTACTTTAGGTGCAGACACGAGGACTCGATCGACTTCGAGTGAGGGGCGTACACATGGCGAGGAAGAAAGCGGCGGCCGAGGCAGCAACGCTCATACGCTCGCGCATCGTCGGCCACGGGGAGGCCGCCCCGCGCGAGCTTGTTGCGAACCCGAAGAACTTTCGGCGCCACCCGGCCGCGCAGATGGACGCGCTTAGGGGGTCGATTAAGGAACTCGGGTGGGTAAAGACAGTCGTCGTGAACAACACCACGGGTCACGTCATCGACGGTCACGCCCGGATAGAAGAGGCAATCCGCGCCGGGCTCGCGACCATTCCGGTGACCCAAGTTGAGCTGTCCGAGGAAGAGGAGCGGCTCGCGCTCGCGGTGCTTGACCCGATCACCGCGATGGCGCGGCACGACGAGGAGGCTCTTCAGGCCCTTCTTGAAGACGTCGCCACCGACGACGCTGGGATAAACGCACTCTTAGATAAGCTCCGCAAAGAGAAGCCGGTGGACGAGGACACTGAGGGTGCGGAGATAACAGACCACTTCGAGATCATCGTCATTTGTGAAACCGAGGCAGAACAGACCGAGCTGTTGGAACGGCTCACCGCGGAGGGGCGGACGTGCCGAGCGCTCATATCGTAAGGGCGTCCCAAATCGTTGCATCTCCGCGGGTTCTGCAACTGCAAGGCATGTTCGATGTGCCACCCAGCGAGCGAAGCGAGCTCACTTGGGACGTTGCTCTGCCGCTCGACGAGCGCCCTTGGTCGATAGGACTCATTGTCGGACCGTCCGGGTGCGGGAAGAGCACCATCGCGCGCGAGCTCTTTGGCGACCACGTCGTGGGCGGTCACGAGTGGCCCGAGGATCGATCACTCTTAGATGCATTTCCCGAAGGTATAAGCATAAAGGAGATTGCCCTTTTGCTCTCCTCGGTGGGGTTTTCTTCGCCGCCCTCTTGGCTGCGCCCGTTTCGCGTGCTCTCGAACGGCGAGCAGTTCCGGGCCAGCATCGCGCGCACACTAGCAGAGAACCCGGAGTTGTCCGTGATCGACGAGTTCACCTCCGTCGTCGACCGCACGGTCGCGCAGATAGGGAGCGCCGCCGTAGCAAAGACAGTGCGCAGGCGCGGCGCCCGATTCATCGCGGTGAGCTGTCATTATGACATCCAAGACTGGCTGGATCCGGACTGGGTCTATGAGCCCGCAGTGAACAAATTCAGTTGGAGGTCACTTCAAGGACGCCCCCCGATCTCGCTCACCATTGCGCGGGTTCCGGCTTCGTCTTGGGCTATGTTCAAGAAGCATCACTATCTGAGCGCGGACCTCCACCGTACCGCTACCTGCTTCGTGGCGTTCCTGGGCGACCGGCCCGCGGCGTTTCACGCCTATCTGAATTTCGTCGGAAAGCTCGTGGACGCGCGACCGGCGATGCGCGTCCATCGCTCGGTCTGTTTGCCCGATTTCCAGGGCGTTGGCATCGGAAACGCGGTTAGCGACTACCTCGCCAGCATGTGGGCCGGTCTGGGCTATCGCGTTTTTCTCAACAGCGGGCACCCCGCGGTGATAGCGGGGGCCATTCGCTCCCGTGACTGGCTGTGCGTGACAGCACCCAAACACCGACCGGGGGACGGCGGCAAATTCGCCGCAAGGCGGAAAAGTTCGCGGTCCGTGTTACGATTCACTGCCAGCTTCGAGTACCGCGGCGCGTCCATGGCCAGGTGCGATGCTTTGAAGCTCTTGGGACGGGCATGATCGGAGTCGTCGACTTGGATCCTGAAGGCAGCCAAGTAGGACGCACGAACCGAGCGGCGCCGCTCGAGCGATGGGCCAAGGTGCGGGGCGCCGGGAAGAGGTAACGACGCAGTGCGCGGGCCCCGCACCCGGCCGCCTCGCGACCCGGCGGGGTTATGGGGAGCGATCGCCGCGGTCCGCGCCTACTACCTTTTTGCAACAAGGCCGCGCCTCGCCCCCCACACCGCTTGCGGTGCTCCCCGCACTCGACACGCGAATTTGACCGGGGCCCGGCCGGGCCTAGCGCCCGCGGTGCGGTAAGCGACCCCGCCGGGTATCGCCTTCGCTCCCTCTTCGGGGCCGGTGATAGGAGGGATCAAAGGCCGCGAAAGTGCCCCCCCACAACAAAGCGCCACGATCGATCGGCTCATTGCGCGCAAATCCCGAGCGGCGGCGCGGCAAATGCGCGTGTGAGCACCCGGGGGCCGTGGCACTTGTAAGGTTGCGTGTAAACCCGCGCGTAAGGTTACGCCGTGGGTGAACCCGGCAAGCGTGCGGGGAAGCGCACGGCACGCACGGCCGACCTGCGGCAGCGCGCGCTTGACCTGCGGATCGCGGGCGCGAGCTACGAGCGGATCGCCGGTGCGCTCGAGATCTCGAAGCGCAGCGCATGGCGCCACGTCCAGGCCGCGCTCGCGGAAGCGTCGAAGCACGCAACGGACACGGCCGAGCGCATCCGCGAGATGGAGCTGCGCCGCCTCGATACACTCCTAGTCGCGCTATGGCCGAAGAAAGGCGACCCGCGGGCGGCCGACACCATCATGCGGGGCATGGAGCGGCGCGCACGCTACCTCGGCCTTGACGCGCCGTCGCAAGTGAACGTCACCGGGAAAGGCGGTGGCCCCATTGAATTTACCGGATACACCGACAGCGAACGAGCTCTTGCGGTTGATGCCGTACTTGAGGCCGCAAGAGAAAGAAGAGCTCGACAGGATCCTCCGAGCGCCGACCCGTTGGTCCCCGTTTCCGGGCCCGCAGACGGCGGCGCTGGAGAGCCCGGCTGACATCCTGCTCTATGGCGGTCAAGCCGGAGGCGGGAAGACCGATCTACTCTTAGGCGCAGCCACACAGCACTGGCGCACCGTCATCTTCCGCCGGGTCTTTCCGTCCTTGCGGGGCATCATCGACCGCTCGCGCGAGGTTTACAACGCGGCCGGGCTCGCAACCGCCAAGGACGCATACAACGAGTCGCTATACCGCTGGCTCTTGCGCGACGGGCGAACGGTGCGCTTCGGCTCGATGCAGTACGAAAAGGACGCCTACGACTGGCAGGGCCAGGCGCACGACCTGTACGAGTTCGACGAGGTGACCGAGTTCACGGAAAGCCAGTTCCGGTTCGTCACCGGCTGGAACCGGACCGCACGCCGCGGGCAGCGGTGCCGCGTCATCTGCACCGCCAACCCGCCCAAGACGGATGACGAGGAGTGGATCATCCACTATTGGGCGCCGTGGCTCGATACGAACCACCCGCACCCGGCCGCGCCGGGCGAGCTCAGGTGGTTCACGACGAGTAAGGGTAAGGACATCGAGCTGCCCGACGGGAGCCCCGTCATGATCGGCGGCGAGCGGCTCATCCCGAAGTCGCGCACATTCATCCGCGCCCGCGTACAGGATAACCCGGTGCTTGTGAGGTCGGGCTACATCTCGACGTTACAGGCGATGCCCGAACCGCTTCGCTCGCAGTTACTTTACGGAGACTTCCTTGCCGGGCGCAAGGACGATGCGTATCAGGTCATCCCCACCGAATGGGTGCGCCTTGCGCAGGAGCGGTGGCGCGAGCGGCCGGCGCCGGCGACGCCCATGACTACGCTGGGTGTAGACCCCGCGCGCGGCGGTAGTGACAGGACGGTGCTCACCCCCCGCCATGACAATTGGTTCGGCGAACAGCTCACGTACCCCGGCGCGGACACCCCGGACGGCCCGGCCGTCGCAACGTTGGCGGTGAACGCGGCCGGCGCGAAGACGGTGATCAACGTGGACGTGATCGGCATAGGCGGATCGGTCTACGACCATTTGCGCCATCTACCCGGCGTGAAGGTCGTGCCCCTGAACAGCTCGGAGCACTCGAACGCGCGCGACAAGAGTGGGCGCCTTGGCTTTGTGAACAAGCGCGCCGAGTGGTGGTGGCGCATGCGCGAGGCGCTCGAGCCGACGAGCGGGCAGGACATCGCGCTACCGCCCGACCCGGAGCTCAAGGCCGACCTATGCGCACCGACGTGGAAGGTCATCGCCGCGGGGATACAGGTCGAGCGCAAGGACGATGTGAAGGCGCGGATCGGGCGCAGCCCCGACAAGGGCGACAGCGCGGTCTATGCACTGGCAGAGGAAAAGCCGGTCACGAGCGCGGCCGACCGCGCGCGGGCGATGGTGAAGATGTAGCTAGGAATCAGGACCGTCCACCCACCACGCATGGCGCATCGGCGAACGCCTCGGCTGCCCCTCACGATGCGTCATCCCAAGGCGGGGTCGCGCAGGCGGCGAGACCCTTCTTGAGCCGCGCATTGGCCTCGATGAGCATGTTGTTTTGCCGCCGGAGATGATCCCAATCCCCTTCCACCGTCCGTAACCGCGCCCGCACCTGCGCCTCGGCTAGCTTCGCGTGCTCGGCGTCGTAGGCGCGAGCCTCGGCCATGATCCGCCGCGCCTCAAATTCGAGTCGCAGCCGCTCCACCTCGGCGGCAAGCGCCGGGATCGCTTCCCGCGCCATGCCAACGAACGCCGCACCGCAAGTGCATGCGTCCGCAAGGACGGGCGCGTTGCCGGTCACGGCCGGGCACTCCGGGCGGTGAAACCGCGCATGCTCGCGCTCCGCCCGTACCACCCATCGGCCTATGATCTCCGGGTCGAGTGCAAGGGGCATGGTCACTCCGTGAGGAGCGCGGCGCGCGCCCGCTCCACGCTTTCGTCGATCTGGTCAAGGGCGGCGCGGTACCCCTTTCCGCCGAGGCCGTCGTGCCCGCCGTGATCTTCCATGACGCCCAACATCTCGCGGGCGGCGGCGAGCGCGGCGAGGCACGCTTTCAGCGACGCGCGCGCCTCGGCGATGTCGCGGCGGGCCTGCTCGAGATCACCGCGTTCCATTGCTAGCCCTCATTCTTTCCGAGTAGCCGCGCGAGCCGGCAGCCGGATTTGTGTTTCCCGCCGCTGTACATCTCCGACGCGCCGCAGACCGGGCACTCGCGATCCCAGTGCCCCTGCCGTTCCGTCGGCCGCCATTCCATCTCGCGCAAGATCTTGAGCGCGGCGCCGAGCGCACCGTCGGATCCGTGTAGTGCAAGGGTCTCCCGCAGCTGCACATCGTCACGTCGGTCATGTCTTGCCCCCTTTCTCGCGCGCGGCATCCCGTTCGAGCACGGCCACCCGGCCGACGAGCGCGGCGACGACACCCTCGAGCCACTGTACCCGAGCTTCACGGCGGCGAGCCCTTCACGCCATTGCCGCATCGCCTCGTGGTCAAGCGCCATCACACCCCCAGTGCACGGCGGAAATCGTCGCGCGACAGCCGGTAGAACGCTTCCCGCCCGCGCCGTTCGATGGTAGGGGCAAGCCCGGCCGCCGCCATGCCGGCTACCATCCGCTCGATCGTGCGGCGCCGGTACGGACGCATGTGCGGGGGCGCGGCGTGTTGGGGCCCCGCATTCGGGGCCCACCGCCGACCGCGATAGGTAGGATCCATGTCCGATACGCGCGGTCACGCCAGCGGCAAGAACGGCAAGAGCGGAAAGAGCGCTAAGAACGGTACCGTGCCCCATCGCAACGGCGACATCGCCGCTAGCGCGCAGGCGTTCGTTGACGGTTGGATGAATATCATGACGGGCCTCGGCACGGCCCAAGACAAGACCACCGGGCACCGCGTCACCGTCGAAAAGCTCGCATACGAACAGTGCGAGGCGCTCTATCGCGGCAGCGACATGGGCGCACGCATAGTCGAGGAAGTGCCGAACGAGATGTGCCGCGAGGGGTGGCAGATCGAGGTGGAGAACGACAAGGAAACGGCCGAGGCGGCCGACCAGAAGTTGGAGGATCTCGCAACCGACACCCGCGTTCATCAGGCCCTCTGCTGGGCTCGCGCCTTTGGCGGTGCCGGTGTAATACTCGGGGTGAATGACGGGGTGGCCGACATCGCCGCGCCGCTCGACGAGGCGAACATACAATCGGTCGATTGGCTCTCGGTCCTCGATGCGCGCGAGCTCGTGCCGTGGACCTATTACACCGATCCCTTGAGCCCGCGCTACGGGGAGCCCTCGACGTACAAGATCATGCCGTACACGGTGGGTAGCGGGCCCGGCGGGGTGGCGCCCGAGGAGCGAAACCGCCCGGCGGTGATGGGATCGTGGCGGGAGATCCACACCACCCGCATCCTGCCCTTCCGCGGGGTCATTACGAACCGCTACCAGCAGCGCGAGACATGGGGGTGGGGCGAGTCCATCTTCGTCCGCGCCCAGCACGCGCTGGCGCAGTTCGACGCCTCGTTCGCGAGCGCCGCCGCCTTGGTACAGGATTTCGCGCAGGCTATTTGCAAGATCCGCGGGCTCGCCGAGCTGCTCGCGAACAACCAAGACAATGTTGTCCTGCAACGCATGTCGCTCATGCAGATGCAACGCAGCGTTTTGCGCATGGTGATGCTCGACGCCGGGGACGGCGATAACACCGGAGAAGACTTCGAGCGCAAGCCCACCCCGGTCACGGGGCTGACCGACATCCTCGATCGAATGGCGCTTCGACTTGCCGCGTCGGTCGACATGCCAATAACGCGGCTCATGGGGCAGCAGCCGGCGGGGCTCAACGCCACCGGCGATAACGATATTCGCCGCTGGTATGACCAGGTCCGCGCCGGGCAGCAGAAGAAAGTGAAGCCGCAGCTGAAACGGTTAGTGCGGCTCCTCTTTCTCGCGCGCGACGGGCCGACGGGCGGTGTCTTGCCCGCCAAGTGGTCGGTCGATTTCCGGCCGCTTTGGCAACTCGACGATGGCGCGGAGGCAACCCGCCGTTTCGCCATCGCGCAGGCGGACAACTTATACATCCAGAACGGGACGCTCACCCCGGCCGAGGTGGCGGCGACGCGCTTCGGCGGCGATTCGTACAACGGCGAGGGTATGAACCTCGATACCGGCTTGCGCGCGCAGATGGAGGTTGCGCCCGCGGGCGCTGGGCCGGCCGACGACCCGAACAAGGGCAACGGGCCCGACGGAACCGAGCCGGAGCCCACGCCGCTCGCACCCGCGCCCGCCAAGACGCCGCCCATCGGCGCCAAGTTTCCACCCAGCGACAACATGAACCCGGTACCGGGGGCGCCGTGAGCGCTTACCGTACGGACGTGCCACGGTGGTTGCTTTCCTCAAGCTCCGACCCGCGAGCGCTGGCCATCGTGGACGGGACGGGCACTCACAAAAGGGGGTGCGTCCTTGCGGGCAGTGCGCCCGGCTCAACCGTGCTCGACCCGTTCGCTGGTACCGGCACGGTTGGTGTAGTAGCCGGCCGTCATGGCCGGGGTTTCATCGGGATAGAGCTCAGCCGCGCCTATGCCGCCATGGCGCGGGATCGCATTCGCAATGCACGGCGCGTGAACCCTACACCCAAGCCGCGGCGGCTCCTCAGGGTCGTCGCGTGAGAAGTACCGCCCGTATACAGGCGGACATCCGCGCGCGGCGCGCCTTCATGCGCGCGGTAGGCAGGCCCCATCGCCGCCGCGGGCCCATGCCGCGCCAGCTCCACCCTACCGGGGTTGCGCTCAGCTACCTCGGCCAGATCATGCGGGTCGTGAAGGCGGCGCGGGCGCTCTTCCAAGCCAAGGCCGGGCGACTCCGATCCATCGTGAACCACCACGCCGACGCGCTTGCGGCGCATCATGACGCGCAGCCACCCGACCACCGCACCGACGCGTGGGACGATGACGAGGGCGACGAGGTAAACGAGATCTTCGACGATTTGTCGCGCCAGCTCTTCGCCGAGTTCACAAACGCCGACCTATCCGAAACCGCGGCGCGGATCGGCCGCGCCACGGCCGACTTTCAGAAAGAGCAGTGGAATAGGCAGATGCGCTCGTTACTCGGTGTCGATGTCGTGAATGCCGAACCGTGGCTCGTGCCCCGGATCGAGGCGTTCGCGCGCGCCAACGTGGCACTTGTGAAGAGCGTGCCGGAAAGCTACTTCACGGAGATCGAAAAGATTGTCACGCAGGGCATGAGCGAGGGCGTCCGTTGGGAAGAGCTCGCCGACGATATGACCGAGCGGTACGGCGTAGCGGAAAGCCGGGCCACACTCATAGCGCGCGACCAAGTTGGGAAGCTCACCGGCCAAGTGAACGAGGAGCGGCAGACCGAGCTCGGCGTGTCGCGGTTCGTGTGGCGGACCTCGAACGACAACCGGGTGCGCGCATCACACGCCGATCTCGAGGGCGAGACGTTCTCATGGGACGACCCGCCCGAGGTGGACGGCGAAGAGGACGTTACCCCGGGCAAGCCTATCAACTGCCGGTGTCAGGCAGAGCCGGTGCTCGACGACGTGATCGAGCAGCTCACAGGGGAGGGGGCCACGCCCGACGAGGACGCAAGCGGGGACGAGGGCGCGGACTAAAACCGTGGGGTTGTCAGGGGGGCGGCGCATAATGGGCGCATGCGGTACGGCAGCGTTTGCAGCGGAATCGAAGCCGCGACGGTCGCATGGCATGCGTTGGGGTGGCAACCCATGTTCTTCGCCGAGATCGCCAAGTTCCCTTCCCGCGTGCTGGCGCACCGCTACCCCGAGGTTCACAACCATGGCGATTTCACAACCATCAAAGCGGACGGGCCAGCTATCGATCTTCTCGTCGGTGGAACCCCCTGCCAATCGTATTCGGTCGCGGGACCTAGAACTGGATTGGCTGACGCGCGCGGTAACCTGGCCCTTGAATTCCTTTCGCTTGCTGGCCGAACACGCGCCCGCTGGGTGGTATGGGAGAACGTCCCCGGCGTGTTGTCCTCGAACGGCGGCAGGGACTTTGGAGCCTTCCTTGGGCGCTTGGCAGAACGCGGGTATGGGTTCGCCTACCGTGTTCTTGACGCTCAGTATTTCGGAGTGGCCCAGCGACGGCGCCGCGTCTTCGTTGTCGGACATCTTGGAGATTGGCGACGTGCCGCTACGGTACTATTTGAGCGCGCGTGCTTGTCGGGGGATCCTGCGCCGGGCCGAGCGGAGGGAACTAACATTGCCGCCTGCCCTGAAGCGAGCCTTGGACACCACGGCGGGCGTAGCCCGCGCGGCGACGCCTCCGACAACCTCCAAGTAGTCGCACGCACCCTGACGGGGGGGGTACGCTTGGATGCCGGAACCGAAACGTTCGTGACGCGCGGAGGGAGCTTTGACGGCCCGATCGCGTTCCACGCCACACAGGACCCGATCTCGGGCGAGGTGTCACCCGCGCTCGGGTGCGGCTCCGCGCTCGGGTGCGGGTCCGTCGCGGTTCACACAGCCGCAGCGGTGCGGCGGTTGACGCCTCGTGAATGCGAGCGGCTGCAAGGCTTCCCCGACGACTACACCGCCATCCCGGGCGCCGAAGATGGGCCGCGCTACCGCGCGATCGGGAATAGCATGGCGGTGCCCGTCATGCGCTGGATAGGGCGACGTATCGCGCTGGTGGACGCCATGACGGGCCGCTGAGCACCGCCCGCGCGCGGGTGATAGTCAGGATCCATGGCCCATAAACTCACCTGGATCCCCGACCTTCCCGACCACCGCGACCTCAAGTATCGGTCCATCCACGGCCCGGCGGGGGCGATCCCGAACAGCGTCGATTTGTGTAGTGACCCGTTCATGCCGCCGGTCTTCGACCAGGGCGACCTCGGCGCCTGCGTCGAGAATGCACTCGCGGGCGCGATGACGTTTCTCGAAGCGAAAGAAGGGAACGGCATCGTGCTTTTGTCGCGCCTCTTTTGCTACTGGAACGCGCGCGGCCCGGGCGTCTACAAGAAACACGATACCGGGTCGACCATCCGCGACGCGATAAAGGGGATCGCCGCGAAGGGAATCCCGCTCGAATCGCTGTGGCCCTACGATCCGCGCACGTTCGCGATCTGCCCGCCCGAGCCGGCATGGGGGGAGGCGGCGCACCGCGCGCCGGGGCTCCTCTACACACGGCTCGAGACCATCGCCGACATGATGGCATGCCTCGCCGCCGGGTATCCGTTCACTTTGGGGCTCACGCTCTACGGGCCCGATAACGGAACCGGCGCCTGCGACCTCGACGGGCTCACCGCGGCGGCAAGTGTCCTTCCCCTACCGGGATACGGCGAGGTGGCGATCGGCGGCCACGCGCTACTCGCGGTAGGGTATGACCGCGCGTCATCTATGCTCAAGGTGCGTAACTCATGGGGGCCGGCATGGGGCGCGGCGGGGTATTTCTCGCTGCCCTTCGCCTATGCGACGAGCCGCGACCTCGCCGACGATTTCTGGTCGATACGGCGCATTGCGAAGTGAACTAAGGGTGACGGCCAATGGACCCCGTGAGCCTTGTAGACTTCGCCTGCGACGGCGTGACCGACGATTCCGACGCGTGGGCGCGCATGCTCACGTGGGCGGGAGCGTCGCCGGCGACGATCGCCTTGACCGGCCCGACCTATCTCGGCGCCGCCGGCCTGTCACTTCCGGGTAACGTCTCGATCGCGTTCGCGGGCGGGTCCGTCCGGTCGGCCTTCCCGATCGCGTGGGCGGGCGGGATCATCGCGCCGCCCTATCCCATTTTCACGGGGGCCGCGCCCGTGCTGTGGGCCGGCGCCGCACAGGCGGCAACACCGCTTTACCCGCAATGGTGGGGCGCGGCCGGGAACCCGGTCTCTACTACCGGCACCATCGCCGCCGGTTCGACCGCGCTCACCGTCGCGAGCGCCGCCGGGTGGACCGTCGGGCACGGGATCGCGGTCGAAGGCGCGGACGCAAGCGGGGGAACGCTCGTCACGCGCGTCGCGGGCGTCATCGCGAATGCCATCACGCTCGCGCTCCCCGCCGCCACCTCGGTGGCCGGGGCGCCGGTCCACCACGACGACTCCGTGGCACTCCAGGCGGCGCTCGACACCGCCGCGCGCGGGCTCGAAATCCGCGTGAATGACGGGCTCTACTATGCGTGCGAAGACCTCATCGTCGCAAACGCGGCCGGGCTCCGGCTCATCGGCGCGTCGTCCTACGGGGCGCAGATCCGAAAACCGCCATGGGCCGTGGAGCACGACTGTGTACTCGCGGTGAGCGGGTTCTCGCTCGAGATCGGCCACATCGGCATCGACTCGGCGCCGTGTCCCGCGACCGCGTCGGGATGGGCGGCCAACGTCGGGCTCTGCGTTCAGGGCTATCCGCAGCCCGGGGTCCCGACGGGGACCGTCGCCTGCCACTTCCACGACCTTCGCATTCGGTGCGTGGGGACCGGCCTCGAGCTCGGGAACTGGGATGTGGACGGGAAGGATCCCAACATCGAGACCAACACCTTCGAGCGCCTCTCCATCGACAGCGTGAACGTCGGGATCTTCGAGGACGGGCAGAACATCCTGCACAACCCCATGCGCGGGTGCTGGATCGCGAACATGCGCGACCATGCGGCGTTGCAGCGGCGCGGATCGGACCTATGGTTCGAGAGGAGTTACTTCGGTCCGTGGGGCGATGCCTTGAACGGCAACGCGAAGCCGCCGAACGCCAACGCCAAAATCGAGGTCGACGCCGGCAACGTGGCCATCATCGGCTGCCGCTCGGAGGACCAGGATCCGGCGTCGACGCATCCGTTCGCCTATGTCAACGCGCCCAACGCGAGCTTCATCCTCTTCCAGGCGAATACGGTCACCCACAATGCGCCGACCGGGCAGGCCGCGTTTCCCAGCATCGCGCTCGTCGGGGTGGGCGCGAGCGGCGCGCAGGCGAACCAGGGCGTACTCATAGCGAACGATACACAAGGTTATCTATCGATCGATAACCTTGACGTGGTCTCGATCGGGAACCGCTACCACGGCGTGGGGGTGGGGGTCGTGAACGGCGTACTGCGCTCGCCCATGCAAGCGAACGCGAACAACAACGCGAAGGAATTCACCGCCGATTGGCAGGCGCCCGCGACGGTGGCGAAGGGGCGCGTCGCGGTCACGGGCTTCCCGGCCGGCCCGCCCGCAGCGGGCACGTGGACGGCGGGCGACTACGTGCGGAACACCACCGTGTGTGAACTCGGGACGGCTGGCGCGAAGTACGTCGTCAAGGGGTGGATCTGCATCGCCGCCGGGACGCCCGGGATATGGGTGCAGGACCGCGCACTCACGGGCAACTGATGGATCCGAAACCGCCCATACAGCTCGCGCCGCCCACATTTGCGGCCGGTGTTCGCGAGCAGATCGTGCTGCGCGCGGAAGAGCTCCTCGCGGACGCGCGGGCGGGGAAGCTCGACTATCTCATGCTCGTCTGCTCGCCCGCCGATTCCGAGAGCACGATCGTCTGGCAAAGCGGCTGCCCCGACGTCCCGCGCACCATCTACGAGCTCGAGCTCCTAAAGCACGCGCTCATGCACCGCGCCGACGACAAGGTGGAATGAACCGCGCCGCGCCGCGCCCTTACCGGACTAGCGCCCGGGTGATAGGCAGGATCTCATGCCGTACGAGATCCGCAAGAAGGGCGACAAGTTTCAGGTGGTGACGAAGGACTCGGGCAACGTACACGGTGAGTTCGAGACGGAAGAGGCGGCCAAGAAGCAGCTCGCCGCGCTCTACGCCAACGCGAACCCAAAGAACGAACGGGTCGACGGCCTCGTTCACTTCGACGCCGGCCGCATCTCGAAGGTGGAAACGACGCGCGAGGGTTGGCTCCGGGTAGGCGCACGGATAGCGCGGGTCGGGATACAGGAGTATTCCAACCCGGACGGCACGGTCCGCCGCGAGTTCCGCTCGCCCGACGAGGTCTTCAAGGCGAGCGCGCTCGAATCGTTCGCGCTCCGCCCGGTCACCGACGATCACCCGTGGGCCGAGCAGCCGCCGCTCCTATCGGCCGAGAACGCGTCGCGCTACGCGCGCGGATCGGTCGGTGAGACAGTCCGTGCGGTGGGACCCTTCGTCGACGTCCCCACCATGCTCATCACCGACAAGGGGCTCATCGACAAGATCAAGGCCGGGGTGGTGGAGGTCTCCGCCGGGTACCGGGCCGATACGATTCCGGAGCAGGGGGAGTGGCGCGGGAAGGCTTATACGCACGTTCAGCGAAACATCCAAGGTAACCACGTCGCGATCGTCCCCCGCGGCCGGGCCGGCGACGACGTTCGCTTGAAACTGGACTCGGCCGGGACCGTGGCGATAGGCAGGATCGTAGAGGAGGCGCCAGACGATGCGTCGGAGGTACGCGTGGGCGCCAAGCTGAAAATCGACGGAATTGACGTTGAGTTCGCAAGTGAGCAGGGGCCGCAGATCGTGGAACGCGCACTGGCAGCGCGCGCGGACGCGCTCCGGAACGCCCGCTGCGACAAGTGCGACGCGATGCTGGAATGCCCGAAATGCGGGGCAAAGGCGACCGAAAAGGACATCGCGCTAGCGGCGGCGCAGCGCGCGGGCGACGCCGAGAAGGGCAAGGCGGACCAGGAAAAGGCGAAGGCGGACACCGAGAAGGCGCGCGCCGACGCGGCCGAAAAGGCGCTTGCCGACGAGCGGAAAGCGCACGCCGACGCCGCGGCAAAGGCGGACGCGGATGCCAAGGCCGCGAGGCACGCCGCGCTCGTCGAACGCGCCCGCCCGCACCTACCCAAGGATTTCAAGGTTGACGGGGCGACCGATGGGGACCTGCGCACTGCGGCCCTCAAGACTCTCGTTACCGGGTTCGACCCGGCCGGGCGTGGCGACGCCTACTTGGAAGCACGCTTCGACGCCGAGCTGGAACGGGCCGAGGCGCGCGACGCGGCGGGCAAGAAGGGGATCGCACGCGCGCGCGAGGCCACCGCGCCGCCCCCGGTCGACGGCACGCCGGGGGAAGCGCACGCCGATGCCGACGAGGCCGCGAAGCGGTTTCGCGAGGAGGCAGCCAACGCATGGCGAAAGCCCATCGGCGCGAGGATGAAGGGCGGGCGCATCGTGCGCGCGGGCGATGACGCGGAGTAGTGGCCCAACGCTTTCACAGGGAGTATAGATGCAGACCCAATACTTGACACAGCTCCCCCAAGCCTACGCCGGCATGCCGGCCGACGGCGGGCCGCACGATGTGACGACCGGCCTTAACGACATGACGGTCGCGATCCCGTTCGGCCTCGGCATGGTCTACAACGGCACCTACCGGCACTACCGGCTGCCGGCCGCGTCATCCGACAAGATCTCGGGGATCTCGGGCTTCACCCAGAGCGTGAACACCATCGGAAGCACCATGTGGCCTCCCACCGCCGGAATCCCGCCGGGCGACGTCGTGAACCTCTACGAGCACGGCCGGCTCTACGTGATTCCCGAAACGAGCGTGGTGGAAAACCAGGCCGTGTACTGCCGGTTCGCGTTCGGATCGCAGGCGGCGAACGCGCAGCCGGGGGCGTTCCGGGGCGATGCGGACGTGGTCGCGTCGTGGGCCAGCTCGACGGGGGTCCTCGCCGGTACACAGGTCGTGAACGGCGGCCAGCTCTACCAGTGCACGAAGGCGGGCACCACGGCCGGTTCGGGCGGCCCGACCGGGACCGGGAGCGGCATCGTCGACGGCACCGCCAACTGGGCCTGGATCGCCGCGCAGGCGGCCGGCGCATCGGCGGTGCTGGTACCCGGCGCGCTCTTCGCCTCACCGTCGACGGCGCCGGGCGGCCTCTCGATCATCGCCTTCGACAAGCTAATCAACATCTAACAGGGGCGAAGAGCCACATGCGGTTTCACAATTTCAACTATCCGCACTTCGACGCCGCCGAGAACGTGTTCTTTGAGCGCGAGCTCGAACAGGTCGCCGCGCGGTCCTACGACGTCAAGTATCCGCAGTTGAAGGGCCGGCAGTTCGTGCCGGTCAACAACCGGGTCGACCGCGGCGCCGAGACGTACAAATACAATCAGTACGATATGGCGGGCGTCGCGAAGGTGCTGGCAAGCTACGCCGACGACTACCCCATGGCGGACGTCAAGGGCAAGGAATTCCGCGTCGCCATCAAGGCCATCGCGAGCGGGTTCCAGTACTCGATCCAAGAGATCCAGAATGCGCGGTTCGCCAACATCCCGCTCGAGCAGCGGAAGGCGAACACCGCGCGCCGCGCGATCGAGGAGAAGCTCGATGCGGTGATTGCTACCGGTGACGCGGACACCGGGCTAAAGGGGCTTTTCTCGCTCTCGAACACGATCGTCTACACGGTGCCGCAGGGCGCGTCCACGCACACGCAGTGGAGCACGAAGACGCCGCTCGAGATTTTGGCCGATCTCAACGGGATGACGAACATCATCGTCTCCACCACGTTCGAGATCGAGGTGCCCGATACGCTCATTTTGCCCATCGCGCAGCGCCAGATCATTGCCGAAACCCCCATGTTCACGGTGGGGGGAAGCAACGTCACGATCGAGAAGTTTTTTCTCGAAAACTCACCGTACATCGACACGATCGCGCAATGGTACAAGGCGTCCGGCCAGGGCGTGGGCGGGGTCGATCGCGCGGTCGCCTACCGGCGCGACCCGGACGCACTGGAAGCCGTCATCCCGCTGGAGGCCGAGTTTCTGCCGCCGCAGCCGAAGGACTTCACATTCAAGATTCCGGCTCATGCTCGTACCGCGGGTGTAGTGACCTACTACCCCATGTCGATCTGCTACGCGGACGGGATCTAGCACGTAGGGAGGCCAGCGCATGCTTTCGGCGCACCGGGGCGCTGGCCGCCTCCTCGCCCGGTGCGCCCTTCACTTGAGGTAACATATGCTGGTCCGCAACAACACGACCGAGCCGCGCGCGTTCGCGTTCCAGCTGAAACCGGCCGACGAGGCCGCCCGGCGCCAACCGGTCCTGCAAACCATCCTGCTCATCCCGGGGAATAACGAGGTCGATCCCGCCGTCTGGGATGCCCTCGTGAAGAACGAGTGCGTGCGGCGGCTCCTAGAAGAAGAGACCGAGTTTAACCGGCCCATCTTGGAACCCGACAAGGACGTTTCACTGAAGGACATCTCGAAGATCCCGTCCAAAAAGGCGGTCCAGATCGTAAAGGGCACCTTCGATCGCGGGCTCCTTCGCGCCTGGCAGCGGCCCGAGACGCGGCGCGACGTCGGCGACGCGATCGACAAGCAGCTCAAAGCCATCGACCCGCGGTCACCGGCGGAAGAGAAGCCGGCCGAAGGGGCGTAGGCGTGGCCACCCCGGCCGACGTGCTCCGGGTAGCGCCCGACTTCACAAGTCTCGATCCGGTGCTCGTCATTCAGCCGTTTCTGGACGACGCCATGGCGGAGGTTGACCCGACGAAATGGGGGCCTCAGGCCGATCGGGTCGTGACGTTGCTCGCCGCGCACGCGCTCGCCATCGCATACCCCAATCTCTACGTGCGCCCGGTCGTCTCCGAACGGGTGGGCGACATCGGGCGGACTTATATACAGGCGGTGCGGCCGGGGGGAAGCGAATATGCCGCCACCCGTTTCGGCATGGAATATCTGCGGCTGCGCACCAAGCTCGGCCTCACCTTCGCCGTCCCCGGCGCGACGATAGTGACGGCCGGTCAACCCTTCCCCGGTCCCATGCCGCCCTGGTTCGACCCGTGGGGATGGCATGGCTAAGGTCACCGACGTTGACAAGGGGTGGGAGGCCATCAAGAAGATGATCGCGTCGCTCGCGCAGGGCAAAAGCTACGTCAAGATCGGGATCCTGGGTGCCAAGGCGGCCACGGTCGATCCGGCGCATTCCGGTGCGGGCGCGAAAGAGCCGCTCACCAACGTCGCACTCGCCGTCTACCATGAGTTCGGCACCGCGACCATACCGGAACGATCCTTCGTGCGCTCCACCTTCGACGCCAAGAAAGAACAGTACGTGGCGCTCCTTCGGAAGCTCTTACCCGCCGTGTACGAGGGGAAGACGACGCCCAAGGCGGTGCTCGAGATCGCGGGATACAAGGCGGAATGGGACATGAAGAACGCGATCGTAAAGGGACCCGGGATCCCGCCGCCGCTTGCGCCCGCAACCATCAAGGCGAAGATGCGCCAAGGCGCCTGGAACACAAAAGGGCGCGCGGCGAAGGCGGCGAAAGGGCAGGCGCAGGATCCGCCCCGGCCGCTCGTCGACACCGGGCATCTGTGGCGCGCCATCGATCACGTGGTGGTGACCCAGGATCGCGAGCAGCCAAGCGGCGGCGACGGGGACACCCAGATCGGCAGCGCGCACGTCGTGACCGAGGAAGGGTAACCGGGGAAAAGTGAGCCGGAAACGTCGACCGTGAGTGTATCGGATGCCATCGCGAGCCTCGGCGCGCAAACGTACACAATCACCCGGCCGACGCCGGGAACGATCACGGGCGGTGTCTACCAGGCGGGCCCGCCGGCATCTTTCACGATCATGGCGCAGGTACACCCGCTCGGCCCGCGCGAGCTCATGCGCCTGCCCGAGCTCGAGCGCGCGCGCGCGCGGGTCCGGATCTACACCACCACGCGCCTTCAAGTGCTGACCGGCCCCGGCGGGTCACTATCCGACCAGATCGCGTTTGATGGCGACGCCTACGAGATCGAGGGGGTCGAGGACTTCGCGATCGAGGGCGGGTACTACAAAGCCATCGCGCGGAAGATGGGCCAGTAGCCATGAGGACGAACCCGGCGAGCGGATACGATCTGGCGCTTCGGCCCGGGAACGAGCTCGACCTCACGGGCGGCCAGCTCAACTTCGTCGGCGGCGCGGCGTGGGTCGCACAGAACGTGCAGTGCCATCTGTCGCTCGTTCTCGGCGAGTGGTTTCTCGACCCGACGCAGGGTGTACCCTACTTCGATTCGATCCTTGTGAAGAACCCGAACATGCCGCTTGTGAGGTCGATCCTCATGAAGGCGATCCTGGCGGTGCCGCACGTGACCGGGATCGCGTCGCTCAACATCACGTTGACGTGACGTGAATATGACCGGCCCACTTCGCCAGCTTGCCGTAGCGTTCGCGGTCACGACCGACCTCGGGTTCGATGCGGCGGGAACCTATCCCGCCGCGGCGGGCGCGGTGCCGTCGGTGCCCGTCATCGTGACGGTAACGACTTCACAAGTAACGGGAACCGCCGATCCCGGCGCGACCGTGACGGCCACCGACAACGGCGTGCCCGTTGGGTCCGTGCAGGCGGGCGCGGGCGGAAATTTCACCATCCCCATCGCGGCGCAGCCGGGCGACACCATCGGCGTCATCGCCACGAACCCGGCGGGCAGCACGGCGCCCGTTACCGTGAGCATACCGATCCCGGGTCCAACGATCGCATCCGTCTCGCCTACGACGGGTCCGGCGGGCGGAAGGACGACCGTCACGTTGACGGGCGCACACTTTGGGTCCGACGACACGGTCACCGTCGGGGGCGTCCCCGCGTCGCTTCTCTCTGCTAACGCGACCTCGCTCGTCGTGGTGACTGGCGCTGGCACCGTGGGTGCGGCCGACGTCACGGTGAGGAGCGGAAGCGGTCAAAGCGCTACCTTGTCGGGCGGATTCACATACATCGAGGCGTGTTACGGTGTGTGTTTCGGCGGCGAGATTTCCGGCCCTGCGTCCATCACCCCGGAAGCTTCGCAAGCGGCACCCGCTCAATTCGGCGCCTACGCTGGCCAGCTCGTCTATGCGCCGTCCCCGTTCGAGTGGAACGATCGTGCATTTGTCTACCCGAACGTCCATGCTGTTACGGTAGGGTACTACGAGAAGTTGACCGACGTGGGCGGGGGGGATCCGATTGGGACCACGTATGCACTGAATCTGTCGTATCCGCCGCCCCCGATGCCCGTGACCGTAACGTCACCCGACGTGTTTGTAACGTATCCTTGGGATCCGGGGAACAACCGGGATCTGTATGAACTCCATCTCACGATCGGCGGCGTCGATACTATCCTCTGCATCGTCTGGTACGTCATCCCGCCGGCGTCCACGGGACTTCCACTTGACCAGCCCGACATCGAGCCCGACGACGAGAACCCGTATCCCGGCAGTGTAACGGTAACGATGTCGCCCGGTGTTTCCGGCCTGCCTTTGATTCGCTTCACGCTCGATGGAACGGCCCCCACATCGAATTCCGCGGTCTATACAGGCGCGTTCACGCTCACAACAACGACGACGGTCACCGCGATAGCGCAAGCGGCTGGTTACACAGATAGTGCGCCGATCGCGCGCTCGTACACGATCGTGCCATTCTTCATATTCACGATCAATAACCGCGATCCGAGCCCCAATACGCCGCCGACGGCGCTCGACGACACGCGCCTCCACCAGGAGTCGCCTCAAAGCGGCGTGTATAGCTTGGGATATGCGGATCTATGGATCGTTCTCAACGGTCCGCGATTCGACCAAGCGTCATATGTGCACCTCACGCAGAGTTCCGATGCGAGCGCGCCGCAAGAGCTGTCATGCCCCATCTACTCGAAGCCCGCGCCCAACATGCTCGTCATCGACTACCAAGCGTTCCTAGCGGGTTGCAATGCACAATGGGGCCCCGGCGCTAGTTCAAGCCCATTCATGAACACCGGTCCGTGGAACCTCGATGTCACGATCGGCGATGGGGGCACCATCACTTCGGACTACCCGATCCAGGAACCGAGCGTGTGATGCCCATCGCCTGGCCCACCGTGGAAGCCGCGCTCGTCGCATGGGTCGAGACCGGGTCCGGCCTTGCCGGCGCCGTGCTCATGGCGCAGCAGACGGCGCCGCAGCCGCCGATGCCCTACGCGACGGTCCGTCTTTCGGGCCCGCGCACCGGGGGCGCGCCGTGGCCGCGGGTCTACCAGAGCTACGATCCGGCGCAACCGACCGGCCAAGAGATCGCCTTCCAGGCCGTGTTCGATTGCGAGGTGACGTGCTCGGTGCAGGTCTACACCGCGTCGCCGTTTGGGGCCGGGTCGGCGCGCGCCCTCATGAGTCAGGTCCGGACATCGCTCGGCCTCGATACCGTGCTTTTCGCGCTCCGGGCGGCCGGGCTCGCCGTTCAGGCGCCCGGTGATATTCAGGATCTGTCGGCGCTGCTCGATACCACCTGGCAAGGGCGCGCCGCGCTGGATGTCATTTTTGGAATCGCCGAGGACGCCACCGAGCGATCGGGCTACGTGGCCACGGTGGGCGTCGTGAACAACGTGAGGTAGCGCATGCCGCTCGCGGATATCGTGCAGGTCCAGATCACGGCCGTGACGGGCGGTCTCACCTTGGCGGGCTTCGGCACGCCGCTCATTCTCGGCGGGTATTCCAAGTCATACCCGGAGCGGGTGCGGTACTACGCAAGCGATACCGCGCTGGCAAGCGATTTCCCGGCCGGGACGCCCGAGTACGCGGCGGCGGCGGCAATTTTCGGCCAGGATCCGGCCCCCACCCAGGTGGGCGTTGGCCGCTGCGCGCTGCCGCCCACGCAGCACTGGACGGTAACACCGCTCGTCACGCTCGAAAACGTCCCGTACGTGCTCACCATCGGCGGAATCGATTACACATTCACGGACACGGTCGACACGAGCCCGACCGCGGCCCAGATCGTGGCGGGCCTCATTGCCGTTGTGAATGCCGCAACGGGCACGCACGGCCTCACCGCGGCCGGCACGAACGCCCTCACCCTCACCGCCGCCCCCGGCGCCTGGCAATCGGTGCAGGTTGGCAACGTGAACTATCTGTCGATCGTGCAGGACCACGCCGATCCGGGCATCGCGACCGACCTCGATGCCATCGCGCTCGAATCGCCCGATTGGTACTCGGTCGTGAACCCGTGGAATAGCACCGCCGAGCTCCTCGCGACCGCACACTGGGTGGAGGCGAACGGGAAGCAGTACCTCGCGCAAACGCAGGAAACGCAGGCTATCAACACGACCGCGGCCTACGAGGCGACCATCGCGAGCGGTCCGGTATCCGCTGCGTATCAGGCGATGCAGCTCGGCTACAAGCGGACCGCGGTTGTGTACGATCCGTCAAACGGGGCGTTTCTCGACGCCGGCATGCTGGGCGCCTGCCTGCCGCTCACACCGGGAAGCGAGACATGGGCGCTGAAAAGCATCGCGGGCGTACCGGCGCGGACGTACACCGGGACGCAGATCGTCAACATGCAGTCGAAAAACTGCGGGTATTACTACACCGTGGCGGGGCGGAACATCACCATGCAGGGGAAGGTCTGCGACGCCGAGTTTATCGACACCATCCGCTTCCTTGACTGGCAGACGCAGGACATTCAGGGCGCGGTGTTCCTGCTGCTCGCAAACGCGAGCGGGAAGATCCCGTACACCGACGCGGGTGCGACGCTGGTACAGGCCGCGGTCTTGACCTCGCTACAGCGCGGTGAGGACGTGGGCGGGCTCGTCAAAGGGTCATCCAAAGTCACGGTGCCGCTCGTCGCATCGCAAGCGCCAAGCGACGTCGCGAACCGGTTCATGCCCGGCGTCGGTTTCACGGCGCTCCTCGCGGGGGCCATACACAAGGTGCAGATCCAGGGGACCGTCACGGTCTAGGGAGCGCGCGAATGGGAAAGCCGAAGAGCGACGACGAACTCTCGAGCGACGAGCGGAACCGGCTGCATGACAAGACCTTCGCCGGGCCAAACCGGACGTTCCCCATCCCGGACATCGCGCACGCGCGCAACGCCCTCGCGCGCGCGGCGCAGCACGCGAGCCCCGCGGTGGAAGCAGAGGTTCGGCGCGCCGTTCACGCGAAGTATCCTAGCCTCGGGCTTCCCAAGGACGCCCGCACGAAGACCCGGGGCTAACCGGGTAGGGAGCGCACATGCTGGCGACACACGACCCGGGGCAGATCATCATCACCGTCGGTCCGGTGCCGATCGTCGACTACGCCGACGGGACCTTTGTGAAGGTGACCCGATCGGAAGACACCTTCAAGGTGGTGGTGGGCGCCGACGGCGAGGCGACCCGCGTGCGGTCGCGAAACCAGGCGGGGACGTTCGAGATCACCTTGAAACGCAGCTCGCCGTCGAACGACGGCCTTTCCGCGCTCGCACTCTCGGACGAAGCATCGGGCATCGGGGTCGTGCCGACGTTCGTGAAGGACCTCAACGGGACCACCGTTCACGTTGCGGCGAAGAGCTGGGTGCGAAAGATGGCGGAATCGGAGCTCGGCAAGGATCTCTCGAACACCGTATGGACGATCGAGACCGGAAACCTCACCATGTTCGTGGGCGGGCTGCTCCTCACGTAGCGCAACAGCACACCGGGGGTGAGCGATGGCGGATCGGAGCGCGGAACCGGTGGTGGTCGAGATCGACGGCGCGACCTATCACGTCGTGCCGTTGCCACCGCGCCGGGCCTTGAAACTGGGCAACCGCGTCGCACGCGCGGGGGGCCCGGGGCTCATCTCGCTCTTGTCCGCGGGCGGCGTGCAAAGCGTCGACGACATCGACGCCGCGGCGCTGGGCATGGCGGTTCGCTCGCTTTTCCGGGAGCTCACCCCGGACGATCAAGACGCGATCATGGCGGAGCTTTTTTCGACGGTGCAGGTCCGGCAAAACGAGCGGCTTACCCCCGTGATGCCCATATTCGATCTCCACTTCGTGGGGCGGCTTCCGGCCGCGGTCGAGCTCATGTGGGAAGCACTGAAAGTCAACTACTCAAGTTTTGGGTTCGCCCTCGCCGCAATCGGCGCGCGGGCGGGGGCGCCGTCGCACTCCGCGACCTCGACCATCTCGCCCCCGAATGGCCCGTCTGGCGCCTCGTCGAGGCCCGGTGCGCAACACTAGAGGAGATCGACCGGGCCTGGACACTCGCGGACGTGTTCGACGCGAACGACGTCCTCGACGCGGTCGCCGAGGCGCAGGCGGAAGCACTCGAAAGGGCCAAGGCTAGATAAAAATGGCAGTCGTTCGCGAGCTCTTCGCCACCCTCGGCCTCAAGACCGACGAGACCGGGTTCAAGCACGCCGATGAGCTGCTCGGCGGCCTCAAGCACGCTCTTATAGGACTCGGCGTCGCATTCGCGGCGGGTGCAGCGGCGAAGGGGCTCGCGCACATCGTCGACGAGACGGCGAATGCCGCGGTCGAGGCGAACAAGGCGGCGCAGCGCACCGGCGTGACGCGCGAGGCTTACGAGGAGCTCGCCTTCGCCGCCCATCATTCGGGCACTTCGGCGGAAGCGTTCGAGCAGGGGTTGAAGCACCTCAACCTCACCATGTACGCCGCGGGTAAAGGGAGCGGCGACACGGCCAAGGCGTTTTCGGCAATGGGGGTTCACATCAAGCGCGGGGCCTCGTCGGCCGACGAGGTGCTGGTAGCGCTCGCCGACCGGTTCGCAGCGATGCCTGAGGGTAACGAAAAAATCGCCCTGGCAACAAAGATCTTCGGCCGAGCACTCGGGACGGAAATGCTCCCGATGCTGAACAAGGGGTCAACCGCACTCAAAGCACTCCGCGAAGAGGCACACAAGACGGGGATGGTCTTCGCGGATGAGGACGTCAAGGCCGCGCGGGACTACAAGCGCGCGTCGATGGATCTGACGCTGTCACTCGAGGTGTTGCAGCGTGCGATCGGCGTGCCGCTGCTCCACGTTGTGGCCGAACAAAAGAAGGCGCTCGCCGAGTGGATCGAGAAAAACCGGGACCTCGTGCGCACGAAGGTCACCGAATGGGTGGATCGGCTCATCGCGGCATGGAAGCGGGCGAAGGCCACGCTGGAACCGCTCACGAAAGCGGTGGGCGCGATCGTCAGCCAGACGTGGCTATGGGAAGCCGCGGCGACCGCGCTTTCGCTGGTACTCGTCTCGCAACTCGGCCTCGCCATCGCGGGCGCCGTGGCAAAGGCCGGGGCGTGGCTTACCACGCTCCGCGCCATCACCGCCGCGCAGGTTACGGCCGCCGCATCGACGTTCCTGTGGGGCCTTGCCGTGATTGCCGGGATCGCCCTCGTCGTGCTGGGAATGGAGGAACTGTACGGGTGGATCACGGGCGATCGCGAGACACTGCTGGGAAACTGGCTCGGCACATTCCAAAATCTACTGAAGGTCAACGCTGCCGATAGCGCGTTCGTGAAGGGGCTCAAGGTTGCGACCAAGGCGATCGTAGACTTTTTGGACGTGCGGGAGCAGCTCGATCACTTGCTTGCGGGCGAGCACGAGAAGTTTTTCGCCGAGCAAAAGGCCGACCAAGGCGCCATGGGAAAGGCGTTCGAGGCAGCCGGGGCGGGTGGACCTGGGCAGATGGAGCGGCAGTGGGAACTGGCCAAAAACGCCCGCTTCACGGAGCTGGCGCGGGCCGGAGACTACGCCGCCTTGCAGCGCGAGTTTGGGAAGGGCGGCGCACCCGCAGTCGCGCCGGGGGCGGTTGCTGCTAGCGCCCCCGAAGGTCTGCCGGCCGCGCCCGCGATCCAGCACTTGACCGGGTTTCTCGCCCCGCCGACCACGGTGGTTCCCACCCCCAGCGTCGCGACGACGACAAGTGACAACCGGACCATCAACATGACGTTCGGTAACATCGTGACCCCGGACCCGGACAACTTCCTGGACCAGATCCGGCGGCTACAGGGCGAGGATACAGGGGCGGCATTCGCGGCGGTCGTCAAATGAGCACGCAGATCGCTTGGACTAACGGTGCGGCCGTCGTCACCCTGGTGCTCGATGCCGCGGTGACGTTCGGGGAAACCAACACCGCGCAGGTGACCGAGCACCCGATCGAATCGGGCGGGGTCGTTTCCGACAACGTGCTCCTGCGCCCCCTCGCGGTGCGCCTCGAGGGCGTCGTGACCGAGACGCCGCTGCCGGCGGGCGATAGCAGTTACGCGCAGGACTACTTCGACGACCCGCTCATCACGATCGATGCGCGGGTGGGGACGGAGCCCGATCCGACCCGATCGCGAACCGCCATCGACCAATTGCGGCTGATGTTCTCGAGCCGCACGACGATCGACGTCACGACTGGGATCGCGCCCGCCGGGCAGACCAACGTCTGGACGGATGTGTACCCGGACATGGTGATCGAATCGCTCGAATTCCCGCGCGCGGCCGACACGGGTGACGCGGTGCGGTTCACCGCCGCGCTAAAGCAGGTGACGATCGTCGATAGCCAGACCGCCGCCATACCCAACGTGAAGAACGGCAAGACCGGGAAAAAGAGCAAGGGGCTGCAAGGGACGATCACCGCCACGCCGCCCGACCCAAAGCGTTCGATTGTCGTCTCGATTAGAAACTGGGCCACCGAGCTCGTCAAAGGCATCTTCGCCCCGAAACCGGTACCGCCGGTTGAGCCCGCCGCGCCCGTGTCCGCGGGATGAGCCATGGCGACGCTCATACTTCCGGTCGATAACAGCTCGGCGTCCTACGATTTCCAGGTGCAGCTGGAGAACGCCTGGTACCGCATCGAGCTCTACTTCAATTTCCGCGTCGGGTATTGGTTCCTATCGTGCTACGACGGCAGCGAAAACATGCTCGTCGCCGGGCGCAAGGTGGTGCTCGGCGCGAACCTGCTCGGACGCGGCGTCGATCCCGCCTTGCCGCCCGGGTTCATCTTCGCCGTCGACACGTCGGGGCAAAACCTCGACGCCGGGTACGATGACCTCGGCGGCCGAGTGCTCCTCACCTATGTGGAATCGACCGGGCCATGAGCCGGCAATGGCTACGCGACGGGTGGGTGCAGATCGGCGGCACCGCTTTCAAGGGGCTGCACTTTCGGTTCCACGTGACGAAGGGGCTCGACTCGGAACCGAACAAGACGGAGATCGAGGCGTACAATCTCTCGGACGCGTCGCGGAACCTCATCGGGGCCGTCGACGTGACGCAGCACCCGAACGCCCCGAAGTCGGTCGTGGTACTTTACGCCGGGTATACGGGCGACACGAAGCTCGTATGGATGGGCACCGCGCGCACGATCGACCACACGAAGGACGGCGCCGACTGGGTGACGCGGATATGCGGCGGTGACGGCGAGTACAATTACCAGTCTTGTCACAGCGCCCACTCGTGGAAGGCGGGCACGCGGCTCGAGACGGTCCTCGAGGTCCTCGCGGCCGATCTCGGGCTCTCGGCCACTAACGCCGTGAACCAGCTTCGCCGCGAAGCGATCACGCCGGCCATCTCCACCTACCGGCAAGGCTACGCCGCACACGGCCGCACGGTTCGGGAGCTCGACCGCGTGACCAAGGCGGCCCAGATCGATTGGTCGATCCAAGACGGCGCGCTGCAACTCATGGCGGCGGGGATGGTCCTGAAAGAGGGCGCCCGCGTCATCTCTGCCGCAACGGGAATGATCGGCTCGCCCGACCACGGGAAACCCCAAAAGGAGGGTAAGCCGAGCTACCTCCGGGTGCGCTGCCTGCTTGACCCGACGATCCGCCCCGGCCGCGCCATCATCCTGCAATCGGTTTCGGTCTCCGGGAACTATCGCTGCGAGCGCGTGGTCCATTCCGGGCAGCTCGACGGCGGGGACTGGTACTCGGAAGTGGACATGCTGCCGTGGTGATGCGTGCGCGATAGGAGCGGGAATGCAACGGGTGCCGAACGGGGCAAAGCTACTCCATGAGGCGGGGCTCATTTACAAGATCAACCGCGAGATCCTCCACCCGCTCGGCCTCGCGCTCGGGTATGAGAAGGACGAACACGAGGTGACCCTGCCCGGCCTCTTTGTTTTCGACTGCGGGGAGCCGCTCGAGTACGAACCGGACCCCAAGCGCGATGCCGAGCGCGAGGCGTGGTTCGCGGCCTTCAAGAGGTCCCGGGGCCTGTAGCCACCCGGGCGGGACGCGATAGGTAGGATGGGTGGCCGAGCCGCTCGTTCCCACCCTGGCATCCGTAATCCGCCGCGCCAATCAGGAGGCGCTCGCGGATCTCCACGTCGCGCTCCCGGCGCGCGTCGAACGCGTCGACCTCACCCAGGGGCTCATCGACGCGCAGCCGCTCACGAAGGACAACGTCGACCTCGGCGACGGAACCCTGACACCGATCTCGTTCCCGGTGGTCACGAACGTACCCATCGTCTGGCCCGGCGCGGGCGGGATGCGGATCACGTTCCCGGTCGCGGCCGGGGATACCGTCTTGCTCGTCTTCGCCGACCGTTCACTCGACGTCTGGCTCGCAAGCGGCGGCGAGGTTGACCCCATCGACCCGCGCCAGCACGCAATGTCCGACGCCATTGCGATACCGGGCCTCCGAGATTTTGCGCACGCGTGGCAGGGGCAAGCCTCGGACGGGATGACGGTTGGTGCGGATGAGGGCATGCAGATCAAGATCACAACCGAGGACGCCATCTTCAACGGCGGCTCGACCCCGGTCGCGAAGGAGGGTAGCGTCACCGCCGGGCACTTTCACAAGATCGTCGGCACGGCGGGGCCGTTCGCGATCTCGCCCGCCTCGGTGACGGTATCCCCCGCCATGCAGCCGCTCACCACCGATACCATCGCCGTCGGTGCCGGGTCACAAAACGTGAAGGTGCCGTAACATGCCGCTTCCCTCGCCAGGCGCGACAGACTGCACGTCGGGTTTCTCCGGTCGGATCTTCGGCGACTGGACGAACGACACTTCGCGTAACGGGCTCATTTCTCCGCTCAGTGGAAGCGGGCTCGCCTCGGTGCAATCGCTCTGCTACGCCATCGCGAAGGCGATTTCGGACGAGATCGCGGCCGATGCGCCGCTCGACAGCGGCGGCATCATCACCACCGCGCCGATCGTCACCCTCGCGTGCGCTACCAGCTTAAACGTCGGCGACCTCGTCGCGGTCGTCGGCGGGCAGGCGGTGCAGGCAAACGCGACCGATATCACGCACCTCCCGTGCGTCGGATGCGCCGTGCAGAAACCCACCACGACAAGCGCCATGGTGCAGTTCGGCGGCGTGGTGTCCGGCATCTACGCACTCACGCAGGGTGCAATGGTCTTCGTAGGGACGAACGGGCGGCCGTGCTCGGGCCCGCCGGCCCTACTCGCACCGGGGGTGCCGGTCTACATCCAACCGATCGGGTTCGCGACCGATAACGCGACGCTGCTCCTCTTGCCATCCATGCAGCTCTCATGTGTCCGCGCCGAACCCGGTTAGGAGCACGCACCATGGAAAAGCATCTGACGCCCTTACACGATACGCTACATGACGCGGGGTTCGAGTCGCGGAACGGAACCCTTGAGCCGCCGCCCCCGCTCGAGCTCCTCCGGATAAACGAGCTCGACCTCTTGCGCTTGACGCGCGCCATCGAAAAGGAGCGCGCGGCGCGGATGGAGCTCGTCGTCGCGAGCGGGGCTTTGAACGCGCTTTTTCAGCAGTGGATGCAGGAGAACGCGCAGGCGCGCGAGGCGAACGACAAGATCAAAGCCTTGCAGGCGGAGCAGAAGGCGGCCGAGAAGACCTACCAGGATCTCATCGCCAAGATCGGAACCGACCTCGGCGTGGACCTGAGGGAATATTCGTTCGACGACGAGACCGGCGTCCTTCACAAGCGGCCCGCGCCGCGGCCGGGGGGGTAGGCCGTGGCATTACGGCGCTTTCTCTTTCAGTCGCTTTCGTCGACCACGTCGTTTCTCGACTCGTCGGAAGACACCGATGACGTTCGGTTCAATTCGATAACCATCGCGCAGGCGGCGAATAGCGGCACCGCCATCAACGTCAACACGAACGACGTCACGAACGTCCGGAAACTCTACCTCGTCACGGGCGATGGGACGGGGGTAGCGCAGGATTGCGGCGGGTACCGGATCACGGCGCTCGCGACGCCGACAGGGGCGACCGACGCGGCGAACAAAAGTTACGTCGACGCCGCCATCGCCGGCTTCACGTGGAAAGCCGCGGTGCGCGCAGCTTCCACCGCGAACGTCACCATCTCGGGGCCTGGGACCGCGATCGACGGCGTGACGCTCAGTAACGGCGACCGGGTGTTGCTGAAGAATCAAAGCACGGCCTCGCAAAACGGGATCTATGCGTTCAACGGCGCGGCCAGCGCGATGACGCTCACCTCGGACGCGGTCGCGGGCGAGGTCTTCTCGGGCGATGCCTGCTTCGTCACTCAGGGTACGGCCAACGCGGGAACGGGCTGGATCCTCACGACGCCGAACCCGATCACGGTCGGGACGACGTCGCAGACCTGGACGCAGTTCAGCTCGACCTCGCAGGTGAGCGCCGGAAACGGTCTGTCGCTCGCCGGCAACGTCATGTCGGCCGTGGCCGGGAACGGCATCGCGGTCGGCGCATCGATCGCGGTCCAGCCGCTCACGAACGGCGGGATCACCGTCGCATCGGGCGGCGTCTCGGTCACCGCGGGTGCGGGGATCGCGGTCGGTGCGGGCGGGGTCGCGATCTCCCTCGCGGCGAGCTCGGGCCTGAACACCACGTCCGGCCTCGCCATCGGCGCCGGGAACGGGATCGCGGTCGGTGCGAGCACCATCTCGGTCGCGCCCAACACCGCACAGGGCGTGAACGTCTCGGGTTCGGGCGTTGGCCTCACGCTCGCCGGCACGAACCCTGGGCTCGCGTTCACAAGCACCTATGTCGACGTGAAGTACGACCCCGCGCGCGGCATCACCGCCGGGGCGTCCGGGATCGGCCTCGCCCTCGCGGGGACCCCGGGCCTCACGCTATCGGGGAACGCACTCGCGGTCCTCATCGACGCCACCACCACGGGCGGGCTGGCGCTGAACGCGAACGGCGTCTGCGCGAAGCTCAACGGCTCGACCCTGGCCGTTACGGCCGGGGCGGGGTTGTCGGTGCTGGGTGTGCCGGCCGCCGGAACGTGGCAGATCGGGGGCGTCGCGACCTCGGCGAACGTCACCGCCGCAAACCTCGGGACGCTCACCGCGGGAAGCGCGACCGACGCGAGCGCGCTCCACACGCACGCGAACCTTGCCGCGGCGTCGTCGTCGGCGGTCCTCGTGCCTATCACGGCCGGTACGGGCGGGCTCGCCAAGGGGAACCCGCTTTATCTCAGCGCCAACAACACCGCGCTCGTCGCCGACCCGTCCTCGGCTGTGAAGTCGATCGTGGTCGGGCTCGCGTCGGCGGCAATTTCACAAGGCGCGGGCGGGTACGCGCAGCGCGATGGGATCCTGGCGGGCGTCGGTTCAAGCTGGACCTACGGCCAGCAGATCTTCCTCGGCACCGCGGGTGCGCTCACGAACAACCCGACCACGCTCGCATCGCGCTCGCGCACGATCCAGCTCGGTGTCGCGGTGAATGCAACCGATCTGCTCGTGTCGATACAGGACTACGGGATGACGCCGTAGGGCGGGGCTCGAAGCCGTGGCGCTCGTTCCGGTTTTTCCGCTCGTTCACAACGCGACCTACGAGTACGCGCAGCCGACGAACTACCAGACGCCGGAGGTGCTCGTCGGGGGCGGCTTCTACGCGCAGAAGACCACCACGTCACTCACCGCGCCGACGACGACGACCGGGATCACGTATGACGGAACGAACACTTTCCTAGTGGTCGAGACCGAAGGAACGAAGATCTCGTTCCAGATTGGCGGTGCCGAATACGCCTGGCTCGACAACGCGGGAACGCTGCACGCGAACACGCTCGCGGCGGTGAACTATTTCTACTCGCCGAATCACGACACGGCGGCGGCGGGCGCGCTCACGATCGGTGGGACGAACGCAACGTCGATCGCGATCGGCAAGGCCGGCGTCACCGTCAACGCCCCCGGCACCCTCCAGATGGCGGGCGCCACCGTCGTCTACGGCGATTCCAATGGGGTCGGGAGCCTCAACACCGCCCCCTCG
>Ga0335080_10000155_pt1 | contig 58975 bp, 48 predicted proteins | sample Lox_Sample_34_FD_206720 | JGI IMG/M metagenome (GOLD analysis project Ga0335080, IMG submission 206720) | Soil microbial communities from Loxahatchee National Wildlife Refuge, Florida, United States - Lox_Sample_3.4 | ecosystem: Environmental > Terrestrial > Soil > Wetlands | place: USA... | reverse complement strand
GATCTCACGCCTCGACCTGAAGTCTCCGGCCACAATCGTCTACAAAGACGGTCACCGCGAAAAACTTCGCGCCGATATTGACCACATCGAGTTCTCTGAATCCGGCGCCAGTGTCGCCATCCCGGGCCGTGCTCACTACATAGGAAAGTGGGAAGTCGGGGAAGGCAATGGCTCCCATTTCTTCATCACGCTGAACGCGGACGGCACTGCCAAGAAGTCGATCGGCTCTCCCCACGGAACGTGGACGCTAGTCGACGGCGAAGCCCGCATTGCCTGGGACGACGGCTGGCATGACGCCATCCGCAAGCGCGGCTCCAGGCACGAAAAAGTCGCCTTCGAGCCCGGCAAAACCTTCGACGACGCCCCCTCCAACGTAACCGAGGCCCGCAACACGCAACCCAAACCGATCTAATTCAAAGACCGGAAGTCTGTACAAGAATCTGCAGAAAAAACAATAAGGAGTGCCCTACGTCTCGCCGATTTACGAGACGTGGGCCCTAGTCTAGTCCGTCTAGGGGCGGACGCCTTCGTCCGTCCCGCTGACCCCTGAGCGATGCGAGGGGGAGGCGCCTGACAGCAGACAGCGCAATCGCACTGTGACCGAGCACGACGCGGCAAAAAACAGCGAGTCCATTGCGCGCCAAATGGCACGACAGACATACCGCGCGGCGAGCACTTCCCGGCACTCGATTAGCCGCCACTTACGCTGGCTGCTTGACCCGCTGAGGTGATTTTCACCGTAATGATGCTTCACCATTCCCCCTGTTCTCCGAGTACCATTCCTGACATGTCACGCAAGAACACCCTTGATCCCCAGCCTATCCCTCGCGCCTTCTTCGTCCGTGATCCCCGCCGCGTAGCCCGCCAACTCCTTGGCAAGATCCTGGTCCGCCACTCCATGGGCATACACCTCACCGCTCGCATCGTAGAGGTCGAGGCCTACCTGGGTATCGAAGACCCAGCTGCCCATGCCGCCGCCGGTCGTACCCTGCGCAACGCCGTAATCTTCGGCCCTCCCGGTCATGCCTACGTTTACTTCATCTATGGGAATCATTACTGCCTGAACGTCTCTTGCGAGCCAGAAGGGAAGGCCGGATGTGTCCTCTTCCGCGCCCTGCAACCGCTGTCGGGCTTCGAAGAAATGGCCCGTGCCCGAGGGATTCACCTGCGTGGCCCGCAAGATTGGCCCAAACTCACCGCTGGCCCCGGACGCCTCTGCCAAGCCTTCGGCATCACCCGCTCCCGCGATAACAACTGCGATCTCACTTCCCCCTCCAGCGAACTCTGGATCGGTGATGATTACTATCGCGTGCGTGCCATCGCGCAGACTCCTCGCATCGGCATCACTAAGGCCGCCGAAATACCGCTACGCTATTTCCTCCGGGACAACGAGTTCGTCTCCGGCCCTAAGGCAGCGCGGCACCGCCCCGTCCACGGACGGGCCATCCCGGCCTTTTGACGCAGGGTGTAGACTGTCCCCGGGGTTCTGTGCAGCAAAAGCCGCGTCAGTCAAGGCTTTTGCCGGGTCGACGTCACGACGCGATACGCTCGTGCGCTTGGCGGATTTTGTCGCATCCCTTCCCCATGCTCGGTCATCTCAAAGCTAGGAGTTGTGTGTGCCCCGTTTTTCTGGATGCCATTTTCTGTCTCTCGGGCTCCTGACTTGCTTTGCGGCTCCGGGTCTACTGGCTTCCGAAGAAAACGCAGTCACCGCCGCTTCCAATTCCCCTTCCTACATCATGGTCGGTTTCGTCGGCGGATTTGTCCGCCACACCAATGTCCGCCACGGCCCGGTGAAGGTCGCCCATCGCCTTCAGCAGGATTCCCCCAGAGACGCCTACGTCGAGGTGTTCGAGAATCGACACCGCAAGGCGGCTCTTAAAAGCATCCTTCGCCGTCTCGATGCCAATCAGGATGGAATCCTCAGCGAACAGGAAAAGGCCGCCGCCCACATCATGCTCTTTGGTCAAAGCTGGGGCGCATCAGCTGCGGTGATTCTCGCGCGCGAACTGGACGGCCTCGGCATCCCAGTCATGCTCACGGTTCAGGTCGATAGCGTCCGCAAGCCTTGGCAGGACGATGGCATCATTCCCGACAATGTAGCAGCCGCGGTGAACTTCTATCAGCCCCATGGGATCATCCACGGCCGCTCCGAAATCAGGGCCGCCGACGATTCCAGGACGCGCATCCTCGGCAACTACCGCTTCGACTATCAGCAAACCCCGGTCCGCTGTGAAGGCTTTTCCTGGTTCGAGCGGCACATCACTCCTGACCACATGCAGAGCGAATGCGACCCTCACATCTGGACCCAGGTGGAAAACCTGATGCGCGAACGCATGCAGCCGGAGTTTCGAAGCATTGCCGCCAATCCCGCTCCCTAGCAGTTCTACCAGTCGCGCAACTTTCTAGTCCGACATCGGTTCGTAAGTAGTAGGATTAATTTGTAGTCCAGCCAACCTGAAATCGCTGGTGGAAGGTTGAGTATGAACAAATCCACCTTGCTTAAGCTCCTTCTCTCAGGCACTACATCCCTAATGCTGATCTGCACTCCTGCCGTTGCCCAACATGGTGGCGGACACGGTGGTGGAGGCGGCGGTATGCACGGCGGAGGAGGTGGATTCCATGGGGGTGGCGGCAGCTTCTCCGGTGGCGGATATAGCGCCGGCTATGGCGGTGGATACAGCAGTGGCTATCACGGCGGATATTCAGGAGGCGGCTACAACGGCCACGGATCCTATGCGGGCCCGCACGGCTCTTACGCTGGTCCCCACGGACCTTATGCAGGTTCCAGGGGCGCTTATTCTGGTCTGCATGGCGGATACGGTAGCCCCAGCACCTCTGCGGCGGGACGCCCATGGTCATGGGAAGGCCACACGTCTCGGAACGTTTCCCCCGGATGGCATCAGTTTAATTCTGGCAGCGCCGGAAACGCCGCACGCGCCGCCTCATCACCACGGGCATCCGTACCCTCAACACCGGGTCGTTCGGCAGTCACCGCGATGAATCGCGCCCCGATAGCCGACGGCCAATGGCACTCCTTCACAGGCCCGCACGCCAACGTCGCTCGCGCAACCGCGTCCACGTCATTCACCCATGCAGGTGTCACATCCAGCCATACCGCCTGGCATGACAATTATTACTGGGGAGGACACGGCTGGTACGGCGGCTACCACTACCATTCGGGTTGGCCCGCCTGGGGATGGGGTTGCTGCGGTTGGGGCTGGGGCGTCGGATTCGGTTGGGGATGGGGCTGGTGGGGCCCTGGTTGGGCTTGGGGTCCGTTCTGGGCGTGGCCCGCCTACTACTACAACCCGTGGGTTTACGGTTCATGGCTCTACGCCGACGATTCGCCCGCTCCCTACGTACTCGATCCATACCCTGCCTAGGGATTCCATCAAAAACTGGGTGCCCCACTTCTCGCCGACTTTGCCAGAAGTGGGGATTTCAACGATTGGCGATTGGGCAGCGCAGTGACGGAGTCGGCACGGCGAAACCTACCGCGAAGTCTTGCAAGCGACAGCACTGATCGCGGCTAGATTAGCCGCCCGCCCGTCCCAGCAGGAGGTTATCGATCAACCGGGTCGTTCCCACGTATGCCGCAACCGCCACCAGTGCCGTCGTGCTGATTTCTTGCACCGGATCAAGCGTATCCCTGTCCACGATCTCGAAATAATCCAGTCGCACCTCGGGTTCACAAGCAAGTTCGTCTTTTCCCGCTGCGATCAACCGCGCTGCATTCCGCTCATCACAACGCACCCGTTCCTTCACGCGCATGAGCGACCGATATAGCACCAGCGCTCGTTTCCTCTCCTTTGGACCCAAGTGCGCATTCCGCGAACTCATGGCCAGCCCATCCGCCTCGCGCACGATCGGACAAACCACAATCTCCACAGGAAACTTCAAGTCTCGCACCATGCGCCGAATGATCGCCACCTGCGCCGCATCCTTCTGCCCGAAGAAAGCCTTGTCCGGTTCGACAATGTGAAACAGCTTCGCTACCACAGTGGTCACTCCGCGAAAATGCCCCGGACGCGAACGCCCGTCCAGCTTCCCGCTAAGCTCCTCGACCGTCACCCACGTCACCGCACCCGCCGGATATATTTCCTCCACAGGAGGCACGAACACGAAGTCGACCCCTTCGCGCTCAAGCATCTCGCAATCGCGCTCCAGCGACCGCGGATACTTCGCCAGATCTTCGTTCGGTCCGAATTGCGTTGGATTGACAAAGATGGAAGTCACCACGCAATCGCTCCCAGCCCGCGCCGCTCGCATCAACGACATGTGCCCCTCGTGCAACGCCCCCATCGTAGGCACAAGCCCAACCCTCTTTCCCGTACTCCGCGCTACTCGCGCAGCTGCCCGGATCTCGTCAATGGTGGAGAAGACTTTCAAATGATTTTGAAACCTCAGCAGGTGCCCCACTTCAGGCCGATTTTGCCAGAAGTGGGGATTTTACTGTTCTTCCAAGAGAGTGAGCTGAAATGCCCAATGCCCTCAGTAGGCAACGAGAAGAGCCTCGTCAACTGCAAGACATGGAAACTGAATTCATGCCGTTGGCACCCAGTCCACGACAATCTGCGCCCCCCGCAGCAATCCACCCACAATGCCTTTATTCCGCCGGATCGCAACCTTGTCCTGTTCCGACGCGCCCTGCACGCCCGCCTCCGCCGCTGCCACCACCCGTCCATACGGCCAATTCGAAGCCGGCAATTTTGCCAGCGCCGCCAGCAGTTCGTCGGGCTTCAAAATAATCTCCGCACTGTCAGCAACGTCGAACAGCGCCACCCCATCCCTGCGAATGATCAGATAAGGATTCCGCCAATTCTTCATGTCCCGAATGTGCCCGTATTTCGCCGAATCAGCCGGTGGGATCGTTTGCAGAATTGCCTGAGGATCTGGCGGCTCCGGCGCAGGCTGTTTCGTACACGCTGCCAGCACACACACGAAAACCGGCAGACAAAGCGCCAGGGAGGATTTCACTATCGGTAATACCCCGCAGTATTGGGAACATCGCTCCTGGCCGCCCACACCAGAGCCACAACCCATCCGATCACGCTCCATCCCAGAAACAGATTCAGCAGAAAGATCGCCAGCAGATCGCGTTTGCTCCGCGCCAGGGCAACAATCGACGGCAGAAAATACATCACCGTCCCAAGTCCAAAGAAGGGGAAAAAGAAAAGATGTGCCAGTGTCATAAGTCCCTCCCCATAGGCTAGCACTCATTCAAATATACGCAGAACAAGACACCCCGGTTCCCCGCAACGTTTGTGTAGGGGCGGACGCCTCGTCCGCCCAACTCCCCTGAGCGAAGCGAAGGCGAGCGTGATAGCTGTCGAGTATCGAAGCACGAAGAAAAACGCCCACAATCCTACTGCACAACAGGAATCCATCGTGCGTTAATCCGGGCCTGCGGGAATGAGGCCTACCGACCCATCGCCCGCTTCCGCTCCATCACCGTCTCCAACGCCGCCCGCGTTTCTTTCGGCAGATGATACGACTCCTCATCCCCCGGATACTGCCGCGAGTGCACATCGGCCCGGAACGCCTGTACCGCATGCGTGATCAGCGCTGCCGCATCTCCGTACCGCCGCACGAATTTCGCTGCTGGCCCAAACGTCAGGTTCAGGATGTCATGGAACACCAGCACCTGGCCATCACAGTCCGGTCCAGCGCCAATGCCAATCGTGGGCGTGCTTACCTCAGCGGTGATCAGCGCTGCGACTTCGCGTGGAATACCCTCCAGGTAGAGACACGCCACCCCGGCGCGATCCAGCGCTACAGCGTCATGCATCAGCTGCTCGATCCCGCTGAGATTCTTTCCCTGCACCTTGTAGCCGCCCATCACATTCACGGACTGCGGCGTCAGCCCGATGTGCCCCGCAACGGGGATCTCTGCATCGATAATTCGCCGGACCAGGTCCGCCCGCCGCTCGCCGCCTTCCAGCTTCACGGCTTCCGCGCCACCTTCTTTCACAAACCGGGCAGCATTCCGTACGGCGTCCCTTGTATCCACCTGATACGACCCGTACGGCATGTCTGCCACCAGCAGCGCATTCTTTACTCCGCGCCGCACGGCCTGCACGTGATGCAGCATCTCGTCCATCGTGACCGAGAGCGTGTTTTCGTACCCAAGCATGGTCTGCGCGAGTGAGTCTCCCACCAGCACCATGTCAATGCCGGCCTCGTCGACAAGACGAGCCGTCGCGTAGTCGTAAGCGGTTAAGCAACTGATGGGATCGTGGCGAAGCTTCTGCTCCCGCAGAGAGGCCGTGGTTACCTTATGGCGAGGCTCGCCAATAGGAGTCAAGCTCATGATGTCCTCCAGTGCCCTTCCACCTCAGGTGGATAGAGCCCGTCCGCGTCATAACGTCATTCGATGACGCTAGGATTTCCGTGACGCTAGAATATTGTAGTCGGAAACTTGAGCCCCGGCCACGCTTGTTAATCCCTTTCTTTCAATCACTTCCAATTGATTCCCGAGTGCCCGAGGGAACCAAGCTCTAACTCTCCGCCCTAGGTTGAGCGCCGGACTCAGGGGCAACCCGCTTCAGTTGGAAAAATGCGGCAATAGCCAAAACGGCAAACACAACCGCCTGCGCAACATGAATCCAGAACCAGCGGTCCGCCTTGCCCTCCCACGCCAGTCTCCTGCCAGCGTCATACGGCCACACCAGCAGGAAGAATGTCAGGTCTCCAATAATATGAATAGGAATCGCCGGAAGCGTCGACTGCGACAAGTACGCGATCGTACCGAACACCAGCCCGACGAGAAAATAAACCAGGAGTTTCGTCCAGAACAGTCCGTGGGTCACATGCGCGATCATGAACAGGAAGGAAGAGATGAGGACCGCAACCGGCCCTGATAATTCTCCTTCAAGGATTACCTGACAATATCCCCGAAGGCCCGCCTCCTCCGTAATTGGTGAAACCAGCGAGGCCATCAAGATCGCCAAGATCGCAGTCAGCAAGGGATAGTGAGAGAAATCAGCAAGCGCATTTGGAGATGTACGCGCCAACTGGAACAACACGATCCAAATTCCCGCCAGCGCCACAATCGCCAGTAGACCAGCCGCCATGGCCCACGCCAGCGTCGCATGCGACACGCGATTCGCCCGCAGCAGCCTCTGTCGCGCTTGAGACGTGCTGCGCGGCCACCCTTTTCCGGCCAGATACTGCCACATCAGGTAGAGCACTACGGCCATCACGGGCACGGCCCAGGGAACGGCCGGGTTCGATTTGAGATTACTGAGAAGCAGCGCTCCCCAAATTCCTTGTCCGATGGCAAGGATCAGAAGCGCGAGAAAGCCTGCGCATATGATTGAGAGTAACTTCTTCGGGAGTGATTGCATATACTCCCTCGTGCAGAGCGGAGCTTTGTTACGCGCTCGCCGCTTCCTGCCCGCCCAGCGGCAGGAAATACTGCGTGCCCTTGATCGGCTCGCTGACTTTACGCAGCAGTTCCTGTAAGTCTTCGTTGCGGTCGACGAAGTCAATCTCCGAAGTATTCACGATCAGCAGGTCCGACGAGGTGTAGTGAAAGAAGAAGTGCTCGTAAGCCTTCACCACTTCTTGCAGATACTCGTCGCTCACGGCCTTCTCGCCCGAGGCATTTTTCTTCTTGAGCCGCTTCTTCAGCACCTCAGGCGTCGCCTGCAGATAGATGACAAGATCCGGCGTAGGCAGTAGTTCGCGAAAGTGGTTGTAATAGCGGTTGTACGTATCCAGTTCCTGGTCGGTGAGATTCAAACAGGCAAACAGTTTGTCTTTTTCGAATATGAAGTCCGCTACGACAATCCTGTTCGACCGGGGCCCGAGATCGAGCGCCTGCAACTGTTCAAACCGCCGCACCAGAAACGACAACTGCGCCTGAAACGCCGCCCCCCGCTCCCCCTCATAAAATGCCCCCAGGAACGGATTCTCTTCCGGCTCCATCACCCGCTGCGCATTCAACCGATCCGCGAGAATCCGCGCCAGCGTGCTCTTACCGACTCGTATCGGGCCTTCCACTGCAATGTAACGGGGAAGCTCAAAAAGATTGGGCATGGACTCGACGTTGTACTCGGAAAAGGCAGGATATCTCGGATGTCCCTCACTGGCAATTGCGCGATGAGTTAACAGTCAGGAAGATTTTCAAATCGCGGATTTCAGACTTGTCCTTTGTTTTCTCGCCAACGCCCAAAATCTGAAATCTGCAATCTTCATTCTGCAATCGCATTTACAATCCTCGCATGCTCGGACCCATCCTGGCCGGAGTTGCCGCAGCTGCAGCCGTTGCCGCTGGCTACCAATCGATGGCACCCACTGGCCAGTGGTACGGCCGCACCTTCACCGGACTCGCGCGCGGCACAAAGAAACTCGCGCTCACTTACGACGATGGCCCGAACGACCCACACACATTGCACCTGCTGGAAGTCCTCGCACGTCACAAGGTGCATGCGACCTTTTTTCTCCTCGGCCGCTATGTGCAGCAGCGCCCCGACATCGTCCGCGAACTCGTCAAAGCCGGACACGTCGTAGGCAACCATACCTTCACGCATCCACTGTTGACTTTCAAAAGTACCGCAGAAATTTGGCGAGAACTGGTGCACTGTCACAAAGCCATTCAGGATGCAATTGGCGAACACTCCAACCTCTTCCGTCCACCCTTCGGCGGACGCCGCCCGGCGGTCCTGCGCATCGCCCGCGAGCAAGGTCTCGAACCCATTATGTGGAACGTGACTGGCTACGACTGGAACGCGCCGCCGGCAGCGACAATCGAAAGAAAAGTCGAAAGGCAGATTCGTGGCGGCGACGTAATCCTCCTCCACGACGGCGGCCACAAACAAATGGGGGCCGACCGCAGCCAAACCGTCATCGCCACCGGTCACTTACTATCGCGGTACAACTCCGAAGGATACGAATTCACAACCATCCCGCAGATGCTGGAACCGCAATTGTGACTTCAGAAAATCGAAAATAACGGGGTGCCTCACTTCTGGCCAAATTTGCCAGAAGTGGGGATTTTGATTTTCTAACTACAGGGTAATCACAAAACCAGAAGTTACCAGCCGAAGGTCTAGGCTTTCATCCCAGCAAACGCCACCCTCGCCGCCCCAATGGTCCGCTGCACATCTTCTTCGGTATGCGCTGCTCCCACAAACGCCGCTTCATATTGGGAAGGCGGCAAGTACACTCCGCTATCGAGCATCGCGCGGAAAAACTTCCCGAATGCTTCTGTATTCGATTTCGACGCCGTCTCCCAGTCCGTCACCGGCCCCTTCTCGAAGAACCACGTGAACATCGATCCCACGCGATTCGCGCAAAGCCTCACACCTGCATCACCAGCCGCCGCCATCACACCATCAACGAGCTCTCCGCTGAGCTTGTCGATCTTCGGATAAATCTCGCCTTTGCGCTCGCGCAGTTGTTTCAGCATCGCGATGCCAGCTGCCATCGCCAGCGGATTCCCCGACAGCGTCCCCGCCTGATACATCGGCCCCAGCGGCGCGACCAGATCCATGATCTCCTTCGGCCCGCCGTACGCTCCCACGGGCAGCCCGCCGCCGATAATTTTCCCCAGCGTCGTCAGATCAGGCTTGATGTTGTACAACTCCTGCGCCCCGCCGTACGCCACACGAAATCCTGTCATCACTTCGTCAAAGATCAGCACCGAGTGCTCGCGTTGCGTGATCAGCCGCAGCCCGACCAGATAATCGTCCGCCGCCGGAACGCATCCCATGTTCCCGACGACCGGCTCAACAATCACGCACGCGATCTGGTGTTTGTATTTCGAAAACGCATGCTCGACCGCCGAAAGATTATTAAAGGGCAGCGCGATCGTGAACATCGTGAACTCTTCCGGAACGCCCGCCGATCCCGGAATCCCCAGCGTTGCCACGCCCGACCCGGCCTTCACGAGCAAGCAATCCGCGTGCCCGTGATAGCACCCTTCAAACTTGATGATGTACTTCCTCTTCGTATAGGCCCGCGCCAGTCTTATCGCCGACATCGTCGCTTCCGTCCCCGAACTGACGAAACGCACCTTCTGCATGTTCGGAAACGCCCCCAGCGCCAACTCTGCCAGATCGGCCTCCGCAGCCGTCGACGCTCCGAAGCTGGTACCGTTGCAGGCCGCTCCGACAATCGCATCGAGCACGTTCGGCTCTGCGTGTCCGAGGATCAGCGGCCCCCACGACCCGATGTAATCGACATACTCATTCTCATCCGCGTCCCAAACATGCGCCCCTTTGCCGCGCACAAAAAATGGCGGATCGCCACCGACAGACTTGAACGCCCGCACCGGCGAATTCACTCCGCCCGGGATCATGCTCTCCGCCCTCTCCTGCAGGCGCCGGGATTGTTCGGTTTTGCGCTCGGTTGTGGAAGGCATCAATTCCTCTCGATACGGAGAAAACAGATGTCAACAAGCTGGGGACATAAGCGTCTACTATAGCAGCGCGCCGAATTCACCAGATATTCATCAATCTGCAACCCCTTTGCAACATCTCCCCGGTACCGTAAGGTCATCAAGTTGCCCTTCTAACCGGGAGGGTTTTCCAGGACAGTCTCGGGGGCTCCGGACTGTCCTTTTTGTTTTCAGTTTGCTTGTGTAGGGGCGGACACCTTTGTCCGCCCCGGCGCGCAAGCGCCGCAGCTTTTCCCCGCCCTCTCTCCTGTCCTCAGCATCCTCCGCGATAAGTCCTTCGCCGTCGCGCCCACCCGACATTAACCACAATTAACCCCGTATAATCCCCCCATGATCACCCTCTCCAAGGAGGACTACCTCAAGTCCATCCTCGAAGCTGAGACCGAAGGCGAAACCGTAATCTCCGCCCGCCTCGCCCACATCCTCAAGGTATCTGCTCCCGCAGTCACGATGGCTCTCCGCCGTCTGAAAAAAGATGGCCTGGTCCGCGTCGGCGCCAAGGGCGAAGTCAGCCTCACCGCTGCCGGACGCGGGATCGCACGCCATCTCACCCTCCGCCATCACCTCATTGAGCGCATGCTCTCGGAAATGTTCGGCATGGAGTGGTGGAAGGTCCACGATGAAGCCGAGCGCCTCGAGCACGCGGTTTCCCCCGATTTCGAAGCGAAGCTCCTCGCCAGGCTAGGTTCGGCGGGAGCATGTCCCCACGGCAATCTCAGCGAATTGGAAAGCTCTGCCAGCCGTCGCCGCCGCGGACTCGTCCTCCTTGCCCAAGCCGACGTCGACACGAACTACACAATCAGTGGGATCTACGAACGCGACCGCGGCCTCCTCGAATTCCTTGAGCATCGGGGTATTCGCCCCGGCGCAAAATTGAGGGTAGTTGAGCGCAACTACGATCAGACTCTGACCTTGAATACCGACGAAGGAACCGTCTCCCTCGGCCCCGCCGCTTCAGAAAGAGTCTGGCTCTCTCCCGCCCCCAAATCGAAACACTAGCTCGGCATAGCCGGGCAGCGATCCACCAAAGAAATGGGTGCTCACGGACCTTAAACTCTAGAAATGAAGAGTATCCCCGAAGTACCCGAAAGCCTCATTGGCTCTTCGAAAACGTCCTCTTGAACCCCAGGTTACTCCCGTCACTTCGATACCCGTTCAGAGAATGTCAAACTAAGCCAAAGCCAGCGATCCAATTCAGAGATTTTTCGCGGAGAACTATGTCGCAACCCGGTGGCCCCTCTTTCAAGGACAAATTGATCAACAGGACCGTGATTGTCAAAGTCTCATTGTTCACTCGCGCCTTCTCGGGAACAATCATAGCTGCGGATGAAACCGGCTTCTGCCTGGTCAGCAATGAAATGACTGCCGCGCTGCGTGAAGTCACCGGCGGGGCCATGGCCAACATGGACGCACCGAGCGTTTACTTGCCCTTCTCCAAACTCGAGTGGCTGATCTCTTCGCAGCCCAAGGCCTCTGCCGCCTCCGCCTAAGGAGACCGTTGAACAGTTTTCTCCGCGCGCTCTCTTCCTCGGCGTCCTCCCGGTAAGTCTTTGCGCTCTTTTTGAGGCGTGCTGAGGATGCGTAGTTAACTACAGTTAACCATTCCTGGTGTATACTCGTTAACATCTGTGATCTGGGGACCCCGCTGCCGCTTTCATGTGCAGTAAAGACCAATCCCTTGACTCTGCCCGCCCGTCGCCGTTACACTCCGCGGCCCGCGATCCCGTCGCAAATCATCGTTCCCTGGAAAACGTCCACAGCTCCGTTGAAGTCCCCCACCATCAAGCCAGTTTCTGGCAGCAGTGGAAAGCCTTCGTCGGCCCCGCCATCCTCGTAAGCGTCGGCTATATGGATCCCGGCAACTGGGGCACCGACCTCCAAGGCGGCGCTCAATTCAAATACGGCCTTCTCTGGGTCGTCGGCCTGGCCAGTCTCATGGCGATCTTCATGCAGGTCATCTCCGCTCGCCTCGGCGTCGTGACCGGCAAGGATCTCGCGCAATGCTGTCGCGACTGGTATCCGGGCTGGGCCCGCTGGCCCAACTGGCTGATGAGTGAAGTGGCGATCGGAGCCTGCGATCTCGCCGAAGTCCTCGGCAGTGCTGTCGCCCTCAATCTCCTGTTTCACATTCCACTCTTCTGGGCCGTCATCATCACTGGCCTCGACGTCCTCCTCCTGCTCGCCTTGCAGAGCTTCGGCATGCGCACGATCGAAGCCGTCATCTTGGTGCTCGTTGCCACCATCGGCATCTGCTACTTCATCGAAATCTTCATTCTCCCCGAAACCAAGCCCAGTTTCCTCGAGCTCGGTCACGCATTGCTGATCCCTCGCATCCGCGAAGCCGGAATGATCTACGTCGCCATCGGCATCATCGGCGCCACCGTCATGCCGCACAACCTTTATCTGCATTCCGCACTGGTGCAGAGCCGCCGGCTCCAGAAAGACGACTCCTCCATCCGCCGCGCCCTGCAGTTCAACACCATCGATTCCACAGTCGCCTTGACGGTCGCGTTCTTCGTCAATGCCGCCATCATGGTGCTGGCTGCAACGGTCTTCTTCGGAAAGACCGGAGTTGCGGTCCCCGGGGGCAAGTTCATCACTTTCGGCCCTGACAGCGATTGGATCCGCGTCGCCTACCTCACCCTCGCGCCGCTGCTCGGCACGGCCGCAGCCAGCACCTTATTCGCCGTCGCGCTCTTAGCCGCTGGCCAGAGCAGTACCATCACTGGAACCCTCGCCGGCCAGGTCGTCATGGAAGGCTTCATGCACTGGCGGATCAAGCCCTGGGTGCGCCGCCTGATCACCCGCAGCCTGGCGATTCTTCCCGCCGTCCTCATCATCGGTTTGCGCGGCGATAACAGCGTCACCGACTTGCTCACGTTGAGTCAGGTCGTGCTCGCGCTGCAACTCCCCTTCGCTATGTTCCCCCTCTTGCACTTCACGAGTTCCCAAAAGCGAATGGGCAAATGGCGGAACGGCTATTTCCTGCTAGCCGCCGGTTGGGCCAGTGCTATCCTGATCACTTCCATGGACATTTACGGCTTGCCCGACTCGCTCAAGACCGCGTGGCAGTTGATCGGCGGCCCATAACGCAGAATTCGATTTCCGGAGGGGAGCGCCTTCAAACGCGCATGCAGGAAGTTGGCCCGTCAGCTGAGATCACTGTGGCAGGAAATCGCGACCTGACAGGGCGCCTGAAAATAGCCGGGCGTTTCAACGCCGGCTATCGGCGGCAAATCCCCGCGTCCCGTAGGGACGCCTGGACATTCCAATTCGTATCGGGCTGAAAGCATGTACGACAAAATCCTGGTCACGCTCGATGGCACTCCAACCGATCGCGCCATCATCGAACACGTGAAGCAGCTCGCCAAGCTCGCCCATAGCCGCGTGGTGTTGCTCCACGTCGCCGACGGCTGGGCTGCAAGAACCTATGGCTCCGATGCCGTGAGCCCGGAAATCGCCGAAGATACGGCCTACCTCAACAGGGTTCAATCCGAACTGCAAGGCGAGAACATCCCCACCGACGCCGAGCTCGCCTACGGAGAACCCGCCGACCAGATCATCAAGTGGGTCGAAAACAAGCGATGCGATCTGGTCGCCATGAGCACCCACGGCCACCGATTCCTCGCAGACCTCTTCCTCGGTACCACCGCCACACGAGTCCAGCACAACATCAGTGTTCCCGTCCTGCTTCTCCGCGCTCGCTGAAAGTGAAACACGGGGCCCGCCCGGAACAGGTTCCGGTTTTGGAAGGTGATTCAGTCTCAAATCGCCGATCCATCAACACCTGTTCCCTTAAGCCAATTCCCGAAGGATCATGATTCCTTCCTCGAGTCCACAGCACGCAATTTTGACATGAATTTTACTTCTCCTTCATCTTCCCTGCCGCTGCCCACACGTAAGATACCCCGCGCGCTCCACCTTCGTTGATTACACATCAGGAGAATTAAATGAAATTCCGTTTCAATTGTGCAGCCGAAACCAGAGAGAATTCCGGCGCAACTGCGTCCGGCTGGCATCGCAAGGCTCTTGCTATGGGAACCGCGGCAATTCTCGCCCTTTCCCCGATGGCGCCCGCGTGGGCGGCCCCGGCAGGCCCTCCGGCTCTGTCGGCTGCCGGCGCAAATGCGAAGCTCGCGGTGGCGACACCCTCACTCTCTTCTTCCGCAGGTTGTCAGCTCAACTCACCGCGCGGAAAGGTCAAGCATGTTGTTACCATCATCTTCGACAATACGCACTTCATGCGCGATCCCGCCCGCGACGGCTCAACGCTCGTCCCTTCCGATCTCGAACAAATGCCGCACCTGCTCAACTTCATCAAGCAGAATGGCGTGCTTCTTTCCAATCATCACACTCCACTGATAGCGCACACCTCGGACGACATCATCACAATCCTCACCGGCGTCTATCCTGCGCGCCACGGTGTGGCAACGGCGGCCAACAGTTACCTGGAATACACGGCAGCCGGGGTTAAATCGCAGTCTGGCTTCACCTACTGGACTGACCTGAGCCAGGACGGCACCTATAACCTGATCAGCGGCCCCGTGGATGCAGGTCATCCCACCGGCGTCAACGCCCCTGCACCCTGGGTGCCCTTCACGCGCGCAGGCTGCGATGTCGGTGCCGCCGCCGCCGCGGACATGGAGATCGAGAACACCGGCGTCGACCTCACCACTGTGTTCGGGCCAGGCTCACCGCAGACGACGGATCCCAACGCCTTCGCGAACTATGAGGGTGTAGCCATCCACTGCGCCGCGAATAGCATGCTCTGCACAACCGCGAATGGCGGATTCCCCGACAAGCTGCCCTGGGAGCCAAATCCCGACGGCTCGCCGGCAACCACCGATCCCGCGACAGGAACCTCGACCGCCTACGAGGGATACAACGCCCTTTTCGGCCACAAGTACGTCACCCAGGCGTTCCAGAATCTCGGGTTCAAGCTGGGCGGCAATGTTCTGGATAGCAATGGAAACCTGAAGGACATCAACGGCAACACCCTCGTGGATGACTTCAACAACATCTTGACGCCGGGTTTCCCGAGCTTCAGCATCGCGCCCCAATACTCGCTGGGTTACGTTGCCGACATGCTCGAGGCTGGCGTCCCGGTTGTGTATGCATACATCGACACCCCGCACCGTCCGCTCCCGGCCAATCCTTACGGCTACGGCGTCGCCGGAGACACCAACGACTATGGGCCGGGTGAGGCGCACTATGTCTTCCAACTGCAGCAATACGATGACGCGTTCAACAAGTTCTTCAAGCGCCTGGCCAAAGACGGAATCACCCCCGACAACACTCTCTTCATGATCATGGCCGAGGAGGGAGATCATGTGGTCGCCGCCAACCCAACCAACCCCGGCTGCGACGGAGTGCACACGCCATGCACCTATGGCAACACAAATGGGAATGAGGTCGGCGAACTCAACCTTAACTTCAGGGGCCTGCTCCAGGCCGAATCAGGCATCACCACCTCCGCGTCGGTGAACAGCGACTCTGCTCCCGACATCTACCTGACCAGCAACCCTGGCCCCAATGATCCCACGCTGCGGGCGTTTGAACAGGCGTCCGGCACTCTAACCGCGATCAATCCGATTACTGGAGCTACAGACACTATCGCGCAGGCCATGGCCAATTCCGTCGAGTTCAGCATGCTGCATATGCAGACCTCCGACCCGCTCCGCACTCCGAGCTTCACCATCTTCGCCAACCCCGACTATTTTTCTACCGGCTCCACCACCTGCGGAACCAGCACAACCCCTCAGGCATCCTGTGTCACACAACAGCCTGGCTTCGCCTGGAATCACGGTGACGTCCAACCGCAGATCACTAACACCTGGCTGGCTATGGTCGGCCCAGGAATCGATGACGACGGCGTCGACAATAAAACATTCTCGGATCACACCGACGTCCGGCCCACGATGCTCTCCCTACTCGGTCTAAAAGACGACTACCCGCACGACGGACGCGCGCTCGTCGAAAAATTCGACGGCTGGGCGCAGCCGTTGGCAGTCAGGAAGAGCGACAACTTCATCGCGCTAGCCAGGGCATTGAAACAGATCACCGCTCCGGTCGGTCCCTTGGGCCTCGCAAGTCTCCACGCGTCCACAGTCGCTCTGGAAAGTGGCAATCCCCAGGACGACTCCACTTACACCAGCATCGAAAGTCAGCTGGTTTCCTTCACCGCCCAACGCGATGCGCTGGTGGCGCAAATCCTGCCATTACTCGAGGCTGCCGAAATGGATGGCACTCCGATTCCCGACAGGGTAGCAAATAGCCTGATCCATCAGGCCGCCAATCTGCTGTCCAGGGTGCAAGCCTACGCGGACGGTTTGTAACAACGAATGGCAGCAGATCCTGTATTAAGCAAACAAAAAGGGGCGCGATTTCTCCTGCGCCCTTTTTCTTTCTCTCGGCCGCCCACGGTACACGGCGATTTGTGGTCAGGTGCTGGTCTCCATATCGCCGACAACTGACCCACCGAATCTGCACATCACCTCAAGTTGCCCCGTGCGAGCCGGGTTATTCACTGCGCAGGGCGCTCATCGGATGGATGCTCAAGACCCGCCGTGCCGGGATGTAACATGCCAGCACAGCGACGGCCGCGAGAAAAAACGCCACGCCAATCAGTGTTGCGGGATCGGTGGGCTTCACATCGAAAAGCAGGCTGACCATCACCCGCGTTAGCGCGATTGCGCCGGCAAGCCCGAGTACGATGCCCAGCAGCCCGAGCTTGAGTCCGTCCTTCATGACCAGTCGCAGGACATCGCGATGTTGCGCGCCCAAGGCCATGTAAATACCGATTTCATGCGTGCGCTGATTGACGCGATACGCAACCATACCGTAGATGCCCACTCCGGCCAGCGCTACCGCCAGCAGCGCGAAGCTCCCCAACAACAACACGTTGAAGCGCTGTTGCGCTACCGAGACCGCCAACAGATCGTCCATGGATTGAATGCCGCTTACTGGAATCTGGCTATCCAGGCTCCAGACCTGCTTTTTCACGTCCTCGACCAGGGCTGCTTCCGGAACTCGCGTCCGGATCACCAGCGTCATGAATTTCCGCCACGCCTCGTCATTCTGGCTGAAAGGAGCATAGACGGCGGGATCCGCTGGCTGATTCTGCCCGGAATGCTTCACGTCGCCCGCGACACCAACGATCGTCATCCACTCATGAGGTTCGTTCGATCGGGCCCAGTCAATCCGGGTTCCAATCGGGTTCTGGCCGGGAAGAAGTTGCCGCACGAACGTCTCGTTGACGATCGCCACTCGCGGTTGTCCTTCGCGGTCCATCGCACGGAAGTCGCGTCCCGCGCGAATGGGAATCTGCATGACGCCGCAGTACTCACCCATGACCGACAGCGTTTGCACCTCTGGTTCGGATCCCACCGCAGGCGCCGGCTGTCCGTCGATCACCACGCGATGGCCTACATAATTTCCGGCCAAGGGAAGATCGGTGATCATCGCCGCCTCCACTCCCGGAAAGGCGTTGATCCGCGCGAGCAACTCCCGGCGGAAATTTGTCTGCATGGGAATCTTCGGATAGCGGGTTCCCGGCAACTGAAGGTACATGGTGATCACGTTCGCTGGATTGAATCCCGGATCGACGGATCGCAGACGCAAAAAGCCTTTGATCAGCAATCCCGCACCGGCCAGCAGAATGAGCGCCAGGGCAAGTTCCGCGGTTACCAGGAAGCTGCGCAAGGGACTGCGCGAAACGCCCGTGGCGGTGATGCGTGCATTCTCCCGCAATGCTTCCGCCATGTCCCCGCGAGACGCAGACCATGCCGGCAGAAGTCCGAACAGCAGCCCCGTCATCAGTGAGATGGCGAATACGAACAGGAAGACCCGCGTGTCCATGGGAATTGCATCCAAGCGACGCAATTCCGCCGGCCTTAATGCCATCAACAACGTTGTGCCTATTTTCGCAGCGATCAGTCCGGCTGCTCCGCCGACCATCGCCAACAGGGTGCTCTCTGTGAGCCTTTGACGAATCAGGCGGCCATTCCGTGCGCCCAGCGAGGCGCGAATCATCAGCTCACGCTGGCGTGTTACGGCCCGGGCCATCAGCAGCATCGCGAAATTCGCACTGGCAATCAGCAGCACCAGCCCAACCGCTCCGAACAGAATCAGCAGCGCCGAGCGAACATCTCCTACCAGCCACTCATACAGCGGTATCAGTGAGGTCGCGCGCTCCCTCTCCGAGTCGGGAAACTCCTCGGCCAGCCGCCGGTCCGCCTCTGCGATCTCTGCTTGCGCCTGCGCAAGCGGCACGCCCGGCTTCAGCCGCCAGTAGGTGTGCATGAAATGCACGTCGCGCTCGGCAGCTGCATCCGGATATGCCACCCATAACGAAACGAAGATATCTGCAATCTCCTTCGGCAGGGTGAAATCCCTGGGCATCACACCGATCACTGTGTAGCTGTTGTCGCTCAGCCTGATCGCTCTGCCCAGTACGTTAGGGTCGCTGCCCAGGAAGTCCCGCCAGAACGGATAACTCACCACCACATTCCGTGGCCCGCCTTTCACGTCTTCCTCGGGGGAAATCCAACGGCCCAGCATTGGCTGGATGCCGAGCGTCGCGAACAGGCCCGCGTCAACATAGGCGCCGCGCACGCGCATCGGCTCACCAGTGCCAGTGAAGTCCATAGGCTCGATGTTGATTCCGCCGCTGCTGAGAAACGAGTTGGTCTGGCGCTGAATGTATTCGAGATTCGGAAGTGAATCGTGTTGCCGCGCGGCTAGCAACTGCTGCGGGTTGGGATATGGGAGCGGATTCAGCAAGACCCGATTCACCACGCTGAAGATCGCAGTGTTGGCGCCGATCCCGAGTGCCAGTGTCAGCACAGCGCAAGCAGTAAATGCGGGAGAGTGCAGCAGGGTGCGAGCGCTGTAACGCAAGTCTTGCGCCAGCGATTCAACCCAGCTGACACCGCGAGCCTCGCGGCACTCATTCTTGACCTGATCGAGTCCGCCAAACTCGATCCGAGCCCGACGCACCGCGTCGGCCTCGCTCATTCCCGACCTCACATATTTGGCGGTCTCTCGCTCGAGGTGAAAGCGCAGCTCGTCTTCCAGTTCGTTTTCTGCGGCAGGACGCCGCGTCAAGGTTCGCAGTCGGAAGAGTAAGTCGTGTAGCAACCCGCGACCTCCTAGGCAGTTTCGAGGATCTGGCCCACGGCTGCCGTCAGCTTCTGCCAGGCGTCTTGTTGAATCTCGAGCTGGCGCCGTCCGGCTTTGGTGAGCTCGTAGAACTTTGCTCTGCGATTGTTCTCTGATGTACCCCAGCGCGCTTTGATCCAGCCGCGTCGCTCCAGGCGGTGCAGCGCCGGATAGAGCGAGCCCTGCTGCACCCGCAAGACGTCGCTGGAGATCTGCTGGATACGTTCGGAAACGGCCCATCCGTGGAGTGGCCCAAGCGACAGCGTGCGGAGGATGAGCAGGTCCAGCGTGCCCTGCGGAAGATCAATGCATCGAGATGACATTGCATTCCCCTATTTCTTCTACAAGAGGCTATACCAGCTCGTGTAGAAGTGCAAGGGAAGCCGATGAAGGCCGGAATGTCCGCCGCATTGCACTTCGACCGTCTGTAGAACGGACTGCAGTCGAATCGAGCCTTTGCCTGGATGACGGCATGTTCGGAAGTTATCCTGCTTGAGTTAGCGCTTGTGCATTGGGGGACTCTCCATGGCCTCCCCACGCTTGTCCTCAACACGTCGAGTGTCTCGTTGATTTTTCCAAACATGGCCTTTTCCGCCAAGTTGTGTCCCTGAGCTCTCCGATTCTGCGAAACCAAACCCCCTGAAGATTGCCGCTAGTTCCGGAATCAGAACAAAAACCGCAAATTTCTACCGCGCTTGCCGCAGCGTGTAAACTACTTCCCAGGGTTGTACTTCCACCCTCTTCTCGACGCGCGATTTCCGGGGTGAACTTCAAGCCCGTAGAGCGTTAACGGTGATTACCCTCTTTCCTAAACCCGCCCACGTGTCCTCCATGTTCTCCCGGCGGAAATCTTTGCACCCAGTCGTATCGGCGATTGTGCGTTATACCCTCGCGACTCTGGCCGGCATCGGCGCGGTCCTGCTTCGTGACTTCCTCACTCCCTTCTTTGGCGAGAACAACCCCTACCACACCGCTTGGCTCGCGGTCGTCTTCGCTGCCTGGTACTGCGGCCTGGGTCCCGCAATCCTGACTGTCACGATCACGGCAGGGGGCATTTGGTACATGTTTCTGCCACCCGTCCATTCGTTCGCGGTCAAGGGCGTTCCCGAGCTTTCCGGGCTCTTGGGCTTCCTGGTCTTCTCCGCGGTGGTCGGAGTACTGGGAGAATCCTCGCGACGCACCATCGCGAAACGCGAGAAAGCCGAAGAAGACCTCCTTCTGGCTCATGAGGAACTCGAGCACCGCGTTCGCGAACGAACCGCCGCTCTGCACAAACGCACCGCCGAAGTCATCGAAAAAGCTACGCTCCTTGATCTTGCCAACGACGCCATCTTCACCAAATCCGCCCTGAACACCATCTCCTACTGGAATCAGGGCGCCGAAAGGCTCTACGGATGGACCGCGGCGGAAGCCTACGGACACGATCCCGCGCACCTTGTTCGCAGCGACTATCCCATTCCCCTCGCCGAAATTGAGAAGCATGAGGTCTGGCAGGGCGAAATCAAACAATCCACCCGCGACGGCCGCCGTATTGTAGTCGCCAGCCGCTGGACTATGTTGCGCAACGAAACTGGCGAGCTCACCGGCTGGATGGAAATCAACACCGATATCACCGCGCGCAAGCTCGCCGAGAACGCCGCCCGCAGCCTCAGCGGCCGTATCCTCACCCTGCAGGACGATGAGCGTCGCCGCATCGCCCGCGGCCTCCACGACAGCCTCGGTCAGTACCTTGCCGCTCTCAAGATGCAGCTCAGCCTTCTCTCCATGTCCAACGGAAGTGAGCCCGAGCTCATCGACCAGGCGAACGACATAGTCGACCGTTGCATTACCGAAACTCGCACCGTCTCTCACCTCCTGCATCCGCCTCTGCTCGACGAGGCTGGGTTCGGCTCCGCCGCTCGCTGGTTCGCTGAGGGATTCGCCCAACGCAGCGGCATCGCCGTCGACCTGAGCCTTCCTCCCGATCTCCCCCGTCTCCCTAGCGACGTAGAAATCGCTCTCTTTCGCGCCCTGCAGGAAGCCCTGACCAACGTCCATCGCCACTCCGCCAGTCCCAGGGCAGAGATCCGCGTCTCGCTCCAGCCCACCCACATCCGGCTCGACATCCAGGATTACGGCCACGGCGTGGCCCCCGAAGTCCTGCGTCAGCTCAACGAAGGCGCCGGCAAAACCGGCGTCGGCATCGCAGGTATGCGAGAACGCGTCCGCGAACTGGGCGGCTATATGGCCATCAAGTCCGATTCCGCCGGCACGTTGCTGAGTGTTCTTCTCCCCCTCTTGGAAACCCCCAAAAAGTCTCCCGAAGACTCTCAAGCTCAAAGCAAAATCTCAGCGGCCTGACCAAGACAATTTCTCTGCGAACCCGGCGGAAGTCTCCGCGTACTCGGCAGGTCCGGCTTTTGAAATTCTCGGTGCTCCTCTGTGCTCCCTGTGCCGAGTAAATTGAAACCGTACCGCAGCGCTACTAATTCGCCGCCCTGACGCATTACACTATTAGTTTGCAATCCATCCCACAATTCCCTCAAGGAAGGCCGTCATGTCGTTGAACAGCTTCAACAGTTTCAACAGTCGCGCGTCCCTGAAAGTTGGGAACAAAGAATACGAAATCTTTCGCCTCGACGCGCTCGACAAGGCAGGCATCTCGACCCAACACCTGCCCTTCTCCCTGCGCATCCTTCTGGAAAACCTCCTCCGCACCGAAGATGGCCGCAACGTAACCAAGGAAGAAGTGCGCGCCCTGGCGAACTGGAATAGCAAGTCCAGACCCGATAAAGAAATCGCCTTCACCCCCAGCCGCGTCCTGCTGCAGGATTTCACCGGCGTCCCCTGCGTAGTCGATCTCGCCGCCATGCGCGACGCCATGAAACAACTGGGCGGCGAGCCCGCCCTGATCAACCCGCTCCAGCCGGTAGAACTGGTAATCGATCACTCGGTCCAGGTAGACGAGTTCGGCACAAGCAATGCTTTCGACATGAACGCCCTGCTCGAATTCCAGCGCAACAAGGAACGCTACTCGTTCCTGCGCTGGGGCCAAACCGGATTCCGCAATCTCGCCATAGTCCCCCCCGACACCGGCATAGTCCATCAGGTAAATCTCGAATACCTGGCTCGGGTAGTGTTTGTCCATGAAGCCCCAGGAAAGCGCCAAGCCTACCCCGACACCCTGGTAGGAACTGATAGTCATACAACCATGGTGAATGGGTTGGGGGTGTTGGGGTGGGGAGTGGGTGGGATTGAGGCCGAGGCCGCGATGTTGGGTCAGCCAGTCTCCATGCTGATCCCGCTCGTCGTAGGTGTGAAACTCACTGGACGACTTCGCGAAGGAGCTACGGCCACCGATCTTGTTCTTACCATTACCGAGATGCTGCGCAAGCACGGCGTCGTCGGCAAGTTCGTGGAATACTTCGGGCCAGGGCTGCGCGACCTTCCTCTCGCCGATCGCGCCACCATCGCCAACATGTCCCCAGAATATGGGGCGACGTGTGGGATCTTCCCTATCGACAAGGAAACTCTCAAGTATTTGCGACTCACCGGGCGCACGGAAGAACAGATTGCGCTTGTCGAGGCTTACGCGCGCGAGCAGGGATTGTTCCATGACGAGAAGACCCCAGAAGCGCAATATTCCGAATTGCTGTCGCTCGATCTGGCCACGGTTGAGCCATCGCTCGCCGGGCCGAAGCGGCCGCAGGATCGCGTGGTGCTGTCGCAAGCTGGGGAATCGTTCAGCAAGGCGCTGCCTTCGCTGATCAAGCCCAAGTCCGCGGCGAAAGCGACTGCAACTGGAGGCGCCCCAGGTCTCGCTGAATTTGCGAGACCTGGGAATGCGAGCGCCTCGTCGAAGTGGGAAGGCGAGGGCGGCAGCCCTGCGGCGATCGGCGTCGAAGATCCTAATGTTCACGAGCACGTTGCTGTTTCGGTGAAGGATTCGCTCAAGCACGGTAGCGTCGTCATCGCTGCCATTACTTCCTGCACCAACACTTCGAATCCTTCGGTGCTCATTGGCGCGGGACTGCTCGCCAAGAAAGCAGTCGAGAAAGGCCTGACCGTTCCCGCCTGGGTCAAGACTTCTCTCGCACCGGGATCGAAAGTTGTTCGCGACTATCTCGAGCACGCGGGACTCATGCCCTATCTGGAGAAGCTGAAGTTCCACTTGGTGGGCTACGGCTGCACGACCTGCATCGGCAACTCCGGACCGCTTCCGGAGGAAGTTTCGAAGGCGATTGACGAAAAAGAACTTGTGGTCGCGTCTGTGCTTTCGGGGAACCGCAACTTTGAGGGACGCATTAACTCCGAAGTCCGCGCAAACTACCTCATGTCGCCACCGTTGGTCGTGGCTTTTGCGCTCGCCGGGCGCATCGACATTGACATGCGCAAAGATCCACTCGGCAAAGGCCGCGACGGCCAGCCGATATATCTTGCCGACCTCTGGCCAACGTCGCGTGAAATTGAAGACACGATTCAAAGCTCGATTTCCTCCGAAATGTTTTTCAAGTCCTATGGCGAAGTCTTCCAGGGCGACGAACGCTGGCGAGGACTCAGTGTCCCCAAGGGCGAAACCTATGCCTGGGACAGAGACTCGACGTACATTCAGCGCGCCCCGTACTTCGACGACATGGCGGTGAAACCTTCGCCCGTGCAGGAGATCAAGAAGGCGCGGGTGCTGGCCGTTCTCGGCGACAGCGTCACCACCGACCACATCTCCCCTGCGGGATCGATCAAGAAAGACAGCCCCGCCGGAAAATTTCTCCAGGAGCACGGCGTGAAGCCCGCGGACTTCAACTCTTACGGTTCACGCCGCGGCAATCACGAAGTGATGGTCCGCGGAACTTTTGCGAACGTCCGCTTGCGCAACAAGCTGGTCCAGACCGAGGGTGGATTCACCCGCCACCTGCCGACCAACGCTGAGATGTCGATCTTCGACGCCAGCGAAAAATATCGGGCCGAGGGCACGCCGCTCGTCATCCTCGCGGGGAAAGAGTACGGCGCAGGCTCATCGCGTGACTGGGCGGCGAAGGGTCCCGCGCTGCTCGGCGTGCGCGCCGTGATCGCCGAGAGCTACGAACGGATCCACCGCTCAAACCTGGTCGGCATGGGCATCCTGCCCCTGCAATTCCCAGCACGCCAGAACGCAGACAGCCTCAAGCTGACGGGAGAAGAAGTATTCGAAATCACCGGCATTCGCGACGTGGTAGACCACTTCGCCGCGGGCCGCACGGTGAAAGTTACAGCGAAGCAGAAGGGAAAAGACCCGTTAGAGTTCGACGCCCTGGTCCGCATTGATACACCGCAGGAAGCGCTGTACTACGCCAACGGCGGGATTCTGCAGTATGTGTTGAGACAGCTGCTGGCGACAAAGCCGCAGCCAGTGGGGGCGTAATTCTCAATGCGGGTGCCCCACTTCTGGCCGGGGTTGCCAGAAGTGAGGATTCTCGGAATCACGAAACCGTGATGGCATCCTCTTCCCCCACCAACTCCAATCATTCACTTTCACAATCCCACTCTCACCCGCTGCGTAAAATCCGAAGCTACTCCACACCCAATCCTCAGGACGTTGCACGAGCCCGCGGATGATCGGGTTCTGGTGAGCGAACTGTAAACATTGAAATCGTAGTACCTCTTCATCCAAAAATGTTGACTGTCCCGCGGATTTTCTGACCGAAATCTTCGAGTAAATGCAAGCTTAATTGCAGAGATCGAGCTCGAGACATTCCCCATCAAAGGTTCCGACATAAGCAGGTGCACATGTTCCGGCATCACGACAAACCCGACCACTCCGAACCGATGCCGATTTCGCATCTGCTCCACAACTTTGAGCAGAAGATCGCCGTTTTCACGCCACAACTCTGTAACCAGTCGGTCATACGATGCAGGTCCGCGGTAAAACACTCAAACCGGCGTACGGGTTCTGGATCTCGATCCGGTCGCACGGCCACGTAGTGAGCGCTGTTCCCCACATCGATCCCTGCGGCATGCGGATGAACTACCTCCAGACCGGGGTCCTCTGACTGCAATCGACGTGCCCACTCCTTTCTCTCTTTCCGGTTTAGCCACTGCTTTTTGCCTGTCGTCATGCCTGATCTCCTCTATCAGAATGAGTGATCGGATTCGGCCCGGTGACGATGGGTTGAGGAATCTCTCCAACGGGGTCAAAGAACGCTCTTGTTGAACGCTCTTGCCACCATGCAAGTGATCGCCAGTACCGGAGCCATGCTTTTATGCGGGCATCAGAAGCGCCAGTAGGAAGTCGGCCTTAGCTTGCCGAATCTGATCGGATATAAGCTTGCAAAATCGTGGGAACTCGAGACAAGTTTTTGGCACTAGTGACTGCGTTCGACGCAGTCAACTGCTTTTACAGAACCCGGCGATCGAACGAGAGTGTCGAAAGCCTTGGCCGGACCGATCCCCGGGCCAAACGGAACCATCGACGGAGATGTGTGAGACCGTGCCGGGGAATCAAGCGTCCCTACGGGACACGACGCGTCTTTCCGCACGCACCCGGCGTTAAAACGCCGGGCTACTATCAATTGTTCCTTCGGGACAAGGCACTGACGCGTCCACAAGAGGGCTCTATCGCTCGTTGAGCCAGTCTACGGTCGCCTATCGAACGGCTCGATCAGATCATCCCTATCTCGGCGTTCCCGTTTTGGGAATGCCTTCTACATTTTTCTTCGAATTTGCTTGCCTGTGGCTTCTCAGAAAATTCCAATAGAGAGATAAGGCGACATCTGGAAAATCCCCATCCTTTGACTGCGCTTGGGCGAGATCTGAATTTCTCTACTCTCGCGTGGTGGGGGATGGGTGTGCGTGGACAATCCCCCCTTCTCCCGAGACCGGGGAAAAGGGGCACTCACGCTTTTGCGATCCCGGATTATCAGCGAACGCATGGTCCCTCCACGCGCCTTGGACTGGCTGCGCCAGTCCTGCGGCTTGGTCGGGATGACAATGAGGTTGAGGATGAAGAAGCGGAGAACTCGGATTATCAAAGACAAGAAAGAGCGGGGGGGAGTGGGCGGAGTCGGTGTTTATTGTGCGGGCTAGCGAGCATGGGTTGCCGGTGAGCAAGCCTTGGGGAGATTCGAACAGCTTTGATTGCGTGGGGGGACGTCCGGGGAAGTTTGTGGCGGTGCAGGTGAAGTGTACTGTCGCGAAGCTGGAGAGTGGGAAAGGATATATCTGTTCGGTGTGCAGCAGTCATAAGGCGTATCGGTCCCGGGCGTTCGATTTTCTGGCGGCCTATGTGGTGCTGGAGGATGTTTGGTACATCATTCCGGCGAAGTTGATCTATGGGCTAAAGTCGATTTCGCTTTGCACGGAAGGCGGTGAGGCGAAGTACGAGGAGTATCGGGAGGCTTGGCATCTTTTGCGAGAGGCTTCGGGGTTAGCCGAAGAAGTCTTAGAAGACCCACTTCTCCCAACATCAGGGGGAAATGGGGTACCCACAGAATCTGGCGCACCCACGAAAGTCGATGATCTGTCCGAGCCAGCGCAGACTCCGATGGGGCCGGGCCTCGTTCGCATGCAGAGCGCGTTTAACTTTTTCCGACGGCAACCTAGAGAAGGGTGGGCGGTTGCCGCGGGAATAGAGATAGGGTGCGGCGGCAAAGTCAGAAAGTGGGCGTCGCGCCTTGCCAGTTCGGAAAGATGGTTCAGGCGTCCCACCGGGACGCGGCTGTGATTTCAGCGACCCGCCAGTGAACTGGCGGGCTATTTTCAGTTGTCCCTACGGGACAGAGATTCTGACTCTCTTTGCTTTCTTGGACAAGCAAAGCGTTGGAGTGTCTGAGCCGATGGTGGCCATGGGTCTGGTGTGATGTCGGAATGGCTGTGCATTCCGCGGTGGCTGGATGGGCACCAGATTTCCTCACGTGTTCCGAATCCGCGCTTGTAGGCCGCTTGAGAAACATCGCATAGCAGTACCTCTCTCTCTAGCCAGCGGCTTGCGCCTCGCCGGCATGAGCAGTAAAGAAGGTAATCATCCCCACCGCCATTTACTGCGGCGATGATGCGAGAGCCATTGCTGTACGGGCTGAGAGAGATCACATACCGGAGCCCACAGCTTGGACACTCCAGGCAATGGCGAATGCGTAGCATCCCGATATCCCCCAGATTGCGGCAGGGTTGGACTGTTGCGTTCAGTGTGGCATCTCAAGTGGTCAGACTCCATACCCACTTGACGAGATTTCGGCATGACCACTATGATCCCTCGCTGATGAGGCGTGTCGCGTCCGGGTTCCTGCCGATGATCGTTGTCGACCGGAGAGTCTCCCAGCCTCTTCACCGCCAGATCTATGACGGCTTTCGGGCGGCCATCGTCGACGGACGCCTGCGCGCGGGGCAACGGGTTCCTTCTACGCGGGTGCTAGCCCGGGAGATCGGCGTTTCCCGTTTCCCCGTGCTAAATGCCTACGCACAGCTTCTGGCCGAAGGCTACCTTGAGAGTCGCGTAGGCGCAGGCACGGTGATCTCTGGCTCATTGCCAGAACAGATGACGACAAGCGGGCCCGCGGGCACGAAAACTCCTGCGACCCAACGCGGACCCCGCCGGGTGGCTCGGCGTTGTTCCTTTCTTCCGGATGACGAAGATCCGCCTTGGAAGATCCACCTTGGACCGTTTCGAGTGGGACAGGTGGCCGTTGGTCAATTCCCGGCACACATCTGGTCCACCCTGGTGGCGCGCCGATGTCGCGGCTTAAGCGCCGAGTCTGTGCATTATGGCGATGTGCTGGGACACAAATCCCTCCGCCGCGCCATCGCAAACTACTTGAAAATCTCGCGTTCTGTCCGCTGCGAAGCCGGGCAGATTCTGATCGTGAACGGCTCCCAGCAGGCGCTGGAGATTGCTACTCGAGTCTTGCTCGATTCCGGCGCGCGAGTCTGGATGGAGGAGCCGTGCTACCGGCTGGCGCGGGACGTCTTCGCATTGAATGGATGCCATCTGGCACCGGTGCCCGTGGATGCGGAAGGATTGGACGTAGCCGCCGGCATCCGGAAGTGTCGCAGCGCCGGCGTTGCATTCGTCACTCCGTCTCACCAGTTCCCGTTGGGCGTGACCATGAGCGCTTCGCGCCGCCTGCAACTCATCGAGTGGGCGCAGACTTCGGGCGCGTGGATTATCGAGGACGATTACGACAGCGAATATCGTTATGAAAGCCTGCCCATCGCGTCGCTGCAGGGACTGGACTCCAACTCCCGTGTGATTTACATCGGCACCTTCAGCAAAGTCTTGTTCCCGTCGTTGCGGCTCGGCTATATCGTCGTTCCTCCCGACCTGGTCGAACGGTTTGTCACTATGCGTCGCGTGATGGATCTCGGCCCGCCCACGCTTTATCAGCAGGTGCTCGCGGACTTCATCGAGGAAGGTCACTTTGCGCGGCACATTCGAAGAATGCGGGTGCACTATGGAGCCCTGCGACGCGGGCTGTTCGATAACCTCACCGGGATTCTTGGGGACGACATCGAAGTCGTCGGGGATGAAGCCGGTATGCACCTGACTGTGTTGCTCGGCAAGGGACGCCGCGACGAAGACTTAGCCCGGCGCGGCGCGGCCTACAGACTCTCACTGTGGCCCCTCTCCCGCATGTACATGGGCAAGCCTCGTCAAGGACTGATCCTCGGCTTTGGCGGCACCACGGTGCAGGAAATTCCCGACGCGGTCCGCCGAGTGCGCCAGTTGCTTGCTGCCAGACCGATCGCCGCCTGATCGCAGCTCTTGTGGACAGCTCGGTATCCAGGGGATTGGATTCGGCGGCCGGGAGCCTGGGGCGCGCCATGGTTTGCAGCACAGGGATACTCCGGGATCGGCGACACGTTTGCGGCCACTCCGATGCACGCTTTGGACACGACGAACTACGCGGGGCATACGCCATCTTCTACACGCCGGTGGATCAGAACACCTGGTGCAACCAGCGGCACAATGTTCCCTACGTGTTTCCGGAGACGCAGCAGGCAGACAATTACACGCCGCTCCGACGCTTTTCACGAACCAGCTGAACTTTGGAACGCCAGCTTGAGTTTCGTGGCGAGGCGTTCAACGTTTCTAATATGGTCAACCTGGGAACGCCGAACCGGTTCGTCAACACGCCGCAGTTCGGAACGATCACGATGGCGATGACACCGCCGCGGGAACTGCAGCTTAGCGCCAGAGTGTCATTCTGAGCTGAAGTTCTGAGGCTCGCCAAAGGAGATACAGAGGGACACGGGGATGTGTCAAAATCCCACTTCTGGCAACATCGGCCAGACGTGGGCACCCTGGGTGGCTCCTGTCAAACCCTCCGTGTTACCCCAACCACGACCTAAATTGCGTTGGAATCCGCGGGATTCTAGTCGAAGGCGCCGAGGTAGCGCCGAGGTGCCGCTGCCCTCCTGTCCCATCAAGGAATGGCGGGAAAGGAGGGCTTTGGGCGTGGGCCTGGTGTAGTGGCTTATGGCTGGATTGCAAATGTTGCGAAGACTCCAGCGTGGTCTGATCCCCACACACCTTTGGGGGAGGGGGAAAGTCCCGTGCGCACGATCGATTTGGCCTTGACGTCGTCGCCGCCGGTAAGGATCAAGTCGATGCGCTGGCGTGGAGTCGCGGGGCCGGGCGGATCTTCCGCAAAGAGCGGCCACGTCAGGCCTGGAGTGATCGGGTGCAATTTGCTCCAGGCATCCTTAAAACCTGCGGCTGCGAGGATTTCAAACGCCGGCCCATTGGCCCACGATGGCTGGTTTGCATCCGAGTTCAAATCTCCAGCAAGGATCAATGGCAGCTCCGAATTCAGGGGACCTGCCAGAAGTTCATTGGTTTGCTCCGCCTGGATATCAGGGCTGAACGTCTCCAGGTGTGTGGTGACAAATTTGTACTTCTTGCCGCGCACTTTGGCATGGAGCGAGATCCATCCGCGGAGAAATGAGATCGTCTGGCCCGCAACAGTGAAGGGCAAATTGACATTGAAATGGTGCATGTCAATGTCGGAGACCTTCAGTTGCGAGGTGGGGAGGTCGGTGCGAGCGAGGACGGCGTCGTAGTCGGTGAATCCTACGGTGATCAGATTGCCGCTGGCGTCGAAGGCTGGGAGATCGATTGCGGCATTGGTTTGAACGGCGATGGCTTTGTAATGGAGGCCTTTGGCGGCCAGGGCATCGAGCAGGGATTTGAGCCCGTCAACCACGACCGTGCTGGCGGGGGCTCCAAGACTTCCTGTGCGCAACGTGGTGACTTCCTGCAAACCGATCAAGTATGGCTGCCGGGAGTGTACTTCCATCGCGATTCGTTTCGCTCGTCCGGGGATATCGCTGGCGATCATTTCCTGGAAGGTATTAGTGATGGCCAGCAGAAGTTGCAGCTGCGTTGCATCGGGATCAGACGCGGCCTGGACCACATAAGCGAAATCTGAACCCGCATCCAGATTTCTAGTCATCACACTTACGGTTCGGTCAGGACCAACGCTTGCGCTAGCCGGGAAGACGGAAAATAGCAGAAGTGTGAAACTGACAAGAATCACAACGGACTTTCTTTGCATGAGTCCTCCTTTGGCGTGAAAGGGTGCACGTACGCGCTGGGGTAGGCGGCGGTTGGGGTCGCCCAAGGGGAAGGCCGACGGGCGCGAAACAGACGAGCAGGAATTTACTCCGAGTCCCTGCCTAAGTCTGTGATGGTCATCACCTGTTGTTTTTTGAGAAAGAGTTCCGCTGAAAGCAGGAGCGCATTACTCTGAACGTTTCACCGCACCTCGAAACTCACAGTAGAGCCGGCCACGACCTTCTGTCCCGCTGCCGGGGCCTGGGACACGATGATGCTTGCCGGTGAAGGCTGTGCCGGAGGCGCTGGCGCTGTCGACGCCTGATCTGCTGGGGATGCTTCCACTACCGGCGCCACCGTAACGTTTCCCAGTTTGAAGCCGGAATCCTGCAGGGTGCGGCTGGCAGTTCCCAGCGGCTGCCCGATGAAGCTGGGCATGACGTAGGCTTGCGGCTCAGGGCCGCTGCTGACCAACAGGTTGATCTTTGGGGCTACCAATTGCGTGGCGTTGGCAGCCGGGTTCTGTGCCAGGACCTGGTCGACCGGTATGGCCGAAGTCTCCACTTGGGCGAGGGAGGCGATATCGAGCCCGCGGCGCCGGATGTTCAGATCAGCCGCGTGCTCGCTCTGGCCGGTGACATCGGGGACGGCGACGCGTGTCGGTCCCAGGCTCTGGGCGACGCGCAACTGCCATCCCCGCCGGACCTTTGTGCCAGGCAGTGGAAGCTGGGACATGATCCGCCCTTCGGGAACCTGGGGGCTGTAGTACTGGCGCTCGATGGTCATCTGCAGCCCTAGGCCGGAAAGGGCACGCTCCGCCTCGGTGGGGGTTAGCCCAACCAGGGGAGGGACAGCGACCTCTTGCCCGTGGATAGCGAAGCGCATCGCCGTAAGTCCTGACAACATGGCCACCACGATCAGGATCAGCGCCAGCATCGCAAATCGAAAGATGGATTTCATTTGTTCTGCATCAAATATGGTAACCCGGTCTACCCGTATAAATGGTGGGCTACAGGCCGCCTCGGTGCCGGGTTAAGGAACTGAGGAGGGCGCTTTCCCCGGAATGCCGCAAGTTGTCTCCACGTGCATTCGGTGGACATTCTGCAAACGTGGCTACCCGTCTCGCTCTGTCGCTGAGGTGTGCTGATGAGTCCTTTTTTGGAGTATCATAAACCTATGCGGCCCTCAATCTCAGCCGCCTTCGCGTTTTTAAACTCCCTGGCGGTTGCGCTTTTTCTCAGCGTCTCAGCCCCAGCCCAGATCAATGGGGCTCCCGCGTCGGTAACCTCGCCCGGTTTCGGAGGGCGTCCGGTCAACGGCCCTCCCGCCAGCGTTACGTCGCTGGGACCACAAGGCTACGCACCACCACCGCGCCCTGGGTTCATCCCAAGTAACGGCGGCCACCATGGCGGTCACGATGGGCACCATGGCGGTGGGAACGGCGACGGCCATTCTCATCAGCGTGATAACTCCAACTTCAGTGGGCCTATTTGGTATGGGGTTCCTGTCTACGACCCCGGGTATTCCGGTTACGCTCCCGAGCAAGATCAACCCGACGATAGCGCCGAAAACGACGCTGACTATCAGGGTGGACCCACCGTTTTTGATCGGCGTGGGCAGGGGGAGCGCTCGTATGTCCCTCCGATGAGAGATGCTGCACCCGCGCACTACGCTGAGCGCGCCGAGCGTGAAGCACCTGCCGTGGATCCGGATCCTCCGCTTCCGCCTACACTCTTGGTGTTTAAGGATGGTCGCACCGTGGAGGTCGGAAACTACGCTATTCAGGGTTCAACGCTATACGATCTCACGCCCGGGCACCGACGGAAGATCCTGATTGCTGATCTCGATCTCGACGCCACGCGCAAGCAAAACGACGAGCGCGGCATCACGTTCCAATTGCCGCAATCGACCCGCGCCAACTGAGACCGATTTCCAAAGGGTTTTCTTAAGCGCGCGCTGCAATTCTCCGTGTTCTCCGCAGTCAAAAGCTTGAACCGTAGAGCACGCCGAGAACTACGTGGGCCGAGAAGGCAGAGAAAATCGAGAAGCTCGATGTGGCTGTTTTTCTCTCGCTCTCTCCGGCAAATCGAGACCTGCTGATTCGCCTTGTTGCACCCACCTGATCACCCCTAATTCGGCGCCGATCCGTGGTATAATGACTCCAGTTCCCGGGACACATAACTTCCTGTAAATGCAATAACTTGCACAAGTTTCGACGACCAAGAAGCTGACCGCTGAAAGCGGACAGCTGAGAGCCAAAACATGCCTGACGAACAGAACCCAGAACTTCCCCTGACTCCTCCGCCCGGTGGCGATGGCCCTGGCGCACTGAACATTCAACCCGTCAACATCGAAGAGGAGATGCGCCGGTCGTATCTCGACTACTCGATGTCGGTAATCATCGGCCGCGCGCTGCCGGACGTGCGCGACGGACTCAAGCCCGTCCACCGCCGCATCCTCTACACGATGCAGCAGATGGGGTTGTACCCCAACCGGGCTACGCGCAAGTGCGCCCGCATCGTCGGAGATGTGATGGGCAAGTACCACCCGCACGGAAACCTTGCGGTGTACGACGCTCTAGTGCGACTGGCGCAGGACTGGTCGATGCGGTATCCGCTAATTTTTGGCCAGGGGAATTTTGGATCGGTTGACGGAGATCCTCCGGCGGCCGACCGTTACACCGAGGCCAAGCTCGCGCAGGTTTCCACCCCGCTGCTTGAGGACTTGGATAAAGAGACCGTCGACTTTCATCCGAATTACGACGGCAGTGAAGTTGAGCCTGATGTTCTTCCCGCGCGCATTCCGAATTTGCTGATCAATGGTTCTGACGGAATCGCCGTCGGCATGGCGACGAAAATTCCGCCGCACAATCTGACCGAGATCGTCGATGCAACCATTACTCTGGTCAATAATCCGAACTCGCAGCTCGCGGAAATTCTGAAGTTCGTTCAAGGCCCGGATTTTCCGACCGCCGGCATCATCCATGGTCGCTCGGGAATTTTCGAGGCCTATCGGACCGGGCGCGGCCGCTTCATGATGCGCGCCAAGGCTGCGATCGAGAACATCACCAAGGATCGCCAGGCGATTATCGTCACGGAAATTCCGTATCAGGTAAACAAGGCGAACCTGATCAAGCGCATCGCGGCGCTGGTCAACGACAAAGATATCGAAGACATCTCTGACGTTCGCGACGAGAGCGATCGCGAGGGCATGCGGATCGTGGTTGAACTGAAGCGTGGCGTCGAGCCCCAGATCGTCCTGAACCAACTCTTCAAGCACACGGAGATGCAGCAAGGGTTCTCGATGATCCTGCTCGCGGTAGTCAACGGACAGCCGCGCGAAATGGGCCTGATCCAGGCCATCAAGTACTTCATAGAACACCGTGTCGACGTGGTCCGCCGCCGCACCGCCTATTTGCTCTCCAAGGCTAGAGACCGCGAGCACATCCTCGAAGGCTACCTGAAGGCGCTCGATCACCTCGACAACGTCATCACCATCATCCGCGGCAGCGCCAACCGCGCCGACGCCCGTGAGAACCTGGTCCAGTATTTTGGCGGCAAGAAGATCGACATCAACACCACAGGCCGCGCGCCCCGGGTCGATCCCGAGAAGCCCTTCACTGCCAAGCAGGCCGATGCCATCCTCGAACTGCAGTTGCATCGCCTGACCAAACTCTCGATCGATGAAATCGCGAACGAGTTGAAAGAAGTCCGCGACAACATCGCCGAGTACGAATCGATTCTCGGCTCGGAGAAAAAGCTGCGCGGCGTCATCATCAAAGAGCTGGAAGAAGTGAAGAAGGCTTACGGCGACGACCGGCGAACGCGCATCGAAGACGAGGCGGCGGAGATCGTGCTCGAAGATCTGATCGCCGACGAGCAGGTCGCGGTGACGGTCAGCCACTCCGGTTACATGAAGCGGACGCCGATCTCCACTTACCGCATGCAGCGGCGCGGAGGCACCGGCCGCACCGGCATGAAGACGCGCGACGAGGATTTCGTCGAGCATCTCTTCATCGCCAGCACGCACGCCTACATTCTGATCTTTACCAACACCGGCCGCGTTTACTGGCTGAAGGTCTACGAGATCCCCGATCTGAGCGCCGCCGGCAAAGGCAAGCACGTCGGCAACCTAGTCGGCCTGCAACCCGGCGAAACTGTCAAGACGATGCTCGCCGTCCGCAACCTGGAAGAAGAGAACAAGTACATCTTCTTCGCTACGCGCAACGGCCTGGTCAAGAAATCCGAGGTGCGTGAATTCATGCATGTGCGCTCCAACGGGATCATGGCCATTGGCATCGAGCAGGGCGACGAACTGGTAGCGTGCCGCGTGACGGACGGCAACCAGATCATCTTCCTCGCCAGTCACGAGGGCATGGCCGTGCGCTTCGACGAATCCCACGTCCGCCCGATGGGCCGCGCCGCGTACGGTGTTTGGGGCGTCGACCTCGAAAAGGGCGACTACGTCATCGGCATGGCGACCACACTGAAGAAGGATGCAGGGGCAGCCGCTTCGGCAGCGAAAGCGCCCGCGGGCGAGGAATCTGAAGCGCTCGACGAAACCGTAAAGGGCGACCTGATCTTAAGCGTCACCGAGAACGGGTTCGGCAAGCGCACTCCCGCCGACGAATACCGCCTGACAAACCGCGGTGGCAAAGGCGTGATCAACCTGAAGACGACGGAGCGTGTCGGCAAAGTCGTCGGCATCGCCCAAGTCGACGAAAAATCCGAAGTCATGCTGATCAGCCACTACGGCAAGATCATCCGCATGGATTCGACGACGATCCGCGAATCTGGAAGAAACGCCCAAGGCGTCAGACTGCTGCAGATGGAACCGGGAGACCGGGTAGCCGCAGCAGTGGTCATCGCGCCAGAGGAAGAACCCAACGGCAGTACGCTAATCCAGTAACCGTTCGTGAAACAATGTGGGACAGCCGCTTCGGCTGTCCCGTGTCTTGCGTACGAGCGGACGCCTTCGTTCCGCCCCGGCGCGAAGCACCAATGAGCAAGCCCTGCAGCTATTCCTGCTCTGACAGGGCCAGCTGTTGTCCGTGGAATCCCACGCTTAGGCAAAGAACGCGCAACGATGGGCACCGGCGGTTGTGTCTTCCGAGAGGGTTATGCGTCCTAGTCGTGTCCGCCAGTGAACTGGCGGGCTATTTTCAGTGATCCCTCCGGGATCGTTCGTTTCCCCACGCGCGGGCTTGCGGACTTGGGGAAACTTCCTCACTTCCCGCGCAAAGGGCGGGAAATGGGGCCCCCGGGAGCGTCAAAAGTCTATTAATTCGCTCTTGGTCTTCTTCAACTCGCATTTAGCGTGGCGGGCTATTCGACATCGCTCTGTTGGAAACCCCGCTTCTGGCAAAGTCGGCCAGAAGTGGGGCACCCGCTTACATCTGAAACTTACCTGGTCGACGTCGCCCGCTGATTTTTAACCTCAAGCTCGTTCACCACCTGTTTCACGTTCGGCACCTGCTGCGCCAGTTTCTCTACCCTTGTGCGTTGGCTCTGCGAAGGAACGTCGCCCTTCAACGTCACCACTCCGTTATTCACGTCGTAACGAACCTCCCGATTCATTTTGTGCTCCACGAGCATCGCTTCAAGGTTCTTGTCGATGCCGGAATCCAGTTCCGAGTCGACTTTCTTGGCCGTACTTTCGTCGCCCTTGGGGCGCACTCCGATCTCGTCGGCCACAACTGCCGAACCGGCTTGCGACTTGGCGATCGATTCCGCCCGGGCCTTGTCGTCATCGCTGGGAACAGTTCCGTTCAGCGTCACAACGTTCTTGTCACGATCCTGGCTCACGCTCACATCGTTAAGTCCAGCACTGTCCAAGGCGTGACGCACGTTATCCGTCACATCAGGAGCCTTCGTATTGGTACAGGCAAGCGTGATGGCCAGTGCCATTCCTATCAAAATGGTATTCAGTGATTTCATATGAGTTTTTTCTCCCCTGCCGATGGAGCTTGCATGACGCCCCAATCCGGCTGATCCGAGCCGCATCTGTCATCTTCGGCCGACAAGCTGCTCTCAGGTATCGATTGGAGGATGTAGAACGCGGCAATTGGTCAATTAAGGGAGAATGTGGAATTTGCGCTAAGGCACTACCCTAGGACCTAGCCGGGTTCATCCGAGTCCCGTTTGCAGCCACTGTGAGCCATGCGGGGGCTGATTCGGCTGTCCAGGTTCTATCCCTCGCCATTGCATTCCCCTGTCCCGTCGTATTATGTTTCCCGCTTGCGCCGCCCCGCACCGGAGCCCTTCATGAATCATCTATTCTTGAGTCGCGTCCTACTTACTATGACTACCGTCTCCACGCTCGTCTTCACCGCCGCGGATGATCTGCCTGCGCCACCTGTGGCCAAAAAAATACCTCATGTCACCGAGATCAACGGCTACAAGCTTACGGACAACTATTTCTGGCTGCGGGAGAAGTCCAATCCTGAAGTTCGCGCCTATCTGGAGGCTGAGAACGCCTACACCGACGCGGTGATGAAGCCTACCGAGGCGTTCCAGAAGAAGCTTTACGACGAGATGCGGAGCCGGATGAAAGAGTCGGATGTGGAGGTCCCCTACAAGGAAGGTAACTACTTCTATTACATCCGCACCGAAGCCGGAAAGCAGTACCCGATCCGCTGCCGGAAGAAGATGAACGCTGACGCGAACGAAGAAGTCCTGCTCGACGTCAACGAACTGGCCAAGGGCCAGGCCTTCATGACCGTGCAGGCGTTTGCCGTCAGCTCCGACGGCAACCTGCTCGCCTACAGTTACGACAACACCGGATACCGCCAGTTCAATCTTGCGGTGAAGGATCTGCGCACCGGGCAGACCTTCGCCGATCATGCCGAGCGTGTGGGCTCTGTTGTTTGGGCTAACGACAATCGCACCATTTTCTATACACAGGAAGATGCCGTTTCGAAGCGGCAGTACCGGCTGTATCGGCACACTGCCGGGTCGTCGGATTCGGACACGCTCGTCTATGAGGAGCCTGACGAGATGTTTACCGTCGGCGCTTTCAAGACGCGCAGCCAGGATTACATCATCATGGAACTGCGCAGCCACACCACGAGCGAAGCCCGGTACATTTCCGCGAAGGATCCTGCCGCCGATTGGAAAATTGTCGAGCCTCGCAAGCACGGCGTCGAATATTACGTCGACCACAATGCCGATTCGTTATACATCCGCACGAACGACAACGGACGCAACTTTCGGCTCGTCACCGCTCCGGTCACCGACCCTGTGGCCAAGAACTGGCACGAGGTAATGGCGCACAATCCAGCGATCATGCTCGATGACATGGACCTGTTCAAGAATTTCCTGGTTTTGTACGAACGCGAAAATGGGCTGCCGCAAATTCGTGTTGTCGACCTGCGTAACGGGCACTCGCGCCGACTCTCGTTCCCAGAGCCTGCCTACGCGGTCTCTGCATATATCAATCGCGTGTACGACACCACGGAATTTCGCTATCGGTATCAGTCGCCGATTGCGCCTGAGTCGGTCTTTGCGTATGACATGGAGACCGGTGCGTCGCAATTGTTGAAGCAGAAGGAAGTGCCGGGCGGATATGATCCGAAGAAGTATGAAGTCGAGCAGATCTACACGGTCGCTGCCGATGGGGCGAAGATTCCCGTTTCCGTGGTGCATTTGAAGGGCGCGAAGCTGGACGGCACCGGCGCGCTTTACCTCTACGGATATGGCTCTTATGGCATCTCGCTCGACATGTGGTTCAACTCGAACATCTTCAGCCTGGTCGATCGCGGAGTTGTGTATGCGGTCGCGCACATTCGCGGCGGCGGGGAGATGGGAAAGTCCTGGCACGACGCGGGTCGCATGATGAACAAGAAGAATACCTTCACCGATTTCATCGCGGTCGCCGAAGACCTCACCAAGCGCGGCTACGGATCGAAGGGCAAACTGGTAATAGAGGGAGCTAGTGCCGGCGGATTGCTGATGGGCGCGGTACTCAACATGCGCCCTGATTTGTTTCACGCAGCGGTAGTCAAAGTTCCTTTCGTCGATGTGATGAACACAATGCTCGACGAGAGCCTGCCATTGACCGTCGGGGAATTCGAAGAATGGGGCAATCCGAAAGAGAAGGTGGCATTCGATTACATGATCACGTATTCGCCCTATGACAACGTCGAGGCCAAGACGTACCCCAACATGCTGGTGAAGACATCATTCAACGACAGCCAAGTGATGTACTGGGAGCCGGCGAAATACGTGGCGAAAATGCGCGCCACGCGCACTGACCACAACATTCTGATCTTCAAAACGAACTTGAAGCCTGCCGGCCATGGAGGCGCCTCAGGACGATACGATCGACTCCAGGAAGCATCGTTCGACTACGCGTACATTCTCGGGCAGATGGGAATTGCGAATTGATCTTTTCAAATCTTTGAGGCTTTGCGGCCATGAAGTGCGTAAGTCTCCGGAGCGGAAAATACGCACGCCTCAGGATGACAACGCTGCCTCTTAGGTCTTCCTCAGCGGTTGACCAGGGCCATCATGTGCTCGGGATAGCGCTGGCCTGCGGCGGCATCTTTGGGGAAAACTTCGTCGAGGCGCGCGAGATCATCGGCTGAAAGCTCGATCTCGGCGGCTGCGGCGTTTTCCTCAAGATACTTCCGGCGCTTGGTGCCGGGGATTGGGACTATGTCTTCTCCTTGCGCCATGACCCAGGCGAGCGCGAGTTGGGAAGGCTTGCATCCTTTATCAAGGGCTGATTTCTCGACTTCGCGGACCAGGTCGAGATTCTTCTGGAAATTTTCTCCCTGGAAACGTGGGGAATTGCGGCGGTAATCGTCGGGGGCGAGATCTTCGAAGGTGCGGAATTGGCCCGTGAGAAATCCGCGGCCGAGCGGGCTGTAGGCGACGAAGCCGATGCCGAGTTCGCGGCAGGTAGTGAGGACCTCGTTGTCTTGGGGATCACGCGTCCATAGAGAGTACTCGGTCTGCAAGGCGGTAATCGGATGAACCTTCATGGCGCGGCGCAGAGTTTCGGGGCCAGCTTCCGACAGACCTAAATAGCGGATTTTACCTTCTCGAACCAGCTCACCCATGGCGCCGACTGTGTCTTCGATCGGCGTGTTCGGATCGACTCGGTGCTGATAGTAGAGATCGATGGTTTCTACGCCCAGGCGTCGCAGGCTGCCTTCGCAGGATTGGCGCACGTACTCAGGCTTGCCGCTTACGCCGCGGGCATTGGGATTTTTGGGATCGCGCACGATGCCGAATTTTGTGGCGAGGACGACCTCATCCCGGCGGCCTTTGATCGCGCGTCCTACAAGCTCTTCGTTCTTGTGGGGACCGTAGACGTCGGCGGTGTCGAGAAAGAAGATGCCGATCTCTAGCGCGCGGTGGATGGTGGCGATCGATTCGGCGTCGTCGAATCCAGAGTAGAACTCGGACATACCCATGCAGCCGAGACCCTCGGCGGAGACTTCCAGTCCGGCATGGCCGAGAAAGCGGGTTTTCATGATGGCGCCTTTAGGAGGAATCCAGCGGGATTTTACGCCCTCTATAGATGCCGCGTGACTCTGGAGGGTGCCAAAGAAAAACTTACCCCAGGGAACACAGAGGAAACCCCCGACTGATGGATTATTGAATCACTGCTTGTGCGGGCTCTACTGACAGTATCTGGCGGTTTAGCTGGTTTAGCTCGTTCAGAGACGTCAATCCCTTATAGATGCCGAACAGGGCGAATGCGTGGAAGCCCAGGTCGAGCCATAACCCGAATCCAACGAAGATCAGGCCGTCGAGTGCATAGAGAACCATGCCAGCGATGAAGGCCCACTGATTCCCGTCGCGGGCGAATTTGCAGAAGACCAGAAACATCGCGGCGGCGAAGAGGCTGACGATGAGTCCGGCGATGCTACCCACTGTGCCGCCCAACTTGCCGATGCTGTCGGCGATCTGCGTCACACCAAGGCCGACGATGAAATGCATTTTGGCGTTGAAGAACATGAGCGCCGAGTTGATAACCGAGAACAGGGCCACGGCCATGAACCATCTGGCGCCACCGTTTGTGCCAGCCTGCAGCTTGATCTTTCGTTCAACAGCAGCTGTATTGACGGGCGCTGGCGCCGCAGCAGGCGCCACGGCGGTGCCGGTAGCGAACATTGGGACCTCCCTGAATTCCAATCGGAGGCGGGAATGCCCATGACTGGTGATTGGGAGAAAGTAGCATCGGCAGAACGACGAATGGAGGTTACTGCGGTACAGCCACCAGTGAGTTGTAGTCTTGCGCCGCTCCGCGACTCGAAGCAATCGCCAATGAAACCTCCGCAGCGTTGGATCAAAACCCCCACTTCTAGCAACTACGGCCAGAAGTGGGGCACCCCTTTTTTCGAGTCTTATCTTGTGACGCGGATGCGCGGTTTGGTAAGAGGGAGCACCTCACCGATCTGGGTGGCCGGGACCCCTGACTGATTGAGGGTTTGCGTCAAAGCTTCTCCTGCGGGAGTGCAGATCAGAAGACCTCCTGCGGTCTGGGGATCATAGAGGAGCAGGCGAAGATCTTCGGGGACTTGCTGGTCGTATTCGACCAGGCATTCGGCGAAGTCGCGATTGTTCTTGAGGCCTCCGGGAATGTGGCCTGCGTGGATGCATTCGAGGGCGCCTTCGAGCGCTGGGACTTTGCCGACGGAGATTGCAGCCGAGACATTCGATGCCAGCAGGATTTCACGCAGGTGGCCGATGAGGCCGAAGCCGGTGATGTCGGTCATGGAGTGGACGCGGAAGCCAGCTTCCGGCATGGTTGCCTCGCTTTGCTCGGCGGGACGGACGAAGGCGTCCGCCCCTACACGCGCCTTTATCACTTCTGCGGCTTTTTTGTTCAGCGTGGTCATCGAGGCGGTTGCCGCGTCGATCCAGGTTTGCTCTGCTTTTCCTTTCTTGATTGCGGTGGAGATCACGCCTGTACCCAAGGCTTTCGTGAGGATCAGTTTGTCTCCGGGTTGTGCTCCGGCGTTTTGATAGATCTTCTTCGGATGGATTACTCCCGTGACCGAGTAGCCGAATTTCGTTTCTTCGTCGCGGATGCTATGGCCGCCGATCACCGTGCACCCGGCCTCGATCATCTTCGAGAGGCCTCCGGCCAGGATACGTTCCAAAATCTCCAGGTCAGCTTTGTCGGGAAAGCAAACCAACGCCAGCGCGGTGAGGGGGCGCCCGCCCATGGCGTACACATCGCTCAGGGAATTGGCAGCGGCGATCTGGCCGAAGGTGTAGGGATCGTCAACGATTGGGGTGAAGAAATCTACCGTTTGCACCAGCGCTTGATCGGCGGTGAGTTGATACACCCCGGCGTCGTCGGCGTGGTCGAAGCCGACCAGAACATTCGGGTCGTGTTGCCGGGCTAATTTCCCAAGCACCTTGTCCAGCGCCGCCGGACTCAGCTTGGACGCTCAACCCGCGGCTCTCACCGACTCCGTCAGGCGGAATGGCTTTACTTCGGGCACTTGAGCATTTTACGCGTACAACAGGAAGCATTCACCACAGGGGACACAGGGCTACAAAGGGGAGGCTGTCATTGTCTACTTTTGGCGGTGGAAGTCGAACGTTGTGGTCGTGCCGGCGTCTTTGTTCTCGAAGACAACGTGAATCGTTTTGCCGTCTGGCGCCACCGTCATTCGGGCAACGCTGACAATCTTGTCGTTTCGCTTGTGCGTGAGTTCAACCGTGTTTGGATTGATCAGTTTGGCGGCGACTAAAGTGTGGCCGGGGTCGTCTTCGACGGGATAGAACTTGCCGTCGAACCGGGCAGCGTATTTCTCGCCCAGCGGAGTTTCGGCGCTAAAGCCTTCCTTGGTGCACTTGTAGTTGATCAGGGACCCATTACTTGAGCGGTTGGTCTGATAGGCCTTCCAAGAGCCAGAAATCGCGTGAGCATCAGGGCCGCCCTTTTCCATTCTTCGCGCTAGAGTCTCGATGGTAACGGTATCGGATTCGGTAGTGTCTTTGATCACCTGGGTCAGAGTCGAGCCATCGGGCGACACGGACGCGAACTCCATGTACATCGTCTTGTCTGCCTTCTTTGCGATGATTTCTACAGCGCGTGAGTCCAGAGGCCGCACGTTCAGCGTGTCCCAATAGTCTGTCTCAGCGACTTTATGATCGATGCCGTCGGCTTTCACTTCGACGTTCGCGATGCATCCAGAACAGCGGAACACTCCATTTGCGAGTGAATAATCGATGGGCTTCTGCGGGACGGGCGGATCGAGTACCCAGGTGCCGTCGAAGGGACTTTGAGCCAGTAAGGCAGTGGGACCCAGAACCAGCAGTATAAGAAGCACTTTCACGGCGAGTTGTCGAGAATCCGACTGCCGATATTATCGCCGATTTTTGTAGCTGGAACTGTTCCTGCTGCAGATTACTTCACGGTGACGTCGGTGATCCGAATCTGTGGATACTGTCGGTTCCACTGCTGGGAGATGCTGTCGAACGTCAGGCGGAAGGGAGCGGTCTGTGCCGGGCCCAGCGGGGCAACGTTGAGGTCGACTGGCTCGTTGTAGGCTCCGTTCGTGCGAATCACTCGTAGCGGGAGTTCCTCACGTTGGGCAAGCTGCCCCATGGAATCGAGGAAGTTCACCTCGACCATCACGCGTGTGACTGTCTTATCGCCAGTATCAGTGATGCTGCCATCGATGTAGCTGACCGTGTGGCCGATGAAATTTTCGGCAGCGGACATCTTGAAGTCCGAAAGTTTCAATTGCGCGATGTAGGGTGAGGGAGGTACGACTTTCTTGGGCGGCTCACGCAGCAGGTATGCAATCCCGACCATAACAGCGATCACCACGACTACGGCGGCGACGATAATCAGGCGGCTGTTGTCGCGTTCTTCGGCGACGGGAGTCTGCTGGCCGAGAGTGCCCATAAGGGAATTGTAGGACGTTGGGAATTGAATGTCGATTTGGGGATGAATGGATGTCCGCAGGCTGGACCCTGCGACGTCAGAAGCTCTCACTTCTCGCAAAGGCCAGAAGTGGGGCGCCCCTCCGCTAAGGAGGTCTTCTTGGCGATTCCAAGCATCCAATGCGCGGGGGATTCGAATGCCCGACGATCCAAACGCTTCTCTACGCCAGCACCTGCTCGAACTGCTCACTGGAGGCCACGCGCACGCCACCTTTGAGGATGCCATCAAAGGTCTGCCACCCAAACTCCGAGGTGCCAAACCTGAGAACTTCCCGCATTCTGCGTGGATGATCCTGGAACATCTGCGCCTCGCACAGTGGGACATTCTGGAGTTCAGTCGCAACCAGAAGCACGAGTCGCCGAAATGGCCGGAAGGCTATTGGCCGAAGACTGAGGCCCCGCCAAGTGCCGAGGCCTGGTCGAGGAGCGTCGATCAGTTCGAGTCTGATCTGAAGGCGATGAAAGATCTAGTGAAGAACCCGAAGACCGACCTCTTCGCAAAGATCCCCTGGGGAGATGGGCAGACAATACTACGGGAAGCGCTGCTGGTGGCGGATCACAACTCGTACCATGTCGCACAGTTGGTGGATGTGCGGCGGTTGCTGGGAGCGTGGAAATAATCCGCGTATAGAGGTCTGGGTATCGATTGATTCTGTTGAAGATTCTTGTGCGCTAGACGCTCGCTTCGCTCGCGGGGCGGACGAAGGCGTCCGCCCCTACACGAGCTTACTGTCACGCTGTTTTGCTAATCTCGCCCAAACCTGATTGCCTCCGTGGGTCTGTGTCTCGGTGATGCGGGCGTTTTCGAAATACCACCCGAGCGCCTTCCCGCCAGCGCTCGTCAATCCCTACGAATGCCCACTCGATATCGGGCGAGATATAGCGCAGGACGACATCTGTCGAGGGATGCACATGCAGCGCGGGGGCAACCAAGAAAAGGAGCGGAGAGTCCTCAGACAATACGCGGCCGCCAAAATAGCCGAATCTCAAAAATTCTCCCCGATTGTGGTGCCACTGCACTCGCGCCCAATAATCCAGGCCCTGCAGGGGAAGGTGAATGTCCTCATCGGCTTTCAACTCCACGACGGCCAAGCGACCTTCGTGGGTCAGCGTGAGCACGTCGATCATGGCGCGATCGGCCGCGGAAAATGCCGGCACCTGTGAGTACCCAGACTCGGTTTCCAGGCGCTCGTCGATCAGGCTGACATCGGCGCGCACCAGAGACTCGAGCCATCGCTCGGGGTGCATGCGAAACAGGCGGTGCTGGCGCAGTCCGTACGGGTGCCTCGCCTCCCGTAATGCCGTGAGCAGTTGCACGAACATTGGCCAGTTACGATCTTCCAGTACGCGTTCTTCGGCGCCGACGCCGAAGACAATTTCCTGCTTGCTGCGGAATGTGACGGCTTCGGCTTCCAAACGAGCGCGAGCGAATTCCAGGCCGCGCCAGCGGAACCCGATTTCTGCAGGAGAGAGCACGGCCACGTCGCAATTCGGCAGGATCGTTTGAACACGGGTGATCGAGTCCTCGAATCGTTCGAGCGCGGCGGATTCGTTTGCGGCATGCACCAGGCGGGTCGCGATGTTTCCGCGATCGCTGCAATCGATTTCGGCTACCGCATCGTGGCGCTCATCGAACTCGAACAATCGCCATTTGGCGGCGGCTCGATTCAGATTTGCCATGCGCTCGCGGACTAAGGAGGAGCAGCCAGCGGGCACAAAGAGAATCAGGCCTTCGACCAATGTCGTTCCGTTTGAAGATTGGCGGCAGAGATCGAGCCACAAGATTCCGAAGGTCAGCGCGGCGTCGACGGAGTTTTGCGTCTCTGAGGCATTGACTCCCAATAGCGCGAACGCCGTTTGTCCCTGCCGTATCAGGCCGCGGGCATAGATCGGTCCGAATGACTTTTCCAGATCTGCGCCTGTGGTCAGCCGGCCTATGGTGAATCCGGGAAAGTGGCGTTCGATCGCGCGCTTGAGCTTTTGCCGGTACGCGGCGCGGGTCGCTCGCTTGGCTGACGGGGACCGACGGTCACGCTCGCGACAGATCTCCAGTTTCCTGGGATGCGCCTGGCCGAGTCGTTGCACTAAGAGCCGGAGAGCACCGTTCTTTAGCTCGGCATCGAGCACTCGGCGAACGGTATTTCTCTCGGGAGACCACAGATGGAGCAGGCATTTATTGCGTTCGCCCGAAATCGAGTATCTGGCTTGTCCCAGATCGAACGCGACGACGCCGTCTTCGAGCACGACTGCGCCGGCTGCGTCGATTAGAAATTCCTGCAGGGTGCGGGTGAGGGCCTCGGCATTCATGCCGCGATTCTCGTAGATTCAGGCTTCACAAGTCTGTGACGAATGAACATTGGCATGTGGAAAACTTCGGGTGCACACGACTTGGTTGGACCTTTTGCAGTCGTTCAGCCGTGCCTAGGACACGGGACGTCTACGGGACCGTGCCCGCCGTTGAAGCGGCGGGCTACCGTCACACGTCCCTCCTGGACCGGGCCCACCGCGGTGAGGTTTTGCTCCAATCGCTGCGGAGCAGGTGCATTCTTGGCTTATGGGATAATGGAAGTACGGGGGCATGCCTTCGAGTCCGCAGGACACTCGCCGGCATCTATATAACTTGGAAAATCACAGAGATAAAAGTCGTTTTTTCTTTGAACACTATGGCTTGACCGAGCGCGATCTGGAGCGCTACCTGGCTGCTGCCCTTTCGGCCGGGGGGGATTACGCCGACCTTTACTTCGAATACCTCTCGTCGACGTCGCTCTCCATGGATGAGTCCATGATCAAGTCGGCGAGTCAGGGGATCTCCGCCGGATGCGGAGTGCGGGTGGTTTCGGGCGAGCGCACCGGTTATGCCTACACGGACGATCTTTCTGCGGACCGCATTCTGCATGCGGCGAGAACTGCGGCGCTGATTGCCAGCGCACCCGCCAAAGCTACCGTACAGGGATTCCAGAAATCGCAGGCTCGCAGCCTTTATCCGGTCACCCTGCCGAGCGTCGATGCCGAGATCGGCGCGAAGGTAGAGCTGCTGATGCGGGCGGACAAGACCGCGCGAGGCTACGATCCACGGATTAAAGAAGTCCGCGCGAACTATGGGGACGAGCTGCGGAACATCCTGGTTGTGGCTTCTGATGGCACCTTTGCCGAAGACTCTCAGCCTTTGGCGCGCATGAACGTGAGTTGCATCGCAAAAACCGATGGCAACTCCGCGCGCGGGACATCGGGCGGTGGAGGGCGTGTGGCACTCGACTTCTTCTTCGGAGAGAAAACTCCGGAGTATTTTGCGCGCGAGTCGGCACGCCAGGCTATTCTGCAACTAGATGCACGCGAAGCACCTGCAGGAGAAATGGAAGTCGTGCTCGGCCCGGGATGGCCCGGCGTCCTGCTGCACGAGGCGGTGGGTCATGGGCTCGAAGCTGACTTCAATCGCAAAAAGACGTCGGCCTTCGCAGGCCTGATCGGCAAGCGCGTGGCGAGCGAGAAGTGCACGGTTGTGGATAACGGCACTATGCCGTGGCGGCGTGGTTCGCTCAACGTCGATGACGAGGGGAACTCTACGCAGGAGACGGTCCTGATCGAGAACGGAATTCTGAAGGGTTATCTGAGCGATAAGCTCTCAGCTCGTCTGATGGGAATGGCCAATACCGGCAACGGACGCCGAGAAAGCTACGAGCATATCCCCATGCCGCGCATGACGAATACGTACATGATCGCGGGGGCTGACAATCCGGAGGACATCATCCGTTCGGTGAAGCATGGCGTGTACGCGGTGAATTTCGGCGGAGGACAGGTCGACATCACAAATGGGAAATTTGTTTTCTCTGCCAGCGAAGCCTACATGATCGAAGACGGCAAGATTACCGCCCCCATCAAGGGAGCGACGCTAATCGGTAATGGTCCGGATGTGCTCACGCGCGTGAGCATGGTCGGGAATGATCTGAAACTGGATGAAGGCGTCGGTACCTGCGGCAAAGACGGGCAGGCGGTACCGGTGGGCGTCGGGATTCCGACGTTGAAGGTCGATCGGCTTACCGTGGGTGGAACCGCCCGCAAAGATCCCGGTGGCTTCATGCAGTGAGACTTCTTTGCCACCGATTCACACGGATTCGACGGATACTTCGATATTCTGTCATCCTCTGTGTCCTCCGTCGTGAAAGAATTTCTTGAAAGAATTTTCTATGTCCCCAACGGAACTCGAAACACCCAAACTCGGAACAGATTTGAAGGAAGTCGCCCAGGACATCGTAGCCCGCGCCATGAAGGCCGGTGCGTCTGCCGCCGAGTGTGTTGTCCGCGAGGGCGACGAATTCTCCACGCTCGTCCGGCTCGGCCAGGTTGAAACACTGAAAGAATCGGGCTCGAAATCGATCGGGGTGCGCGTGTTTTTCGGACAGCGCGCCGCCAGCACCTACTCGAGTGACTTTTCGAAGCAGGGGCTCGATCGCATGGTGAACTCCGCTCTGGAACTCGCCAAGATCACTTCGGAAGATCCTTACGGCGGAATTCCTGATGCGTCGCAACTGGGGCAGCTTTCGGGAGATCTTGATCTCTACCACGAAGATGTCTACTCGCTGCCCGGGGCCGACCGGATCGACTATGCCCGGCGCGCGGAAAAAGCTGCGCTCGATTTCGATCCACGTATCAAGAACTCGGAAGGCGGCTCGTTCGATGCCGCTACGGGACGCAAGGTCCTGGCAAACTCGCATGGATTTGTGGGCGAATACAGGCGTTCGTATTGCTCAACCGCCGCCGTGCCGATTGCTCAGGCCGAAGACGGAGCTATGCAGCGTGATTACTGGTATTCAGTCGCGCGCACGCTGAAGAAGCTCGACTCTCCGGAAAAGGTCGGCCGCATCGCCGCGGAGCGCACTCTCCGCCGGTTGGGCGCAAAGAAAGTGAAGACGGCGAAAGTCCCGGTTGTTTTTGATCCGATGGTGTCGACCTCAATCCTCGAGCACATTTTCGAAGGGATTAATGGGGATTCGGTGTATCGCGGTGCATCATTTCTGGCGGGCAAACTGGGGCGGAAGATTGCCGGCGAAATTGTGAATGTCATTGACGATGGCACCATCCCTGGCGGGTTCGGCACATCGCCGTTTGATGGAGAAGGCATTCCGACGCGCCGGACGGCCGTAATTGAAAACGGCGTGCTGAAATCGTATCTGCTCAATACTTACACTGCGAAGAAACTGGGGCTGCAAACCACGGCGAACGCTTCGCGAGGACTTGCGGGAACTCCGGGGATTGGACCGGGAAACTATTTCCTGCAGCCCGGGCCGAAAACTCCGAAGGAGTTGATCGGGGGAATCCAAGAAGGCTTGTACGTGACTGAATTTCTTGGGCAGGGAGTGAACCTGGTGACGGGTGATTACTCGCGTGGCGCCTCCGGATTGTGGATTCAGGGCGGCGAATTGACCTACCCGGTCGAGGAAATCACGGTCGCGGGGAATCTGAAGGATTTGTTTCTCAATATCTCGGAGATTGCGAACGATCTTGAGTTCCGGGGATCGGTTGCAGCACCCACACTCCGCATTGACGGCCTGACGGTGGGCGGCGAATAAAGTCGTTTTCGTTCGGGCTTGCCCATCGGAGTCGCGCTTGCTTCGCAAGCGGGACAGCCGAGACGGCTGTCCTTACATATCTCAGCTACAATTCAGGCCCACGGACTGTTTACCCACCCGAGGTGAGCATGAAATTCGCAAAGACTGTCTTCTGGATTGCTGCAGTCTGGGGAATTCTCGTCATCACGCCGCTGTACTTCCTCTATGACACGATCGGGCGGCAGGATCCGCCAGTGATTACCCATCCCGGGTTCTACTATGGATTCGCGGGCTGCGCCCTTGCCTGGCAGTTTGCCTTCGTCGTGATCGCGAGAGATCCTTTGCGCTTCCGCCTGATGATGGTCCCTGCGGTCTTCGAGAAGTTTAGCTTTGCCGCATCTCAGACCATGCTCAATCTGCAGCACCGCGTTCATCCTTCCGACATGGTGCTTGGCGGAATCGACGGGCTGCTCGGAGTGTTCTTCTTGATTGCGTTTATTTTGAGCTCCCACAAACATTTAAGGGCTCAGCCTGACGTCCACTAGCAGACATCTGGGTTCTTGGATTCCCCAAGCACTCCAAGGAGAACGGGAAAAATGCGGCGGAGGCCACGGTAACCAAAAGAATCACTTTAGCTGCCCGGTCATGTCCCTGAGAATTCAAGGCAAGCTCATTCGCCACCCTCGTCGAAGACGATCGTTAGCTCGATTGATCTTTTCCAGCCAAGGCAACCACGGCCAAAGCTGGTAATCCGGGAGAAGTGCTATGTCGGGACAAGTCGTACTTTATTTTGAAGACCAAGCCGATGCGCTCCGGTTCGCGCTGGCTGCCGGGCAAGTGATGGCTGGCGAAGGCGCCAAGTACACCAGCGAACTCGTAGAGGAAACTGCCCGCGTCACCCGGATACGGCTTGATGCCGTGAATGCCGTACAAATCAAAAGGCCAGACTCTGGCCGCGTCGCCTGATCGCGAGAGCCGCAATCCAAGCGTGATTGCGGTCACTGACGTCCTTCCTTCCTCGTGTTTGCATTCCCTTATGAGCGGCACCGGAGTTAGGTTTCGCTCTGGGTGCAAGGCTGCATCCAGTTCCTTTGAGCCCGCGTATATCTCCTGTCTTCAATCGTGATGGGCCGGGCCGAAAGGGGTCTTGTGGTTGCTGAAAGCGCTCTGGCAGCCCGGGAAAGATCCTGGAATGGTGCGGTGTCCCTGGAGGACTACGCCCTCCTCGCAGCGAGTGAAATGGGCTGCCTCATAAGCACACTCGCACGAGAAGGTTACTCGGTCGTCGGGCCAACCCTGCGCGATGGAGCAGTTGTCTACGGTCCCATCGAATCCGCGCAAAACCTTCCACAAGGCTGGACCGATGAGCATGCTCCCGGGAAGTATCAGTTAGAGCCCCGAAATGACGGTGCGTTGTTCGGTTATGTGAACAGCCCGCAAAGCTGGAAGAAGTTTCTGCATCCTCCTGAAGTCCGCCTATGGGAGGCCGAACGCCACGGCAGTTCCTTCCACATCTTGAACAACGAACCGAAGCCGGAAAAGCCAAAGGCGCTTTTGGGCGTAAGGGCTTGCGAGTTGGCAGCGATTCGAATTCAGGATCGGGTCCTGCTGGAAGATCGCTATCGAGACCCGATTTACGAAGCCCACCGCTGCCGCGCGTTCTTGATTGCCGTGCAATGCACACAGGCTGCTTCCACCTGTTTCTGCGCTTCCATGGGGACAGGACCCGTAGCTTCCGAGGGAGCTGATCTCGTCATGACGGAACTGACGGGCGGAGGCTCGCATCGATTCCTGGTGCGAGCGGGTACGGAGCGGGGCTCTGAGCTGTTGGTCAAACTGCGGACAACCGCAGCAACAGAAGCCGATCTCCGTCAGGCCGAAGCTGGCGTGCAGGCAGCTGCAGATGGGCAGGTACGGAGCATCGATCAGAATGGAGTTCAAGAGTTGCTCTACCAGAACTTCGAGCATCCTCGCTGGGAGCACGTCGCCGCCCGTTGTCTGAGTTGTACGAACTGCACCATGGTCTGTCCGACCTGTTTTTGTACGACAGTCGAAGATACTAGCTCCGTAACGGGGGATCACGCGGAACGCTGGAGGAAATGGGACTCTTGTTTCACGATGGCCTTCTCGTACATCCATGGGGGCAGCGTCCGCAACTCCGCCAAGTCGCGCTACCGCCAGTGGATCACTCACAAACTCGCGGCGTGGAAGGACCAATTTGGCACGTCGGGATGCGTCGGCTGCGGGCGCTGCATTACCTGGTGTCCGGTGGGCATTGACATCACAGAGGAAGTCCGGGCCCTGAGAGACGGAGGAAATCATGGAGACTCTTGAGCGAGTCATCGCCGAACATCCTTTTCTGGCCGATCTGGATTCTTCGTTTACACGCCTGATGGTGGGTTGTGCGAAAAACGTGCGATTTAACCGCAATGACTACATCTTTCGCGAAGGGGATCCCGCGAACGAGTTTTACCTGATACGGGAGGGCAAGGTTGCGGTAGAAGTACTCCCAGCCCAGGGCAAGCCGATCATCGTTGCGACGCTCGGCGAAGGCGAGATTCTGGGATGGTCGTGGCTGCTGCCGCCGTATGAGTGGAAGCTGAATGCTCGCGCTCTCGACAACGTGCGCGCCATCTCTCTTGACGGGAAATGCTTGCGCACAAAGTGCGAGGACAACCATGACCTGGGCTACGAGGTCCTGAAGCGCTTCGCGCGCATTATCGAGCAGCGCCTGGAAGCCACGCGCCTGCAGTTGCTCGACGTTTACGCAATAAAGTGACGGTATTTATGGCCAGTGCGGTCACAACCGATGCAATGATCCCGCAGTCATATCTTATCCGTGATGTGGCGAAAGAGACCTACGACACGTTTACGCTGAAACTCGTGCCCGACACAGGATCGAACCACACTCAGTTTCAGCCGGGTCAGTTCAGTATGCTGTGGGTGTTCGGAGTGGGAGAGTTGCCTATCTCGATCAGTGGTGATCCGGGTGAGCATGACCGACTGGTGTACACCGTCCGATCCGTGGGCCAAGCAACGAACGGCTTAGTCACGCGCACGGTGGGTGAGGCAGTTGGCGTGCGCGGCCCTTACGGTAACGGCTGGCCAATGCAGGCGGCCCGCGGACATGACGTTATCGTGGTCGCGGGTGGAATCGGCTTGGCACCTCTCCGTCCCGTCATCTACGAGGTGTTGAGTCACCGCGAAGACTACGGCCGGCTGGTAATCCTGTACGGAGCGCGCAGTCCGCGAGACCTGCTCTATCGCAAGGAACTCGCGACGTGGTCGCGGCAGAAAGAGACGCAGGTCTTGACCAGCGTCGATTACGGCGGCATGAGCTGGCGTGGCCACGTCGGCGTAGTCACCACCCTGTTCAAGTATGCCCGCTTGAAGCCAGCGCGCTCAGTCGCCATGGTCTGCGGCCCGGAGATCATGATGCGCTTCGTGACCCGCGAACTGGAGAACTATGGACTGAGCCGCAGCGACATTTATCTCTCGATGGAGCGCAACATGAAGTGCGGCATCGGTTTCTGCGGCCACTGCCAGTTTGGCCCGCACTTCCTCTGTAAGGAAGGTCCGGTGTTCCCGTACGAGCACCTGCGACCGCTTTTGGAAAAGTATGAGCTCTGAACCAAAACGGAAGAAGAAGAGTGGGCTGAAGCCTACGATCGGCGTCTTCAAGTTCGCCTCCTGCGATGGCTGCCAACTCAGCCTGCTCGATGCGGAAGACGAATTGCTTGGCGTAGTTGGGGCTGTCGACATCGCATACTTTCCCGAGGCCAGCCGCAACATGGTCGAGGGTCCGTATGACATCGGGCTGGTGGAAGGATCGATCACCACCCACCACGACGCGGAAAGAATTCAGGAAGTGCGTCGCAAGTGCAAGACCTTGATTACGCTCGGCGCCTGCGCCACTGCGGGTGGTGTTCAAGCGCTGCGCAATTGGAAAGATGTCGACGAGTTCATCCGCGTGGTGTACGCGACGCCGCAATTCATCAGCACATTGAAACTGTCGACGCCAATTGCCGAGCACGTGCCGGTGGACTTTGAATTGCGCGGGTGCCCCATCAACAAATATCAGCTCATCGAGCTGATTACTGCAACACTCGCGGGCCGGAAGCCCAACATTCCCGCCTACAGCGTCTGCATGGAGTGCAAGCGCAAGGCGAACGTATGCATCTCGGTCGCGCGCGGCATTGCCTGCCTTGGACCGGTGACGCAAGCCGGCTGCGGAGCTCTGTGTCCAACTTACGACCGCGGCTGCTACGGCTGCTTTGGACCCATGGAGAGCCCGAACACGGCGGCGCTGACCTCTCAGTTCAGGATTCTGGGGCAGACCGACGATCAGATCTCGCGGGCATTCCGCAGCTTCAACGCCTGGGCGTGGCAGTTCCGTCGCGCCAGCGAGGAGTGTAAACGCACATGAGCGGACGCGGGACCAGAACGATCAAAGTCGACACGCTCGCACGTGTGGAGGGCGAAGGCGAACTTTACATCAAGATGGCGGGCGACCGCGTCTCCGACGTGAAGCTACGCATCTATGAGCCGCCTCGCATGTTCGAAGCATTCCTGCGCGGGCGGCATTTCTCTGAAGCTCCCGACATCACTGCCAGGATCTGCGGAATCTGCCCGATCGCGTATCAGATGAGCGCGGTCCATGCAATCGAGCGGGCGTTGGGCATCAAGATCGATCCTGCCGTTCGACTCCTTCGGCGTCTTTTCTACTGCGGCGAATGGATCGAGAGCCACGCCCTTCATGTTTACATGCTGCACGCGCCCGATTTCCTCGGCTATCAGGATGTGATCGAGATGGCCAGGGATCACCGTGACGTGGTCGAGAAGGCGCTGCGGCTCAAAAAAATTGGGAACCGCATCGTTCAACTGATGGGCGGCCGCGAAATCCATCCTATCTCTGCCGCGGTAGGCGGGTTTTATAAAGTTCCGTCAAGAATCCAGCTTCGCGACCTCGTGGTCGATCTGCAGTGGGCGCTGAATGCCTCGTTGGACACAGTCCGCTGGACCTCCACCCTGCAGTTTCCGGATTTTGAGCAGGACTACGAGTTTGTCGCGCTTCGTCATCCGGCCGAATATGCGCTGTGCGAGGGACGTTTGGTCTCGAACCATGGGCTCGACATCGATCCGGCTGAATATGAAGACCGCTTTGCGGAGTTGCACGTAAAACATTCGAACGCACTCCATTCGATCGTCCGCGGCCGAGGCTCGTATCTCGTGGGCCCACTAGCCCGATTCAATCTGAACTTTGACAAACTTCCCGACACCGCCCGACAGGCCGCCACCGACGCAAAACTGCGCCCGCCAGTCACGAATCTCTTCCGCAGCATTCAAGTCAGGGCCGTAGAGCTGGTTTTCGCTTGTGTGGAAGCCCTGCGCATCATTGCCGACTACGAACCGCCCAGTTCCCCCCGCGTGGACGTTTCCAATCGAACCGGCGTTGGCCAGGCCATCACGGAGGCGCCGCGGGGAATTCTCTATCATCGCTATGCCGTCGACGAAAAAGGGATTATCGTCACCGCCAAGATCGTTCCGCCCACGTCGCAGAATCAGCGCCGGATCGAAGACGACCTGCGCGAATACGCCGCCCAACTCGCCGCGTGGCCCCTGGAAGAGGCCACGTGGAAGTGCGAGCAGGCGGTCCGATGCTACGATCCATGTATCTCCTGCGCAACGCACTTCCTGAAGGTCGTGATCCACCGGGAATAACAGGACCCTTCAAAGCCACGCGGAGACAGCCGGCTTCGGCTGTCCTGTGCAAAACGAACCCAAGCCATATGCCACAAGACTCATCAACCAAGAAAACGCCGGCCGTACTGATCATCGCCTGTGGCAACCCCAACCGTGCCGACGATACCGCCGGCATGCTCGCCGCCGCGCGCCTTTGTGAACTGGGCATCGCCGTCAGGATCTGCGGTGGCGGCGCTCCCGATCTGATGGAGGCCTGGAGTGCCGCGGACAACGTGATCGTTATCGACTGCGTGGTCACCGGTGCTGCTCCGGGTACAGTACAAATATGGGATGCATCGCGGCCGCTGCCTCTGCAACGCAGCAGTTCCACTCATGGAATCGGCCTGGCGGAAGCAGTGGAGCTGGCGCGCGCAATCGGATGCCTTCCAGCACGACTTCGCATCTACGGGATCGAGGGAAAGAACTTCGAGGTTGGAGGCGCGGTTTCAGCCGAAGTGAAGGAAGGAGTCTCGAAGGCAGTGGGCAAGATCGCCGCCGAAGCAGGAAAAGGAAACTGAGCGACTATGCAGTACCCGCGTTCGTAAACGCTTCGATGGCATCCGCCAAAGTGGGAAACATCAGCAGGACCTGCTCGACTTTCGTGATCTCGAATACTTTTAGAACGCGCTTGTTCACGCCAGTGATGGCGATGCGACGCCCGGCCTTGATGCACGATGTGCACGCGCTCACCAGCGAGCCCAGCCCGGAGGAATCAAGGTAGGGAACTCCCGAGAAATCCAGGATCATGGTTGGAGCCGTCTCGCGGCGCACCGCGTTCAGGAATGGAGTTACATTCTCCATCGTGAGCGGACCACGGAAGCTCAGCACTCCGCGATCCAGACGCTCGACTTCCAACGGCTCTGATGCCATAGCAGCAAGCGATTCTAGGCCAGAAGTCCCACGCCATTCAAGGCCGCGGGTATTTCTTAGGTCCATCTCAGGATTGGGGCTCTTCCCCAGTTTTGTAATGTTTTTGTGTTATTTGCGTCCTGACTGTTTCAGAGACGGGCCGCGAAAGTAGGATTAATCAACGGCATGTGGGGAGAACGGACAATGAACCGAAGTGAAGACGCAAGTCTCAAATCCCAACACCTCCGGCAGCGTTGAACGGCATCCGAAGGGCACACAGGCCCGCATTCTGCTGAGCTCGGTCTTTGGGCCGTACGCACAAGACGATGAGTTCGGCAGCCGCTCCATCAACCCGATGGAGCTGTATCACAATCAAGTGACTCGTGCCCAAGGCAGTTTTTCGCTGCGCATGTTTCATCGCTCCTGGGGCATCATGCTGATCCAGGCGAATGTCTCCGCGCCTTGCACCGTACTCGACTTTCCGACACGAGACGATTTCGAGCGGGAGATCACGGCGACCGCCTACGACATCATCGGAATCTCGTCGATCATCGTAAACGTGGTGAAAGTTCGCGAAATGTGCCGTATGATTCGCCAACTCTCGCCCAGAGCGAAAATCGTGGTCGGCGGGCATGTAACCGCAATCCCGGGCATCGAGAAGATGATCGATGCCGACCACATCGTGCGCGGTGAAGGCGTTTCCTGGATGCGACGCTATCTTGGCGAAGATGACACCGCGCCCATCCGCCATCCTCCCATCGTCTCTGGCCTGCGGACACGCATCATGGGCATTCGCCTGCCGGAGCGCAAAGGTGCGACTGCAGCAACCATCATCCCTTCCGTAGGCTGCCCCATGGGATGTAACTTCTGCACCACCTCGGCCTTCTTCGGAGGCAAAGGCAAGTTCGTCAACTTCTTTGAGAGCGGCGACGAGTTGTTCGAAGTGATGCAGCAGATGGAAGACGAGTTGAAAGTGCGGTCGTTCTTCATCATGGATGAGAATTTTCTCCTGCACCGTGAGCGCGCCATGCGCCTGCTGGAGCGGATGAAAGCCGCCCACAAGGTCTGGACCATGTCCGTCTTTGCCTCGGCGAATGCGATCCGCAAATACACGATGCAGGAACTGGTCGAGCTTGGCGTGTCATGGCTGTGGATGGGTCTGGAATCCCCGCAGGCCAGCTACAGTAAACTCAACGGCAGCGACACCCGCCAGCTCACCCGCGAACTGCGCGAGCACGGCATTCGCGTGCAGGGATCGACGATCATTGGACTCGAGCATCACACCCCCGACAACATCCTCGGAGAGATTGAACACGCCGTTTCGCATGACACTGACTTCCATCAGTTCATGCTGTACACGCCGGTGCCGGGTACGCCGCTGTATCAGCAGATGTCAGAAGAAGGCCGCATGCTGACTGACGTCGATTATGCCGATGTTCACGGACAGTTCAAATTTAATTTCAAGCACGCTGCGATCTCGCGCGACGATTCCAAGCGCTTTCTCGATTGGGCGTTCTGGCGTGACTATGAAGCCAACGGGCCAAGCTTGTACCGCATCGCACGCACGCTGCTGGCCGGATGGAAGCGTTACAAAGATTGGCCCGACACGCGAGTGCGGGAGCGCTTCGCCCAGGAGATGCAGCGCTTGAGCGGCGTTTACAGCTCGGCCCTGTGGGCGATGGAACGGCAATTCCGTAAGGTGGACGAGCGAGGCAGCCAGCAAATCCGTGTCGTGAGAGACGAGTTCAAGCACGAATCAGGAATCATCTCGCGCATGATGCCAGCGGTGCTGGGGCCGGTTCTGTTGTGGACGACACGGCGCGAAGAGAAACGGTTAGCAGAGGGAAGAACCTACGAGCCGCCGACTATTCTGGAACGAAGAAACTGGGTCGAGGCTTAGAGAATCTTCAGTATTACACCGCAGTTTTTTCGTCACGAGCCACCTTTTTGCAGCGAAGGACTTGTATCCTCCGGCGCCGTATGCAGTCTGCTGGCGAGTCCATGGGTCCTCGGGCCCGTAGAAGGCGCGGCCTGAGGATGACAACGAGGGGGCACAACAGAAATTGAAGATCGATACCCATTGAGGAGATGTTTTAACCAGTCCTGCGTGCCGACAGCAGATCCAGAATCTCCCGCAGCCCCTGGCGGATATGCTGAATCTCTGGCGTGGCTTGAGTCGGGAACGGAATCGCGGTTTGCGATTTGTCGGACTTCACTTCCGAGCGCAATTGCTGGCGCGCGCCTGAAATGGTGAATCCCTGCTCGTAAAGCAGTTGCTTGATGCGCAGCACGCTCTCCACGTCGCGCTTGCGGTACATGCGCTGTCCGGTGCTGCTCTTGATCGGCCTCAGTTGAGGGAATTCCGATTCCCAGAAGCGCAGCACGTACGCCGGCAGACGGCACAGAGACGCGACTTCGCCGATCCGGAAATACAGCTTGTCGGGAATCAGGATTTCTTCGCCGTGCTTCCCGCTGCTTTTCTTTTTCGCCGCCATAGCAATCGCGCCGATTCCCACTTCTCGCAAAACCAACGAGAAGTGGGGCACCGCCTCAGCGGTTATTGTGACACAGGTTGCGCGCGGAAACGCCAGAATTTCGGGGCACTTATGGGCAGGTCAGCGTTGCGTATCCGAATACCTTAAATTGCGCGCCCTCGTCGGGCATCATCGCAGGGATCGGCTGGGCGCCGGCCAGGATATACCCCGTTCCATGCAAGCTAGGGCTGCATGTCGCCCAATCCGTTCTGGTCGACCGTCGCAAACGGAATGACGAACCCGGCACAGCCGCTCGGACTCGCATTCGACGGGCTCACCAATCCGCCCGCGCACCAGGTCACGTCCTTGCTGGTCAGGGTTACCGG
>Ga0335080_10000154_pt1 | contig 59167 bp, 51 predicted proteins | sample Lox_Sample_34_FD_206720 | JGI IMG/M metagenome (GOLD analysis project Ga0335080, IMG submission 206720) | Soil microbial communities from Loxahatchee National Wildlife Refuge, Florida, United States - Lox_Sample_3.4 | ecosystem: Environmental > Terrestrial > Soil > Wetlands | place: USA... | reverse complement strand
CTGGACCGCGCTCACGCACAACATTCCGGTGGCAATCGTGCTGGCGGGCGGATATGCGCAAAGCGTGGAGGACACGATCACGATCCACGCGAATACCGCCCGGGTGGCGAAGGAGGTGCTGGAGAAGGTGAGGCGGGAGTCCGGCTCGTGAGGGTCACTTGAACGAGACGATTTCAAGGTCACCGCTTCTGCGGAGAATCTGCACTCCAACGATATCCTGGTAGCGTCTGAAGAACAGATCGACGGACGCGTCCCCAACTCTCAGGTTGCGGATGCGAATTTCAGGCATGGCTTCCGGGAGCGCCGCGTGGCGGAGGTAAATGCGCGATTCTCTAGCCGATATCGACAGGCCAAGACATGCCTGGAGAGCCAGGAATACGGCGCCGGCGGACCAGGCTTGCGGCGAACAGGCGACCGGATAGAGCGTGGGGCCCTTTCCCGGCCGGCGGGAGAAACCGCAGATCAGCTCGGGCAGGCGATGCAGCTCGACGAAAATCGAAACATCCAGCAGGCCGGTAAAGACTCTCAGGGCCAATTCCTTATCGCGCGAATCGGCGACACCGTATGCGATCAGCGCGTTATCGTGCGGCCAGACCGATCCGTTGTGGTACGACATGGGGTTATAGCGCGATTCGCCGGCGGCGATGGTGCGAATTCCCCAACCGGAGTAAAGACCTGGGTCCAGCAGGGACTGAATCGTGCGCCTGCTCTGGTGGGGTGCGGCAATGCCGGAGAACAGACATTGTCCGGCATTGGAGCTGCGGACCCGGCATTGACGCTTCTCCCCGTCGAGTGCCATCGCATACATGGAGAGCCCGTCGGACCAGAAGGCTCCTTCGAATTTCTTGCGCAGCTCTTCGGCTTGCGATCGCAACTCCTGTGACTTGGCCTGGTGGCCGAGATCGGCGGCGACATCCGCGATGCGGGACTTGGCGGCGTAGACATAGGCTTGCACCTCGCAGAGCGCGATCGGACCCTTGGCGATGGAGCCGTCAGCCAGGAAGATGGAATCCTGGGAGTCTTTCCAGCCCTGTTGCAGGAGGCCGGACTCGGAGTGGCGGGAGTACTCGACGAAGCCGTCGCCATCGAGGTCGCCGGAGCGGTCGATCCAGGCGAGCGCAGCTTCGATATGGGGCCAGATCTGGCGCAGGAACTCACAATCGCCGGTTCGCCGGTAGTATTCGGCGGCAAGAAAGACGAACAGGGGTGTGGCATCGATGCTGCCGTAGTATTGGCCGAAGGGCACTTCGCGGAGCTGCGCCATCTCTCCCTTGCGAGTTTCGTGCAGAATTTTGCCCGGTTCGGCATCGCGGTCGGGGTCCTTTTCCGTGGCCTGCGTCGCGGCGAGATAGGCGAGCACGCCCTTGGCGACAGAAGGGACCAGCCAGAGCACCTCGAAGGCCGTAATGATGCCGTCGCGGCCGAAGACGGTGCTGAACCACGGAACACCGGCGTAGGGGTACGGGCCGAATGGCGTCTCGACGGTCATCGTCATCAGGTCGGCCCGGGAGCGATTGACCCAGTCGTTGAATTGCTCGTTGGACGTGTAGATGTCGATCACGTCAAGGGGAGATTGGATGAGTTTGCCCGAGACCCGGCGAAGAGCAGTATCGTAGTCCTCCGATGCGGGGGCCGCCCCGTCGGTCTCGCACACGATTCTGATATCGAGGGTCATTTCCTGGCGTGGTTCCAGGGACACGGGCACCGAGACCTGCGATTTTCCCGCGAACGACACGGATTGCGGGCACTCGATCCAGGTGCGCCGTATGGCGCGGTCCAGTCCCTGATAGGCGAACATCACTTTCGATCGATCGATTTCCGCCGGCAACAGGGATCCGCGGCGCTCGCGCTTTTGACCGCGCACTTCGAAGATGTCCGCGAAGTCCGCGCCGAAGGTGACGGAGATGTCCGTGTGTACCGGCTTCTGCCCGTAGTTGCAGACCGAAATCCGGTCGAAGCACGTTCCTTCCGCGAGGAACTTGGTGCGGTAGATGTGCATGGCGCCGCGCAGAATCAGCTCGCCGGACGGGAGCGTGAGCTCCGAGTTGGTCATGTCGATGCCGAACAGGATGTTATCGTCGCGGATGATGGAGCCGAGCAGGAGCGGGCGCAGGCCGCCAACGCGCAATTGGAGAGCGGAAAGGTGACGGGTCTCCTGGAAAAACAGGCCCTGTTGCCCATGGCCGACAGGCTGAATGTCGCCGTAGCGGTCGAAGACGGCGAAGGTATCGCCGATCATGAGAACGCGGTTGCGATCATCGGCGAGCGAAGACTGCGCCCGGATGTAGAATTGATTGCCGACTTCGATGATATCGGCAACGGCGGCCTCGTCCTCAGTTGACATGCTGAGTCCACTCTAGTGTGTCGCCGCGCCGCTTATCCGCCGATATCGCATTCGGCATTCCGATGACGCGCCGGTACACGTCGAGGTAATCGGAGGCCATCCGCCGGACGCTGAATCGCTCTTCGAATACACGGCGGCAGGTTTTGCGGTCGAGCTTGCCTGCGAGTTCCACGGCCCGGGCCGCTTCTTCCAGGCTGGAGACCAGATAGCCGGTTACGCCCTCGTCGATGATCTCCGGCGCCGATCCCATCGAATAGGCGATCACGGGAGTGCCGCAGGCCATCGCCTCGATCACGACCAGTCCGAAAGGCTCGGGCCAATCGATGGGAAAGAGCAGGGCCGACGCATTGCCAAGAAAGTCCTGCTTCTCGCGCTCGCCGATTTCACCGATGAACTCCACGAGCGGATGGTCGAGGAGCTCGCGAATCGTGCTCTCGAAGTATTCCTTATCCGCGGGATCGACCTTGGCGGCGATTTTGAGGGGCATGCCGACACGCTTGGCGATTTCAATGGCGCGGTCCGCGCGTTTCTCCGGCGATATGCGGCCGAGGAAGGCGAGATAGTCGCCGCCCGTCTCCCGCACCTGGAAGAGGTCTTCGGGCAGGCCGTGATAGATCGTGGCCAGCCAATTCGCCCGGGCCAGCGGAATGCGCTGGGCATCCGATATCGACACCAGGTGCATATCCGGGAAATCGCGGTACAGCGGGGGCAGGTCAGGTATATCCAGCCGGCCGTGGAGCGTGGTCACCGCGGGAATGCGGTGAAGCCGGGTCACGGGAAAATGGAGGTAATCAATATGAAAATGTACAATGTCGAATTCCTGCGCGGCCTGCGCAACCATTTCCACCATGCGCAGATGATGCGCCAGAGGGTCCATGATTCTTTCGCCCTCGAGACGCAACGCGCGGGCGCAGACCGGCCGGAGTTTCGCGCGCGTCACGGAATCACCGCTGGCAAATAGTGTCACGTCATGACCTTGGCGGCACAGTTCCTCTGTCAGGTAAGAAACGATACGTTCGGTGCCTCCGTATAGCTTAGGCGGGACACTCTCCATAAGGGGGGCTACCTGCGCGATTCTCATAATGCCCTTTTTCCTGCACGCGTACTTCCGCACGCAGGGGTGCACAGATTCCGTGCAGCCCCTCGCAAATCAGGCTGCGACGAACTGGACTTTCGGGTCTTCCTTAATGTGCGCGAATGCCGTCTCGTGGTCGTGGCCGAATCCGCAAAGCCAGCTCTCTTCGACCGCGCGCCTTAGCCAGCGCGTGCGGCTCTCGATGGTTTCGAGCGGGTAGAGATCGAAGGCCATCACCCACGTGGGCTGCAGGTGCGCGCTGCTGGGCACCAGGTCGGAGAGGAAGCAGAAAGTCTGGCCGCGGCTTTCGGCGGTGACCACCATCATGTGGCGCGTGTGGCCGGGAGCATGGTGCATGCGCACGCCGGGTGCAATGTCCGCGCCGCCGCCGTCTACCAGCACCATCCGCCCGCTCTCGACCAGCGGGTCGTAGTTGGCGTCGATGTAGCTGACGGCATCGCGCACGCTGCGCTGGTGAGCGCGCTCCCATTCGCCGCGCGGCGCAAAGTAGCGGGCGCGCGGAAATGCCGGCACGGGGCCGGCGGGCGTCAGGATCGTGTTGCCGCCGCAATGGTCCCAGTGCAGGTGCGAGTTGATCACGATGTCGATCGACTCGGGGTCGATGCCGTGGCGCGCAATCACCACGGGAAGCGGCTCGGCCTGGGGAGGCAGCTTCATGCGCTCGCGCGCCCGGGCGTCCATTTTGTCGCCGCCGGCGGTCTCGATCAGGATGGTGTGCTCGCCCGTGCGGATGAGATAGCAGTTGAAGGCGAGCGGGACCCGGTTCAGACCGTCGGCGGGCAGCTTGCGGCTCCAAAGCGTCTTGGGAACCACGCCGAAATAGGCTCCGCCGTCCCACCAGTAGGACGCATCACGGATGAGTGAGATTTCGAAATCGCCCAGAACGGCGCTGGCGACCGGTGGCACGCGGGTAGATCAGCCCTTCACCAGTTTGCGGCCGCGCTCGAAGAGGTCGGCGGCGTCTTCCACCAGTTTGCGGCCGCGTTCGAACATGTCGCGGCTGGCTTCGGCGATGTCCTGGCCCGCGTTCTCCACAGCCTCGCGGCCGGCCTGGGCTTTCCCGGAAATGTACTGGCGCGTCTCTTTGCCGCTCTTGGGCGCGTAAAGGATGGCGGCCGCGACACCAATGGCGGCGCCGGTCAGGAACCAGGCGAGTGTGCTGATAAGTTGATCATCTTTGGACGGTACGACTTCGCGATCGTCTTGGGCCATGCTGGGGCTCCTCTGACTCATTCTGCGATAACCTGGAATCATGGCGCAAGATCCGGATCAATTTGGCGACGAACGCGAGCAGGACATCGCGTTGAATACCCACGCGCTGGACATGGTCGTTTTGCCGGGAGGCAGCGTAGCGAACGAGAGTGAAGCGGACATCATTCGCGGCGTGCTCGACGCGAACGGGATTCCGTCGCTGTTGTCTCGCCAGAACCAGTTTCCCAACCTCGGGTTCGAGATCAGGGTGCCGCGGGGGAAGGTGGTGGAAGCCGAGCAGATCGTCCGTGAGGCTCTGGCCGCCGGACCGGAAGCCGCCGCGGCGGCCGAAGCGGAGACAGAGAAGTAGCCACTCAAACGGCGTCGCTGATGCTGGTGAAGGGGAAATCTTTCACGACGAGCGGAGGCGCAATCATCCCGCTCTCGCCTCCGCGGGTGCGTACGGGTTTGCCCATGGCGATGGTGTTCTGCAGCAGGCGCACCGGGCTTTCGTTGAAGCGGAAGTTCACCACCGGTTTGGTGACTTTGCCGTCCTCGATCAGGAACAAGCCGTCGCGGGTCAGGCCGGTGAGCTGGACGGTCTGCGGATTTACGGGGCGGATGTACCAGAAGCGCGTGACCAGCAGGCCGCGATCGACGGACGCGATCAGCTCATCGAGACTCTTGGTTCCGCCATCGAGGATCAGGTTCGAGGGAAACGTGGTCGGCTCTTTGCCGGCCTTCATGGCCCAGTAGCGGTCGTAGAACATATTCTTGACGACGCCGTTTTCGATCCACGTCAGGGCGGTGTTCGGCAGCCCGCCGTTTCCCCAGGGGAGCGCCGGATAGAGCTTGTGGAACGGATCGCTGCGTAGCGTAATGAAATCCGGAAACATCTTCTCGCCCAGCAGTGTTCCGCCGCCCTTCCTGCTGAGGAAGCTGCGGCCTTCCTCGGCGGCGCGGGCCTGCATGGAGAAGGCCATCAGGGGGATCAGATCTCCGACGGCGGTCGGCTCCAGCACCACGGAATATTTGCCCGGATCCAGCCGTACCGGATCTTTCCACTTCAGACACTTCTCCGCGGCGACACGCCCTATCGCTTCGCCGGAGATGTCTTCGATGCGCACCGCCGGTAGTGACGCCCATCCCGAGCTGGTGCCGGCGGTGTTGCGCACCGTACTGGAGAGGTAGGCGTCGGTATAGCGGCCGAAGCCGAAATTGCCGGCCTTGTTGGCGGTGGCGAAGTGGCCGGCGCTGCGCTCGAAGTAGCCCGCGGCCACGAGGCCTTTCGATTTCGCGGCCTCGATTGCCGCACCCACGTGCGGCGCCATCACCGGATTGCGCGCGCGCGCCGTGGTATCGGCGAAGTTCTCGATGGCGGGATACTTCTGCGGCGGCAGCGGCGGAATGTCCTCCGGATTGACTGGCGAAAGCAGCGCGATCTGCTCGGCGCGCCTGACGGCTTCGCGGATCGCCTTCTCGTCGAAATCGTCCACGCTGGTGTTGCCGGCCTTCTTATCCTTGGAAACCTGGATTCCGAGCGATTGGTTCACCACGAACCCGCTGGTGGTGACGCCGTTGAGCGCGAACCGGATGAAGGCGCTCTCGGTGGTCGAGAGCGAAACGCTGCACTCGGGAAAATCCGTGAAGGAGATCGCTTTTTCGGTCAGTTTCTGGCATTGCTCCCTGGTCAGCATGAGGCCTCTCAATCGGTCTGGATGACGTTGATCTGGCGGAAGCGCGCCGGGCTGCACCCGTGGCTCACGCTGTTGATCTGGGTGGGCTCGCCCTTGCCGTCGTTGGGCGCGCCGAACTGTTGCCAGTAGGCAGGTCCGGCGATGGCGTCGCACGCCTGCCAGAAATCGGTGGTGCGCGCCTGGTACGCCACGCGGGAGAGCATCGCGCCCTTCTTGCCGTTCTTGATCTCCCAGAAGGCGTCGCCGCCGAACTGGAAGTTGTAGCGCTGCTGGTCGATGGAGAAGCTGCCGTCGCCGTCGATGAGGATTCCGTCCTCGACGTCGCCGATCAGGTTGTCCAGGGAGACGCCCTGCTTGCCCGCCTGGAGCGACACGTTGGGCATGCGCTGGAAGGGCACGCTCGACCAACTGTCGGCATAGCAGCAACCGCGCGATTCCTTCTCACCGATCAGGGCCGCCTGGTCGCGGATGGTTTGGTAGTGAGTGAAGATGCCCTTCTCGATGATCGGGAAGCGGGTGGTTTTGACGCCGTCATCGTCGTAGCCGGTGGTGGCCAGGCCGCGCTCGCTGGTGCGGTCGCCCCAGACGTTGATCATCTCGCTGCCCACGCGCTCTTTGCCAAGCTTGTCGGTGGTGAGGAAGCTGGTGCCCGCGTAGTTGGCCTCGTAGCCCAGGGCGCGATCGAGCTCGGTCGAGTGGCCGATGGATTCGTGGATGGTCAGCCAGAGATGGCTGGGCAGCAGCACGAGGTCTTTCTTGCCGGGCGTCACCGGCGGCGCCTTGAGATGCTCGATCACCTCTTCGCGCACGCGGCGCGCGTTTTCCACCAGATTCATCACGGCTACGAATTCGTAGCCGGCTGTGACCGGCGTGGGCTGATAGCGGCGGGTCTTGGAGAGCGCCTTCGCCATATCCACCGCGGTGGCGTTGACGATGCCGTAGGACTGCAGATTGAGCTGCTGGATGCTGGATCCGACGCTGGAGGCGAAGTACTTGTCCTCGCTGCGGAAGGCCAGCACGCAGCCGGCGGAAAATACCTGCTGCGAACTCTTGGCCTCGGCGGCGGCGGCGCGGATGAGCTCCAGCTTTTCCTGGATGGGCACCGCGAACGGATCGCGCTCGTGCGGTGTCTGCCAGTACTCGCGGTAGGCGGGAACCGGCGCCAGCACGACCGGCTTGTTCTTGAGAGACGCATTCGCCTTGGCCACTTCGACGGCTTCGCCCGTGATGCGCGCGATCTCTTCCGGCTTGACCAGCGGCGACGCGGCGAAGCCCCACGCTCCATCCACGATCACGCGGACGCCGAAACCGAAGCTGCCGCCGTCGCCGACGCCGGGAACCTCCAGCGTCTTGCCGGTGCCGCGCTCGGGGTTGAGGCGAATGCTGAGGAACTGCTGGCGGGTGCGGATGACGCGGATATCGCAGTAGCTCGCTTTGAGCTTCTTGGCTTCGCGAAGCGCGGCCGCGCCGAGGTTTTCGAGCTCGGGATTGGGCTTCTTCGCGTCCGCCGGAGCGGCAAACAGGCGCGTGGCCAGAGCCGCCGCGCCGGTATTCAAAAATGTGCGTCTGCTGAGCATTCTCACCCCGCTCGAATGAGTATAGACGGCCTTTGTCACCGGATGGTAGGTCGCGTGCTATGCTGCAATCACAAGGCGCCGAGTGTTGACTTCCCGAAGGGTACGGTTGCTGTTAGGATGCGGGCCGGTGCTGCTGACGGCTCTCTACGCATTCCAGAAGCCGTTCCGCGTCTACCCGTCGATGGAGCCCTACGACAACATCCCCCTGCCTGCCGACTGGCGGGATCCGGCGGAGTGGGTGCAGGCGCGCCTGATGTATCCCCAGCATCCCGAGGCCCGGTTCGCCCGCTTCGCACGGTTCTACGGACCACTCGATTGGAGGCAGGGCGGAACGAGCTGGACCCAGGACTATCCGCGCGCCGACCGGCACTTCGCCCAGGCCCTTCGCCGGCTCACCCGGATCGACGCGCGCAGTGTCGAGCAGCCCTCGAACCCCGACGACAATGACGATTTCTACAACTGGCCGTGGCTCGTGGCGGGCGAAATGGGAGACTGGCTGCTCACCGACGCGCAGGTGAAGACCATCCGCGAGTACCTGCTGCGCGGCGGCTTCATCTACATGGACGATTTCTGGAACGCCGACGAATACGAGCGGTTCGCCCAGAGCATGAACCGGATCTTCCCCGAGCGCCAGGTGGTCGAGATCGACGACAAGGACCCCATCTTCCACACGGTCTACGACCTGGACGACCGCTACCAGATTCTGGGAGCGTGGGCCCTCCACGGCAACCGCGGATGGATGGGGCAGCGCGCGGCCGGCACCAAGCCGCACTGGATGGGCATATACGACGATCACAACCGGCTCATGGTGGCCATGACGTTCAACAACGACGTGGGCGATTCGTGGGAGCTGGCCGACGAGCCGACCTACCCGGAGCGGTTTTCGGCGCTCGGAATCCGGTTAGGGATTAATTACGTCATCTACTCGATGACGCACTGAGGTTACTTCGTCGCAGTTCCCATGCTGTGCATGCATCCGGCCGCGATCAACCCCGCGCCCGCGATCCCGTTGGCCTGCACCGGCACGTTCCGGTCGTCGGTCGTGCCGTCGCCCAACTGTCCGTACCCGTTCCAGCCCCACGCCCACACCGTGCCGTCGGCCTGTAGCGCCAGGCTGTGCGAGCATCCCGCAGCCACGGCCGTGGCGCCGGAAACACCTTGGACCTGCACCGGCACGCTGCTGTTCTTGTTGGTCCCGTTGCCCAGTTGTCCGTTGACGTTGAGGCCCCAGGCCCAGACCGTGCCGTCGCTTCTCACCGCTAGGGTGTGATAGGACCCCGCTTCGATCGCTACCGCGCCCGTCAGCCCGCCGACCTGCACCGGCACGTTGCTGTCCTTGGTGGTCCCGTTGCCCAACTGCCCGTTGCCGTTCAGGCCCCAAGCCCAGACCGTGCCGTCGCTCTTCAGCGCCACGCTGTGGTAGTAGCCGGCCGCCACGGCGGTCACGCCCGAAAGTCCGCCCACCTGCGACGGCAGGCTGCTGTCCGTGTTGCTCCCGTTACCCAATTGCCCGTTGCCGTCGAGTCCCCACGCCCACACACTGCCGTCGCCCCTCACCGCCAGACTATGGCCGGTTCCTGCCGCCACCGACACGGCGCCATTGAAGCTTCGCACTGGAAGAGGAGTGCTGCTGCTCGCCGTATTTCCGTTTCCGAATTGCCCGTTGCTGTTCAGGCCCCACACCCAGAGGGAGCCATCGTTCCGGATCGCCAGGCTGTGCGCGTTCCCGGCGGCCACAGCGGTCACGCGCGAGAGGCCGGCCACCTGCTCCGGCGAGCTCTCGCCCGTCGAGGTCCCGTCGCCCAGTTGTCCATCGGTGTTCTGTCCCCAGGCCCAGACCGTGCCGTCGGCGCCGGCTGCCAGGCTGTGGCCGATTCCGGCCGCGATCGCCGCCACGCTGCTGAGCCCGCCCGCCGCGCTCGCGGTGCTGTCGAACGAGGCGGTGCCGTTACCCAGTTGTCCATAGCCGTTCCAGCCCCAGGCGCAAACCGAGCCGTCGCTCTTCACCGCCAGGCTGTGGGCGTATCCCGCCGCGATCAGCGGGTGACCGTTCAAAAACCGGACGTACACGGGCGTCCGCTTGTTGGGCGCGCTTCCGTCACCCAACTGCCCATAGTAATCCTGGCCCCAGGCCAGTACTCCGCCGTTGCTCGAAACGGAGAGGCTGTGGCCGTAGCCCGCCGCGATCGCTACGCCCTGCACCAGCGGACCGAGCCCAACGGGTGTCGTGCTATTGCCCGGACCGCCGTTGCCCAGTTGTCCGTCGTTGTTCAGGCCCCATGCCATGAGCGAGCCATCGCTCTTCATCGCGACACTGTGGCCGTAGCCCGCAGCCACGCTCACCGCGCCCGCCACGACGTTCGCCTGAACGGGCAGGGTGCTGTCGCCAGTGCTTCCCACGCCCAATTGTCCACTGCCGTTCCAGCCCCACGCCCACACCGAGCCGTCGCTCTTCACCGCCAGGCTGTGCCCGTAGCCTGCCGCCACCGCCACCACGCCGCTCAGCCCGCGCACCTGAATCGGCGCGCTCTTAGTCGTCGTATTTCCCGTGCCCAACTGTCCGAAGTTGTTATATCCCCACGTCCACACCGTGCCGTCACTCTTCACCGCGACATTGTGGTAGTAGCCGGCCGCGATCGCGACCACGCTGTCCAGTCCCGTCACCGCGACCGGCGAACTGGTGTCCGTCGTGCTTCCGTTGCCCAATTGCCCGTGGTTGTTGGAGCCCCAGGCGGACACCGTGCCGTCGTTCATCAGTGCCAGGCTGTGTGCGTATCCCGCCGCGACCGCTGTGACGCCTGCCAGCCCGCTCACCTGTGCCGGAGTGCCGCTGCTGGTGGTGTTTCCGTTGCCCAATTGGCCGTTGAGATTCCACCCCCACGCCCATACCGAGCCATCGCCGCCTACCGCCAGGTTGTGGCCGTAACCCGCTGCGATGGCCATTACGCCGCTCAGGCCTGCAATCTGCGCCGGCACGTTGCCGCCGGTGGCGATGCCGTCTCCCAGTTGGCCGTAGCCGTCCCAGCCCCACGCGGAGACGGTGTTGACCGGTTGTGTTTGAGCGAAAGCCGCAAGACATACCAGCGGCGCGATGAGTGGCAGCAGTAGGCGCGCCATTTCTTTCCTCCGATGTTCTCACTAAGATAACGCGGAACCAGCCGGTTATCCCTTCGTGTGCAAGATTATTGAAATAATTGCGGCGTGAACTCGTTCAGGTAGTTCCGCCAGTTGATCCACGTGTGCCCGCCCGGGCTCTCCTGAAAGACCGGGTTGAACCCGTGCTTCTTCAGCATCTCGACCGTGGCCTTCGAATTCGGCAGCAGCCCGTCTTCCGATCCGGTGCTCAGCCAGACCAGACGGGTGCCTTTCTTCAGCGCCGCGTTATCCAGATCGGCCTGGTGGACCGTCTCCCAATCCGGCGGCGGCGGTGGCGGCGGTGGTGGTGGAGCAGTCGATGCGGCGGTATCGGCAGCGGCGCCGCGCCGCCCCCCGCGCCCACCGCCCAGGACATGTCCCGAGCTGAATACGCCGATATACCCGAACTCCTTAAGGTGCCGGAACGCGATGTCCAGGGTCTGGCTGCCGCCCATCGAGAGCCCCGCGATGGCGCGGTGCGGCCGGTCCGCGATCACGCGGTAGTGCTTCTCCACGTACGGCATCACATCGGTCACGAACTCGCTGGTAAAGGGCGGCGGTTGGTCTGTCGGCGGACCCAGGGCTCCACGTCCGCCGGTTCCCGGCTGATGGCCGGCGGTCATCACCACGATCATCGGCTTCGCCTTCCCCGCCGCGATCAGGTTGTCCAGAATGAATCCCGCGCGGCCCACCGAGGTCCACGATTCGTCGGAGTCCCCCGCTCCATGCAGGAGGTAGAACACCGGGTACTTCTGCTGGCTGGTCTCATATCCCGGCGGTGTGTAGACGTGCATGCGCCGGGTGGTGTTCAATACGCCCGAGCGGTAATACACCGATGCCACTGCGCCGTGCGGCACGTCCTTGACGTCCATGAAGTCCAGTCCCGGAACATAAAACAGGCTCCATGTCGCGGCGTTGGATTCGCTGATCTTCGTGTTCACCGGATCCAGCGTGCGCACGCCGTCCACCTGGAACACGTAGCGGAACGCGCCCGCCGGCACCGGCCCTACCGTCGCCTCCCAGACGTCATTCTCGCCCTTGGTGAACTGCGGGCCGCCGCGCCCACCGCCGTTTCCCGGGATATCGCCCGCGTTCAGCGTCACCGTCGCGGCTTTCGGCGCGGCGATCCGCACCACCACGCGCGAATCCGGAAGCACCTCCGGCGATACCACCACCGGACCGCGCCCGCCGCCCTGACCTCGTCCCGCGGGCGGCTGGGCCCACGCCGCCGCCACCAGCACCATCGCCGCACAAAAACTCGCTCTCCTCATCCTCGCCTCCCTCAGGACATCGCCTGCTCGACCACCTTGCGCAGTTCGCGGTCGGGATCGTTTTTGACCTCGCACGTCTTATCGAAGATCATCACCGGCCCCGCCGCCGCTTCGTACTTCGGCCAGTTCGGCAGGCCCGAATGATTCGGATTTCCGCTGCGCGCGAAGTTGATCCAGGCGTCGCTCACCTTAGCCGCCAGCGCTTTCGCCTCCGGCCCGCCTCCGGTGGCGAACGCCGAAACATCGGTGTTGTAGAACACGAACGGAATCTCGCTGCAATGAAACGCGCGCGGCCGGCCATCCAGCAGCGGCGTCTGCCACGCGAACAGGTACATGTAAGCCGGAGCCGCGTTCTGCGCCGCCTTCCGCTCCGCCTGCGTCACCGCGTTGGTCCGCACGCTAAACATGCGCGAGAGAAGCTCGACGGGCTTCACGTTCGGATACGCCTTGCGGTACGCGGCGACCACCGCGTCTGTCTTGTCGAGGTAGCGCTCTTCGGCGCGCTTCTTCATTTCGTCCTCGGTCATGGCTTCCAGCTCGGGATGCGTCATGCTCGGCGACTGCTCGTTCATTACCGTGCCGATCAGCATCGGCACTCCCGCCGAAATCTGCGGCGCGTCGGGATCGAACGGATGCCGCGTCACGATTTTCCCGTCCACCACCGGCCCGAACCCCAGCCGCGGCGGCGCGCCGCGGCGCAACGGCATCCCCGGACCGCCTGGCGGCGGGGCCGGCTGCAGCTTCTTCAACGCCGCCGCCTGCGCCTCCAGCAGGTGCGCGTACGGGGTGTTCTGAATCTTATCGATCGTCGCCTTATTCAGCCCGAGCTCACCCACAACCGCAGCCGCCAGTTTGGCGTTCAGCTCGGGGTCGCCCAGCCGCAGCGTCGAGCCGCTCTCCACCACGGAGCGATGGAACAGCCCCTTCGCCATCGGCATCGACATCAGCGTGCTCACCTTGCCGCCTCCGCCCGATTGGCCGAAGATGGTCACATTTCCCGGGTCGCCGCCGAACGCCGCGATGTTGTCCCGCACCCATTCGAGCGACGCCAGCAGGTCCAGCACGCCGGCGTTCATCGAGGAGCCGTACTTCGCGCCAAAAGCGGCCAGGTTCATGTAGCCCAGAATGTTCAGCCGGTGATTCAGGCTCACCACCACGACGTCGCCGCGGCGGCTCAGATTCTCGCCGTTGTACGCCGGCTGCTCCTGGCCCGAGCCCGCGGTCCATCCGCCGCCGTGCAGCCACACCATGACCGGCCGCTTCCTGCCGTCCGCCAGTCCCGGCGTCCAGACGTTGACCCGCAGGCAGTCCTCGCCCGGCTGTCCGTCGTCCCACTGAAACAGGAACGCGTTTTCGTCGCTGTTCCAACCGGTGCGCGGGGCCTGTGGACAGGTCGGCCCGTAGTACATCGCGCTGCGTACGCCGGTCCACGGCTGCGGCTTGGCGGGCGGCAGGAACCGCGCCGCATCGGCAGTCGACGCGGCGTACGGTATGCCTTTGAACGTGTGAATTCCGTTTCGCGTGAATCCGCGCACTTTTCCGGCGGCCGTGTCCGCGACCGGGCTGGACGCGCTTGCCGTAATCGTGGTCCCACTCTCCGCGGCCGCCACGCTGGAACTTCCGCTTCCGCATCCGGCCGTGAACAGGCTGGTCCCGCCCGCCAGTGCGGCGGCTCCGCGCAACAGGGTGCGGCGGTCGAACTGGTTCTGATTGCTCATGATCGGCTCCTCTCCTGGGAGATCACAGGCAATTTACTCCGAAATGCGCCGCGAGGCAACCGTGTCACGGGGCAGGCGTGGCAGGCTGGGCAGGCCGGAAACGTGCCCCACGCAACGCCCACAGGACCGAAGCGGCCATCACTCCCGCCACGATCCAGGCCTGCACATCCAGCCGGAGGTTTCCGTTGCCAGCCAGTTCGCCGATGGGGGCCCGGAGCGCCACCAGCCAGACCACCAGCGCGTACGCCAGGTAGTTCCGCCGCCCGAAGTACCGGCAGAATGCTACCAGCGCCGCCGCGCCCGTGAGCGCGACGCAATATTCGAGCGCCAACTCACCGGGGGTATGGACGCCGCCCGGCACGAGCGCGCATACCGCCACCACGCCCGCCGCCAGCTTCCACGGGCTTCTCACCCGCTCGAACAGAGCCGCCACTAGAGCGAGTACCGCGGCCAGCATGATGGTGGAATGCACGGCTCCGGCGATCGCGCCCGCGGCCGGCGCCGTGGTGGCGACCAGGTCCGGGGTGCTCGCCGAAAGAACCGCCTGCGCGTGAAACCGGCTGAGCAGCGCCGCGTGCGCCTGCCGGAACAGGAGCGCGATCCCGGCTGCCGCCATAACGGCAAACGCCGCGTCCATGCCCAGCACGCGCCGGTTCGCGCCGCGCAGCGATTCCACCGCCCGCGGAAACAGCGTCACAATGAGAGCCCCCGCCATCACCAGCCCGAGACAGCTACCGATCATGCCGGTCGCTTCCCCCAGGAATGCCTCCGCCTGAAACGTTTCGATGGGCTTGGCGGTGTTGTAGTCCCTGTACAGCAGTCCCAGCGAGAGCAGTGGCTCGACCGGCAACAGCACCGCGCCCACCACCGCCACCTTAATGCCGGTGCGCCACCGCACCACGCCATGCCGCGTCCCCTGGATCAGCAGCCACAGCGCGTAAACCAGAAGACCCGAGATGGCCACGATTCGGATCACTGCGACGGTAATCGATATCGCATTGCTGCCTTCGCGGCTGCGGTCGAACGCTTCCGGCGTTTTCCAGAACACGCGGGCGCCCGTCACCCGGTCGCCCGACACCTCCACCGCCACGCGGAACTTCGTCTCGCCCACGTTCCGCGGATCGCCAGCCCGCGCCTCCCATTCGAAGCCGGCATCGCGCCGCGCCTTCTTCTTCTCCGACGAGCTTTCCTTCAAATCCATCGCCGAGACGTCCCACCCGTGCCTCGCCGCGAACCGCGCCGCCAGATCGCGCGACTGTTCCACCGGCAGATCCGCCCCCGGCCGGTCCTCCGGAATCTTGTGCGAGAACCCCAGCGCCTGCGCCGTCTCCGGATGAACGCTGACGTACACTTCTTCCTCGTCGAGCGGCTTGAAGTATCGCGTCATCCAGTGATGCACCGGCCGGTATTTCTCGAACATTGCCGACGCCTGTGCCAGCGGCAGCCGCTCGACGAAATACTTGGCGGCCAGTTGATCGCTGCCGTCCCAATGAGCCGCGGGAAACGTGACCTTCGAAAAACTCCCCGTATCGAATCCATGCCCGAGCAAGAATCCGCTCGCCGACGCCAACGCCTTTTCGATCCCGATCCGGTATTTGGGCCGTTCTCCGAAGTGGCTCACCGGAATCGCCGCGCACCCGACCCCCGCGATCAGCAGCCCGACCGCCGCCCACCGCATCCTGTTACTCAAAGGCTGATATGGAACAGAGGGCGCCCCCTCTTCCGCGCGCGCGTGGGTTTCTTCCGGCTCCTGAACTCTGACTCCTGAATTCTCGTCTATATTCCGCAGTCCCGTCTCGGGCTCAAACCCTCCCTTCCGCAGATACGCCGCCAGCGCCACCAGCACCGGCAACACCATGATCCCCGCCGACGCAATGCCAGAAAGCTTGTAGTACAGGCTCTCCGACCGCACCAGCAGCATCGCGCTGTACATCGCATCCACCGAGTAGTGCCACACCAGCGTCGGCAGAATCCCGAAGCGCAGCATGATGATTCCCAGCGCCACCCCGCCGATTCCCACCTCCACCCCGCGGATGTAGAACGGCTGCTGCGGATAGCTGGAATGGCCGAAGCCCCAGATGAACCCTGCCAGCACCACGCCGATCGCGATGCTCCGTGTCACCTTGCGTAGGAAGGGAATGGCGAACATGCGAAACGCGAATTCCTCGAACACCGCCGGAAAGAATCCGCCGAACAGCACGAACGCCCAGGGAAATTTGGTATTCAGAAGATCGCTGTACGGCACGTCCGCTGGCGACCAGGCCCCATACCGGTACGCCACGATATAGAAGCCCGTCTGGTACGCAATGAAGATCCCGGTCAGCGTGATTCCCAGAATCGTTCCCAGGAAAAAGCGCTTGGTACGGAGCCCGCGCATGGTCAGCAGGTTGCTCAGCGAGATCTTGTCCGCCAGGTACTCGCGATACACCGGCTCCGCGCCCGCCGCCAGCACGAAGAGGAACCCGCCGGTGCCCAGCGCCGCCAGCAGGGCGTTCAGCACCTGCCGCAGCACGAAGCTGCCATACGAATCCGTCGTGGGATAGCCGTACTCGTGCAGCGGAAACTCGTTCAACTGCGCCAGGAATCCGAGCACGATCCCGGCCAGCCCGACCAGCGCCGCCGTCCGCCAGCGAACGTCGTGTCGCATCACCCGCCGGACGATCACCACCACGAGCGCGACCATCAGCAGCGCCATCGCCGCCGAATCGACGGCCTGAGTCACTTCGTTGCGCGAGCGCAGCCGCTGGTAATCGCGCTTCCACTGCTCCGGGACTTTGAGATATTCGCTGTAGTCGCCCACCTCTTCGCCCAACATGGTCACGGCGATCCGGTAGGTCGCGTCGTGTAACTCGAAATCGCGTTCCTTCCAGGTGAAGGTGCGGTCGATGCGGTGCGGCCGCGTGACGTCGGCCTCCTCCACGAAATCCAGCGACGCCGGCTCGCGCCGCATGCGCGTGCGCAGAAAATTCTCAGCCAGGGCACGCGCTTTTTCACTGGTGACGTCGGGCCGCGCGGTATCTTCGGCCAGCTCGTGCGTGAACCCGGCCAACTCGCCGCGCGGCGTGATCTCCACCTGGAACTCTTCCTTCTGCTGCGGGCGAAACCAGCGGTTTTTCCACCGCCACAGCCGGATGCGCGTCCCCATCAGCCGGTTCGCCTGCTCCAGCCCGGCCACGCGCTCCAGGAAGGTCTTGGCGTCGTCGTCGAAATCGAACTGCGCGGCGTGCCGGTAGTCTTCCAACCGGTACCCCTGCACACCGAGGAAATCTCCGGCTAACTCTTGGGCTCCGTCCCGACTAACTTTGAAATCTATGGATGCTTCGGGAAACGCCTTGTAAAAGTTACCGGCGCTAAACCACACAGTCGCGCCCAACAAGACCAGGCAGATCGCGATAAATCGACAGTCCGAACCGTTCAGGCGGTCTCTCATTGGCCGCTTTCAACCGCCATGGTGGTTTTCGGCCGTGCCGTTTTTTTCGGCCCAATGCAATCCGATCCCGCCCAGGATGAACCGGCGTGCGTTTACACGCTCGTAGCCTTTCGCCCCCAGAATCGCGGAAAAATCGTTGATCGAAACGAACGACCGCAGCGAATCGGGAATGTAGGTGTACACCCGCGGCCTGCCGTGCAGCAATGTCCCCCAGAGCGCGCCCTGCGCATACAGGTAACCGAGGTACAAACTGCGCAGCGCGGAATTTTCGGGCAGAAAGAAATCCAGGCTAACGAACTGCCCGCCCGGCCTCGTCACGCGCGCGATCTCGTGGACGGCCTCGTCGAGACTCGGGAAGTTGCGCAGCCCGTAGCCCACGAACACGCAGTCGAAGGTGGCGTCGGGAAACGGAAGCCGCCCCGCGTCTCCGCACACCGTATGGCTCACGCCGCGCTCACGGGCGAGTTGCAGCATTCTCTCCGTGAGGTCCACTGCAACTGTCCGCGCCCCCGGATACCGCTGCCGCAGCATCAGCGAGAAATCGCCGGTCCCAGCCGCCAGGTCGAGTACCACCGGCTGTTCCGGAAGCCGCACGGCTTTCACTCCGTCGAGCTTCCATTGCCGGTCCATGCCGTAGGAAAATGCCCGCGTGATGAAGTCGTAACGTGGCGCCACGGTACTGAACATGGCGCGCATGAGGCCGAGGTCCTGTTTTTCGGCTGGAAGAGGCACTTGGCGGGAATTGTAACACGGACAGAATTCAAGAAGACAGAAGGCAGAAGTCAGAAGGAACGCGCCTGCGCAGAGGCGCGGCCATGGCTCCGAATTCTTGAACTTCGGAAGACAGGGCGGAAAACCGGCGATTCTGACTCCTGAATTCTGACTCCTGAATTCTTCTTCTATCTCTTCGTCGTCTTTGCGCTGGCGGCCCGGGTCTGCTCGATGCTGGCTGCGGTTGCGACCGCTTCCGCCGAATGGATTGCCGGCACGCCCGCCATTCTGGCCATTTCGTGCGTCGGCATATCTTCGGCGTCCTTGAAGAACGTCAGTTCCTGCATCTCACCGTCGAAATCCACCCGCAGCAGGTCTCCGCCGCGGATCTGCCCGGTAGCGATCAGGTTCGACATGGGATGAACCAGGTTCCGGTCCACCGCGCGCTTCAGGTGGCGCGCGCCGTATTTCATGTCCGTGCCTTCCTGAAGCAGGAACTCTTTGGCCTGCTCGGTGACCGTGAAGACGAACGGCGCGGCATTGGCCCCATGGAACACGCGCTCCTGCACGGTGTTCAATTCTATATTCAGAATCTGCTGCAGTTCCTTTTCGCCCAGGGGGTGGAAAACCACCACCTTATCGATGCGGTTCATGAACTCCGGGGTGAACTTTTTGCGTGCAGCTTCTACTCCGGTGCGCTCGACCTTGGCGGTGAGGGACTCGTCCACCAATCCAGCCGCGTTCTTGCGCTCTGCTTCCGCGGCGGTGAATCCGAGGTTCGGACGAAGCAGGGAATTCATCTCCGACGCACCCAGGTTGCTGGTCATGAAGATCAACGCCTTGGAGAAGTCCACGCGCCGGTTGTCGCCCAGCGTCAACGTTGCCTTGTCCAGAATTCCCAGCAGCAGGTTCCACAACGCGTCGCTGGCTTTTTCGATTTCATCGAACAGCACAAAGCTGAGCCGCACCTTTTCCGTATGGTATTGATTGAGCACTTCCTGGCTGAGCAGGGGATGAGTCTCCCGATGCCCCAGGTATCCGGGAGGGGAGCCGATCAGCTTCGCAATCTCGTGACTGTGCTGGAACTCCGCGCAGTCGATCTTGATTACCGCCCGCCCATCTCCCACCAGGCTCTCCGCCGTTGCTTCGACCAGGCGCGTCTTGCCGGAACCTGTCGGGCCAAGAAACAGCAGATTCCCCACCGGCCTGCCTGGAGTAGCCATCCCTGCCAGATACGTCTGGTAGACGCTGATGATCTGGCGGACGGCCTCGTCCTGGCCCACGACGCGCCTGCGCAGGTCCCGATCAAGCTTCTCCGCATCACAGCCGGTCTGCGCCGGATTCAGTTGCTTGTTCAGTCGCCCCATGGGACCCTCCCTTCCTACACACTTGGATGTAGCAAGTCGAATGCCAGTTGCCTAACCTTCGTTAAATTAGGGTAATGGATATGTAATGGTACTGATCCGGAATCCGTTGCCTGCCGTATTTCAGAGCAACCGCTCGGTTTCGTTCGTTGAAGGCATGGCCACTTTGGGGCAGGGCGCCACGCAGTTGGCCCTTTTGGTATCCATAGGACCTTCCGGTACGATCCGCCTGCCAATTTCCTATACATGTTTCCCCCAACTGACGAAATCTTGTCAATTAATTCCTGCTATTTCCTGCGTATGGCGGAACGATTCACGAAGCGAGATCTGTACGCCTCCATCCGTTCACATCCGCTAAAATAGCTATTTAGGCCCCCTCACTCACCGGAGACTGCCTGATGACGTCCCCTGCCCGCCGGCTTGTCGAAGACCGCGTCGCCGCGCTCACCAGCGAGCTCGACACGCTCTTTGCCGACTCGCGCGAAGCCGCTCGCCGCGAATACGCCGAGCAACTCAACCAGGCCGTCCGCCGGCTCCGCATTGCCGCCGACGCGGACGAGCTTCTGGGAACCCTGGAAAACGCCGCCGCACAGTTCGCTGAACGCGTGATGCTCTTTCGCATCGAAGACGCCGCGGCCCGTCGCGACGACCTTCGGATCGACCTCACTGCCGCCCCGGCTCTGGCCGCCGTCGTCCAATCACGCGAGCCCCAGACGACCGCCACCACCGCTTCCGAGGTCTCCCCCATCCTGACCGAGTCCCTGGCGCACGACGCCGCCGGCCGGGCCTGCATCTTCCCTGTCGAGACCGGCGAGTCGGTCGTGGCCGTGCTCTACACTTGGGGCGCCGTGCAGGGCCCTGCCGTCGAGCTCCTCGCCCAAGTCGCCGGCTTCCTCCACCCGCTGCCTGCGCCGCCCCCGGAACCGGAGACGCCGCTCCCGGCGATCATCTCCATCGCTCCGGCCTCCACGCCGCCGCCCGGTTCCGCCTGGGACTCGCTGCCGGTTGAAGAACAAAAGGTCCATCTCCGCGCCCAGCGCTTCGCGCGCGTCAAGGTCTCCGAAATGCGCCTCTACGAAGCCGACCTGGTCCAGACCGGCCGCACTCGCCGCGACCTCTACGCCGCCCTCCGCAAACCCATCGACGCCGCGCGCGAATCTTTTCATAAGACGTATTTTTCGCAGTGCCCCAGCATGGTAGATTATCTGCACCTGGAGCTCGTGCGCACCCTCGCTAATGACAACACGGACCTTCTCGGCAACGATTATCCTGGCCCTCTGGTGTAGCCCGGCGCCGGCTGCCGACGCGACTTCCCTCGCCGGCCTCGTCCGCACCTGGCGTGAAAATCCCAGCGCCCTGCGACGCGCCGCCATCCAGAAGTACACCGCCGCTCACCCCAAGGAAGCTCCTCTGGCCAATCTCGCGCTCGGCATTGCCGCCTACGAACAGAGAGACTACACCGCCGCCATTGCCCTGCTGGTTCCGCTGACTGCCCAGCTTCCCCGGATCGCCGACTACGCCGCCTACTATCTCGCCGCCGCCCGCGTCGAAACCGGCGACTACGCACCCGTCCGCCCCGGCCTCGTCCCGGCGCACCAAAACTCTCCGCTCAACGGCAAGAGCTGGGTTCTCGAAGCCCGGGCCGTGCAGTCCACCGATCCGGCCGCCGCCGCCAAACTTCTCGTCGATCACTACTCCGAGCTGCCTCAGCCCGAAGGCGACATCAACCTCGGCGATTGCTATCGCGCCGCCTCCGATCCCGCCCGCGCCGCCGAAGCCTACCAGCGCGTCTACTCGCACTACCTCACCGGCGACGCAGCCTCTCGCGCGGCCTCCGCATTGGCCGAGCTGGGCCGCGGCATGGGCTCTCCCGCCCAACTCCTCCACCGCGGGGACCGCCTTCTGGACGCCAAGGAATACATCGCCGCGAAACGCGAATACCAATCGGTCGCCGAGACCGGTTCCGGCATCGAGCGCGACCAGGCGCGCGTCCGCATCGGCGCCGTCGATTACCTTCGCGGCCAGGCCGTTCTCGCGTGGCCCTACCTGAGCGGCCTCGAACTCGCTCCCTCCGAAGCCGAGGCCGAGCGCCTCTATTACCTGGCCGAGTGCGCGCGGAACCGCAAAGACGATCCCGCCATGATGTCGTCGCTCGATCGCCTGGCGCGCGATTATGCGCGCTCGCCGTGGCGCCTCCGGGCGCTTATCACAGCGGCCAACCGCTACCTGATCGTCAATCAACCCGCCGATTACGTTCCTCTGCATCGGGCCATCTACCAGGACTTCCCCGCCGCACCCCAGGCCGCCAATGCTCACTGGAAGGTCGCCTTCCAGGCCTACCTCGCCGGCGCGCCGGATGCCGCGGCGCTGCTGCGCGAGCACCTGCGCACCTACTCAGGCAACGGCACCGCCGGCGCCGCACTCTATTTCCTCGGCCGCCAGCTCGAGAACTCGGGGGATCGCAGCGCGGCCCGCGCTTGCTACCAGCGCCTCGCCGCCGCCTTCGAAAACCACTACTACGCCCTCGTCGCCCGCGACCGTCTGCGCGCCGTCCAAATCTCCACGGCGCCGCTGCCGGCCCCCACCGCGGAAATCATCCAGTTCCTCGCCTCGATCAAACTCTCCGCCGCTGTTCCCGTCCCCTCAGAGCCCTCGCAGCCTACCGCCGCTCACATCGAGCGCTCCCGCCTGCTCCGCGCCGCGGGCCTCGACGACCTCGCCGACAGCGAGCTCCGCTACGGCTCCCGCAACGACGGCCAGCCCGCGCTCCTCGCCATGGAGATCGCCGCCTCCGCGCCCGCCCCGTACCAGGCCATGAAGGTGATGAAGGCGATGAATCCCGACTACCTCAACCTCCCGGTCGCCGCCGCTCCGCGCCAGTTCTGGGAGCTCCTCTTCCCGCTACCCTATAAAGGCGATGTGGTCCGCGAGGCCAGCGAGCGCAGCCTCGATCCGTACCTGCTGGCGGGCCTGATCCGCCAGGAAAGCGAGTTCAACCCCAAAGCCATCTCCCGCGCCAAAGCCTACGGCCTCACCCAGGTGCGCCCCGCCACCGGCCGCCTGTACGCGCGCAAAGCTGGTGTGCCGCGCTTCTCCGTGCGGGCGCTCTCGCAGCCTATCCCCAATTTGAAGATCGGCACGTCGATCTTCCGATCCATGCTCGATGCCCAGGGCGGCAGCATCGAGCAAACCCTGGCCGCCTACAATGCCGGCCCCAACCGCGTCGTCGAATGGCGCACGTGGGCCACGTTCCGCGAGCCGGCCGAATTCGTCGAAAGCATTCCCTTCACCGAAACCCGCGACTATGTCCAAGCGGTGCTGCGCAACGCCGAGATGTATCGCCGGCTATACCAGTAACGTGCCAATAGAAGTATAACTCTCCCGACAACCAGGCCCAAACCAACAACAGCGCGGCCCTCGATTACACGCTCACGCTCAGCCCCACAAGCCTGATGGAGTTCCGCTACGGCTTCGCCCGCATCAAGCTGAACTATACCTCCATCAGCCTGGGATTCAATCCCACCCAGCTCGGCTTCCCCAGTTCCATCTCCGCCAACGCCGACCATCTCCTGTTTCCCGGCATCGCGCCTGCGAACTATTACAGCCTCGGCAATCCCCAGCAGGGCGATACGCGCTTTCCCGGCTTCGATAGCCATTTGTTGGCGGTGGAGAACACGCGCATCCTCTCCGCCCACACTCTGCGCTTCGGCTGGGAGGGCCGTCTGTTCCGCTCCAACGATACCGAGTCCGGCTCCTCCACCGGCAACTTCAGCTTTAGCGCGGCTCTTACCCAGGGGCCCAATCCCAATGCCGCCAGCACCACCGCCGGCAACAGCATCGCCACGCTGCTGCTGGGCGGCGGCAGTGGCTCCATGTTGATCAACTCCAAAGACGGCGCCACCCAGAGCAAATACATCGGTGCCTTCATCCAGGACGACTGGAAAGTGTCGCGCAGGCTGACCCTCAATCTGGGGCTGCGCTACGACCTCGATATTCCCCGCACCGAGCGCTATAACCGCATGGAGACTTTCAACACCAACATCCCCTCCCCGCTGGCCGGACCCACCGGCATCGCCGGCCTCAAGGGCGGAACCGTCTTCGTGGGAGTGAACGGCGCCGGCCGCCGCCAGTACGACCCGCAGTGGAGCAACTTCGGCCCCCGCTTCGGTCTCGCCTTTCAGGCCTCGACGAATACCGTGATCCGCGGCGGCTACGGCATTTTCTTCGCGGCGACCTTACGCCCCGCCAACGCTACCATCGGCAACGAAGGCTTTAGCGCCTCGACCGATTACAATTCCAGCCCCAACGGCCTCACCCAATCGGGGTTCCTCAGCAATCCGTTTCCGAACGGGTTCAACAAGCCGGTGGGCAATACGCAAGGACTCCTGACGGGCATTGGCGCCTCTTTCGAGAACCCCCTGACCGGCGACAACAGCGTTCCCTACACCGAGAACTGGAACTTCGACATCCAGCGCCAGTTGCCGGGCAGCATTCTGATCGACGTGGCATACGTCGGCAGCCGGGGCGTGCATCTGAACAAGTCCGGCGAAAACCAATGGAATCTCGAGCAACTGACACCGGCCAACATCGCGCTCGGGACCAAGCTCCAGCAGAGTGTCCCGAATCCGTTCTTCGGCATCATCACCACCGGCCCGGAAGCGACTGCCACCATCCCTTACTACTACCTGCTCGCTCCCTTCCCGCAGTTCACCACAGTCCAGGCCTCATTCCCCACCGGGGGCTACAGCATCTACCACGCATTCCAGTTGAAGGTGGAGAACCGACTCGGCCATGGGCTGACCACGCTGGTTTCCTTCACCGGCCAGAAGCTGATTGACGATTTTTCGCAGATTTCCAACGTCGGCAATCAGACCGGTGGAATTCAGAACATCTACGACGATAAACAGCAGCGCTCCGTCTCTTCCAACGACCAATCGCGCCGCCTGGTGATCAGCGGCACTTACCAACTGCCCTTCGGCCGCGGCAAAAGCCTGGGCAGGAACTGGAACCGGGCGCTGGATGCCCTGGCGGGCGGATGGCAGGTGAACGGAATTTCCACCTACACCACCGGATTTCCGATTTCCGTCACCGCGGCCAATAACTGCACCGGCTGCAACATCCAGACCCTGCGGCCCAACAACAACGGCTCGAGCGCCGCGCTCAGCGGACCCGTGTCTCAGCGGCTGAATCAGTATTTCAATATATCGGTGTTCTCGCAGCCCGCCGCTTTCACCTTCGGCAACGTGGGCCGGACCCTGCCGGACGTGCGCAACCCGTCCTCGCAGGACCTTGATATCTCGGTGTTCAAGATGTTCCGGCCGGTGGAGCGCCTGACCGCGGAGTTCCGGGCGGAAGCTTATAACCTGCTCAACCAGGTAGTTTTCGGCGGTCCGGGCACGAGCATCAACTCCAACACTCTTGGCGTGATCAGTTCGCAATCGAACACCCCGCGGCAGATCCAGTTTGCCTTGAAGCTGTTATTTTAGGTAGCCGTTGCCCGCCCGGTTCACTGCGGTTTAAGCAACCCGATGGTGTTGCCGTCGGGATCGGCGAACCAGGCGAAAGTGCCGGTCGGAATCTTGATCGGGGGGACCAGAATTTTGCCGCCCAGCGCGACCGCCTTGTCGAGGTATGCCTGCACGTCTTCTACTTCCACGTAGAACATCGTGTAGTGAAACGGCTCGTGATTGAGCGAAGTGATGTGTCCCGGAATTCCCCGTTCGCCCGACGTGTCGATATTTGAGGCGGGGCCGTTTTGCTGGATGTGCCAACCGAACAGATCCCCGAAAAAGCGCTCGGTCTTCGCACGGTCGCGGCATCCGATCTCGAAATGCACGATAGGGTGTGGCATGTTTTCTCCTCCAGCTTGCGGCATGGTTCGCGATTGACTCCATGCCGGCACGGCGGCAGCGAGCGCCAGCGCCGCGCGGCGGGTAAGCTGCGGCAATTCAGTATCAGACATTTCAGGACAGGATAGCTCAGTTTTTCGGCGATGCAATCGGGTAGCCCTGCCAAAGATACTCGAGCGCTTCGGGGAGGGTCTGCTGCTTCACGGCACGGTCGGTGTGGCCGCCGTTGCGCGCGAATACGAACTGGTAGTGGTAGCCCTTGGCGGCCAGCACGCGGGCCATGTTCTCGTTGGCCAGGACCCAGTCGTGGAAATTGTCGCGCGCGATGAGATTGTCGCGATCGCCCACCTCCATCCAGAGGCGGATCGGCTTGCGGGCCGAATTGGGGATGAGGTGTTCGTGGAACTCCCAGGCGCCGTGCGGAGTCTCGGGGTTGTACGGCCACTGCTGGTTGACGTAAGTCCCGGAGTAAGTGAGCACGCGGTGGTAGAGCTCGGGGTGGTACCAGGCCATGATCAGCGCGCACGATCCGCCGGAGCTGCCGCCCATGGTGGCCCGGCCCTCGGGATCTTTGGTGAGCTTCACGTTGTATTGCTTTTCGACCTTCGGCAGCACTTCGCTTTCGACGAACTCGGCGTAGCGGCCGGACATCGTGTCGTATTCCAGGCCGCGCTGGCTGCCCTGCGCGTCCCCGCTGCCGTTGCCGATCGAGATGGCGATCATGACCGGCACGCGATGCTGAGCGATCAGGTTGTCGAGGGCGGTGAAGAGCAGGTGGTCCGGCCCGTCCGCGCCGACGATGAACGGTGCGGCGCTGCCGGGGACGTACTGTTTGGGGACGTAGACGGCCACGTGGCGCGTGTAGGGCGCGGGATGGCTCTTGACGAGGACGCGGGTGGGGTCGGCGGGGTCTGATCGGGCGAACGTGCCGGCTTCCCGTGCGATTCCGGGATACATCCTGCTGTCGGCCGATTCCATCGTGAATTCGAAGACATCGCCATGGGGCACGGCTTCCTGCACGGTCATTTCGGGCGCGGGATTGTGGTTGGGGCCGAGAATGAAGTTGCCGTCGGCGGTGGCGGGCGGCACGGCGCCATCGGGGAGTTCTTTCGCTTCGACATAGCCGGGCGTATGGGGATCGCGGGTGGGCCCGGCCGGTCGCGGCGGGCGTGCGGCGGGAGCAGCAGGTTGGGCAGCCGCAATCCAGGCAAACAGGGAAAGGGTTACCAGGCGGAGCATCGGGCTTATCGTATCACCGGCGGGCAGAGGGGCCGCGGTCACGCACGCACATAGGCCAAGGCGATAGTCTTTCCGGATTCGGGTGATTGGACGGTGGAGGTGATCTGCGCGCCTTCCGGGGCCGGAGTGGAATCGAGCTCGAGGCGGACCAGCTTGCGGTTGACGTGGCCGCGGGCGCGGATGCGCTCGACGATTTCCTGCCCCAGGTAGCACCCCTTGGTGAAGCTGACGGCGTGCAGCTGTTGCGTCTCCTGGGGAAGCGAGGTGTCGGTGATGTCTTCGCCGTAGCGCGGGATGCCGTTCTCGATGCGGACGGCTCGGGCGTCGTCGACGGTGGCGGGTTGGGCGCCCGCGGATTCGAGAGTGGCGATGAGGGCGGATTTCCGATCGGCAGCGCAGAAGATGCGGAATCCGGGCTGGCCGGTGACGGAGACGCGGGCGGCGCTGGCATCGTTCCAGGGCGCGTGGTGGTAGGGGGCATCGGGACCGGGGAGGACTTCGGGGGCGGCGGGGCCTTCGAGGGCCAGACAGGCGGTTTCGGAAGTGACGTCTGCAAGCTCCACCTGGTCCGCGATGATGTAGCGGCGGATGTACTGGGGGAGCTTTTCGCGGAGCTCGGGCTCGGTGTCGAGGAGGAAGTGGTCGGGGAAGCAGAATAGGCAGAGATCCGCCTGGATTCGGCCCTGGGGATTGAGTAGGAAGGCGTAGCATCCCTGGCCGGGGGTGAGCTTCTTGATGTCGTTTGTGGTGAGGCTGTGCAGAAGGCGGGCGCGATCGCGGCCGCGGGCCAGGATGCGGCCGCGGGAGGAGAGATCGAGCCAGGCGGCGGAATGGCGGAGGGCGTGATAGCCAGGGGTCATGATTTTAGTTTAGGGGCAACGCTTGCGGGTCTGGAGGCCCGCATTACGCGATGCCCTTAAGGTAGGCGGCGATGAGGACAATGATCAGACCCGAGATGGCGCCGCCCAAGAGCTGCCTACCGCGGCGCTGATTGTTGGGCGCCGTGGCGAGAATGGCCACGCTGAAGACGTGAAGCGCGAGCAGAATCTTGATGCCGAAAAGGGCCTGGTACAGCGTGGAATGGCCGGGCTTGATCAGGAAGTTGTAGAAACCCGAGATCACCAGCGTCACCATCACGATGTATACCAGCGGCCGGAAATGCGCCGCCGCGCCCTCCTCCAGCTCCTTGTAATCTTCCGGTGTGATGCGCTTGGTCGAAGGGTCCATGACGAATCGCCAGAAAATGATGCCGCCGAGCAGCATGATCACGCTGGCAATGTGGATCCAGCGCATCACTGCGGTCAGGATGTCGCCCATATAACGTGAGTATACTCGGCTTATGATTCACGAGATTCTGCCGGTGGGAATGCTACAGTGCAATTGCTCGATTTTCGGCGACGAGGGCACGCGCGAGGCGATGGTGGTCGATCCCGGCGACGAGGTGGAGAGCATCCTGGAAATCGTGCGGCGGCACGGTCTGACCGTGAAGGCCATCGTGGTCACCCACGCGCACATCGATCACATCGGCGGCGCGAAAAAGATGAAGGACGCGACAGGCGCTCCCGTCTACATGAACCTGAACGACACCGGGCTGGCCAAAATGCTCGACATGCAGGCGGCGATGCTGGGAATGCGGCCGGTGGAGAGTGTCGGAATCGACGTGCCGGTAAAGGACGGTGATACGCTCACTGTGGGCGTCACCGAGGTCCACGTGATGCACACGCCCGGGCACACCCAGGGGAGCATCTGCCTGTGGATGCCGTCCGAAGGAAAGCTCGTGGCGGGCGACACCTTATTTAAGGACAGCATCGGGCGAACGGACCTGCCGGGCGGGAACGGAAAGCAAATCCTACAATCGATTCACGACAAGCTGCTGCCGCTGGCCGGAGAGACCATGGTGATTCCGGGGCACGGAGACGTGACTACGATCGAGCGCGAGAAGCGGTTCAATTACTTCTTGCAGGGGATGGTGTAGTTGTACAATGCGGAGAACAGAGGGATACCCATGTACAAACTCATCGCCGCTCTTGCCTTCGCCAGCCTTGCCTTCGCCCAGCATGACACTGCGGGACAGCCGCCCGAAGGCAAACTCGCCGAACAGGTCTACAAGAACATCGTCGAGCTGAAGGGCGTCCCCGCCGACCAGATTGGGCCCGCGATGCAGTTCATCTCGGCGTCGCTGGGCGTCAATTGCGAATTCTGCCACGTGCAGGGCAAGTTCGACGCCGACGACAAGGGCGCCAAAAAGACCGCGCGCGAAATGATCGCCATGCAGAACATGATCAACAAGAACGCGTTTCGCGGGCGGACGCAGGTGACATGCAACTCGTGCCATCGCGGAGCGTCGCACCCGGTGGGGGTGCCGCAGGTGCTGGAATCGGACGCCATGCCGGGCGCGGCGGGGATGGGCGCACCGCCGGCCGGAGGAGCGCAGGGGCCAACCGCGGACCAGGTACTCGAGAAGTACGTGACGGCCTCGGGCGGCGCCGAAGCGATGGGCAAGGTGACCAGCCGGGCGATGAAGGGCAACATCCTGGTGGGCGGCAACTCGACACCGATCGAGGTGCTGACCAAGGCGCCGAACAAGCGCGTCTCGATCAGCCAGATGGGCGGGAACAACAGCTACACCGCGTTCGACGGCACGGCGGGCTGGCTGGGCACCACGGGGCGTCCGGCGCGCGGTATGTCGGCGGCGGAATCGGCTGCCTCCTCGATCGACGCCGAGTTCTATCTCCCCCTGCGGCTGAAAGAGATCTTCCCGCAGCTTCGCCGCGGCCGGCCGGAGACCGTCAACGGAGCGGAGTGCGAAGTGCTTAACGGGAGCGCTCCGGGCAAGCCCGCCGTGCGGCTCTACTTCGACAAATCCACCGGCCTGCTGACGCGGCTGGTGCGCTACGCCGACACGCCGCTGGGGCGCAATCCGACCCAGATCGACTACGCCGACTATAAGACCGTGGACGGCGTGACCATTCCTATGCGGTGGACGCTGGCGCGGCCCAACGGCCGGTTCACCATCCAGCTCACCGACGTCAAGAGCAACGCGCCCATCGACGACGCGCGGTTCGCCAAGCCGGTGGGCGAAGTGAAGTAGCGCTCTGGAGCACCAATCATGAGGCTCGGAGTCGTCCTGTTTCAGCTCGGCGGCCCGGACTCCCTCGAAAGCATCGAGCCGTTTCTGTACAACCTGTTCTGCGATCCGGACATCATCGACTTCCCGTTTGCCCGGATCGCGCGCAAGCCTCTGGCGCGTCTCATTTCGATGAACCGCGCGCAGCACGTGGCGCAGCACTACGCCCGAATCGGCGGGAAGAGCCCGATCCTCGAAAACACTGCGCGCCAGGCCGCGGCTCTGGAGGCGGAGCTCCGCAGGTGTTTCGACGCGCGCGTGGTGGTCGCCATGCGATACTGGCATCCGTTCACCGCGCAGGCAATCCTCCAAGTGGAGGAATTCGCACCGGACGAGCTGGTGCTGCTTCCGCTCTACCCGCAATACTCCAGAACCACCACGGGCAGCAGCCTCAACGAATGGTCACGGCATTTCCAGCCCGACGGGTGGCGGCCGCGGGTTCACGTGATCGAACAATTCTACGAAGATCCTGCCTACCTCGAAACGCTCGTCGAAACCGTGAACCGCTCCCTCCGCGAATTTGCCGATCCCAGCGATGTGGATGTCATTTTCAGCGCGCACAGCGTGCCCATCGCCGTGATCGAGGGCGGCGACCCTTATCAGCGGCACGTCGAGCGCACGGTGGACCGGGTGTGGCAGCGCGGGCAATGGCCGGCGCGGCGTCACCTCTGTTATCAGAGCAAGGTGGGCGCGTCCCGGTGGCTGGCGCCGCCGATGCACGAGACCCTGCGCCGCTTGGCGGCGGAGCATCGCCGGCATGTGTTGATTGTCCCGGTGTCTTTCGTCTCCGATCACGTGGAGACGCTATACGAAATCGAGATCGAGCATCGCGAGCAGGCGCGCGAACTGGGCATCGACGACTACCGCATGACTCCGGGCCTCAACGATTCACCGTCCTTCATCCAGGCCCTGGCCGGGTTGGTGCGCCGCTCACTCGAAGCAATGTAACACTATGTCATTCCAGCGCTCGGATATACTGGCCTGAGCATGAACCGCCGCGAATTCCTGGTCACTACCTCCGGCGCGGCGCTGGCGTTGGCGGCACCGGCCGCGCCCGCCACGGTGCTTTATGACGGCCGTGCCATCGCGATTGATCGCCCGCGTCCCGATCCCGCTGACCTCTGGGTCCGCGCCTCGGATCTCCCGCGGATCAATCAATTCGAGGTCAAGCCCCAGGGCGCATGCCGTGCCGATCTCTGCGTCCCGATCCCCAAGTCTCTCAGGTCGGGCGAGTGGTTCAATCTCACCGGGTTCGCGCGCCACATCCGCCAGTCCTTCGTCTCCGATTCCGGCGTTTGGAGCTTCGGGGAGATTCCCGTGGTCCGCGGCGATTTCTACCGCTCGCGCATTGCTCCCGATTTCGCGGTTCCCGACCGCGGCGGCCGCATTGTGCGCCTCTCCGATTTTCGCGGCAAGAAGGTGCTGGTCTTCACCTGGGCCTCCTGGTGAGGCTGCCGCCTCGATCTGCCAGGCTGGCAGAAAGTCTATGGCGAGCTTTACGACCAGAATTTCGAAATCATCGCCGCGGCTCAGGACACGGGCGGCGAGGCGGCTGCCGGCAAGTGGTACGACGCGGCCAAGACCACCTTCACCGCTTTGATCGACACGCAGCACGCGGTCAGCACCGCCTACCAGTTCATCAATGTCCCGATGGGAATCTGGATCGACGAGCGCGGACGCGTGGTTCGACCGGCCGAACCGGCCTGGACCACGAATCAGACCATGAAGATTGGCGATAAGGCGATCGTTACCGAGGGAGAGCCGTATGTCGCCGGCCTGCGCGATTGGGTCCGCAACGGAGAGCGCAGCCGCTATGCCCTCTCCGACGACGAGTTTGCACGCCGCGTCAAGCCCCGCTCTTCAGCCGAAATGGAAGCGGAGGCCAGCTTCAAGCTCGCGGTCTGGTTCCACGATCGCGGCAGGTCCGACCTCGCGTCGAAATACTGGCGGCGTGCGCAGGAGCTCAACCCGGACGACTGGAACTATCACCGGCAGGACTGGAGCTTCACACCCGGCGAAGCCGGCAAGAAGTGGCGCGAGAAATTCGACAAGCTCGATGCCCCTTACTACCCCAAGCTGGACATTCCGCGGTGACCCAGACCAGCGTTGCTACCGGGCGGTCACGTTGAGGAGCACCTGGTTCGAAGTCAACCCTCCGGATTGCACTTGAATGGTGACCGGGCCGCCGTCCAGATTCGAAGGAACCACCGCTGTGATTGCATTCGCGATCACCGAAATCACGGGTACTGCAACTCCGCCCAGAAGAAGCTGCGCCTCGCTGCCGAACCCCGCGCCCTGGACCACGATCGTTTCGCCGGGCGAAATGGGAACAGCCAGGCGGCTCGCGGCGTTCTCAACCGAATCGATCCGCAACGCAGGGAGCGGGGCGGCAGGCTGGACACTGTTTGCCCACACCGTACCGCGGTCGGTGGCGCCGGCCAGCACAATATTGCCGTCAGCCCCCACGCCGAGGCCCGTCACGTAGAAGAAGTCTCCGTCACCGAAATAGCTGGAGAACAGCAGGCTCGAGAGATCGCCCGACAGTTCGGCCACGTAACCGGTAGCCAGCGAGCCGCCGAAGCCGATCTGCAGCGGGGTCCGGGTGGGCAGCCCGCCGATCTTCGTGCCGCCGCCGATATAGAGGTTGCCGGAAGCGTCGAGTGCAAGAGTGTACGCGGAGAGGTCGCCGGCGACGCCGAAGTACGTCGCTGCCAGAGTATTCGCGAGCGCCGGGTCCATCGCCATGATTCCGACTGGCAGCGTGGCCGCGCCAGCGAACGGTTGAAACGCCCCGAATGTCGATTGAAACGAAACATCGTCCGTGCCGGGCTGGCCGGCAATATAGACCTGGCCGCCGGGAGCAACGAGGAGCGCATGTGCGGCCACACGGGGAGCGGCCGAAGCAAGGAGCGCCGCGCCGGTTGGATCGAAGCGATAGATGCCGGTGCGGTTGCCCAGGTAGGCGCTGCCGTCAGGACCGGCGGCGATTACGTTCGCGGTCGAAGCGTCGTCTTGCGATGTGCCGAGGTACGTCGCATAGGTCAGCTTCGAGCCGCTCGGGTCGAACTTCGATACGAAAGCGTCGGCGGTAGGAAAGACTGCGCCGAGCCCCTGCACCGAAACGCAGCCACAAGTCGTGCGATAGGCGCCCGCCGTAACCGGCACACCTCCGAAAGTAACGCCTGTCAGATACACCGCGCCCGAGCTATCCACCGCGATGGACTGCGGCACGGCAGGAGTGAAATTGGAAGTGAAATACGTGGCATACCCGATCGACCCGTCCGGGTTCAGCCGAAAAACGAAGATGGCGCCCTGATAGGCTGAGCTGTCCGCCAGATTCGAAGGAAGCGCCGCGGGCATCGATGGCGACCAGGTTCCGGGGGTCGTCGGAAAATCCTGCGACGCCGTCGTGCCCGTGACGTAAACATTGCCGGCCGCGTCGACTGTCATCGCGCGGGCGATGTCATTCGCGCTCCCGCCGAGGTAGGTCGAATATACGACACTACCCGCCTGATCGAGCTTTGTCACGAAAACGTCATAAGATCCCGCTGTCGCCAAATGATCTTGCACCGCGGCCTTCACCGGGAAATCCGGCGACTTCGTACTCCCAGCGACATAGACGTTCCCCTGTGCGTCGGTGCCGAGTCCGGCGAACGGGTAGGCCAGGCCTGAATTATCGACTTCCCGGATCCAGTCAAATGCAGGCAGGGTCTGGGCACTTGCCGCGGCCGGGCCGCTGACAAACCATGACGCCATGGTGACAATCGCCACCCGAGCCGTGTTACTGTGCCCCAACGGCGTCTTCCGGAGGAATCCGAAATCGTTGATTATCATGGCCGACGGAATTGCCTGGCTCCCAGAGCGGCAAGAGAATGACCAGACTCACTGCTGAGCCGGCGGTAATTCCACTACCGCGACCGAGAAGCCTCCGAGCTTCACCAGGTCACCGGATAGCTGGGCCGACGACGCCGGCTGCGAGCCGGTGGTCCGATCGACGTAGTGAATTGTGCCGCCCGCGGCCTGCGGGACCGTCACTTCAATCTCGCGGTCGCGCTTGTTGACCAGCAGAAGGCGTCGTTTGTTGTCACGCACGAGGAACGCCTGGGCATAGAGTGTCTGGCCCGGTTGCGCGGTGCGCACCAGCTTATCGCCCGGCGCGAAACAATCGCGCAGCAGCTTCAGCACCCAAAAACGCGCGTTTGGCTGGCCCGACTCCCAGTCCACCATGGACACACTGGGATACTGCGTGGGGTATCCAACCAGTTGTGACGCATTCACCACGTCGATCCCCATCTTGGATAATTCGCCGAAGAGGTACGCGTACATGGCGCCGCACAGATTCCAATACGAGGCGGGAATCGGCTTCGTCACGTGCCCCGGCTGGTTCTGCTCCCCATCGTCCGAGGAGATCGCCCCGACTTCGTTGATCGTCGTCCTGGTCGAGGGCGAGAGGCGCTTCCGGATGGCCTCGATGTAGCGGACCGTGTTGAGGAAGCCGTCCGCTTGTGCCCAGAACGTGTGCTCCTGGATCTCGGGCGATTCGTCCTTTTGCGCGCTGGCATAGAAGTGATACGAGATCGCATCCAGTGGAATGCCGGCCTTGTGGTTGCGGGGATCCAGAAAGTATTCGAACATTTCCGGGTGACCGCTCGGGCCGGCCAACGAAACGCCAACGAACTTCATGTCCGGCGCGACCCCGCGGATGGCTTCTACGATCGCGTCGTAGACGCGAGTGTACAGCTCGGGTGAGATGCGATGTTCCAAGTCGGGCTCGTTCAAGACTTCCCACCAATCGATTTTGTAGTGGTGGCCCGACTCGTGACGCTTTCCGAACTCGTCCACGAAGCCGCCGCGCGTGTACCAACCCACCAGGCGCGCATAGTAGCCGGCAAGTTCATTGCCGCTGGGATCCCGCAATTCCGTGCCCTGGCTGTAGTTCCATACGGGCTCTTCCGGGTCGGAGGGAAACGTGACCGGCTCGCGGGTTACCCACATCCATTGTGGTGTCGTGCTGAAGTTCAGCACCACCGGGTGGCCCTTGACCGCTTCCAGCAGGTCGACCGTCATCGGATCGATCAGCGAAAAGTCCCACGAGGTCTCCCCGTCGCGGGGGGGCGTGAGCTCGGCGACCGCGAGCCTGGGATACGGCAGCCAGGGCACGTATCGCGCGTGGTCCGCTTGAAGTTCGCGGAAGGCTTGGAACACGCGATCGTGGATGGCGGAACCGCGCCGGAGCGGTGGATTCACTACCACCTGCAGCGATGGCGTGGTGTTGGACACGCGAACGATCGTGTCCCAGTTGACGTTGACCGTGGCCGGCGGCGCGGCCGCGACGGCGATGCCGGCGCACGTCAATGCAGCAGTTCGGAGAAGGGTTGCCGCCATATTTCCTGTGCTTATGGCTGGAGTCTAGCGCCGGTCTCAGTGCGGCGCAATCCCTCCGGGACCGTGTCTCTTGGGCGCGCGATGCGAATCCAGGCAAGAGCGTTTGCATGCGCACGTTGCTGCGGCAAGCCCGGCGGAGGAGTAGGATGGAGACCGATGAGAGCCCTGCTCGTTTTTGCCGCCGCCGTCCGCCTCTTCGCGCAAACGCCCGAGCCGCTCACTTCCGATGCCGCCGGCGTGTTCGCCATCTGGCCGGGAACTGCACCGGGATCCGAATCATGGACCTGGAAGGAACAAATCGACGTACGCGGGGGCAACCGGATGGCTCGCAACGTGGTGACCCCCACGCTCGCCATGTACAAGCCCGCCGCGGGAAAAGCGAATGGAGCGAGCCTGATCATCGCGCCCGGCGGAGCCTTCCGCTTCCTCATGGTGGACTATGAAGGCGTCGATATGGCGCGCCGGCTCGTGGACCGCGGTGTGACGGCGTTCGTCCTCAGGTATCGCGTCATGCATACGCCGGAGGACCCGGCGGCCATGAATACGTACCTGCAAGACCTGATGAAGACCCTGAGCGCCAACGACACGAAGGGTGAGAATCCGCCCGCCTACAGTGGGGATGAGCTGGCCGCCATGGCCCTGGCGGAGGAGGACGGACGGCAGGCGATCCGCTACGTGCGCGGCCATGCCGCCGAATGGGGATTAGACCCGCACCGCATCGGAATCGCGGGCTTCTCGGCGGGCGGCGGCGTGACCATGGGGCCGGTGATGCGGCACGACGCCGCCAGCCGCCCCGATTTCGCCGCGCCGATCTATCCGGCATACCGCACCGCCACCCCGGTTCCCGCGGACGCGCCGCCGCTATTCATCGCCATGGCCGACGACGACCGGCTGATTTCCCCGAGCTCCGCCGCGCGCCTCTACATGGCCTGGCACGCCGCGGGAAAGCCCGCGGAGCTGCACATCTTCCGGCGCGGCAATCACGGCTTCGGGATGCGCACCCAGAACCTGCCGTCAGACGGCTGGTTCAATCTCTTCGTTGCCTGGATGGAGTCTTCCGGCTTCTTCAAGCCGGCCGCCGCGGCGCAGGCCATCGGCCGCATGTACGTCTTCGGCGACAGCTACTCCGATACCGGCGCGGGCTACGTGGACGGCGACGGGCCCACCGCGGTGGCGTACCTGGCGCGCCGCCTCGGGTTCGAGCTTAGGCCCGCCAACACTCCAAGCGACGGATCGCAAAGCCTCAACTTCGCGGTGAGCGGCGCTCAGACGGGAAGTGGCGCCGGCCGCAAAGTGAAGGACGCGCTCCTGGGGCGCGGCATGGTGGAGCAAGTGGACGACTTCGCGGCTCGCGTGACCGCGAAGCAGATCGTCTTCGACCCCGACCGCACCCTGTTCTTCCTGGCGGGCGGCCTGAACGACCGTCGTCTGCCGGGCGCCGAGACCGTCGCCAATCTCGAAAATCACGTCCGCAAGCTGTACGGGCTCGGCGCCCGCCGCTTCCGGATCGCCCTGCTGCCGGCCGCGATTCCGGCGTTCAGCGAGGTGGGCCAGCGGCTCGATCCCGAGCTGCGGCGCATCCCCGGCGAGATCGAAGGAGAGCTGCCAGGCGCCGAGATCCGCCTGAGCAACTGGGGTCCGTTTTTCGACGAGGTGCTGCGCAACCCGGCGGCCTACGGGATCGAAAACACCACCGACAAATGCGCCGGCCGCGCCATCGTCGACGAGGATGCCACGCCCTGCGCGAAGCCCTCGGCCTACTACTACTATCATGCGGGGCATCCCTCCACCGCGGTCCACCGCATCGTAGGCGACAAGCTGTACGAGGAAATCACCGGTTCGCGGTAAGTTTTTGCGAAACATATCTGGCAGCCTGCCGCCCAAAATGCCCCCATAAATTTAATCAATACCTCTCCCTTCTTGCATTTACCAAACTTTTGGGATAGACTCGAATTTCTGACCTCGATGTCCAACGGCTCTCCAATCTCGCTCCTTTCTTCTAACGGGATTCCCGTAGGCATCATTATTAGCATTCTGGTCATCGTACCCGGCCCCGCGTGACGGCCTGCCGGTAAGGTTCCAAGGCCATCAGCGGGGCGAAATCAGCAAGCCCCCCTGATGGCCTTTTTGTTATCCAGTGACTGCTCAGAGGCAAATGACATGTCGACAACGTTAATGAGCGGCGCGCGAATGCTCGCCGAATGTCTGGTCCGCGAAGGAGTCGATTGCATGTTCGGCTACCCCGGCGGCGTGACCCTGCCTTTCTACGACGTGCTCTTCGATCACCAGGTCCGCCACGTCCTGGTGCGCCACGAAGAGAACGCCGCCTTCGCCGCCGAAGGCTACGCCCGCGCCACCGGTAAAGTCGGCGTCTGCTGCGCCACCTCCGGACCCGGCGCCACCAACCTCACCACTGGGCTGGTCGACGCCATGATGGATTCCATCCCTATCGTCGCCATCACCGGCCAGGTCACCAGCAAGCTCATCGGCAGCGACGCCTTCCAGGAAGCCGACACCTTCGGCATCACCCGCTCCTGCACCAAGCACAACTACCTCGTCAAGAAGCTCGAGGATCTCCCGCAGGCCATCCACGAAGCCTTCTACGTCGCCGCCAGCGGACGCCCCGGCCCCGTCCTCGTCGATATCACCAAGGACGCGCTCCAGGCCCAGGGCCACTACCAGCCCGTCACCTCCGTCCATCTTCCCGGCTACAAGGTCTTCACCGAAGGCCACACCGGCCAGATCCGCCGCGCGGTCCAGCTCATCCAGGAATCCGAGCGTCCCATGGTGTACTCCGGCGGCGGCATCGTGGCCGCCAACGCCGCCGCCGAGCTCCGCCAATTCGTCGAGCTGACCGATGCGCCTGCGGTCAACACCCTGATGGGCCTCGGCGGCCTGCCCTCGAACCACCCCAACTTCATCTCCATGCCCGGCATGCACGGCTCTTACGCCGCCAACATGGGCATGACCAACGCCGACCTCCTGATCGCCCTCGGTGTCCGCTTCGACGACCGCGTCACCGGCCGGCTCGCCGCCTTCGCCCCGCACGCCAAGGTGATCCACGTCGATATCGACCCGGCCGAGATCGGCAAGAACCGCCCTCCCGATGTCCCCATCGTCGGCGACGTCAAGCGTGTCCTCGGCAGGTTCAATAAGATGCTCGCCGAAGCTCCGCCGCCCGCCGAAAAGGTCACCGCCGGCCGCCGTGCCTGGTGGCGCCAGCTCCGGGAATGGAAAGAGGAGCATCCGTTCGACCGCTCTACCAGCGACACCGAAATCAAGCCCCAGCACCTCATGACCGAAATCGACCGCCTCTCCGCCGGCGCCGCCATCATCACCAGCGATGTCGGCCAGCACCAGATGTGGGCCGCCCAGCTCTGCCGCTTCAACGAGCCGCGCCTCTGGATCAATTCCGGCGGTCTGGGCTCCATGGGCTTCGGTCTCCCCGCAGCCATCGGCGCCCAGTTCGCTCGCCCCGATAAGCTGGTCTTCGCCATCCTCGGTGACGGCGGCTTCCAGATGTCCGTCCCCGAGCTCGCCACCATCGCCAGCCACGCCCTCCCCATCAAGATGGTCGTCATGAATAACGGCTACCTCGGCATGGTGCGCCAATGGCAGACGCTCTTTTACAACAACCGCCTCAGCGCGGTCGAGCTCGATTGCTTCCCCGACGCAGAAAAGCTGGCCGCCGCTTACGGATTCAAAGGCCGCACCATCGACAAGCCCTGGGAGCTCGCCCCCGCGCTCGAAGCCGCCGTCAAAGAGCCCGGCCCCTATCTGCTCAACGTCAAAGTCACGCCGCTCGAGAATGTCTACCCCATGGTCCCCGCCGGCGGCGCCATCAACGAAATGGTCCTGGGCACGTCCCAGTTAGTTGGCTAGGAGCCACTATGCTTCAAATCATCTCGCTACTTCTCGAAAACAAACCCGGCGCCCTGATGCGCGTGACCGGCCTCCTCACCCAGCGCGGCTACAACATCGAATCGCTCACCGTCGCCCGCACCCTCGATCCCGAGGTTTCGCGCATGACGATCGCCGTGGACGTCGATTCCACGCAGCGCGCCCAGGTCATCAAGCAGATGAACAAGCTCATCAACGTCCTGCAGGCCACCGACCTGAGCGATTCCCCCGCCGTCGTCCGCGAGCTCATGCTGGTCCGCATCCGCCTGCCGCAGGAGTCGCGCACGGCGGTTCTCAAGGAAGCCGAAATCTTCGGCGGGCGCGTGGTCGATTCCTCCACCGAAGGCTTCGCCCTCGAAGTCACCGGCGACCCCGAAAAGCTCGGCGAGTTCGTCGATGTGATGGCCAGCTACGGCGAAGTCGATGTCACCCGCAGCGGCGCGTTGGCCATCGCCCTGGAAACCAAGAAACTGAAATTACAGCCGCCCGTCCCCACCGCGGCCAGAACGTAACGCGACCCACCTGGGTCGCCTTTGGAGAAAAGATGCCAAATCGCTACTACGAAAAAGACGGAAACCTCGATTACCTATCCGGCCGCACCGTGGCCATCATCGGCTATGGCAGCCAGGGCCACGCCCACGCCCTGAACCTCCGCGATAGCGGCGTCGACGTCGTGGTCGGCCTACCCGCTTCCAGCAAGAGCGCCGCCAAAGCCACCGCCGCCGGTCTCAAGGTGCTTTCTCCCGCCGAAGCCGCCAAGGCCGCCAACGTGATCATGATCCTCGTGCCGGATCACATCCAGGCCGATCTCTACAACACCGACATCGCGCCGCACATCACCGCCGGCAAGACGCTCATGTTCGCCCACGGCTTCAACATCCACTTCCAGCAGATCACCCCGCCCGCCAACGTGGACGTCTCCATGGTCGCTCCCAAGGCCCCCGGCCACCGCGTGCGCGAGCTCTTCACGGAAGGCGTCGGCGTTCCCGCGCTCGTCGCCGTGCACCAGAACGCGAGCGGCGAAGCCCTCCAGCGCGCCCTCGCCTATGCGCTCGCGCTCGGCTGTCTCAAGGCCGGCGTCATCGATACCAATTTCCGCGAAGAGACCGAGAGCGACCTCTTCGGCGAGCAGGCCGTGCTCTGCGGCGGCACCAGCGAGCTCATCCGCGCCGGATTTCAGACCCTCGTCGATGCCGGCTACGCGCCCGAGATCGCCTACTTCGAGTGCCTGCACGAGCTCAAGCTCATCGTCGACCTCATCCAGGAAGGCGGCTTGAGCTACATGCGCTACAGCGTGAGCGACACCGCCGAGTATGGCGACTACACCCGCGGCCCGCGCATCGTCAACGAGCAGACCCGCGCCGAAATGAAAAAAATCCTGGCTGAGATCCAAGCCGGCGATTTCGCCCGCCAATGGATCAACGAAAACAAGACCGGCCGCAAGAAATTCCTCGCCATGCGCCAGGCCGCCCAGAACGACCAGATCGAAACCGTCGGCCGCGAATTGCGCGAAATGATGACGTTCTTGAAAAAGAAGAAAGAAGTCGGCGTCCCAGTAGGGTAGGCCTCCTGGCCTGCCCACGGGCCGCAGGCCCGCAAAGGTTTCGTAGCATATGAAAATCTTCACCTTCGACACCACCCTCCGCGACGGCACTCAAGGCGAGGCCATCAGCTTCTCCGTCGAAGACAAGCTGATCATCGCCCAAAAACTCGACGAGCTCGGCATCGACTACATCGAAGGCGGCTGGCCCGGCAGCAACCCCAAAGACAAAGAGTTCTTCGCCCGCGCCGCCGATCTCCGCCTCACCCACGCCCGCCTCACCGCCTTCGGCGCCACCCGCTTCGCCAAGAACCCCGTCGAAGAGGACCGCAACGTGCGCGCCCTCGTGGAGGCCGGCACGCCCGTGGTGTCGATTTTCGGCAAAACCTGGGACCTCCACGTCAAGCGTGCCCTCGGGATCACCGAAGACGAAAACCTCGCCCTCATCTCCGAGACCGTCAAGTACCTCCGCGATCACGGCAAAGAAGTGGTCTACGACGCCGAGCACTTCTTCGACGGCTACACCGCCAATCCGGATTACGCCCTCCGCACCCTCGAAGCCGCGCACGCCGCCGGCGCCGGTGTCCTCTGCCTCTGCGACACCAACGGCGGCACCGTCACCGGTCGCCTCGCCGAGATCGTCGCCGAGGTCCGCCGCCGCTTCGATGGGGTCATCGGCATCCACACCCACAACGATGGCGACCTCGCCGTCGCCAACTCCATCGCCGCCGTCGAAGCCGGCGCCACTCACGTTCAGGGCTGCATGAACGGTTACGGCGAACGCTGCGGAAACGCCAATCTCGCCAGTATCATCGCCAACCTCGAGCTCAAGCTCGGCCACACCACGATCGGCCCCGAAAAGCTCGCCTCGCTCACCAGCGTCTGCCGCTTCCTCGCCGAGCTCGCCAATCTTCCGCTGCGCAACGACCAGCCCTTCGTCGGCAAGAGCGCCTTCGCCCACAAGGGCGGCGTGCACGTCAGCGCTGTCCTCAAGGACTCCGCCACCTACGAGCACATCGCCCCCGAAAAGGTCGGCAACCGCCAGCGCGTCCTGGTCAGCGACCTCTCCGGCCGCGGCAACATCATGTACAAGCTCAAGCAGCACGGCCTCTCCGACCGCCTCGATGAAGACGCCCGCCGCGAGCTGCTCGAGCGCATCAAGCAGATGGAGTACGAAGGCTACGAGCTGGAAGCCGCCGAAGGCACGTTCGAGCTCCTGGTTCGCGAATCGCTCCACCCCGGCATGCACTTCTTCGACGTCGAAAGCTACGAAGTCTCCACCCGCGCCGCCGGCGCAGCCGCCAGCCTCTCCACAGCCACCGTCACCCTCAAGGCCCAGGACGGCGTCCATTCCGCCACTGCGGCCGGACACGGGCCTTTCCATGCCCTCCACGTCTGTCTGCGCAAGTGCCTGAGCAAGCTCTACCCGCAGATCACCGACGTTCGCCTCACCGACTACAAAGTTCGCGTACTCGATTCCAACAAGGGCACCGCCGCCAACGTCCGCGTGCTCATCGAGTGGAGCGACCACAAGCGAAGCTGGAGCACCGTCGGCGTCAGCGACAATGTCATCGAAGCAAGCTGGCGGGCACTGGTGGACGCCATTCGCCTCGAGCTGATGCGCCTCATGGAGAAGGACGCCCGCATCGAAAAAGCCGTCGAGGACTACTGCTGGGGAGTATAGGTCTCCGGCACCAGCAGGGTCAGCGCGTCGGGCACAATCCGAATTTCCGCCGGAAGTGTCCCGGCCAACTCTCCGTCCACTTGCACAAACACCGGCCCGTTCCGCTGTTCGAGCCGGACGCGGTCCGTCCGCGTCACCTCCACGCCCCGCAGCCCCCGTATCCGGTTCAGCGCCATCCCGGCGAAGTACTTCACATACGGCGTCGTGGTCTCGCCTTCGAACAGGACCGCTTCGAACGTGTCGTCTGTCAGCCGCACGCTTTTGGCGATCTCGAAATCGCCCCCGTAGTTGCGCACCCGGCTGAACAGCGCGAAGGAGCAGCGCCGCGGCGCTCCCTCGATCTCGACGTCGAACTGTGCCAGCCGCCGCCCGACCAGGCTCCAGCCCGCCACCCAATACGCCATCTTCCCGGCGCGCGCCTTCAGCCGCGCATCCACCCGGTGGACGATATACGCATCCAGCCCGATTCCCGCCATCAGCAGGAAGTGCCGCGGGGCAGCCGTCCGACCGGCCCCGTTTGCGGGCAGGCGGGCGGATTGCCCCACACCCTCGCAAGTCAACCGCCCCACCGAAATCCGCAGCGGCCGCAGCTCCCCGATCCGCCGCGCCGACCGCACCGGATCGTGCCCGAGCCTCAGCTCCATGGCGAGCACATTGGCCGTGCCGAACGGCAGAATCCCCAGGGGGACCTGGCTGCCAATCATGCCTTCGGCCGCCTCGTTGATTGTGCCGTCGCCGCCGGCAATCACGATCAGGTCGGCACCCCGGGCGATCTGCTCGCGCGCGATTTCGCGGGCGCTAAATGGCCCCGTGGTGGGGCACATCGTTACATTATGTCCCTGGTGCACCAGAGTCTTGTGCGCGCGCTCCACCAGCGCGCGGCCGCTCCGGATGATCTTCCCCGCCCGGGGATTATAGATCAGGGCGGTATCCCGATACTTGATGATGTTTGTCTCCGATTCTCGTCGATTCTCGTTAAATTATAGTTGAGGGTCCATGCACGACACAGAACGTCAGGCGGAGAAGCTTCGCGAAGAGCTGCGGCGTCACGAACATCTATATTACGTGCTGGACGCGCCCGAAATCTCCGACGCCGACTACGACGCGCTCATGCGCAAACTCCAGGCGTTGGAAGATCAGCATCCCGAGCTGCGCACCCCCGATTCACCCACCCAGCGCGTCGGCGGCAAACCGCGCGAGGGTTTCATCAAGGTTCGACACAGCTCGCCCATGCTCAGCCTGGATAACGCGCTGAACGAAGGCGAGCTGCGCGACTTCGACCGCCGCGTCCGCGATCTGCTCGACGGCGCGCAGTACCGCTACGTGGCCGAGCTCAAGATGGACGGCTTGTCCATGGCGGTCCACTACCGCAATTGCCTCTTCACCGAGGCCCTCACCCGCGGCGACGGCACCGTGGGCGAAGACGTCACCGAGAACGCCCGCACCATCCGTTCCGTGCCGCTGCGCGTCAAAACCGACCTCGCCGATTTCGAAGTCCGCGGCGAAACCGTCATGAGCCAGCGCGCCTTCGAGCGGCTCAACGGCGAGCGCGACGAAAAAGGCCTCTCCCGTTTCGCCAACCCGCGCAACGCCGCCGCCGGCAGCCTGCGCGTGCTCGAGCCCCAGATCACCGCCTCCCGCCGCCTCGAATACTACACCTACTTCCTGCTCTCCGGTGGCCAGCCGGTCTCTGACAGCCACTGGGACTCGCTGGCCCGCCTGAAGAAAATGGGCTTCAAGGTCAACCCCAACGCCAAAATCTGCAATTCGGCGGAAGAGGTGCTGGAGTTCTGCGCCCATTGGGAAGCGCACCGCGAATCGCTGCCCTACGAAATCGACGGCGTCGTGGTCAAGATCGATTCCGTCGAGCAGCAGCGCCGCCTCGGCTTCACCGCCAAGGCGCCCCGCTGGGCCATCGCCTACAAATACCCGGCCCGCCAGGCCACCACCACCGTGGCGGCCATCGAGGTGCAGGTCGGACGCACCGGCGCGCTCACCCCCGTCGCGCACCTCAAGCCGGTCGAAGTCAGCGGCGTTACTGTCAGCCGCGCCACCCTGCACAACGAGGACGAAATCGACCGGCTCGGCCTGCAAATCGGCGACGAGGTGGTCATCGAACGCTCCGGCGACGTCATTCCCAAGGTCGTCCGCGTTTCCAGCCAGGGCTCCTGGCGCAAGCCCTTCCATATGCCCGAGAAGTGCCCCGTCTGCGGCAGCAAGGTCGTCCGCGAGGAAGGCGAAGCCGCCAGCCGCTGCATCAATGCCAACTGCCCGGCGCGACTCAAAGAGTCCATCCTGCACTTCGCCTCGCGCAACGTGATGAACATCGACGGCATGGGCGAGGCGCTGGTCGATCAGCTCGTGGACCGCGGAATCGTCAAGAGCATCGCCGATATTTACGAGCTCAAGATCGAGGACCTCATGGACCTCGAGCGCATGGGCGTCAAGAGCGCCGGCAATGTCATCCGCAATATCCAGAACTCGCGCGAAAACCCGCTGCCCCGCGTGATCAGCGCGCTCGGCATCCGCTTCGTCGGCGAGCGCACCGCCGTCTTCCTAGCCGAATCCTTCAGTAGCATGGACGCCATTGCCAGCGCCGGCACCGACGAGCTCCAGATGGCCGAGGAGGTCGGGCCCAAGGTGGCCGAATCCATCGTTCAGTTCTTCAAGGTGCCCGGAAACCGCGACCTGATCGACCGCCTGCGCGCCGCCGGCCTTCAGTTCAACTACGAATCCAAGCGTCCCAAGGCCGGCCCGTTGCACGGCATGACCCTCGTCCTCACTGGCACCCTGCCCACCCTGACCCGCGACGAAGCCAAGGAGATCATCGAGAAGGCGGGAGGCAAAGTGGCTGGCAGCGTAAGCAAGAAGACGACGTTCGTCGTGGCGGGAAACGATTCCGGAAGCAAGCTTGCCAAGGCCCTGGAGCTCGGCATCCCCGTGCTGACGGAAGAGGAGCTGCGCGAAAAAGTCAAAGGCGATTGAATTTGTGGGACAGGCTTCAGCCTGTCTTCCTGATCTCCGGCACCTCGACCACCCGTACCCCGCGCGCCGGTTTCTCGACCGCTTGCGCCAGCGCCGCGATCATCTGCCGCCAGCGCACCAGCCCCAGCCGTCGCGCGCTCTCGCGAGTCGACGGCAGCGCCTCCATCAGCCAGTAGACCGGCACGAGCGCGATCGGCCACCACCGGCCCGGCCCGAGCACGTACCAGGGCCGCAGAATCGTGGAGTTCAGGCCGGAGGCGCGGATGGCCTCCTCGGCTTCCGCACGGGCTGCGATATATTCGCGCATCATCGGCGCGGGATGCGCCACGCTGACGTAGACGAAGTGCGCGACGCCGGCCTCGCGTGCGGCCGATACCGCGGCCAGCGCCCCCGCCAAATCCACGCTGCGGAACTGTGCCGCCTTGGCCGGGCTCGGGTGCGACACCCCGACCAGGTGCACCATCGTGTCGCAGCCGCTCAGGCGATCGCGGTAAGTGGACGCGTCCAGCGCGTCGCCCATGACGGGCTCGCATCCCGCCGGCAGCCGGTCCTCCGACCCGCGCCGCACCAACCCGCGGACTTTGTGCCCGCGCCGCACGAGTTCGGCCGCCAGCCGGCTGCCCATGAATCCGCTCGCCCCGGTGATGAAGACGTTGGCCATCCACCGATAGTACGAAACCCGGCAGCCGGTTGGATGAGTGCGGCAGGCTCCCGGCCTGCCCAGCGCGCGCAGCGCGCCCTTACTGGTCGTTCGAGAACTTCTGGATCCGCTTCATGCCCGACTTGATCTCGTCGCTGGCTTCCACCATCTGGTTGGCGTCGTAGATCACGCGCGGCGTGAGGAAAACCACCAGCTCCGTGCGCGACTTGCTCACGCTCCGGGTGCCGAACGCCGGGCCGATAATCGGCAGCCGGTGCAGCACCGGCACGCCGGACGAGCTTTGCAGGTTGCTGTCCTGGATGATGCCGCCGATCGCGATCATGTCGCCATCCTGCACCGTGAGCTGGGTCTGGAAGGAGCGGTTGGAAAACGACGGCGACTGGATCCCGCCGGCCGCCGGCGCCTCCGGAGAGCTGACGTTCTGGTTGATCACCAGCGTCACGATCCCGCTGGAGTTCACCCGCGCCAGGATGCTCAGGGTCACACCCGTGCTGCGGCTGGAGACGGTGTTGGTGAACAGCGAATTTCCGCTCTGCTGAACGCCGGTTACCGCCTGTGACGTGAGCACCGGCACATCCTCGCCCACGTTCAGCGAGGCCGCGATGCTGTCGGTGGCGATAATACTGGGCGCCGAGATCACTCGCGTGTGCGTATTGGTTTCGGCCGCGGTGATGGCCGCCAGCAGTTCATGGCTGCGCAGCACCAGCGCGCCGGCGTTGAGCGTCAGCCCGGCGGCGCCCGTGGTGATGTTGAGAACCCGGCTCCCGGTGTCTTTCTGCTGCAGGAACGAATTCACGCCCATAGCAAAGGCGCCGGTCAGCTCCACCTCGTAGATTTTGGCGTCGATCAGCACCTGCCGCGGCGCCACGTCCAACTGCCGCAGCAGGCCGAGAATCTGCTCGTACTCCTGCGGAGTGGCCTGAATCAGCAGAGTGTTGTCGAACGGATTGGGAATCACGTGCGGAATCCGCCCGCCGGGCTGCTGCATCCCGAACGGCTGGTTGCCGAGGTATTGGCCGGTGAGGCCGGCGCCCGTGTCCGCCGGGTTCTGCTGCGGCGCCAGCGGATTGGCCCCAACCGGCGAAGTCGACATCGGCGGCATGTAGCCGTAGCTGCCGTAGTTCATACCCGGATACATGCCGGCCAGGCCCATGGCCCCGATACCCATCATGCCCATCATGCCGCCGCCCATCATGCCGCCCATGCCGCCGGCCATCCCGTACGGGCTGCCGTACGCGCCGTTGGTCATGAGCCCGTTCCCGCCGTACATGCCGCCGCCCACCTGGTTGTTCATCTGGGCCATGGTGGCGAGCATCATCAGCGCCATCGGGTTGTTGCTGTACAGCGCCATGATTGCCATAGCGATGGTTTCCGCCCGTGCGTACTTGAGCCGGTAGACGTAGCTGTTGGTCTGTCCCGCGGATTGCTTCACCGCCACATCGAGCTTCTTGATCCACTCCTCGACCTTGGCGAAGATGCCCGGGTTGGGAGCGACCGCGATGATGGTATTGATGCGATCCACCGGGATGAACCTGACGGACTGGTTCTTCTCGCTCAGCGCGTAGGATTTGAAAACCGAATCGAGGTCTTTCTGAAGATCGCTCGGGCGGCTGTTCTCGACTTCGAACAGGCGTACCCGCTGCCCCGCGAACTGATCGCTGTCGAACATGGCGATCAGGTCCATGGTGCGCTTCATGCTGCGCGCGTTGTCCTGCATGATGATCAGGTTGGCGGGGTCGTAGACGCTGAGCGTGCCACCCTCGCCCAGGAACGGCTTTACCAGGTTGGCGATTTCGGCGGCGGATGCGTACTTCAGAAAGATGAGGTTGAGGACCACTCGCTCGTCGTCGGGCAGCGTCTTGTTGTCGAGATTGACGTTGGGCTGAATCGGAAGCTGATTGATGCGCGCCACGGGGACAATGCGGTAAAGATCGCCCACTTTCACCATGGTCGCGCCGTTGACCCGCAGAACCGTATCCAGCAATTGCATCAGGTCAACTGGCTTCACCTCGCCGTACGTGTAGACGGTGACCGAACCCTTCACCCCGGGGTCGAGAATGTAGTTGATCTTGAGCTGCTTCGCCAGGATATCGATCAGCTCCGTCAGGGAGACGTTGGTCAGGCGCAGCGCGCCGGGCTGATCCAGCCGCGGAGCATTGCTGGCCGGAACATTCTGCTGCGGCTGCGTACCCGGCTGGCCGGGCTGGCCCGGTTGCGGCTGCTGCGGCTGCTGTTGCTGCGGCGTATCGATAATGGTGGGCGGCCGCGACGGCGCGATCACCTGCGCGGAGAGCGCCAGGCAGGCCGAGGCCGCCAGAGCCGATCGCAGAAAGGTAGCGGGAGTTCTCATTTCTGTGTTGCCTTGGCCTCGGTGCGCGACCGTTCGAGAGCCGCGCGCTCGGTCTCATCCAGCTCCGATTTCTTCTTCTGCCACTTGTACACGCCGAACGGCCCGGGACGCTCGAAGCGCACCACGTCCCCGTCTTCCACCGCCTTGATGAACTCCGACGGGTCAACGGCCTTCGCCGCCGTGTGGGAATCCTCTGGCTTGTCCTCCATGCGCGCGACTCCCCAGGGAGTCTTGCGGTAGATCCACTTCTTGCCGTCGGCATCCGTGTAGCGGAAGGTGCCCGGCTCGGTTTCGACGGCGCCTTTCGGGATCTCGACCGGCTTGATGGTCTTGGCCGGAGCTGTGGTCTTCTTCTCGGCCTGCGGATCGGAGGCGGCCAGCATCAGGGCGGAAGCGAAAATGGCAAAAATCAGTCTCATCAAAGTCTCTTTTCTAGCGTCCGACGGGATCCCAGCGGCAGGCCGAGCCGAACGGCGTTTTGTATGTGGTCTTGCGAAAACCGTCTTTCACCGTGCCCTCCGGCAGGCTGTCGTTCGGATCGCAAGTCCGGAACCCGAACGCAGTCGATTCGCCGGGACCGATCGGGGTCTTCACCACCGGCGCGGGGGCCGCCGCAGGCGCGGCCGGCTGCACCGACCGGCCGTCGTCGGCATTGCTCGCGGTTGTCTGTGTGCTGCGGTCGCTCATCTGGTCCAGTGTCCGCCGGGCGATCTGGCCCTGCCATTCAAATGTGATGTCTACTGTATTGACGTCCACCAGCTTGAAAGGGCCGATCTCCTCGCCGGGTTTTACTGCCTGGCTGGGACCGTTGCCGATCGCCAGGAGGGCGCGCGGCCCGTCGCCGATATTCATGGTCCCGCGATATTTCGGGAGCGGCGGCATGGGCGGCGGCGGAGGCGGAGCCTCGATTACCGGAGGCGGCAGGTCCGGATTGCGCGACGGATGGAACAGCGTCTTCATCGCGACATCCTTGTACGTGGTTGCGGTGACCGGCGGCTGATTCGGCAGCGCCGGCAGGGGAGCCGTCGCCGCGGCCTTTACTCGAGCCTTGTGCATGGCCGCTTCACGGGCATTCGCGGCGCCCATCTCGTTGCGTAAGAGATACCCGGCCCACCCGACCACCAGCACCAGCACGACATTCAGCGCGATCAGCTTGCGCTTCACAGGGCGCCTCCGGTTTTCTTCTCCTGGGCGAGCTTCTTGCCCACCACCCCGTTCAACGTCAGCCGCACCTGGATCACCTTCTTCGCATCGGTGGTTCCGGTGACGTTGATTTCGTCGGTGGAGAACAGCTCCGGCTCGTTGGCCAGCGCGGCCAGGAAATTCACCAGTTGTTCGATGTTGCAGTTGAAGCGCACGCTGACGCTGGCCAGCCCGTAATCGTTGCCCAGAGGCTTTACCTTCTGGTCTTCCAGTCCGCGGATGTCGATGCCGTTGGCCAGCCCCACGCGGTGCAGACGCTCCTGGATCAGGGCCTCGGCCTGCGCGGCGGTGTCGGCCTTCAGGATGCCTTTTTCCCGGGACTCGAGATCCGCCGCGGCCTGCTTGTACTGCTGCTCGCGCGCCGGAAGCGTGGCAACCAGTTCGCGCACGCGCCGCAGGCGCGCCTCGGCGGCGGGAACGCTTTCGGAGGCGGCGACCACGGCGGGCTGTCGGTCGGCCAGCACCACGAACTTGAGGATCAGAATCGCGGCCAGGCCCACGCCAAGCTGAATCGCGGTCTTGCGGTCGACACTTCCGCGGGTCATTTGCCGGGCCTCCGGTTGGTTTGCAGCATGAAGCCTTCGCCCTTGGCGCCGGGGGTCGAGGAGAGAATATTGGTGTGCTCGAAGTACGGCGAGTTATCCAGCGTCTTGACCAGAACGGATGTCTGGGGAACTTCGCCGCCGAGGCGGGCCCCGGTGCGATTCAGTTGCAGCTGGGTGGTCCAGGCCGGCGGCTCGATGATACGGGTGAGCTCGTTGAGAGCTTCCAGGTCCTTGCGCGTTTGCTGGCGGAAATCGTCCAGCAGCAGGGCGCGCTGCCGGGCCTGCAGCGTCTGTTTGTCCAGCAATTCCGCCTTTTTGCGCGCCGGCTCAAGGCGCGCAATTTCAGTGTGGATGTCCTCGAGATAGCGTTTCTCGCTCCAGCTTGCGTAGGCCGCCATGGCGCCGCCGATCAGCAGCACGATCGCAGCTAGCGTGAACGACGGAATAAAGACCGCCCGGGAGCTGAAGCGGCGATGCTCGGGCGGCAGCAGGTTGGCCGCCGGCGCGAGCCGGGGACAGGCCCCAGCCAGCGCCGTTGCGTACGGCCGCGCGTTGCGGGAGAGATCGTTCTCAATCGGGTTGGCGAAGGGGCGGGGCAGGACATCTTCGAACCGCCGGGGCTCGGTGTCCGCGGGCAGCCGCAGCTCGCTGAGCGCCAGCGCCGAGGCTCGAGCCGGCGGCAGATCGAAATCGACGCTGTAGACCGGCCGCGCCGGGCTCTCGCCGTATACCTCCACGGCGCCCGACTCGGAGTGGCCCAGCGCGACGAATCCTCCCGGCGGCTGCGCCACTTTGGTGTTGGTGCGGATGGCCGCGTGCATCGCCGCCGCCGCGAAGGTGAAGCTCGATACCGCGATGCCGGCTTCGGCAAACATCGCGGCGTAGCGGTCCACGGTCTGGCGGCGGATAATGCCCACCAGCACGTTGCCGAACGCCAGCGGCGACCACGCCCAGAAGATCTCGTCTTCGCCATATGGATGAAGGCTATCGAGCTGGAAGCGGAGTGCGTTCTCCAGGTCCTTGCGCGCCACGCCGGGAAGCGCCACATGCCGCACAATCACGTCGCGGCGCGGCAAAAGCACCGTGGCCGAGTTGCGCTCCACGCCTGCGATCTTGAGGAAGCGCGCGTATTCGGCGCCCCATTCCGCGGCGGGCCGCGAGGCGTAGTTCTCGATCACCAGCCGCCCGGATACGCCCACGCGGTTAGGCCGTACGCGCGCCACTACCGCCGTGAGATCCGTGGCGCCGATCTCGATGCCAACCCCGGAGCCGAACGCCAGCAGCTTCCGGAGGTCTTTGAGGATGGGGAGCTCTTGCGCCATGAGACGTGTCAATTGCTCCACGCGGTGTCGTACCAGCGCAGGACGTCCATCCAGTCGTCGTAGCCGGCCGGCATGTACTTGACGCGCGCGGCGGCGGTGCGCCGGACGTCGGAGAATTGCCCGTTGGCCAGCCGCACCCTGGCGGTGGCCCGGAAGATGTAGACGGTATTGCCGTCGATGCGAAGCTGGCCGGCGGCGGGCCCGAGATACTGGCCCAACTGTCCCAGCCGGGCTGCATCGATCCTCACCCTGCTGCGCAGTTCGAGCAGCATGCGGATTCCGTCCGGCGGCACGCCGATCGCCGCCAGCACCGCCGGATCGGCTGTGTTCGCTTCCACCGCGGAACCGGTCCCAAACACGGACAGGCAATCGATCAGCCCGCCGCGCCGGACGAGCCGCACCGGACCCGCCTGCACGCCTTCGGCGGCGGGAACGTATGTGCCATAGAAAATCTCAGGGGTTACGCCGGGCACTGAAAGCAATTCCTCGATCTCTTGAAAAGACGCGGCCTGAGGCGAAAAAGACGGACCGGAAGGCACCGGATTCAGCACCGCCGTCCCGTTGCGCCGGGCCATAATGCCGCGCACGATGGTCTGCGCGCGGCCGGGCTCCACTCCCAGCGCCGCCAGCAGGGCCGCAAGGCGGCTATCCGGGACCGTGTTGACATCCAGCTTGGACGTCTCCGGGATGATCTCCACCCGCGCCACGCCGGTTGGGAAGGCGTAATCGATCCACCCCGGCTCCATGGGCTGGTTCCGCCCCGGGAACCAGATGGTCCAAAGCTTTTCGACTGCGGCCCGCTCCACCGCGCCGGCGGCCAGATAGTAGGCGCGCAGGCTGTCCAGGTCGGTGGAAACGCGCTCGGTTTCGCCGCGAACCGTGTTGGCCAGCGAAAACGCGATCGCCGACAGGGCGGCGGAAATCCACAGGACCGTGAGCAGGGCGCTGCCTCTACTGTGGTTGGAGCGGCAGGTCGTCATAAGGGATCTCGGCGGCGCGGCGAATGCGCAGCGGCGCGGTCATGGTAATGGGCTGGAGCCGCGAAAAGTCGGGTTCCAGCGGCGCCATCTGGATGCGAACGGCGAGCGGCCAGGTCCGGCTGGTATGGATCGTGCCCCACTGCGGCGGCGCGTTCGGATTGTCGGGTTGCGAAAGGTACAAAAACCGGCAGAACGCCAGCTTGTCGGCCAGCACGAACGACTGCGGGCCGGCGGATGCCGCAAGGTAGTGGTGCGGGTCGGTACACAGGCGTCCGGCCTGGGCCGGGGAGAAATACGGGATCTCGTTGACCACCAGCCGCACGCCGCCATGATCGCCGGGGATGACGAACATCTCGAGGATCTGCGGCTGGCCGCGCCAGGCCTGCTGGAGCGAATACCCCGAGACCAGCCGCATCACGGCCGGCTCGCCTTGAAAGAACGGCGCCTTGGGACCGCCGCCGCCGCACTGCGCGACCACCGGGATCATGCCCTGGATCTCTTCCTCGACGATGCGCTGCGCACCGGCCACGCGCCGATTGTCCATGAGCAGGGTCTGCGCCTTGCCGTAGGTGTTGAGGCCGATGCGCATCGCCAGCAGAAGCCCCATGGACACCATGCTGAACAGCGTGACAGCGATCAGCAGCTCCATCAGGGTGACACCGGCCTGGGAGCGGCCTCTCATTGGAGAACTCCGTTCTGGAAGTCTTCGGGGCGGAGCCTGCGGCGCCGGTAGCTTTCCAGCGCGAACGTGCGGCGCTGGCCGCCGGACATCCAATACACCTCGAGCTGGACCCGATCCAGGACGTAGCCGCCCACGGTGGGCCCGGGGCCGCCTTCCGCCGTGGTGACGATGGCGCGCCACCCGGCGTCGAGGCCGCCGACCAGCTCGGGCGGGAACTGCGCGCCAAGCTGCGTATTGCGGGGGGCGCGCTCGTCGGCGAGGATGTCGTTCATGCGCAGGCGGGCAAGCTCGACCACACGATCGTAGTCGCGCAGGCGCGCCGCATTGCGCGTGGTGCCGGAGAGGCCGGCCATGAGCCCGACGACGGCCACCGCCATGATACTGGTGGCCACCAGCATTTCGAGCAGCGTAAATCCGCGGCGCGGGCTCACCTTGTAGTGACGCTTTCCACGCGCGGAAAGCCGGTCATGGGGTCGAGACGTACCAGCCGGTGGCCGCCCCGCCGGTTGGCGAGCTGGATACCAATGCCGGGCACCGCGCCACCGGGAGTGAACATGACGCGGCGGATGCCGTCGGGGTCGTCGGCCACGACGGGCTGGACGCCTTCGACGACAATGCCGTCGGGAAGCTGGAACTCCCGCGTAAACGCCCCGTCCGCGGAATAGAGGGCGAGCTTGTTTTCCCGGGGCGAGACGAGTAGCTCGACTGGCTGCTGGCGCCGCTCGGCCCAGGTGACGCCGGCATTGAGAAGCGCGGCCACCGAATCCGTGGCGGAAACCATGCGTACGCTATCGAGCCCCGCGGAGATGGCAGGGAAAGAAACGCCCACGATGAGTCCGATGATCGCCACCACCACGATCATCTCCAGCAGAGTGATGCCCTGTAGGGTAGGCCTCCCGGCCTGCCCGCGCGCGAAGCGCGCCTGCGGCGCGGGGCAGGCCGGGAGGCCTACCCTACAAAGACTACCGGTTCTTCCAACTGAGGATGTCGGCATTAATTCCTTCGCCGCCCGGCTGGCCATCGGCCCCGAGGCTGATGATCTCCGGCTCATCCGGCTGGTGTTCGCTCGGGAAGCGATAGAGGTAGTCGTGGCCCCACGGGTCTTTCGGGATGTCCTTAGGCATATACGGGCCGTTCCACAAGGTCGCTTCCGCCGGCTTCACGCGCAACGCCGGCAGCCCCTGCTCCGTAGTGGGGAAGGTCCCGGTATCCAGCTTGTACGTGCCCAAAGCAGTCATGAAACTATCGATCTGGGTTCGCGCCGCGGTAATCTTCGCCTCGTCCGCGCGCCGGAACAGGCTCGGTCCCACCAGCGCCACGAACAACCCGATGATGGTCACCACTACCAGCATTTCGATCAGGGTGACGCCCGCCTCGGCGCGCCTTCGGTTACGTTTCGTCGCTTGCAACATGGTTTATACCTGCACGTCATTAATGCTCGTGATCGCGAGCAGCATACTTAAGATTAGCGCGCCGATCAACACGCCCATCACCAGGATGACGACCGGCTCGAAGATCGCTGTGAAGCGCTTGATGGAAGCGCGCGTTTCGTTTTCGTAGATGTCGGCCGTGCGGTGGAACATCTGGTCCAGGTGCCCGGTCTCCTCGCCCACCGTGAGCAGGTGCGCCGCCAGCGGCGGAAATACCGCCGCCTTGCGCATCGGCGCCGCGATCCCTTCGCCTCGCTTGACGCCGGTGGCAACACCGCCCATGGCGGCCGCGATCATCTTGTTGTTCAGCGTGGCCGCCGCGATTGCGATCGATTGCACCAGCGGCACCGTGTTCGCCACCAGCGTCCCCATGGCTCGCGAAAACCGCGCGGTCTCCGCTTTCAGCAGGGCGTCCCCTAGCAGCGGGATACGGATGCGCACCGTGTCCCACCACAGCCGGCCCTTGGCGGTCCGCGTGTAGATGCGCCACGCCACCAGCAATCCGACGATCACCGCCGCAACCGGAAACCAGTACGCCTTCACCACATTGCTCGCCTCCAGCAGGATTCGGGTAGGCGTCGGCATCTTCATGGTGGAGTCTTCGAAAATCGTAGCGAAGCGCGGCACCACGAAGGTCAGCAGGATCACCACCGACGCCAGACCCACGATGGTCAATAGCAGCGGGTAAATCATCGAGGAGACGATGTAGTTGCGCAGGTCGTCGCGCGTGCGCTCGAATTCGGAAAGGCGCTCGAAAACCACCGCCAGCGCGCCCGAGGCCTCACCGGCGCGGACCATGTTCACATACAGGTCGCTGAAGTAATCCGGGTGCGTGGCCAGGCTGTCCGCCAGGGATCGGCCGCTTTTGAGTACGCGCAGCACGTCGAGCACGATGAACTGGAACGATTTGCGCTCGGTCAGCTCGGCCGTGATGCCGAGAGCGCGGTCCAGCGGCACGCTGGAATTGAGCAGCGTGGAAAGTTCCTGGGTAAAAAACAGGACGTCTTTGCGCCGCCCGCCGGTGAAGCGCGGCAGTTTGATTTCGAACCCCGCGGTTTTGGGCGCCACGCCGACGTAGATCGGCGTCAGCCCCTGCTTGCGCAGCTCGCGCGCCACCAGCTTTTCGTTTTCGGCGGGAAAGCTGCCCGTGCGAACCTTGCCGTCGCTCGCCACCGCGCGAAAGAAGAACGTGGCCACTAAGAGACACTCCAATAAAAGCCGCCCGCAGGGCAACCTTCTCCGACCACCGACCCTCGACCCCTGCCCCCCGTTCTCATCAGAACTCCTGGGTCACGCGCATCACCTCTTCCACGGTGGTGACGCCGCGCTGCACCTTCAGCCAGCCGTCTTCGCGCAGGTTGCGCATGCCGTTGCGGCGCGCCGCGCGCGTGAGCACGCCGGCATCGTCGCCGTTGATGACCATCTTGCGGATCTCGTCGTTGACGTCCATGAGCTCGAAGATGCCCATGCGTTGCGAGTATCCGCGGCCGCCGCAAGCCTCGCAGCCGCGTCCCAGCCAGGTCTCGATAATTTCGCCTTCGGGGGAAAGCGCCGTACCCGACGGCATCTTGCAATGCTGGCAGATCACTCGCACCAGGCGCTGCGCCAGCACGGCGACCAGCGACGAAGTGATCAGGTACCGCTCGACCCCCATATCGGTCAGGCGCGTAATGGCGCTGGGCGCGTCGTTGGTGTGCAGCGTGCTGAACACCAGGTGGCCCGTGAGCGCGGCGCGGATGGCGATATCCGCGGTCTCGCGGTCGCGGATTTCGCCGACCATGATCACGTCCGGATCCTGGCGCACGATGTGGCGCAGCCCGGCGGCGAACGTGAGTCCGATCTGCGGATTCACATGGATCTGGTTGATGCCGTCCATCTGATATTCCACCGGGTCTTCGATGGTGATGATCTTGCGATCCGGCACGTTGATGCGCTTGAGCGCCGAGTAGAGCGTGGTGGACTTGCCGCTGCCGGTGGGGCCGGTGACCAGGAAAATGCCGTGCGGCAGGCTGGTGAAGTACTCCATGCGGGCCAGCATGCGGTCGTCGAAGCCCAGGCGGCGGAGATCGTAGAAATCGCCGGTGGAGCGGTCCAGAAGCCGCATGACCACGCTTTCGCCATAAAGCGTGGGCAGCGTGGACACGCGGAGATCCACTTCGCGGCCCAGCACCTTGATCTTGATGCGGCCGTCCTGCGGCAGCCGGCGCTCGGCGATGTTCAGCTTGGCCATCAGCTTGAGGCGGCTGATGATGGCCGCCTTGAGCTCGCGCGGCGGCGGCTCCTGGTTGAACAACACGCCGTCGATGCGGAAGCGGATGCGGAATTCCTTCTCGAACGGCTCGATATGGATGTCGCTGGCGCGCTTCTCGATGGCATCGCCGATCATGGCGTTGACCAGGCGGATGACCGGCGCCTCGCTCGCCATGTCGCGCAGGTGCTCGAGATCGGCGGTGGCCTCGGCATCGTCGCCCTCGGCGAAAGCGGGGCGTTCGGCTTCGCCGTAGTGGTGCTCGATCGCGTCGAGGATGTCCTGCTCCGCGGCAAGCGCGCTGCGAATTTCGAGGCCGCTGAAGGCGTGCAGAGCGCCCACGGTTTCGAAATCCAGGGGGTCGGCCATGGCCACGGTGAGCACGTTATCGGCGAGCGAGAGCGGGTAGGCGCGGCACTGGCGCAGGAAGCGGTGGGAGAGGCCCTCCAGCTCGGGCGCCGAGGGCGGAGCGGCGCCTTCGATCGCGATAAGCGGAATGGTGAGCTGGTCGCTGAGCGCCGTGAGCATGTCGCGCTGGGCGATCAGGCCCATGTCGACCATGATTTTGCCGAGCTTGTCGCCGCGTTCGAGCTGAAGATCGAGCGCGCGCTCCAGATCTTCGGGCTGGATCTTGCCCCGCTCGATGAGGATCTCGCCCAGGCGCATCGTGGACAGCGGATTCTCGGGGAGGGAAGGCAGCGTGGCGGCCACTATTGTATTTCCACTTTGATGTCGCGAGTCTGCACGCCCGCTCGCGTGGCGGTCATCATGATCTGCGAGGGCATGCCGGCGGTGGATTCCCACGAGCTGTACAGCAGGCGCACGGCCAGCACGACCCGCTGATTGCCCGGGATCTGCACGAACGTCATGGCCATGGCGTGGAGCATCTCGTCCATGGCTTTCTCGAGCAGCGGAAGCCGTACGACACGGCGATTGTGGATACGCTCGGCCAGTTCCTTGGGGATCTCGCGGCGGAAGGGGTTCAGCTCCAGGATGCGTACCAGGCTGACTTCGGCGGTGAAGACTACGCCGCAGTCTTCGACATACACTCCGCGCGTGTTGCCCAGCAGCTCCGCCGGATCGTCGGGATCCGGCACCAGATTCTCCATGCGGCTGTCGAAGCGTTTTTCCAGGTCGCGGAAGGTCTGCGGGGCGATCTTGAGCTGCGCCGCCTGCGGCGCCGTCCCCTTGTTGAGAGCCACCTGCGCGGTGGCCTGGGACCAGGCCGGGGTGAGCGCCGCCAGCAGGAGCGCCGCGATTCTCATTTGCCGTCTCCGCCGGGCAGTTCCGGCATGATTGCGCTGGCCGAGCGCTGCATCCGGTACCGCTTCTGATACAGTTCCAGATCGTTGTTGGTGCGCACCAGTTGCACGCGCGCCTCTTCGTTGGCGCGTTCGAGGTCGGCAATCAACTGCTGGGCTCGGGTAGACTTCGTGAGGGCCTGGTCCACGGCTTTGGCGACGGCCGCGTCGATGCGCGCCTGAATCTCCTCCTGCGTGGGACCGGTGGCCACGGTTGGCTGGATGACCACGCGGTCCTTGTTATTCGGCGCGGGAGCCGTTTTGTTCACGGAGGAGAAAACGAGGGCGGCCGACAACATGGCGGCCGATGCGAAACCCAGGCGTCCGGCCGATCCCCAGAATCCGGAGAGCCAGCGGCGGATGGGCGAAGGCTCGAAAATCTTGTCGCTGACGAACGCGATGCGCTGCGGGATTTCTTCGTCGCGCAGAGAGAACAGCGCGGCCTCGGTGAGCCGCAGCCGGTCGAGCTCTTCGCGGCATGCGGGACAACCGTGAATGTGTTCTTCCACCTGGAGCGACTGCGGGGGAGCCAACTCCTTGAGGAAGTACTCCTTCAAATCGAATGGCGAGCAACTCATGACACACCTTCCGAAAACGGACTGACGCGTCCCTTGACGGGAGCCAGTTCTGCCTTCAGCAGTTCCAAAGCGGTGTAAAGACGGGACTTGATGGTGGACACCGGGCAGGAGAGAATTTCGGCCATTTCTTCGAACTTGAAGCCCTGATAAATCTTGAGCACCACCGCTTCGCGCTGCTCGGGGGAGAGGCGCCCGAGCGCGCCGGCTACGGCGAGGGAGAGCTCCATCGGGAAGACCGAACTGCCGCCTACGGTGACCTTTGTCTCTGTGGCTTCGGGCTCCAACTCGTCCACATCGGTTTCTGGCCGGCGCTTGCGGAACATGCTGAAGGCCTCGTTGTGCGCGATGCGATACAGCCAGGCGGCGAACCGGGCCGGATCATCGAGCTTGCGGAGGTTCTGGTAGGCTTTCAAGAATACGTCCTGCGTCAGGTCCAGGGCATCTTCGCGGTTGGCCGTGATGCGGAGAAGGTAGTTGTAGACACGTTTCTCCCACCGGGAGACGAGAAGGTTATAGCTCTCCACGTTTCCCCGGGCTGCCTGCCGAATCAGGTCGGCATCCTCGACCGCCCGAAAGATCAAACTCTGGCTCCTTGTCTAGGGACGCACGCCGGCCCCAAAAAGA